>Ga0247727_10019875_pt1 | contig 10348 bp, 8 predicted proteins | sample WisWelCaveWW1625_FD_202498 | JGI IMG/M metagenome (GOLD analysis project Ga0247727, IMG submission 202498) | Biofilm microbial communities from Wishing Well Cave, Virginia, United States - WW16-25 | ecosystem: Environmental > Aquatic > Deep subsurface > Groundwater > Cave microbial mat | place... | reverse complement strand
CATCCATCGCAGGCTGGCGGTGGCGATCGCTCGAACGCTACCGAGATGCCCATGCTGCGCGCGTAGCTTCACGCGAAGCGCGCGGCGTGCTTCGTGACGCAGTAAGATTAGCGAAGCGTAATCCGCCGTCAACGCCATATTACGCCGTCAACGGCCCCATGTCTTGCCGCTGGGGCGTCGCATCGTCGCTGGCACACACCTCGCCAAGCAACAACTTTCGAGGCATGGTGGCGGCCGCACTGCTGGCTCCACGAGGAAACCCGCATAGATGGACGGCATCTCGTTCGACGTCGCGCACATGCTGGCCGGCGGGCTGGTGCTGGTGAGCTTCATGCTGCTCTACCAGGACCGCATGTTTGCCCTCCTCAACGTGTTTGCCCTGCACGCGGTCGTGCTCTCGGCCTCGGTAGCCTGGCAGGGCCTCATTCAGGAGGCGCCGCATCTCTACATCACCGCCGGCATCGCCCTTGCCCTGAAGGCCTTCATCATCCCGGTGGCGCTGCACCGCATGGTCATGCGGCTCGGCATCCATCGCTCGATCGAGACCGTGGTGGGCATCGGCCCCACCATGCTGGCCGGCATCGGGCTGGTCGCCCTGTCGATGGTGGTGATGCTGAAGGCAACCGCCGGGGCGGCGGCCGACCCGCTGGCGCGCGAGGACCTCGCGTTTGCCCTCTCCGTCGTGCTGCTCGGCCTGCTGATGATGGTGACGCGCCGCAACGCGGTGAGCCAGGTGGTCGGCTTCATGTCGATCGAGAACGGATTGATCCTGGCGGCCGCCGGAGCCAAGGGCATGCCGCTGGTAGTTGAGATCAGCGTGGCTTTCTCCGTACTCGTTGCTTTCATCGTCATCGGCGTGTTTCTGTTCCGCATCCGCGAGCGCTTCGACACGGTCGACGTGCAGGCGCTGGACGCCTTCCGGGGGGAGCGGCGGTGACGCTCGTCGACTTGCATCTGTCTTGGGACGCCTTGACGGCGGTGCTGGCCATTCCCGCCGCCGCCGCCGTCCTGCTCGCCGTGCTGCCGGGCTACTGGCTGAGCGCGCGCCTCAACGTGCTGGCCGCGTTCGCAACCCTCCTCGCGGCGCTCTCCCTCCTCGTCGAGCGGCCGCCGCCGGGCGGCTACCTGTTCGTCGACGACCTCAACATCGTCTTCGTCGTGCTCTCGACCTTCGTCGGCTTCACCTCGAGCGCCTTCTCGGCCAGCTACATCGGCCACGAGCTGGAGATCGGCCGCCTCACCCCGCGCCACCTGCGCTTCTACCACGCCATGTACCAGACCCTGATGTTCTCCATGAACCTCGGGCTGCTGGCCAACAACATCGGCCTGATGTGGGTGGCCATCGAGCTGGCCACGCTGACCACCGTCTTGATGGTCGGCGTCTACCGCACGCACGAGGCGCTCGAGGCGGCGTGGAAATATTTCATCCTCGGCAGCGTCGGCATCGCCCTCGCCCTGTTCGGCACCATCCTGGTCTACATGGCGGCGCGGCCGGTGCTGGGCGAGGGGGCGGACGCGATGGCGTGGACGGCGCTGATCGCGAGGGCGGGCGGCTTCAGCCCGGAGCTCCTCAACGTCGCCTTCGTCTTCCTTATGCTGGGCTACGGCACCAAGGTCGGCCTCGTGCCGCTGCACGCCTGGCTCCCCGATGCGCACGCGGAAGGTCCGACCCCGATCTCCGCCGTCCTGTCGGGCCTGCTGCTCAACGTCGCGCTCTACGCGGTGCTGCGCTTCAAGATGCTGCTCGCCGCCAATCCCGCCGCCATCGCCCCCGGCCCGCTGATGATGGCCATGGGCCTCGTGTCGCTGATCTTCGCCGCCTTCATGTTGTACCGGCGCCGCGACATCAAGCGCATGTTTGCCTACTCCTCGATCGAGCACATGGGGCTCGTCACCTTTGCGTTCGGCATGGGCGGGGCGCTCGCCAACTTCGCCGGCCTCCTGCATATGACCATGCATTCGCTCGCCAAGTCGGCGATCTTTTTCGCCGTCGGCCACATCGCCCAGGCCAAGGGCACGCAGCGCATCGCCGAGATCCGTGGGCTGACAGAGAGCCATCCGGTGCTCGGCTGGGGCCTGGTGCTGGGCGTGGTGGCGATCGCCGGCCTGCCGCCGATGGGCATCTTCATGAGCGAGTTCCTGATCGTCAGCTCCACCTTCGCCCACCAGCCGCTGCTGGCCATCCTGGTCGTGTTCGGCCTGCTGGTGGCGTTCGGCGCCCTGTTGCTGCGCCTCAACGAGATCGCCTTCGGCGAGCCGACGGGCAGCACGGCCAGGGTCAAGGCCTCCTACCTGCCGCTCTACGCCCACCTGCTGCTCGTCTTGGCCGCCGGCATCCATCTGCCGGCGCCGCTTGTCGGCTGGTTTCAAACCGTCGCCCGGCTGCTGGGGTAGGCCATGGCGTGGCTCGACGAACTGACGCGCGAGACGCCGCCGGAGGGCGGGCAGCGGCCCCACCCGCGCCTCCTCGTCGATAGGGCGACCTGGCAGCGCGCCGCCGGACATTTGGCTGAAGGTCAGGGTACGCTGCTCGGCCTGTGGGGCGAGCCCGACGCGGTTCACCTGGCACTCGAGGAGGCGGGGCGCATCGCCGTCCTGACGCTCGCCTGCCCCGACCGGCGCTTTCCCTCGGTTGGCCGGCTGCACCCGCCGGCCCTGCGGCTGGAGCGTGCGCTCACGGATCTCTACGGCCTGGACGCGCAAGGCTCCCCGGACCGGCGGCGCTGGCTCGACCACGGCCGCTGGGGCCTGCGCCACCCGCTCGGCGCCCAGCACAAGACGGCGGCCAACGGCGATGCGTATGCCTTCCATCCGGCCGAGGGCCCGCCGCTGCATCAGATCCCGGTCGGACCGGTGCATGCCGGCATCATCGAGCCCGGCCATTTCCGCTTCCACGCCAACGGCGAGACCGTGGTGCGGCTCGAGCAGCGGCTCGGCTACGTCCACAAGGGGATCGACCAGCTGCTGCTCGGCGCCCCGCTCGACCGCGCGGCCAAGCTGGCGGGCCGTGTGTCGGGCGACAGCACGGTGGCCTACGCCCTCGCCTTCGCCCGCGCGGTGGAGGCCGCGCTCGGGGTGGAGCCGCCGCCGCGCGCGGTTTGGCTGCGCGCCGCGATGGCCGAGCTGGAGCGCCTCGCCAATCACTTCGGCGACATCGGCGCCATCTGCAACGATGCCTCCTTCTCGCTCATCCACGCCCACTGCGGCATCCTGCGCGAGGAGGTCCTGCGCGCCGCGGAGCAATGCTTCGGCCACCGGCTGATGATGGACCGGGTGGTGCCGGGCGGCCTCGCCGCCGACCCCGGCCGCGCCGGCGGCGGCCAAATTCGCGCACTGCTCTCCACCATCCGCCGCCGCTTCCCCGAGCTGGTCGAGCTCTACGACAACACCGCTTCCCTGCAGGACCGGACCGTCGGCACCGGCATCCTGAGCGCCGCGCTGGCCCGCCAGTTCGGCGCCGGCGGCTTCGTCGGCCGCGCCTCTGGCCGCGCCTTCGACGCCCGCAAGACGCCGGGCTATCCGCCCTACACCAGCCTGGCCTTCGAGATGCCGCTGCGCCAGGAGGGCGATGTCGATGCCCGCGTCTGGGTACGGATCAAGGAGGTCGAGCAGTCTGTGATCATGCTCGAGCAGCTGCTGGAGCACCTGCCCGGCGGCCCCGTCCGCCGCGATTTCTCGGCCGCCTCGGGGCGTGCGGTGGAAGGTCTGGCGCTAACGGAATCTTTTCGCGGCGACGTGCTGGCCTGGGTCCGCATCGGCCCCGACGGGAAGGTTGCCCGCTGCCACCTGCGCGACCCGTCCTGGTTCCAGTGGCCGCTGCTGGAGGCGGCCATCGAAGGCAACATCGTCGCCGACTTCCCGCTCTGCAACAAGTCCTTCAACTGCTCCTATTCGGGCCACGACCTTTGATGGCGCTGACCAAATGAATCCACCCGTCATCCCGCAAGCCGAGGCCTTGGCCGAGGCTACGAAGAAGCCGCGGCCGGCTTGGCGCAGCGGAAGCTGGCCACCACCGACGTCATCCCGGCGCCGCGAGGGCCCGACAGGGCCCGAGCGGGACCAGGCCGGGACCCATGCATCTGCCCACACGCCGTCCCGTCCCGATGAGGCTCGCAGCGCGACGCGGCCGGCGACATCGCAGTCTCTCGCCCGAGAGACCCTTTCGGGCTGTCTGGGTCCCGGCCTGGTCCCGCTCGCCCGCTTCGCGAGCGAGCGGCGCCGGGATGATGAAATTGAGGGACTGCTTTCGGAACAGGCCGTTTCATCCGCTGCGGGTCGGCGAAACCGGTGCTCAACTATCCGGGACCTCAATCAACGAGTCGAACCTGCGGTGTGAGGCGCTGACATGCGCAAGCTGCTGTTCAAGAGCCTCCTGCAGCGGGTCCTTACCGAGCGGGCGCCGGCCCCTGACGACGCCGCACTCGCCGAGCTGGCCGGACGGCTCGATGCGGGCGCGCGCCGCCGCCTCGGCCGCAGCCTGTCGATCCGCCAGGTCGACGCCGGCTCCTGCAACGGCTGCGAGCTGGAAATCCATGCCCTCAACAACGCCTTCTACGATCTGGAGCGGTTCGGCCTGCGCTTCGTCGCCTCGCCGCGCCACGCCGACGTGCTGCTGGTCACCGGCCCGGTGACGCACAACATGCGCGAGGCGCTGGAGCGCACCTACTGGGCCACGCCCGACCCGAAATGGGTGGTGGCGGTCGGCGACTGCGGCTTCGACGGCGGCCTCTTCGCCGGCAGCTACGCCGTCGTCGGCGGCGTCGCCTCGGTGGTTCCCGTCGACCTCGTCATCCGCGGCTGCCCGCCCACCCCGGCGGCGCTGCTGGAGGGCCTGCTTGCCCTCCTCGAGCAGAGCGCCGCGCCCGCATCGCCGCCTTCGGGCTGATCCTCAGGTCTGCCACAGCCATGACCTCGACAAGAGCGGGCACGGCGCCGAGGTCGGCTCGGTCGGGACGTCGCGGCCCTCGTGCGCTCCTCGGGTGGATTGAGCGTGCGGCAACTACAGGTGGCAGGGGGAAGCTGACCACAACGATCGAAGGCGCATCGCTGCAACAGCTCCTGGCCGAAATGCCCAGCAGCCCGCCCCAACGGTGGGTCGCAGTTGTCGCTCAGTATCGCCGGGTCATAGCATGAGGAACTCGCAATGCTCGGCCCCCACAGGGCCGGCAGCAACGCGCGGACGCGGCCTCGTCGGGCAGAGCTGTCCCAATGGGCTCTATCAGGTGAGGGCGCGGTCTTACGCCTCGCCATGAACTGGAACACGGCCAAGCAGAAGCACGACATCGAGAACGGCCGTTCGCCCGGGGGCCCTCGCAACCAAGAGGCATTGCATGTTGGTCGTCATTCCAACCTCACGGTCGGTCGACCTTGGATATCTTCAGCCGCTGATCGATTTCGGCGCCCGGTTCATTGTCGTCGACGACAGCGCAGGCAATGTCCGGATCGATCACCCTCAATTCACCACCTATACCTGGAAGGATCAGGACCGGCTCCTCGGCAATGACGTGATAGCCATTCCCCGGCGCAACGGCGCTTGCCGCGACTTCGGTTTCTACATCGCGTGGCGGGAATCCGACGCTGGCGAGGTCGTTATCGCGCTCGACGACGATTGCAAGATCGAGGACCAGGATTTTGGCACGCGCGTCGAAGCTGTCCTCAGCGACGCCGCAAGGCCGGTGGCTACGGGCACGGGAGCGCATTTCAATGTGCTCGACTGCTATCGCAATACTGAGGCCAATATCTTTCCGCGCGGCTTCCCCTACTCCCATCGCGCGGATTATCTGAACTGGTCGTTTGCCGGCCGCTCCTCGGGCACGGTGACGTTCAATCTGGGCCTGTGGCGCGAAATCTTCGATGTCAACGCCATCGACAAGCTTCGAGGACCCAAATACTGCTACCCCGATGCCGAGCTGCAGCAAGAATCCGTTGTCGTCCCGGACGGCGCGCTGATTTCCGTTTGCTCGATGAACATGCAGTTCCGCCGCGAGGTCATTCCGGCGGCCTATCAGCTCCTCATGCATATCAACGTGATGCCCGGATGGGTGATCGATCGCTATGGCGATATCTGGGGCGGCTTTATCCTCAAGACGCTGATGGACATCAAGGGCGACCTGATGGCGACGGGGGGCCCGATGATCCGGCATTTGAAGGAGGGCGCCTACGAGCGAAACATCTGGCAGGAGCACACGTGCCACCTGGTCAACGACGAATTTCTTGCCATCCTGGCGAGAGCCCGCGGGGAAATCTCGGCCGCAGGCTACGGCGCCATGATGCTGCAAATGGCGGAGATATTGGAGCGCGAACGCGAGAGCTGCAGCGTCATTCTGCGCCGCTATCTCGATGTTCAAGTTCCGGCGATGAAGGCCTGGGTGCGGATCCTCTCGTAGGCAACAGTATCGGCACCATGAAGCTCCTGACGATCTGCAACAGCACGATCCGATACGGATCCGAGAACCATATGCTGCGCGTCGCTTGCGGCCTTGCGCGGCAGGGCGTCGAGGTTCACGCCGCTTTTCCGCGCGTCGATGGCACGGCCTCGATGGTTCGCGATTGCGAGGCCGCGCAGGTCTCTTATTGGCCCTTCGACCTGACGGGACAATTCGGATCCTATCCCAAGGATGCCACCGTATCGCCTTGCCTGCAGATGCTCCTCCTCCTCAATGCAGTCAGGCCCGACGTGGTCCAATTCACGGCCGCATGGCCGACCTACGTTTGGGCTCCGGCATGGACCTGCGCTCTATACAATATTCCCCTGCTTGCCGTTTTCCAGTGCGCTTCGGAAGTGGTCTACCTGCCTTGGCTCGATCTCAAGCAGCTCGCGTGGGCGCGCCGCGGTCCTCAGCGCTGGATGGCGGTTTCACAACAGAATGCGCTCGCGCTGCAGCAGACGTTCGGCACCCGGACGGGCGAGATTGGAATTCTCTACAACGGGATAGAGATCGATCCCGCAACGAATGTGCCCGGCGAAGCCGAAACCGAAGCTTTGCGGCGGGAAGTGCGGCTTGAGCTCGGGATGCCTGCCGGCGCCAGACTCTTGATGACCACCGCGCGCCTGGTGCCGGAAAAAGGCCACGCAGATCTCTTGCAGATCATGCCCAGGATCATTGACGAGTTTCCAGACGTTGGTTGCATCTGGGCGGGAGACGGCAAGGAGCGGCACGCCCTCGAAACGCAAGTAGAGCGGCTGGGCCTGCAACAGCACGTTCGCGTCCTGGGCTACCGCGCCGATATCGCCCGTCTGCTGCGCGCCTCCGATCTCTTCGTTTTTCCATCGCATATCGAGGGCGGTTGCTCGGCCGCGATCCGCGAGGCGATGCTGCACCAGGTTCCAATAGTCTGCTCGGCTGCCGGCGGAATCACCGAAGTGGTGCATGACGGATCGCATGCGCTGGTGTTTCCGGTCAAAGATACCGATGCGATGCTTGCTCAGCTATCCGATGCGCTCAGGTACCCGGCCAAAATGCGCGCATTGGCCGAACGCGCGCGCAAGCGGATAGAGGAATTCTCGTCCGAGCGGATGGTCGACGACTATCTCGCAGTGCTGAGAGAACTGTGCTTGGCCGGAGGGAAGATGGCCGGAAGCCGGGAACTCCGGCATGCCGAGCCTGCGGAGATGCTCTGGGAGCGATCGTGCCGCGCCGACGGATCGGTCGAGCTGCAACCTGCTGGTCTCACCGGCACCCTGCAATCCGAGCTGCTAGTCGACCTGCTTGCAGCCGAGCAGAAGCAATACATAAAGTTCCTGGAAGAGCAGGAGGAACAAATAGCCAGGTTGAACCGAATGCAAGAGTCGCCATGACTTCCTCCCACCCGGGCGCACGGCCTTCTGGCGAACCTGCGCGCCTGGTGTAGAATTGCCGGGCGCGCCAGCCAGTTCATCCGTCACGGGGCCGTCGAGCGCGTTGGGTTGAAGAAAACGAGGGAGAGCATGCGGGAGCTCGCTGGCAAGACAGCATTCGTGACAGGCGGAGCGAGCGGGATCGGGTTCGCGCTCGGCCGGGCCTTTGCGGAGGCGGGCATGAACGTGGTGCTTGCCGATATCGAGACCGATGCGTTGGCGGCCGCGGCCGAGAGCTTGCGCGATTTTGCGCCGCGTGTGCGCAGCGTTGCCTGCGATGTCGCCGATCGGGTGAGCGTTGAGCGCGCTGCCAAGGCGTCGTTCGAAGCCTTCGGCAACGTCCACGTGGTCTGCAACAATGCCGGCGTCGGCGGACTCGGCGATAATTTCTCGCCCGGCAATTGGCGATGGGTGCTCGACGTCAACGTCATGGGGGTCCTGCACGGCATCAGCACCTTCGTGCCGCACATCCGCGCCCACGGCGAGGGCGGCCACATCGTCAACACCGCGTCCCTGGCAGGGATGCTGAGCACGCCGTGGTTTGGCCCCTACACGGCGAGCAAGTTCGCGGTGGTGTCGATGTCGGAGGGGCTGGCAGCGCAGCTCGAGCCGCTCGGCATCGGGGTCAGCGTGCTCTGCCCCGGGTTCGTGCGTACCCGCATCCACGAGAGCGGCCGCAACCGGCCGGAGCGCTACGGTCCGGCCAGGCCGCCGGATCCGGCAAGCCCGGCAGCCGCGCTGGCCGGCCAGATCGCCGGGCTCGTGCAGTCCGGGCTCGACCCGTCGGAGGTCGCCGCGCGGGTCCTCACCGCCATCCGCGAGGGCGACCTCTACGTGTTCACGCATCCGGTCGGGCGCGCCAGGGTCGAGGAGCGGTTTGCCGCCATCCTGGCGGCGATGGACAAAGCCGGCTAGTCGGTTGCGCGGTGGGTTGCCGCTGATGGGTCTATCTTCTGCGGACCGAGACGTAGGGTGGCGCTGGATTTAGGTTCACGGGTGATGGAGCCCTTCGGCCTGCTGGCGAACCCGCGCGCCTGATGTAGAATTGGCGGGCGCCAGTCCACCCGTCATCCCGGAAGTCGAGCCCCAGCTCGTAGGCCGGGGCGAGACTATCCGGGACCCGGCATCGGAGGAGACAACCCATGAGCGAATCCCTTACCCTCTCGCTCGGCGAATTCGCCTCGGGCCTCCGCCTCGCTTCCGTCCCGCCGGAAGCGCTGACCGTCGTGCGCACCGGCTTCGCCGACTGCGTCGGCACTCTGATCGCCGGCAGCATCGAGGAGCCGCCCAATCTCCTCTACAAGGCGCTCGCTCCGCCACCCGGCGACGCCAGCCTCTATCTCGCCGGCCCGCGCGTTCCGGCCCCCGATGCGGCCTGGATCAACGGCACCGCGGCGCACGCGCTCGATTTCGACGACGTGGCCCTGCGCGGCCACCCGAGCACCGTGCTGGTGCCCGCCATCCTGGCCGAGGCCGAGGTCCTCGGCGCCAGCGGCGCCCAAATGGCCGCGGCCTACGTGGCGGGCTACGAGGTGTGGGCCGATCTCATCGACCGGGACCCGCAGCAGCACCACGAGAAGGGCTGGCACCCGACCGGCATCTTCGGCCCGATCGCCGCGGCCGCGGCCTGCGCCTCCCTGCGCGGCCTCGACGCCGGCAAGACCGCCCACGCCATCGCCATCGGCGCCTCGCAAAGCGCGGGCCTGGTGGCCAATTTCGGCACCATGACCAAGCCGTTCCACGCCGGCCGCGCCGCCCACGCCGGCGTCATCGCCGCCCGCCTCGCCGCCGCCGGCTTCACCGCCTCCCCCGACGCCCTGGAGCACCCGCAGGGTTTCCTCGCCGCGGCCTCGCCCAAGGGCAACGTCGACCGCACCTCGCCGACGCGGGCGGGGCGTGACTGGCAAATCCTGAAGCAGGGTCTCAGCGTCAAGAAATACCCGCTGTGCTACTGCACGCACCGGGCGCTCGACGGCGTGCTCGACCTGCTGCGCGAGCGGAAAATTTCGCCTAAGGACGTGGAGTCGGTTGCGGTCTCCACCAGCCGCCGCAACGCCACCGTTCTGCGCAACGCCAGCCCGCAGACCGGACTGGAGGCCAAGTTCAGCATGCAGTTCGCCATGGCCAGCGCGCTGGTTGCCGGACGCGCCGGGCTCGCCGAGCTGACCGACCCGTTCGTCAAGCGCGGCGACGTCCAGGCCCTGATGGCGCGGGTGCGCGTCGAGCCCGACGACCGCATCGACCCGGCGCGGCCCGGCAGCGCGCCCTACGACCAGGTGGTGATCGAGACCCGCGACGGCCGCCGCCTCGAAAGTGAGCGCATCACCGACGAGCGCGGCTCGCCGCAGCTGCCGCTCTCCACCGGCGAGCTGTGGACCAAGTTCCAGAGCTGCCTCGCCGCCGGCAACCCGCAGCTCGACGCCCGCGCCCTGTTCGACGCCCTGATGTCACTCGAGCATCAATCGGGTGTGTCCGCCCTCATTCAGGTTTCAGGGATCAGGGCCTGAAACC
>Ga0247727_10019874_pt1 | contig 10348 bp, 10 predicted proteins | sample WisWelCaveWW1625_FD_202498 | JGI IMG/M metagenome (GOLD analysis project Ga0247727, IMG submission 202498) | Biofilm microbial communities from Wishing Well Cave, Virginia, United States - WW16-25 | ecosystem: Environmental > Aquatic > Deep subsurface > Groundwater > Cave microbial mat | place... | reverse complement strand
TCAGGCCCGTCATCGCCGCAAGGAAGCGAACCTCGGCCTGAGGCAGCGAACGTTACCATTAGAATCACCCAGAGACTGTCCTTTCTGATTCCCCGAATGTGTGCCACTTTGGATGACACAGATCAAGACAGGCGGCTACCGCCTTTGCGACATCGCGAAGCCAGATGTATCCCGCGCGCTCCGACCCTTCTTCGTCGAGAATGCCTGGAAGCCCTTGATCCTCTGACCACGCAACAACAAGCGTCGCCGCCTCTCTTGCGAGGCCTCCGCCCTCTTCAACGAGCCCTACGTGTTTCGCCAGTCGAGCGACCACGCCGTACGGGCCGTTGACCGCTTGTCCCTTCAGAAAGTTACTCCGTGTCAGCGGCTCGTCGGCAGCCAACGCACGCCGGGCAAGCGAGCTGCCAGGCAACCCTCGTCTAGCGTTTTTGTACTCTGCGGCGTCTCTCTCTGCGGCCCACATGACGGCCGACACGAGCAACCGCTCGAACGCAAGCCGGGCTTCCAGCCTCACGTCCTCGCGATTCCCCATGAGACTCACGACTCGATCTCCCACTCGCGCACCAATCGCCGCCACGGTGAGCAGGCGCGCCCGCCACATGCGCGCTGTGAAACCGGGTAGCAGGATGTCCGCCAGGCGCTCGGCATACGTAAGGGTGCCTAACGGATCGATACTACCGGGCGGATCTTCAACGGAATCGTAGTCGGTTGTGGTCGGTAGTGCTTCAATCGCAAGTGGCATGTTCTATCCGCGTTTCCTTGCTATCTGGCTGGGAGTGTACTTTCGAGTCATCGAAAACTCAACGACCTGTCACCCCGCAGCAGAGAAGAAATCTGCCCAGATTCGCCCGGACTTTCGGTGGCCCGTCGAGCTGGCTCGCGTCGTCCGCCGTTCGGCCAGCTCGAGCACACTGGACGCCGCAGAGCGTCGCGGCGGCGTGGACGACCGGCGAGTCGCCGGGAACATGGAACCCCGGCGCGCCGGGATCGTAACACCGACGGGCGCATGGTGCGGGAGCCACGTGGCGACTCAGCGAAGGCTGAGCCGAGACCCCCGCCTAGGCGCCGCGTCGGTCGCGAGGTTGGGTCACGTCGGTGGCGAGTCCAGACATTTTCTCCCACGTCGTCACCCGTTTTCCGCACCTTCGGCACTGTCGCCGCCGGACGATTCTCGCGCCAAACGCCGCTCGCGTGTAGATCACGCGAAACTTGGTGTGGCCGCAGTAGCGGCAGCGCAGCCCACGCTCATCGCTCTTGGTCCCACTCTTCATGTTCGGTTCCTCCGTGCGTCACTTGCGTCATTTGCGTCATGCGCCATTGAGTTCGATGCAAACCGATGCAGTGCGGCGCAGTTCCATCGTGCGCGTGTGACGCAAAACCACGGACGATGACGCAAGCATCGAGTGGCGTGACGCAAAATGTTCCCCGGAAACCAGCAGCAATGACGCAAATGACGGTAATGACGCAACTGCCGGTCTACGTCCTCGGCGCCACGGCGACCACCAACTATCGTGCCTCGTCGGCCAGAGGTTGGCCCTCACGACCGAGACGGGCCTAGTGAGCAACCCAGCCGAAACGACGCCACACGCACAAACGTGGGCGACGTGGGCCGTAGCGTGGTTACCCATCCCGACCTCCCGCCGCGTGGACCAGCGTCAGGATCGCGGCCTTGATGGGTTTGGGCAGGTGCGGCCAGGCGGCGACGATGTGGGCCAGGTCCGTGGGAAAATCCACGGCTGCGACGCTGTGCGATGGGGTCGGCACCACTGTGGGCACCCCGGGAGATGCGAGGTTGCGTATATCTTGCCCGCGTTGGTCTTTACGCGAACGACGCGCAGGACTTAGGATCCTGTGGGGAAACCCGTGCGGGTTCAACTCCCGCCTCTCGCATTTGACTGTCGCGGTGGACGTTACGGCAAAATCGCGGTATGCGGACCGCCGACCAAACTGGCTACACGATGCAGGCCGAGACTGGATTCAATATCCAGTTCCCCTAACGGGAGCGAGGTTCGATTCTCTCCTTCGGCACTCAAGTCGAAATGCAATAACCGCAATGGTTTTGAAGAAAGAGTCAACTCGCGGCAACACGCAACTACTTCTGTTCAAACTGGATTTCAATCGACGCTTCGGCGATCAGGGGATTGCCGCCGCGCTGGCCGGTCGCGCGGAAATGGATGCGGCCGCTTGATCCGAGTTGCGCGCCGGCGGCGATTTGCAACGTGATCGTGGCGGCGTCTTGATCGGCAGGGACCGTCGCGGAGCTTGCCGTGACACCGCGCATGTCGCTCGGGAACAACGCCTCGACGGTGATCGGTCCGGTGAGTTCCGGTGCGCGGCCGACGCGAAGCGGCACGGTGACTGCCTCGCCGGGCTTGGCTTCGAGCAGTTCGCGGTGGGTCGCCAGCGTCAAAACCGACGGGCTGACGCGAACGACGACTTGTTTCTTGGTTGTACTCGTCACGAAATGCACCTTGCCGGCGGCGTCCGTGACTTTCGCGATGCCCATGAGCAACACGCGAGCGGTGCGATTCAGGTCCATGACTTCCGGGAAGAAGACCGGATAGTCCACCTCGCGCTCGCCCGGCTTCACGACGACGACCGGCCCTGTCGCCCCTTGCAGGTAACGGATCTGCCGGTCGGCGATTGCCAGGCTGATTTCGCCGTCGAAGCCGGGCTGGCGTTCGATCGAGAATCGCTGGACGAACGTGGCGCCGCGGTTGGCGGTGACGTAGATTTCTTCGGTGTCGATCGAGAAGAGCGGCGGGTGCGCGACTGTGACGGCGAGCGAGTCGATCGGACTCAGTTCGGCGAGGCCGGCCGCGAGCGGCACTTCGGCTGTGCGCAGCAGGCGCTGACCGTCCACGGGCGCTGTGCCGATGACCAGCGCGCGCCGCGTGTCGCCGATGGCCGCGTCCTTCGCCGCGGTGAACGACATCTCGATTTGGTTTTGGTTTGCGGCGATCGCCAGCGGCGCGGTCGTGACGCCCGGCGGCAGGTCGCTGGCCGCAAGTGAAATCTCGCCCGCAAAGCCGCCGGTGCGAATCGCATTCAGTTTGATCTTCGCCGTTTGGCCCGGCAGTACGCCGAGGTTGTCTTTCTCCAGCACGAGTCGAAAGTCAGGCTGCGTCGCGGCGACGACGAGTCGATAGATGAATTCCGGGCCACCGTGCGTCTCGCGGTGCAGCTCGTGAATTCGCAACGTGCAATCGGCGTCGGCCGGCGCGACCCAACTTACTCGCGTGTCGCCTTCTTGCCGGGCGAGTTGTTTGCCGGCCGCATCGTGCAGCGACCAAACGCCGGAGATCGGCGAGCCGAGTCGCCGGCCAAAGAAATCGAAATCGAGTTTTTGGCCCTTGGTCGCGGTGAATTTGAACTCGTCGTTATCGCCGGCCTGCTGAAGCTGTCCGTTCAAGACTGTGGGGAGCGAGACGCGCTGCGCGTGCTCCGCGTCGCCGTTCGGCTCGACCTCGACGACTTCCGGCAAATCGCTCAGTTGGAACGGCGAAGTGACGACGAGGCCGATCGGGAACGCGCCGGGCGTTGATCCGCCAGGAACCGTTGCCGCCGGCGCGGCGCCCGCCGCGTTTGAGTTCGACGACACGCCGCCGCTTGCTGACATGAGCGCGGTAATCGTGGAACTCGGCACGGCACGCAGGCCGTTGCCAGCCGCGGTAACCGCCGGGCCAGCGAGCAGGTCGGCGGCAAGATCAATCGGCTGCTCGACGAAACCGCCCGCGCCGAGTCCGGCGCCATACAGGCGAGCCCGTGTCGTGCCGCCGCGGCGTCCGCCCGCGGGAAAGACGTGCGTTACGAGCGGTCCCATCCGCACGGTGAGGCGGTACACGTAGTCTTGATCGCCTTCGAACGCGATGTCGTGAATCCGCAGCACGTATCGGCCGTCGGCCGGAATCGTCGCGATCAAGAGCGAGTCGCGGCCGAGCCCGTCGTCGGCCTCCGCGACGAGTCGGCCGGCGGCATCGCGCAGTTCCAGTCGCGCGTCCAGCTTGTGCCCGAGCCGCTGCGACATCACGATGCAACTCAGGTTCTCGCCCGCTTTCGCCTCAAATGCGAATTCGTCAAGGTCTGCTCGCGGGAAAATCCGGCCATTGATCGTGACCGGCAGCGTCACCGGTTGCGGCTGGCCGGGCTGCGTCTTTTCTTCCGCTTCAATCACCTCCGGCAGGTCGCCAACGATGAACGGCCGCAGCGGCGTCGCCCCTTCCGCGGTTGTACAAAACCAGTGTCGCCCACCGAGCGGCGCGTCGGCCGCGATCTTGATCGACGCGGCCATGTCCTTCGGGTAATCCCACGCCTGCTGCGCGATCGGGTTGTGATGATATGGCCCGACGAGCATGATCGTCGGCATCGCCGTGATCTTCGCCGGCGCCTCGACACCCGTACCAAGCAATCGAAACCCGCACTCAGCCGAAAGATTCAGCCCGCCCACGCGGCACTCCACGGTTGTGCCGCGCTGACCTCCGGCTGGAAAGATGTAGCCGCTAGCCGGCGGATCGGCAATTACTTGCGAACACGCCAGCAGGCCCACTCCGAGCCAAATGACGGCATTCAGTTTTGAAACGATTAAGCTCATCGGACTTTCATGTGTGTCTTGACCCAGTTCAACAGACCGTCGCGCGCTGTCGTTCCAGATGCGACGGACAAAACTATCTGTTCTGTCTCGTCCACCGAGCATTCAAGCTCGTAGCCATTCATTACCAGGAATGTTTCCATCGCCGCGTAACCCACACGCTTGTTGCCGTCGACGAACGGGTGATTGCAAATGAGGGAGTATCCAAATGCGGAAGCCTTCACGGCAACGTCAGGATAGAGTTCTTGTCCGCCAAAGGTCATCTGGGGTTGAGCAATCGCGGATTGCAGCAAACCGCTGTCGCGAATCTCGGCCGCGCCGCCCCAACGCTCGATGGCAGCTTTGTGCAACGCCAGGATTTCCTTGATCGTCACGTAACGCATCAGCGACTCAGCCGCCTGAGTAGCTCTTCGTTCTTTTCCAAAACGTAGCGTGCCGCCTTCTCGAATTCCTCCTCCGGTCCGCGCACGAAGTCCTCTACGGCAAGGCTAGCAAGTTTGCCAGCGGGGATCCGGAGTTGCCGAGCTTGAAGTTCTAGCTTTTCGGCAGTTTCGTTCTGTACTTCAATTTCAACTATCATCACATCCCTCCGCGTGGCTCCGTTCATTTGTACTCGGCAGCTATTCTAACACGACCATCGGGCGCGGTGTACCAAGACGGTAACTACACTTGTTGTTTTGGGCGTCGAGCTAGTGGATGCCTCACAGAATTTCTTCAATCGGCTTGCCGTGATCCAAAATCGGCAGCGGCCGGCCGAGCGGACCGGCGTAGATTTTCGAGTGGTCGATTCCCATCAAATGGTAAATCGTCGCGGCGAGGTCGGCGGGTCCGAACGGGTCGGTCGCGGGCTTTTCGGCGCGGGCGTCGGAGGCGCCAAGGACGATGCCGCCCGTCACTCCGCCGCCGGCAATCGGCAGGGTCATGCCGTTTGGCCAGTGGTCGCGGCCGGCGGTGTTGTTGATGCGCGGCGTGCGAGCGAACTCGCCGGTGGCGATCACAAGCGTCGATTCGAGCAGGCCGTGTTCGGCGAGGTCACGCAAGAGAGTCGCGAACGCGGAGTCAAACGTGGGCAGCAGGTTCGTCGCGAGCGACTCGAAGTTTTTCGTGTGTGTGTCCCAGTTGCCGTGTTCGACCGTGACGAATCGGACGCCGGCCTCGACGAGACGGCGCGCCATCAAACAACTTTGGCCGAGACTGTTTCGGCCGTACTCGTCGCGCAGTTTGGCGCCCTCTTTCGAAATGTCGAATGCCTGTTTCGCCTGCGGACTGGTGACGAGTTCAAACGCCTTTTGGTAGTATGCGCTCGTAGCAGAGGATCGCGAGTTCGACTCGGCTGCGCGTTTCGCTTCCACCTCGTTTTGGAACCGGTCGAGGCTGCGCATCAGGCTTCGACGATTCTCCAGCCGGTTCGCATCGACGCCGTGGGCGAGTTGCAGATCGCGCACGGAGAAATCGGGGGCCGACGGATCGGACGCGATAACGAACGGCGCGGCGGTGGGTCCGAGGTACGCCGCCCCGCCGCTCTTCGGCAACGACGGCACCGTCACGTAGGCCGGCAGCGCGCCGCGCGGACCGAGTTCCCGCGCCGCGACCGCGCCGTACGACGGCCGCTGATTGTTCACCATCCCGTCCGCGTCCATGAAGCCGGGTCCGGCCTTGTATCCGGTCATCATCCAGTGATCGGCCGGCCCGTGGCCGGCATCGGTGTGCGTGAACGACCGAACGAGCGTGAGTTTGTCCATCTGCCGCGCGGTTTTCGGCAGATGTTCGCCGATCCGCGTACCGGACACGTTTGTCGCGATTTCCTTGAACGGCCCACGGAATTCGGCCGGCGCGCCCGGCTTCAAGTCCCACATGTCCATTGTGCTCGATCCGCCCTGCAACCAAATCAAGATGCAGGCCTTCGCCTTCGGCGCCGCGCCACGTTCGTCGGCCGCCGCTTGAAACGCCAGCAGTTCCGGCAGCCCGAGGCCCAAGCCCATGAGCGACAGCGAGCCGAGCCTGAGCACGTCGCGCCGCGTCGAGCCATCACAGAAACGCCGCGGATCATCGTGTGGTTTCATGCTTGAAACTCCCATTGTGCAATGCCGAATGTCGAAGCACGAATGTCTAAAGAATTCCGAAGCACGAATGTCGAAAGCCCGAAGTTCGGACTTGCTTCGTCATTCGGTCTTCGAGCTTCATTAGACATTCGGATTTCGTCATTCGTCATTCCACCAACTCAGTGGTTAAATAAAAACTCGGTCGTGTTCATCAGCGTCCAGAGCAGGTCTTCCGCTGCGTGCGTGCGCGCGCCGGCTGCCGCGGCGTCGAGGTAGCCGACGGCCGAATCGCGTTCGTGGTCGCGCGGCAGCCGACTGTACGTGGCAAGGTACAGTTCATCGACGATTGCGGTCGTCGTTTGGGCGGAGCGAAGTAGTTGTTGGACGCGGCCGCGCGGGTGACTGATCTTGGTCTGAATCTCCGGCGAGTTCATGAGGTGCAGCACCTGCGCGACGCTCGGTTCGTTCATTCGCTCGCATTCACAGGCGGTGGCACGCAGCGGCCGGCCAAACACCTGAAGGAAATAGTGGTTCACGCGGTTGTCCCAAAGCTGAATGGCTCGCGTGCCGTCCGGCAGCAACTCAAACTTCTCCGGCCGCGCGGTCGCCTGGCAGATCGCGTCGAGCAACACTTCGGCGGGAACGGATTTCATCGCCATGCGCGAAAAGTTCTGGTCGTCTCTTTCGTTCGACGCGTTCGGTGCGCTCGATAGTTGGTAGACCTGTGAGTTCGCAATCGCGCGGATCAATTGCTTCAAGTCGAATTCTTGCTGGACGGTGAATCGGCTGAGCGCCGCAAGCAGCGGCTCGTTCGACGCCGGGCTGGTGTCGCGCATGTCGTCGATCGGCTCGACTAGGCCGCGGCCAAAGAAATGTGCCCAGAGCCGATTCGCGATCGCCCGCGAGAACCACCGGTTGTCCGGCGAAGTCAGCCAGTCCGCCAGTGCGACACGAGGGTCGGAGTCGGGATCAGGGGTCAGGAGTCGGGGGGCAGGAGTCAGGCTAGCCGAGTTTGAGCTCTTCCTGACTCCTGACTCCTGACTCCCGACTCCTGACTCCAGCGGATGCGGCGGCACGACCTTGCCGGTGCGCGGGTTTTTCACTTCGGCTCGCGGACCAACGCTGACGTCAATCCCGTCGCCGTCCGCGCGGCGCTGCACGCGATTGAAGAACCCGACCATGCCGTAGAAATCGTCCTGGGCCCATTTGTCAAACGGGTGATGGTGACATTGAGCACATTCGATGCGGATGCCGAGGAACACCTGGCTCGTCGTGCTCGCGAGTTGCTCCGGCGTCTGAACGATTCGATAGAGATTCGCAGGACCGACGCGGTCGGACGGTCCCTGCGCCGTTAGGATCTCGCGGACGAACCGATCGTACGGTTTGTTCTGTCGAATGCTCGAACGGAGCCACTCGTAGAACGTGACCGCGCCGCGGGCCTTGAGTTGCTGTCGGTCCACGCGCAAGATATCGGCCCATTTCAAGGCCCAAAAATCCACGAATTCCGGCCGTTCCAGCAATTGATCGACGAGCCGCGCGCGTTTATCGTCGTGCGAGTCGGCGAGGAACGCACGCGCTTCGGCGGGCGTCGGCAGCGTGCCGATCACGTCCAGGTACACGCGGCGGAGGAACGTTGCGTCGTCGCACGGCTCGGACGGTTGAATGCCGAGCCGTTCGAGTTTATTCCAGACGAGCGGGTCTACGAGGTTTCGTTCCGGTGGGCGCACGAACGGCGCTACGAGTTTTTGCGGAACGACGACGCGCGATACGGCCACCTTGCCGAGGTAGCTGACCATCACGCCGGCCTCGCCGGCCACGTCTTGCGATTCGATCAGTCCGCGCTCATTCGCCGACGCGACCGGCGGCAAGTTCGACGAGTAATTTGCCATCGCCGTCACGTCGCGCCGGCTGCCGTCGGACAGGAACGCGGTGACCTGCAATTGCTGCGCTGACTTGAGACCGAGCACGCGTTCGGCCGGCACGACCTCGATCCGTTCCAGGGTCGGCTCGTCCTCCGCACCGAACGGCATGCCGGCGGAAATCCAGTCGAGCAACGTGCGGTGCTCGCGCGACTGCTCATCGATTCGCTTTCCGCCGCCGTGCGGCATCTGGCCGAGCGACTTGCGCAGAATCAAGCTATGTCGGGGTGCGGCCGGCGCGACGCGGCGCCCGCGACCGTCTTTCACGATCGCGTCAAAGTCCGCGCGCGGGTCAAAACCAAACACCGACAGCTTGAATCCATTCTGTCCTTCCGCCTTGCCGTGGCAGCCGCCGGCATTGCAACCCAACTTCGACAGGATCGGCACGATCTGATTCTCAAAATGGAATTGGCGCGGCGCGGTCTGCCCGCGAACGCCGACTTCCACCGACGCCTCCCGACCGCCCGCGGCGACGATGACCTCTGTCGTTCCGTCGCCCGCCGCGGAAACGACCCCCTCAGCGTTGACCTGCGCCACAGCCGAGTCGCTGGACCGGAACGTGGCGTCGCGTCCAAAATCAAGTTCGACGCCACCATCGCCCAGACCAGTTACCAGCAGCAATTGCGTCGCGTCCGCGCCGACGAGTTCGACCCGCGCCGGATCGACGCGAAGCCGCGCGATCGCTCGCGCCGGCACTTCGCGATCGTCTGCCGCCGCCGCCGCGATGCAAGCCAGTCCCGCCGCGAATAAAACGGCGACAAGCCAGCGGCAGTGCGGCTGCCAGCGGCGAATCGCCGCTCGTTTGCTTACCAGTTTATCGCTCAGTTCACGCATCCAGCCGGACCTCCCACGGACGCGAACGCGACGCCTCGGGCGGCAAAACCGCCGCGGCGAACGCACGGTATGATCGTCTCTCCGCTCACATCAAGCAACACTGATCTGATTGCGCGACACGGCACTGGCGCAAAGCTTGGTGCGACAACAGTCGTTGGAGTGCCACGACGCGCCGGCCGGGGCGACGGCCCCAGCCGGCGTCGTGAGTTTTGGCATGTCTCGTTACTTCTTGGGCGACTCGTCGGCCGGCACGTTGATGTCGCCGCCCGTCACGTCAGTTCCTTCCGAGCTAATCGAGGGCGTCGTGCCCGACTGCATTTCACTTTTAAGCTTCTTAACGTTGGGATCATCGCTGGACAGCGTTCCGGCCCCGCCGCAACCGGCGATCGACAACGCCAGCGACGCCACGACAAAGCTCACTCGAAAATTCATGAGGGTCATCCTGATCAAAGTGTCGTGAATTCTCGCAGTCGGACCACATGGGTCACGACCGGATTAGAATTCGGTGTTGCTGACCGGTTCTTGGCGGTTCCGCGTGCCGACCGCCCGCCAGACAGTCATATCGACGTTGTCGGACACGGATCGGACCGCGCCGTCGGTCATGAGCACGCAGACGCCGCCGGGGTGGTAGCTTCGAGCGGTCATGATCACGCGTTCGGTGTTGTCGCGTCCGGCACGCAATCCGCTGAAGCTGGTGCGGCACGCCAGGCAGCAGTCAGGGGCTCGCATGTTCGGCGTGTACAGGTGATTGTAGTGCGTGCCCATGTAGGTTGATTCATAAAACGTGTCCCGGCCGAGATTGCTGAATCCCCCGATCTTTGGCGGCACGGCCGTACTGCACGTTTGAAACTGTGCCAGCGACGTGATCGTTGACGAACCGCCGGCCACGAGCATGTCGGTCTGCATGTTGAAATTGCCTTGGCCGTTAAACAGCCCGTCCTCGTCGCCCACGCAGCGCTCGCTCG
>Ga0247727_10019873_pt1 | contig 10349 bp, 12 predicted proteins | sample WisWelCaveWW1625_FD_202498 | JGI IMG/M metagenome (GOLD analysis project Ga0247727, IMG submission 202498) | Biofilm microbial communities from Wishing Well Cave, Virginia, United States - WW16-25 | ecosystem: Environmental > Aquatic > Deep subsurface > Groundwater > Cave microbial mat | place... | reverse complement strand
ATAGATATAAGGCCGAAGTTTATGAATCAATTGTTTCTTCCAAATCTCTAATTTTTTTAAAGCGGCCCCGCGCTGCGTATGCTGCAGGGATAAACGCAGGTCGACTCCGCTAAAAGACGGCAGAAAGGCAAGCGTCATATTCTTTCCCGGAAAAATTAGTTTTTTCCCTAAACTTTCATATAACCTCGACTCAGAAAGTCCCGTCGTGCGAATCTCGCTTTGTAAAATGTGCTGATTCCTTAAAATCCGTTTTAATCGCGGGAGGACCTCCGATTGTATCAAATACTTCATTTCGTGAGGAACCCCGGGCAAAGCGAAAAAATGTTTTTTATTTTGGCTAAAATATAAACCCGGCGCAGTCCCGGTTTTATTATTCAGAACAACTGCCTTCTCCGGAACAAGCGCCTGCGTTCGACTGCTCTGTGGAACACGCCCCCCCTCTCCTTTCGCACGATAAAGGGTTTCGATCATTTGTAGCGTTTTCTGATTCTGCACTAATCTTGATTGAAAAACATCAACAATCACCGACTTGGTGACATCATCGCTCGTCGGACCGAGTCCCCCTGTGGTCAAAATAATCTCCGCACGCGACAAGGCCCGTTCAAAACAGTCACGGATATCCGGAATCGTATCCCCGACTGAAGATTTAAAACGAACGAAAGCGCCCTGCGCCGTCAGTGCTTCGCCGATGTATGCAGAATTACTGTCCAGCGTTTTTCCGCACAATAATTCATTCCCCAGCGTAATGATTTCGGCATCCATAAACTTAAAAAAACAACTCCCCGAGCCAGCACAGGACTAAAACATAGACCCCCGCTCCCAGATCATCCATCATCACACCCAGGGGTGCCGGAAATTTTTCCATTCTTCGAATGGGATAGGGTTTCCAAATATCCAAAACCCTGAATAATAGGAATCCAGTGACTAGATTAAAAATATTAAATGGAAGCCCTGTCAGAATAAACCACACAGCGACCTGTTCATCGATAACAATCTTTCCCGGATCGGACTGATTAAATATAGCACAAGCATAGGGAATCGTCCACAGACCCAGGATAAGAAGAATAAAACCTATCCCTAAATTGAAAAATAAATTGTGTATCAGATATTCATTGATTCCCCAAAATAGCAAAACAGCGAGAAGGGATCCCGCGGTCCCGGCACCAATCGGTGAATATCCGGAGAATCCCCCTGTCGAAATAAATAGAATCAGTTTACGCGTCATCCTATTTTTCAAAAAACAGTTTTTCAAGAGGGATTTTCCAGGTCCCTTGCGCCGGCAGAATCAAACCCTTCCAGTGGGGTTTGATCAGAATCGCTTCCCCTCCATAAAAACCCAAGACCCAGGGGGCTTGTTCCACAACGGTCTTTTCTGCAGTCTGATAGAGCAATTTTCTCTCTTCAAAGCGCGAACTCCGCATCGCATTTTCAAGCAATGAATCAACAGGACGACTGGAAAAATAAACATAATTCCCCTTTTCTCCCCAGTTTCCGCTATGAAACAGAACGTAAAGAAAATTATGGGCATCGGGAAAATCCGCCACCCAGCTGCCGCGGAAGAGTTCTGCCTCGCCGGCCCGGATCGACTTCAAAAAAGCCCCCCACTCCAGAGCCTTGAGTCTGACCTTAACTCCAATCTCATTCAAATTATGCTGGACAAACTGCCAGACCCGGCTTTCGATCTCATCGCTGTTATACCATAGAGTCAATTCCGGCAAATCCCTTCCCTCCGGAAAACCTGCCTTAGCCAGCAATCTCTTTGCCTCCTGTGGATCATAGTGATAAGGATGAAAATCCGGCTGGTGAAAAACAAGCCCCGGAGGCAATATGTTTCCGGCGGGTTGCTTGATGCCTTCATAGATGATCTCGCAGATCGATTTTTTATCAATCGCATAGTTCAGCGCCTGCCGCAGCCAAAGATTATCCTTAAATGGATGCTTTTCCAGATTCATTCCCAGGTAACGGATTTCCAGCGTCGGCCAAATTTTCAACTGACCGGTAAATTGCTCCTGCAGGCGCTTGATTTGGCCTCCCGGCAGCCCTCCCAATAAATCAATCTCTCCCTGTTTGAATTTTTCCAACGCCAACCGCTCATCCGGTAAAATCAGATATCTTAGTTTCTGAATGGTTGGCGCTCCGGCGTAGTAACGGGAAAAAGCCTGCAGCCGGATCTCCACATCCTGTTGCCAGCCCTCAAACTTAAAAGGCCCGCATCCCACCGGTCGCCGTCCAAATTCATCCGGATTCAACTCTACTTTTTCCTGAGGAACAATAGAGGCTACCTCCATACAGAGTTGGGCCAGAAACGGCGTAAAAGGCGCCTTGAGAGTTATTTCAAACCTCTGGTCATCTATAACTTTTAATCCCTCAATGCCCGCAGTCAATCCTTCCCTGAATTCAGATGCTCCCCGGATCGGCTCCAGAACCCAGCTGCGCCTGGCGAGTGACTGCTTATTCATTACCCGTTCAAACGAATATTTGACGTCGCTTGACGTGACCTGCCGGCCGTGATGAAAAAATACATTTTTTCTTAAAATAAAAACCCATGTCAAACCGTTGGGAAGAACGTAATAGGTATCAGTCACAGCCGGAATAACCTCTCCTGTGCGGGGATTGAGTTTGACCAGCCCGGCATGAAGCATGGAGACAATCGCACCGCTATTGGCATCCGTAGCAAAAATGGGGTCTAAACTGGCGGGATTGCTCTTGATACGATAAACAAAAATTTTACTTTGTTCCCGTTCTCTGCCTTTCTCGGAAAAAGTACACCCCCCTAAAAAAATAATCAGGCCGGCCCCGATTACATAAACAAACGGCATAATCTTCAGCATGCCCCAAAATTTATCGGACCGAGGAATTAAAGTCAAATTTTATCCCCATAAAATCTTGACGGCAATTCACCAGGCAATTATTTTCATTTTCATGTTTGGTTCATTGGGATTTGGGGAAATCATGCTGGTCGTCTTGATTTATTTTTTTCTGTTTGATGCGCAGGAAATCGCCCAAATGGTTCAGCAGATACTAAAACTGTTCCGGATTGTCCGTAACCGGACATTTTCTCTGCACCGGAGTTTTATGGCTTCGCTCTATGCCGATGACAGCCCCCCCGCCAACAGCGCTATCCGCCCATCCGAAATCCCTGAAAATAAATCTGGAATTCAAAGTTCCGATTAGTTGAAAAAGGTGTTTCTTTAGAACCGGAAAATCTTCGTCAGTTTGACCACCGGGCCTGTGCCGTACTTTCGTTTTTTTATAAAAAAGACAAAATCACAGTACAAAAAGCAGCATTTGCTCCCGGAATTTCAACTCGTATGCTTCGAATACTTCCAACGAAATGGACAAATAATGGGTGGCTTATTATTGCAGACATGACTTGTACCAAGAATTTTGGATACACCAAGAAGCAAAACTTATTTTTACCCTCAGGAGGTATGTCAATGGAAGAATTGAAACGACGGCAGCATCTCTGCTTGGGAAACAAATCGAATTTTATGCCTACCATTGTGCATTATCGAGACAATGAAATCAGCAAATAAATTTGAAATAGTCGTGCTATCATTATACATTAATGGAAAATTTAATTTCTGGATTTAAAATATGCATGAAGATAAATTATTAGCGCGTATCAATGTAAATCCTAAAATTTTTGGCGGTAAACCCATTATCAGAGGAAAACGGCTTGCGGTAGAACACGTATTGGGCATGTTGGCTGGGGGTGATTCCTTTGAGACAATCCTGTCTGGCTACCCTTGGCTTGAGATTGAAGATATTCAAGCCTGTATCGCTTTTGCACGCCGTATTGTCGGCCATGAAAGAATAGAACCGCTTGTTTTGGATAAGGGATCGTGAAAATTCTGCTTGATTCATGTGTTTGGGGAAAAGCCAAAGAAAAACTGATAAAATCCGGATTTGATGTTATTTGGTCAGGGGAGTGGAAAAAGGATCCAGGGGACGAAGAAATATTAGACTTTGCCACTCAAGAAGGCAGAGTACTCGTCACCTTGGATAAAGACTTTGGCGAATTGGCTATCCTCAACAAAAAGCCCCACAATGGAATTATCAGGCTCGTCAACATTTCTGCCACCATACAGGCTAATTATTGTATCGAAATTATTCGTACCCATAGTTAAGGAACTAAAGAAAGGTGCTATCATCACTGCCGAATTAGGTCGATTAAGAATCCGACCGGCGGAATAATTTATTTTCCCTTCTTCCCTATAACTCTCTACAACTCCCGCGGCTGTCCAATAACCAAATATGTCAGATAAAATATTGACTACTACAAACGCCATATACACGATCTTCCCATACGGATCATAGTCATATTTCTCTACTGCCGTTCCGGTATTGTCCACCCCACACGCGTATTCCCCAAATGATCCCTCAGATAAAACAAATTCCTCCTTGCTCCACTATCGGTCGTTCCCGGTGAAGATGAAGCACCAGAGCCTGCAAGCGTCTTACTTATTCTTTGCCCTGCGCAATCATACCCATACTGCTCCTTGGCTCCACTGGGTAAATTGACCTCCAGCGGCAAATTCCGGTAGTCATACGCTATCCCCGCTGTTGATGCACTCCCGATCTGCTTATTTAAATCGCTCACCATGTTCCCGTTCCGGTCATAAGCATAATCCAAACTCACATCCGACCCCAGCCCCGTCACTGCTTCCAATTGGTTGGTATTGGCTTTGTAGTTGTAGGTAAAATCCTGACCAAATATAGTTTGCCCGCGGGCATACAAAATATAAAAGATAAAGGCAATTAAGAATTGCCTTTATCTTTGCCAATCATTACTACTTTTAATGGAAATTAAATGACTTTTCTAACCTGGACGGATACGAATTCCCTCGGGCATAATGACTGAAAATGAATTTTCAATCCCCGCCTCGTGCTCTTTAATGACTGAAACAACAATTTCAACTTTTGTCTTTGACGGCAACCCCAACAGCCTCAGTAAAATAACTCCCTTATTAATTCTTCTCTGACGGAAAACCAGTCTGCCAAAATCTTTGTCTGTCGTAAGTAAAATTGCCTTGTTGGTATTTGCCAATCCCAGTACTGATTCATCGTCCATCCCTGAACTTAATTCGGCAATATAGTCTACCACAAAACCAACTTTCCTCAACCCAATCACAATTTGCCGGTCAACCCCTTCATCGGCCAAAAATCTCATGTCTTTCTTTAACTCACAGGATAAACCAGATCATTCCGCAAAACGTCAGCTGTATACTCTAGAGCAGCCTTAATTCCTTCTGTGGTTAAACGAGGATGAGCCTCCAGTATCTGTTCAATGGTTTCTCCAGCTGCTAGTTTTTCAAGAATGGCTTCTACCGTAATCCGTGTCCCCGCGATGACCGGCTTACCCATCATTACGGCCGGGTCCGAAACAATTAAATTCTTCTCCATACCTCCTCCCTTTATCCGACTAGTTGATTAAAGCAAACATTAAGATTATCCTCTTCTAAATCTATATGTATAACTTAATTTTGTCAAAAGAAATTCAAACAATGATAATTCTCAGACATTAAAAATCTACCTCACAACTCCCCAACTTCCCCTTTCTCCAAAAACTTCAGCCTTTTTAAAGAGGCGTTGCAAGCCTTCTTTAGATCTCCAAACTCCTTCTCCAGCACCGTGAAAGATTTTGTGGCACCGCGACACCGAATCAATATTGAGTTCTAAAAATACGTCGCCATCCCGAACTGAAATCCCCCCAGCCGTGACGGATTTCCCACTGCATCGGTTATCCAGTGATAGCGGTAATTGAACTTAATCACGTTGTCCGGAGACAACCGCAGACTCAGCCCCCCCGCTGCGGCCCAGGTTTCGTCGTAGATTTTATCGCCCGTAGCTGCAAAATTCAGAATATAATTATAATCAATCGCTTCCATACGGAAAAGTAAATTCAAAGCCGTTCCCTCCCAGCGGTACAGAACTCCTTCCCAGAGAGGATAGAGCACCTCGGTATAGAACCCCCACTGCCGGATTCCGTAAATCTCCGGAAGCGAAGGCGGCACCTCGATTTTATTATAAGCCCCCTCGCCCTGAAGAAGTAATTTCTTGATCCGCAACTGAAAATCTGCGGCGTAAATAGAAACCCCCCGCTTATTGCCCACCGTGATACCCTCGATACGGTACTGATTGTAAATGGCATGGTAGAGTGACATCCCCACCCGCCCCCAATGGCTGTAGCCGACACCCACGCGGCCGGAGAAGGCCGGACTTCCGTTATTATCTTCTTCGATCATTTCTTCATTTTTTCCCGCTTGCAAAAAAGTTCTTCCCTCGGCATTTCCCACCACGCCGTCCTGCAGACCGTTAGAAAGATAAGTATCATAGTTTATGGTCAGGGCCTTAATATGTTTTTTTCCATACAAGCCAAATCCGACTTCCGAAAGAGTTGAAGGAATAATTTGTGTTGATACGAGAGGCCTCTCTACAAAATCCCACTTGGGACTATCGTGACTCTGGTTAAAATAACCAATCGGGATAACAATAATCCCTCCCCGCAACACCAGCAGCGGGTCAAACAGATAATCCAGCAGCGCCGTTTCCAAAGCAATTTCTTCCGTGCCATGTTCAAATTCCAGCTCAGTAAAAAATTTAATCTGCGGATGGATTGAAGAATAAAGGAATAGATTAAAGCGGCGGGCCTCCAGGGAAAATCCCTCGCTGACGCCATCCTCAGAAAAATAATTGCTGTTGCCTTCAAAATAACCTCCGATGGCGGTCTTGGCAGCCAGATTTCCTAAAATAAACGGCCGCTGATAAACGCTATTGACCGAATCGACCGCTTGACCGAAGCCATTGAAGGGGCTCAATAAAAAAGCAAGAAAAATGTTAATCACTGGATTTCCTCCTCTATAGTTTAATTTCGATTTTGTGATCTTGCCTAATTCGTGTCTCCAGACGTTTCAGTGGCTCCAGGGCCGGACCGTTAAGAACACGTCCATCTTTTGAAAATTCACTGCCGTGACAAAGACAGTCTAACTGTTCGCCCACCGCTGTTAAAATGCACTGACGATGGGTACACAGCATTAAAACAGCCGTGATCTCTCCGCTGCTCTTATCGCGGCTCAAGTAGATGGGGGCTTCCTGATACGGATGCTCCACCATAATGAAAGTCTGGAGTTCCAGATCACTGCTTGCCACAACAAGCGTACCGCCGCTTATTTCTCCCCGTAAATAACGCAGGGGGGTACACCGGCTGATCAGGCCGCCCAGAGTCGCAGCCACGCCCAGCCGGCATGCCCTTTGTAGAAAAAATCGACGGTCCATGAGTAGCGTTGTCCTTCTTTAATTATAATGATTCGAGAAATCGGATAATTTTGTCTTTATCATTCGCCGACAAGTTTTGAAAGTTCTGGCGCGCCCTGCTTCCTTCCCCGCCGTGCTTGTTAATCGCCTGTTCTAGCGTCGTGGCACTGCCGTCATGCAGAAAATAATCCTTTCCGCCTTGCGCAGTCGCCGCCAGCCCGATTCCCCACAAAGGGGTCGTTCGCCATTCCGAACTCTTGGCGTTAATCTCAGCCACAGCGTCATCCAATTCACTGCCCATATCATGCAGCAGCAGATCGGTATAGGGATGAAAAACCTTTTCACTCAGGGCCGCTATCTCAGACCGGCCTGTTTTCAGAACGGGGATATGGCATTGGGCACAGCCGATGACGGTAAAAAGAGATTCACCGGTTAAAACACCCGCATCCGTTTCTCCCCGCCGCGGCGGAACCTTGAGGGTACGCAGATAGAAAACGATGTTATTCACTTCTTGCGCTGATATCTCCGGATCAGAAACACGGTCGCCGCTGTGTTGACCCACATCATAATTATAAGGATCCTCCATCTTAAAATCAGAAGTAATCCCCATATCCTGATTTAAGGCTCCGGCCGTCTGTTCACGGAGAGAGGCGTTAATGGCCTTAAATCCAAAACGACCAATATACCGTTTTTCTGTACCAAAGAGAGAATCCCCCTGCCCTTCCGACGGTTCAAAAAAATCTGCCGGAACCAGCCAATGCGGCACACCACTCACGCCATCACTGTCCGCATCATTGGGATCAGCCCGCTCCAGAATGACGGAATCAGGCACCGCTGCCAGAAACCCAAGCCCTGTCACTGCCGGCGCCACACGTTTGGAAACCGCAAAACCGTAAATAGGCTCGGGGGTATACCCCGGAATAGCCACATGTTGGAGCTGCGGACCATAATCAGGATGCTGTGTACGGTATAATAAATTGGCCGGATGGGCTTTTCCATCTCCAGCATGGCAGCTGGCGCAGGCGGTCTGTACAAAAATCGGCCCGAGACCATCCTCTGTGCCAAAAACCTTACCGAACAGTTCATCCCCTTCTAAAAAACTGGCCTTCTGCGGACCCGTCAATCCGTCCACCATTCCGTCCAATACCTCCTCGTCCGCCGGCGCAGGGGGCAGGAACTGCGAACAGCTTGTCAATAGGAATATCAATCCTGAAGCTAACCATTTTTTCATAAGAGTCAATCCTCCTTTCACTAAATAGTCATTGATAGTTTACAATGTTTAAAAAATATTTATTTTCTCGCGTGAACAATAAAAAGAGGAATATCGGTCGAGTGCCGTACTTCCTCGATCGTACTTCCAAATAAAATATCACCGATCAACCGATGACCGTGGGTCGTCATCGCAATCAAATTACACCCTTGATCCCTGGCAATTTTAAGAATTTCTTTAGGCGGATCCCCTAGAGCCAGTTGAGTTGAAATTTTAAAACCCTGCGCCTGCAACGTCTGAGCCGTCTCTTCCAGATAATTCCGGTCGTCCTTCATCTCTTCGGACTCGCTTAAAGTCATCTGATCATAATTACGTGCGACCCAGCCGTCTGCCACATGAACCAAAATCAATTGGGCTTTAAATACTCTTGCCAGTTTAGAAATTTCCGGGATTAAAGCCTGATCCGCTGCCGTATGGTCAAGTGCAACCAAAATTCTTTCATACATAAATAATCTTCCTCCCTTAATTGAAAGATTTTATGACCCAATCTGAAATACCAAAAAAATCCAATAACAGTTTGGCATTCAGAATGACGATGACGACCGCCGTGATCCACGCCAAAATTTGAATCCACAGGGGGTTGACAAATTCATCCATCTTCTTCTTGTCGCTGGTAAAGATCACCAGTGGAATAACGGCAAAGGACAGTTGCAGGCTCAATATCACTTGGCTGAGGACGAGCAATTTCGCCGTTCCGCTCTCGCCATAGAGGGCAGTTACGATCACCGCTGGAATAATGGCAATCCCCCGAGTAATCAGGCGGCGCAACCAGGGGCGGAGACGAATCTGCAAAAAACCTTCCATCACGATCTGTCCCGCCAGCGTTCCCGTTAAGGTGGAACTTTGTCCGGAGGCAAGTAAAGCCAAGGCGAATAGAATGCCGGCCACCGGTACACCCAGCATCGGGGATAACAGATGGTAAGCATCCTGAATTTCGGCTACGTCGTTCCTTCCGGTTTTAAAAAATGTCGCCGCCGCGACGATCAGAATCGCGGCATTAATAAACAATGCAAACATGAGTGCCACGGTAGAATCAATGGTCGCAAAGGAAATGGCTTCTCTCTTTCCGCTGGGGGTCTGTTCGTACTTGCGCGTTTGCACAATTGAAGAATGAAGATAGAGATTATGAGGCATCACGGTCGCCCCCAGAATACCAATGGCGATATAGAGCATCTCCTTATTTTTAATAATCTCTGGACTGGGCCAAAACCCGCTCAGAATCCCTTGCAGCGACGGTTTTGAAAAGATAATCTCGGCTGTAAAACAGATCCCGATCATCAAAATTAAGCCGATCACCAGCGATTCAAGATAACGGAATCCTTTATTTTGTAAATAAAGAATCAGAAAAACATCCCCCGCAGTGAGACACACCCCCCAGATCATGGGCAGACCAAACAAAAGATTCAGGGCAATCGCCGAACCAATGACTTCGGCTAGGTCACAGGCGCAGATCGCCATTTCACAAAGCAGCCATAAAAAAAACGAGACCGGTCTTGAATAATGATCGCGGCAGGCCTGTGCCAGATCCCGACCCGTCACGATACCCAATTTGGTGCAGAGGGATTGAAGAAGGATAGCCATTAAATTTGAAATCAGGATGACACTGAGTAAGGTGTATCCGAAACCGGATCCTCCGGCCAGATCCGTCGCCCAGTTCCCGGGATCCATATATCCGACGGCCACCATGTACCCGGGCCCTGCAAAGACAAGGAGCTTACGCCAAAATCCGATCCCCTCGGGAACAGGGATGGACTGAAAGACTTCTACCAGAGACGGTCTTTCCCGCCGATGCTTCCATCCCTTCTCCTGTACTGAGGGTTTA
>Ga0247727_10019872_pt1 | contig 10349 bp, 7 predicted proteins | sample WisWelCaveWW1625_FD_202498 | JGI IMG/M metagenome (GOLD analysis project Ga0247727, IMG submission 202498) | Biofilm microbial communities from Wishing Well Cave, Virginia, United States - WW16-25 | ecosystem: Environmental > Aquatic > Deep subsurface > Groundwater > Cave microbial mat | place... | reverse complement strand
GCCCATGATATTTTTCCTAGGTTGACGTGCCGGACATTATATCGGCGGGTTCGTACGCGAGGTACGGCGCGAGCCATTTCTCGGTTTCCGCGAGCGTCATGCCCTTGCGCCGCGCGTAGTCCTCGACCTGGTCGCGGCCAACCTTGCCGACGGCGAAGTAGCTCGCTTCCGGGTGCGACAGGTAAAAGCCCGACACTGCGGAAGCGGGCAGCATCGCGCAGGATTCGGTGAGCGTCATCCCGGCATTCCCCTCGGCCTCCAGCAGCGCAAACAGGGCGAGCTTCTCGGTGTGGTCAGGGCAGGCCGGATAGCCGGGTGCCGGGCGGATGCCGCGGTAGGCCTCGGCAATCATCTGCGCGCCTGTCAGTTGCTCGTCCGCGGCATAGCCCCAGAACTCGCGCCGCACGCGCTCGTGCAGGTGCTCGGCGAAAGCCTCGGCCAGACGGTCGGCAAGCACCTTGAGCATGATGGCGCTGTAATCGTCGTGTTGCGCTTCGAACTGCGCGAGCTTTTCTTCCAGGCCTCCCACGGCGACCGCGAAGGCGCCGATCCAGTCCGGCACAGCGGACTCCCTGGGCGCGACGAGGTCCGCCAGGCACTGGTTGGCGCGGCCGGCCGGTTTCCGGTTCTGCTGGCGCAGGTTGTGCCAGGTCATGGCGACGCGGCGGCGCGCCTCATCTGCGTAGATTTCGATGTCGTCGCCGTTCACCCGCGCGGCCGGATAGAGGCCGAATACGCCATTCGCGGTGACCCATTTCTCGCGCACGATCCGCTCGAGCGTTTCGAGCGCCTCGGCATGCAGCTTGCGCGCCGCCTCGCCGACCACCGGGTCTTCGAGAATCTTCGGGTATGGGCCGGAAAGTTCCCAGGCCTGGAAAAACGGCGTCCAGTCGATGTATGGCACCAGTTTTTCCAGTGGATAGTCGCACAGGACCGTGATCCCGGGCGTGCGCGGGGCGGGCGGCTGGTAGGCCGACCAGTCGGTGGGCAGGCCCAGGCGCCGGGTTTCGGCAATCGGGATCAGGGGTCCCGGACCCTTCTTGTCGCGGTGCTGGATGCGGATCTTCTCGTAGTCGGCGCGCACGCCGGCGACATAGCCTGCGCGATGGTCCGGCGAGAGCAGGTTCTGCATCACGCCCACAGAGCGCGAGGCATCCGGAACGTAGACCACCGGGCCGGGGTAATTCGGCGCGATCTTCACCGCGGTGTGCGCGCGCGACGTCGTGGCGCCGCCGATCAGCAGCGGCACGCTGAACCCCTCGCGTTCCATTTCGCGCGCCACGTGCGTCATCTCCTCCAGCGAGGGCGTGATCAGGCCCGAGAGGCCGATGGCGTCGGCGTTCTCGCGCCGGGCGGTTTCAAGGATCGTCTTGGCGGGCACCATCACGCCCAGGTTCACCACCTCGTAGTTGTTGCACTGGAGCACCACGGCGACGATGTTCTTGCCGATGTCGTGCACGTCGCCTTTCACCGTCGCGATCACGAGCTTGCCCTTGACGCGCCCGGCCTTCCCGGAACGCGCCTTCTCGGCTTCGATGTAGGGAATCAGGTGCGCCACCGCCTGCTTCATCACCCGCGCCGACTTCACCACCTGCGGCAGGAACATCTTGCCCGCGCCGAACAGGTCGCCGACGATATTCATGCCATCCATCAACGGTCCTTCGATCACTTCGATCGGGCGCGCGAACTTGAGCCTTGCCTCCTCGGTATCGGCGACGACATGGCTGGCGATGCCGTTGACGAGAGCGTGAGACAGGCGTTCCTCCGGCGTGCCGCGGCGCCACGCATTGTCATCCTTTGACGCGCGCAGGCCGCCCTTTACGCCCGCGGCGTACTCGATCAGGCGATCGGTGGCATCCGCACGCCGCGCGAGGATCACGTCCTCGACGCGCTCGCGCAATTCCGGTTCGATCTTTTCATAGACGCCCAGCTGGCCGGCGTTGACGATGCCCATCGTCATGCCGGCCTTGACCGCGTGGTAAAGGAACGCGGTGTGCATGGCTTCGCGCACCGCGTCGTTGCCGCGAAAGGAGAACGACAGGTTCGATACGCCCCCCGAGATCCCGGTTTGCGGCAGGTTGGCGCGCAGCCAGCGCACCGCTTCGAGGTAGTCGAGGCCGTAGCGGGTGTGTTCCTCCAGCCCGGTGGCCACGGCAAAAATGTTGGGGTCGAAGATGATGTCCGCGGGCGCAAGCCCGGCTTTCTGCGTCAGCAGGTCGTAGGCGCGGCGGCAGACCGCAATGCGCCGTTCCAGCGTATCGGCCTGGCCCTGCTCGTCGAAAGCCATCACCACCACGGCGGCGCCGTACTTGCGCACCAGGTTTGCCTGGCGCAGGAATTCCTCTTCGCCTTCCTTCAGGCTGATCGAATTGACGATGCCCTTGCCCTGCAGGCACTTCAGGCCCGCTTCGATCACGCTCCATTTCGAGGAATCGACCATCACCGGCACGCGCGAAATGTCGGGCTCGGAGGCGGCCAGGCTCAGGAAGGTCACCATCGCCTTCTCCGAGTCGAGCATCGCCTCGTCCATGTTGACGTCGATCAGCTGCGCGCCGTTCTCCACCTGCTGGCGCGCCACCGACAGCGCTTCCGGGTAGTTCCCCGCCAGCACCAGGCGCGCGAAGGCCTTCGAGCCGGTGACGTTGGTGCGTTCGCCGGCATTGACGAACAGCGATCCCTCGCCCACGTTGAGCGGTTCCAGGCCCGCCAGCCGCAGCATCGGCTTGCGCTCGGGCGGGCGGCGCGGCGCGACCCCGCGCACGGCTTCGGCAATCGCGTGGATATGCTCGGGCGCGGTGCCGCAGCAGCCGCCGGCCAGGTTGAGGAACCCCGCGCGCGCCCAGCCGCCCATTTCGCTGGCCATGGATTCGGGCGTGTCGTCGTACTCGCCGAAGGCGTTCGGCAGGCCCGCGTTCGGGTAGCAGGAGACCGGCACCTCGGCCACGCCGGAGAGCTCTTCCACGTACTGGCGCAGCTCCTTCGCGCCAAGCGCGCAGTTGAGCCCCACCGCGAGCGGCTGCGCGTGGCGCACCGAGTTGTAGAACGCTTCGGTCGTCTGGCCCGAGAGCGTGCGTCCCGAGGCGTCGGTGATGGTTCCCGAGATGATCAGCGGCAGGCGCGCGCCGCGCCGCTCGAACTCGGTCTCGATCGCGAACAGCGCCGCCTTGGCGTTCAGCGTGTCGAAGATGGTCTCGACCAGCAGCACGTCGACTCCGCCGTCGATCAGCCCGCGCAGCGCGTCGCCGTAGGCGGCGGCCAGCGCGTCGAAGCTCACGTTGCGGAAGCCCGGATCGTTGACGTCGGGCGAGATCGACGCGGTCTTGGTGGTAGGGCCGATCGCGCCGGCGACGAAGCGCGGCCTGGAGCGGTCGCGCTTCTGCCATTCGTCCGCGGCGTCCCGCGCCAGGCGCGCGGCGGCGAGATTGAGCTCGTAGGCGAACTCTTGCATGCCGTAATCGCCGAGCGACACGGCGGTGGAATTGAAGGTGTTGGTCTCGATGATATCGACACCCGCCGCCAGGTAATCCAGGTGCAGGCGGCGGATCAGCGCCGGTTGCGTCAGCGTCAGCAGGTCGTTGTTGCCGCGCAGGTCGTGGCCCCAGACGCGAAAGCGCTCGCCGCGGAACTGCTGCTCGGTGAGGCGCTCGCGCTGGATCATCGTGCCCATGGCGCCGTCGAGGACCAGGATCCTCTCGGCGAGCAGCGACTGCAGCAGGGAAGTGCGATCGTTCATCAGGCCCTGGAAAACAAAAACGCCCGTTCAGCTTGCGCAGAAACGGGCGTCTTTGGCGCGTCTCTTTAGCTGGATTTGTTTGTCCCCGCCTCTTGGCGGTGCGGCGCCCGCAAGCTGAACTTCAAATCGGCGCTGGCGTCATTCTACCATCAGTGCAATCGCGGTTTCTTCAGGAACTCGCTGCGGTCAGCAGAGCGGATCGGCACACGCGACGTGGCGCCGCGTCGCGAAAGAGTCAGCGTGACTTCACCGCCGGCGGGCCCTGAGCTCCAGATGCGGCGGAACAATGCGGCGAGGCCGGCGATGCGTTCGCCGCCGACTTCCAGCAACAGATCGCCCAGTTTCACGCCGGCACGCTCGGCGGGGCCGCCGGGCGCCAGGCCGCCGATCACCAGGTGGCCTTCCATCTCGGTGGCGTAGATGCCGAGCCAGGCGCGCGGCGGCCCCGCCGAGCGGCCGCTGGCGAGCATGTCCGCCAGGATTGGCGCGAGCAGGTCAACCGGCACGAACATGTTGCCGTCGACCGTCCTGGCGCCGACTGCCTCCTGTACCAGCAGCGAACCGATGCCGAGCAGCCGGCCATCCTCGCCCAGCAGCGCCGCGCCGCCCCATTGCGGGTGCGCCGGCGCGGTGAACAGCGCCTGGTCGAGCACGTACTCCCAGTAGCCGGCGAACTCGCGCTTGGCGATGATCTTCGCCTGCAGCGAATGTCCGAGACCGCCGTGGCCAGCGACGATCACCTGGTCGTCGGCTTGCGCCGCTTGCGCGGAGCCGCGCTCGAGCGGCGCTACGCCGAGCCGGCCGAACGGCATCACCAGGCCGAAGCCGCTGCCCTGGTCGTAGGCGAGCGCGTGGCCCTGCACGACGGTGCCGCGATTGGTGGTGAGCCAGATCGACGCGGCCTCGGTGATCAGGTAACCGATCGTCAGCACCAGGCCGTCGTCGCGGATCACGACGCCATTGCCGGCGCGTTCGGTGCCGAGGATAGCCGCGGTGTACGCATCTTCGGGGATCTCGGCGCGCAGCAACACCACCGCATCGAGTGCCGCCTCAAGGTCGAAGCCGACCTCCTGCGGACTCGGCTGCAGCGCCGGGGGGAACGCCCAGTTGCCGGGTTCAGCCATGGTCAGTCCTGCTGATATTATCCGGCGCCATGCCGGAAAACGAGTCCAATTCGGTGCTTGCGGTATTCCCCGTGCAGCTGCAGTGGGGCGAATGCGACCCGGCCGGGATTATTTTCTATCCGACCTACTTCCGCTGGTTCGACGCGGCGACCTGGAGCATGTTCGCCCAGGCCGGCTATCACGCCAAGCGCATGCGCGCCGAGCACCTGGCGATGCCCTTGGTGGCGGCCGATTGCCAGTTCAAGCACCCCGCGGAGCAACAGGATCGCGCCGAGGTGCGCTCGCGGATCCTGCGCTGGGGCGGCAAGTCCTTCGTCGTCGGCCACGAGGTGGTGCGCGAGGACGGCACGCTGCTCGCCCAGGGCACCGAAACCCGTGTCTGGGGGCGCTACGTCGATGGGCCCGGCTCGCCGTTGAAGGGCGAGGCGATCGGCGAGGAACTCAAGGCCCTGTTCCGGACCAAGTAGACTGGAAGAAGGAGACAAGAAATGAACGATGTCGCACTCAACCCCGTGGGCTGGCTCGCCGCCGCCGAGGCGCTGCAAGCCGACACCGTCGCGCTGCGGCGCGCGATTCATGCCGAGCCGGAACTGGGGCTGGAAACGCCGAAGACGCTGGCCAAGGTCAAGGCCGCGCTTGCCGGCCTGCCGCTGGAGTGGAAGCAGGGTCACTCGACGACCGGAGCCATCGCCGTTCTGCGCGGCGCGAAGCCCGGCCGCACCGTGCTGCTGCGCGGCGACATGGACGCGCTGCCGATGCCGGAAGACACGGGACTGCCGTTTCGCTCCAAGGTGCAGGGCGCCATGCACGCCTGCGGGCACGACACGCACACCGCGATGCTCGCCTCAGCGGCGCGGGCCATGTGCGCGCGGCGCGACTCGCTCGCCGGCACCGTGCTGTTCATGTTCCAGCCCGGCGAAGAGGGCTGGCACGGCGCGAAGAAGATGATCGAGGACGGCTTGCTCGAAGATCCGGCGCCGGAGGCCGCCTTCGCGCTGCACATCTTCCCGAACGCGCCGGCGGGACTGTTCACCGGCAGGGCCGGAACGCTGCTCGCCTCGGCCGACGAGATTCACATCGACGTGCGCGGCAAGGGTGGGCACGCGTCCATGCCGCACCACGCCATCGATCCGATTCCGGTCGCCTGCGAGATCGTCACCGCACTGCAGGTTTTCGTGACGCGCCGCATCGACGTGTTCGACCCGGTGGTCGTGACCTTCGGCAAGATCGAGGCGGGATCCACCGACAACGTGATTCCGGAGTCCGCCCTGCTGCTTGGCACCGTAAGGTCGGTGTCGGAGGAGTCGCGCAAGGCGATACACGGGGGTATCGAGCGCGTCGCGTCGAACATCGCCCGCGCGCATGGCTGCGAAGCCGAGGTGCATATCGAGCAGGGTTTTCCGGTAACGGTCTGCGACGCGCGTGCGGCAAAGCACGCCGCCAGCACGGTTGCGGCCCTGTTCGGGCCGGATTCATGGCGCGAGATGCACGCGCCGGTCATGGGCGCGGAGGATTTCTCCTACGTGCTGCAGCGCGTGCCCGGGGCGATGGTGTTCCTCCGCGTCTGCCCGGAGGGGCAGGCCTGGCAGAGCGCCTGCCCCTGCCACTCGAACAAGATGGTGCTCAACGAAGCGGTCCTCGCGCGCGGCGTGGCGGCGCATTGCGCGATCGCCGAGCGCTTCCTCGCCGGCGGCTTCGGCGGCTGATCCGGACGCGGCGGCTCGGCGCCGCGGCATATGAGTTCGACCGTCTTCGATTCGGTTCTCTACCGCGACATGTTCGGCACCGCCGAGATGCGCGCCGTTTTCTCCGACGCCGGGTTCCTTTCGCGCTGCCTCGAGGTGGAAGCGGCGCTCGCCCGCGCGCAGGCTGGCCTCGGCATGATTCCGGCCGCAGCGGCGAGCGAGATCAGCGCGAAAGCAACGGCCGGCTTTCTGGACCTCGAGCGACTGAAACGCGAAACCGAAGTTGTCGGCTATCCGATTCTGCCCCTGGTCAAGCAGCTTGCCGCGACCTGCGGCGGCGAGGCGGGACGGTACGTACACTGGGGGGCGACCACGCAGGACATCATGGACAGCGCGCTCGTTCTGCAGCTGCGCACCGCGCTCGATCTCGCAGAGGCCGATCTCGTCGCGGTCTCGCTGGCGCTCGAAGCGCTTGCGCGCCGCTACCGCGACACGCCGATGGCGGGACGCACCCACCTGCAGCAGGCGCTGCCGATCACCTTCGGCTTCAAGGCGGCGGTGTGGCGCGCGCCCATCGAGCGCCATCGCGAGCGTCTTGCGCAACTGCGGCCGCGCGTGCTGGTGGGACAATTCGGCGGCGCGGCGGGCACCCTCGCCTCGCTCGGCGAGCAGGGGCTCGCGGTGCGCGCCGCGCTGATGCGCGAGCTGGGCTTGGGCGAGCCCGCGATAACCTGGCATGTCGCGCGCGATGGGCTCGCCGAAGCGGTGCTCTTCGCCGGGCTCGTCACCGCCTCGCTTGCCAAGATCGCCACGGACGTGATGCTGATGATGGCGACCGAGCTGGGCGAAGCCTTCGAGCCGTTCGAGCACGGGCGCGGCGGCAGCAGCACCATGCCGCAGAAAAGGAACCCCATCTCCTCCGAGCTGATCGTGGCCTGCGCCAAACTCGTGCGCCAGCATGCTGCACTGATGCTCGATGCCATGGTGCAGGATTTCGAGCGCGCCACCGGCCCCTGGCACGCAGAGTGGATCGCGCTGCCCGAGAGCTTCATCGCCACGGCCGGGGCGCTCAGACAGGCGAAGCTGATGCTCGCGGGGCTCACGATAGACACCGAGCGCATGGCGCAAGACCTCGGCATGACCTCGGGCCTGATCGTGGCCGAGGCCGTCATGATGGGTCTCGCGCCCAAGCTCGGCACGCAGGCGGCGCACGACGTCGTCTACGACGCCTGTCGCGCGGCGGCGGAAAGCGGGCGGCAGTTGATCGAAGTGCTCCTCGAGAACCCGCAGCTGGGCGCGCATTTCGGGCGCGCCGAGCTCGAGCGGCTGCTCGATCCGCGCAATTACCTTGGCAGTGCCGGCGCGATGGTGGACCGCTCGCTGGGCGGCTAGGAGGGCGTAACGGGGGAACCTGGGTTCCCCTGTTCCGACGCCGTGCCCCAGACTTCTTCGGCGGTTTCGATCACCAGGCGCAGCTTCGCGCGCTGCGCTTCGACCGCGATCTTGTTGCCGTGCACCGTACTTGAGAAGCCGCATTGCGGGCTGAGCGCGAGCTGCTCGAGCGGCACGAACTTCGCCGCTTCGTCGATGCGGCGCTTGAGCATGTCCTTGGACTCGAGCTCGCCCACCTTGGTGGTCACCAAGCCCAGCACCACGATCTTGCCCTTGGGCACGAAGCGCAGCGGCGAGAAATCCCCCGAGCGCGCGTCGTCGTACTCGAGGAAGTAGCCGTCGACCGCAAGATCGCGAAACAGCGCCTCGGCGACCGGCTCGTAGCCGCCTTCGGCGGCCCAGGCGCTCTGGAAGTTGCCGCGGCACAGATGCACGCAGACCGTCATCCCTGCCGGTCGTGCCTCGATGGCGCGGTTGATCAGCCTGGCGTAGCGCCGCGGCAGCTCGCTCGGATCGTCGCCGCGGCTGCGCGCGCCCTCGCGCATCTTGGGATCGCACAGGTAGGCGAGGTTGGTGTCGTCCAGCTGCAGGTAACTGCAGCCAGCGGCGCCGAGGCTCGCCAGCTCGTCGCGGTAGCATGCCGCGACGTCCTCGTAGAACGCCTCCAGGTCGGGGTAGAACTCCTTGCTGATGGCACCGCGCCCGCCGCGAAAGTGCAGCATCGTCGGCGAAGGAATGGTGACCTTCGGCGTGCGCTTGGCGACCGACCGGAGAAACTTGAAATCCTCCAGCTGGATCGCCTTGGCGTGGCGCAGCTTGCCGGTGACATGCATCACCGGCGGCGCAAAATCGACGTCTCCCGCCTTGCCGTGAAACTTTCCCAGGGTCCCGGCGCGCACCTCGACGCCCTCGAGCTGCTCGAGGAAATCGATATGGAAGTAGCTGCGCCTGAACTCTCCGTCGGTGATCGCCTCCAGGCCGAGGTCCTCCTGGAATCTGACGATATCGCGAATCGCGCGGTCCTCGGCCGCGCGCAGCTCGGCGCGCGAGAGCGCCCCCTTGCTCTGCCGGTCGCGCGCTTCAAGCAGCTCGACCGGGCGCAGAAAGCTGCCGACGTGGTCGGCGCGGAACGGCGGTTTGGCGCGTGTCGCCATGGGCGATCCTGGGCGGGAGAAAGAGTCGCATTCTAATTCAGGAAAAATCCCGAGCTTTAGCAGTCGAAAAATACGGTCTCGTCCTTGCCCTGCAGGATCACGTTCCACCGCAGCGCGCCGGGTTTTCCGGCGAGCGGCTGCGCGATCAGCGTGCCGCGCCGCTCGGCCGGCACCAGCGCGAGCACCGGGTCATCGGCATTCGCCGGGTCGTCCGGAAAGTAGATGCGCGTCACCAGTTGCTTGAGCAGCCCGCGCATGAACACGTTGACCGCGATGTGCGGTGCCTGAAGCTTCCCCGCAGGTCCCGGAACCCGTCCCGGCTTGAGGGTATGAAATCTGAACCTGCCCTCGTCATCGGTGGCGGAACGGCCAAAACCGCGAAACCCCTTCTCTCCGTACCTACCCCTACCGTTCGCCTGCCAGATCTCCACCAGCGCATCGTTGACCGGTTGGCCGTCGCCGTCGAGCACCTGGCCCTCGATCGAGACGCGCTCGCCGCTCACCTCCGGGCCGGCGAGATCCTCGAGGATCAGCCAGGTCAGGCCGATGTGCAGGTAGGGCCCGACCGTCTGCGAAGTGGTGGCTTGCAGGCGCATCGCTTCATCGCTCCGCGGGAGTCTGCTCGGGGCCGCGCAGCACGATGTCGAAACGGTAACCGAGCGCGATTTCGGGGACTGTTGTTTCCCAGTCGAGCGCCGCGATCAGGCGGTTGCGCGCTCGCTCGTCGGGTACGCAGTTGAACATCGGGTCGTAGGGCAGCAGCGCGTCCCCGGGAAAATACATCTGCGTCACCAGCCGCGTCGCGAACGCGGGCCCGAACAGCGAAAAGTGGACGTGCGCCGGGCGCCAGGCGTTGTAGTGATTGCGCCACGGATACTCGCCCGGCCGGATGGAGACGAAGCGGTAGTGGCCGTGCTCGTCGCTAAGGGTGCGCCCGCAGCCGGTGAAATTCGGGTCAGTGGGCGCGTCGTGCTGGTCGATGCGGTGCGGGTATCGGCCGGCGGAGTTCGCCTGCCAGATCTCGACCAGCGTATGCGGCACCGGCCGGCCGCTCTCGTCCAGCACGCGGCCGCTCACGATGATGCGCTCGCCGATCGGCTCGCCCGCGTGTTGCCTGGTGAGATCGGCGTCGCCTAGTTTGACCTCGTCGTGGCCGAACACCGGCCCGGTGAGTTCGGTGAGCGTTTGCGGCAGCATCACCAGCGGCTGGGTCGGCGCGCGCTTGACCGTCGAGGCGTATCTGGGGAAAAGATAGTCCGGC
>Ga0247727_10019871_pt1 | contig 10349 bp, 13 predicted proteins | sample WisWelCaveWW1625_FD_202498 | JGI IMG/M metagenome (GOLD analysis project Ga0247727, IMG submission 202498) | Biofilm microbial communities from Wishing Well Cave, Virginia, United States - WW16-25 | ecosystem: Environmental > Aquatic > Deep subsurface > Groundwater > Cave microbial mat | place... | reverse complement strand
ACAGGTTTCACCCTCCTTAGCTAAAAGTCATGGAAAGTCAGGGAAGGCCCCGAAAGGACACAACCAGACTTCTACCACTACTTCAGCTTCATCTGAAACCACCACTAACACTTCTTCATCAACTTCTGAAACTTCTTCCGCCACTGTTCCAGCTACAACCTTAACTGAAACTTCAACCACCGCCTCATCTTCCGCACCCACTACCGAAACAGTTGTCACGGATGCAAATATTGTCACAGAATTAATTCCTGTCATTTCTATAACTCAATAGTTTATAATTTTATTTTGGAATTTATTTTTTAGGAATTTTTGACTAAGTAATTGTAAACTAAAATCTCCCAAGGATTATTTTTTGGATTGGTATATGGATTTCTAAAAAAAATTTTATTCATAAAATTTTTTAAACTGTCATAAGAAATTAAAGTCAAAGCCGCATTGTGAGCCGGATTATATTCACTTATTTTTATATAATCACTAGCTGATAAATTTGGACCATAAAGTAAAGCTGCTAAAAACATTTTTAGAAAAATGCCATGAGTTACACAGAGATTTTTATTTTTTCCTTCATTAATTAAATATTTTTGACAACCTAAAGCCCGGTTTCGTAAATCTATGAAATTTTCTTCATTAGTTAGTCTTAGATCTGGATTTTGAAAACTTTTATCCAGGGTATCAATAAAATTTTGGACTATCGGGTCATCATAACTTTTACCAATAATTTCCGCAGGATTTTTTCTTTCGGCCAAAAGGGGAGTAAAAATAATTTTATTTTCTGGTATCTGTAAAACTTTATTGATAATTTCTAAAGTCTCCCTAGTTCTTTCAAAAGGGGAACAAAAGATTTTCTGAATTTTTATATGTTTCAAAATCTCAGTAATTTTTACTACTTGTTGTTTGCCGTTTTCTGAGAGTCCACCTTCTGAACCTTGTCTTTTATGTTCGGCATTTAAAATAGTTTCGCCATGTCTGACTAAATAAAAATATTTTTTAAACATATAATTTATTTTAGCATAATTTACCAATTAACTTTAAATTTTGCCTTTTTTTATAAAACTCCACATGATCAGCCCGCTGTGCGGGCTGATCATCAACGTTTAACACATTCAAAACTAAAACTCACTGCAGTTAGGGGATATTGTAATTTTGGTCTAGAGAAAGTCTCTGCTATAATTTAGAGTATAATTAAAATATAAAATAATATGGAAAATTTAAATGATGTGGGTAGTGCTTTGTTTGATCAAATTGTGAATCCAGCGGTTTTGATTTTTTCAGCAGCATCTTTTGTTTGGTTTTTATATGGAGTTTTGAATTTTTTTATTGCGAAATTTAAAGAAAAGCCAGAGGAAATGGAGGCTGGAAAAAGACACATGTTGTGGGGATTAGTCGGGGTCTTTTTAATTTATTCTGCTTCTGGGCTTTTTAGTTTTTTCTATAATCTCTTTTTGCAAAAATAAAATTTTAAATTTATAAATTATGTATTTCTATTTTTAAAAATATACAAATACAGAATGTAACTCGCAAGCGAGAGAGAGTGTTGTCGCCCGCTGCGCGGGCGACAACCTGGGTTAAAAAAATACTAATATTTTAAATAAATTGAGAAAACAAAAATATGTCCACTCAAAAAACGCCAACTGAGAATCAGGATTTGCAAAATGAAATTATTACTTTTTTAAAATCGCGAGGATTTATTTTTCCCTCGTCAGAAATTTATGGTGGCTTGGCCGGAGTATATGATTATGGTCATTATGGTTATTTATTGGCAAGAAATTTAAAAGAAGCGTGGATGAAAAGCATGATACAAGAACGCGACGATGTTTTGGCTTTAGATTCAGCGATTTTCATGCATCCCATGACCTGGCAAGCTTCCGGTCATGTGGCAGGTTTTAATGATCCACAAATTGATTGTCGCAAATGTCAGAATCGCATGCGCGCTGATCATCTCTTAGAAAGTTTTGGAATTACAGCTGAGAAAATGTCTTTGGATTTTTTGAATCAAGAATTAAATAAATTAAAATCTGAGAAAAAACTTTTTTGTACTAATGTAAAATGTCAGAGTGCCGATTTAACTGAAGCTAAAAATTTTTCTTTAATGGTGAAATCTAATTTAGGATCACCCACAGAAATTTTATCGGAAGAAAATATAGTTTATTTACGACCCGAAACTTGCGGGGGAATTTATTTGGAATATAAAAATACCATAGATACTTTACATCCTAAATTACCTTTTGGTTTGGCGCAAATTTGTAAAGCTTTTCGCAATGAAATTACTACTAAACAATTTATTTTTCGCACTAGAGAATTTGAACAAATGGAAATGCAATATTTTTTTAATCCGGCCGCGGAAAATGGTCAAGCTAAAGATATTTATTATGAAAACTGGAAAAAAGCTCGCTGGGATTTTTATTTGAATTATGGTTTGTCAGAAAAAGATTTACGTTGGCATCAACATGAAAAATTAGCACATTATGCTAGCACGGCTCATGATATTGAGTATAAATATAAAATGTTTGGGGATAATTTTAAAGAAATAGAGGGTATTCATCAAAGAGGTGATTGGGATTTGTCGCAACATCAAAAATTTTCTGGTAAAGATTTAACTTATTTTGATGAAGAGACTAAAACTCGATTTTTACCACATATTTTAGAAACTTCCGCCGGCTTAGCTCGCATGTTATTGGCTTTTATTGATCAGGCTTTTACTCAAGAAATTATTGCTTCCAAAAATGGAGACAATAAAAATGAAGAAGAAAAAGAAAATACAAAAGCAGAGACGCGAATAGTTTTGAAATTAGACTCTAGATTATCACCAGTCAAAGTTGCTATTTTTCCATTGTCTAAAAAAATAGAATTAATGAATCCTGCCAGAGAAATTTTTAAAAATCTTTCTAAAAAATATTTTTGTGAATATGATATCACTGGTAGCATTGGGAAAAGATATAGAAGACAAGATGAAATTGGTACACCTTATTGTGTGACTTTTGATTTTGAAAGTTTAGAAGATCAGGCGGTTACAGTTCGTGACAGAGATTCTATGCAACAAGAAAGAATTTTAATTTCTGATTTAGAAAATTATTTAGAAAAGAAATTTAGGATTTAAAGCGGTGATTGCTTTTCTTGATTCATTATGAATCGAGATCTATAATTTTTTCCATTGCAATTATTTGGAAAATATAGTATATTTATATTTATATTTTTAATATATTTTTAAAAAATATTCAAAATTATGGCCCAAGATAAATTAATAATTCTCAGAAATAAAGAATCCGGAGAGACATATTTTACTAAAAAGAATAAAAAGAAAGTCACTCGCAAAATAGAATTAAAGAAATTTTCTAAAAAATTGCGAAGACATGTGACTTTTAAAGAAAGCAAAAAATAATTTTTATTAATTTTAATTTTTTCCACCAAAGCTTGACTCTTCACTGGCAGGAAATAATCTCAAATATTATGTTGTCATTAAATTTTACTAATAGAAAAAAATCAGAAAAGAAAGACGGCTATTTGTCAGCGGTTTTTTATGGCCTAAAACAAAATTCTACTCCCATTTTTGTAAACACTATTGAATTTACATCTTTGTATCGTAAGATAGGAAAATCTGCAGTTTTTCTTTTAGGGGGCGAAGGTTTGAAATTGCAAGCCATGGTTCATGAAATATCTTATGACCCTGTGAAAAATTTACCTATTCATATTGATTTTTATATTATTGAAAAAGGGGCCAAAGTCACCACCCACGTGCCTTTGAATTTTATCGGTATTAGTGATGCCGTAAAATCTTTAGGTGGAACTTTGGTGAAAGTCATGCATGAAATTCACATTGAAGCTGAAGTGGCTGATTTGCCACAAGCCATTGATGTAGATATTTCTGTTTTGATTAATTTAGATTCTGTAATTCACGTGCAAGATATAAAATTGCCAGCTGGAGTTGTTTTACATCATGTCAATGAAAAAGATATAATCGCTTCGATTGCAGTTAAAAAAGAGGAAGATCTGTCAGCTCCAGATAAGGTAGATTTATCAGCAATTAAAGTAGAAGAAAAAGGCAAGAAAGAGGAAGAGGTTTCAACTGAAACCTCAGAAGCATAATTATGGAAACCATTTCATCAGTACCTAATAAAAAATTACAAAAGTTATTACAGCAAATTAAGTCTGAATCTAAGAATAAGAAATCTATTCAGAAATCTTTGGATTATAATCAGGTCATTGTTCATTTAGATAAATTAAATAAATAATTTTTAAAAAAAGAATTCCATTGAAAATCTGAGCATGTTATAATTCATTAATGCAATCAAATTTTTTCAAAATATTTTTTCCCAGATTTTTTTTCGTGTTTTTAATTTCAATTTTAATTCCAATAATTTTATTTTCAGTATTTTTTTTACCAACAGCCCAAGCTGAAACTAGTCAAGAACAGAGATTGCGTTTGCAGGCAGAATTGGCCAATTTAGAAATAATTATTAAAGAACAACAAAATATTGTTTCCGTAACTCAAAATAAATCCAAAACTTTGGCTAATGATATTGCTATTTTGCAGGCTCAAATTAATAAAAAGAAAGCTGAGATTAAAAGTATTGATTATAAAATTATTTCTCTCTCTAATAAAATCTCTGATAAAAATCTGGAATTAAATATTTTGACTGACAAATTAGGAAGACAAAAAGAAAGTTTAACTCAGATTTTAGAAAAAGCCCGAAATTTAGATGATGTGTCGTTTGTGAATTTAGTTTTAGATAATAATTCTTTGTCTGATTTTTTTAATGATCAAGATAATTTAATTTCTTTGCAAGAGGCTATTAATCAAAATTTAGCAGATATTAAAAATACTTCTCATCAAGTTACCGAAGTAAAAAATAATTTAGAAGATTCTAAAGAATCACAAATAGCTTTAAAAGAGCAGCAGAGATTAGAACAACAAAGAATTGCTAGCACTCAAAAACAAAAAGATGTTTTATTAAAAGAGACTAAAGGTCAAGAGGTCATTTATAAAAAACAATTAGCTGAGACACAAATTAAAGCTAATAAAATTCGTTCTGCCCTCTTTGCCTTGGCGGGCGGTTCAAGAGCTATTAGTTTTGGAGGAGCTTTGGATTTAGCTAATCAAATTTCTCAAAATATTTCCATTGAGCCAGCTTTTTTATTGGCTATTTTAACTCAAGAATCGAATTTAGGTTCTAATGTTGGCGGATGTTATTTAACTGATCAAAATACTGGCGCTGGAATTTCTATCAAAGGAAAATTTTATAAAAATGTTATGAAAGCCTCACGCGACGTAACACCATTTTTGAAGATTACAAATAATCTTGGTCTAGATTATTCCAAAGTACAAATTTCTTGTCCCATTGGGGATTATGGTTATGGTGGAGCCATGGGTCCAGCTCAATTTATTCCTTCCACCTGGATGATTTTTGAAAATAAAATTCAATCTTTAACCGGATCTTTTGCTGGTAATCCTTGGGATAATTTACACGCTTTTACCGCTTCTTCACTTTATTTAACAGATTTAGGAGCTAAAAGAGGTGATTATCTTTCCATGATTAAAGCTGCTTGTAAATATTATGGCACCGGTGGTTCTAATTGTTCTTATGGAAAATCTGTTATGAAATATCGTGATTCTATTCAAAGTAATATTGATTATTTGAAACAATATGGGAAATAAAAAATATACAGTATTTTATGATTAATAAAGTTTTCCACAAGCAATATTGATTTTTTATTTTTTTGTTTTAAAAGGTGATATGATTTAAATATAAATCTAAGTTAATATAAGTTAATAAATTTTATGACTATTCAAAATATAGAAGATGTAATGACTCGCATTATGAGTCTTAATCGTCATTTAACTGAACAATCTTTAACCACTTTACTTTCAGCTAGTGGTTGGGATAAAGAAGATATTGAAGAAGGTGTGAGGGTTTTTAGAAATTCTCAAACCAATCTTAATCCCCCAATTAATCCTTCTAATAATTTTCCTAATAATTCTTCGGCTACAGAAATTTCTCAAAAAGTTTCCCCAGAGATTCCATTGGCTGCAACAGCTACATCAAATTTACAAAATCCAATTTCTACTGAGAATAATTTGGAAAATAAAATTCCAATTAATGTAATTAATAATAGTTTAAATAGTTCATCTGAAAGTTTTAAAAATTCTGATTTAATTTCTTCAAATAATATTCCTCCATCACCTAATCAGAATATAAATCCAAATCCTGATATTGTAGAAAATAAAAATAGTCACAGTGTTGTGATTATTATTGTAATAATAATTTTATTGGTATTTGTTGGTTTAGGCGCTTATTTGTATTTAAATAACACTGACTCCCAGAATTTTGATTCCAATTATGCTGACAACAATTCTTCTTCAGATGTAATAGGGTCTGATTCTAATGCAGATTTAAATGATGAACCAAATGTGTCCGGTACAGATACTGGGGAGGCTTCAGAAGTGAACGTGGATTTGCCAGAAGAGAATATTTCTACATCTTCAATACCTTCCGCTCTATCTTCTGCGTCATCTACTATAGTTGGTACTTCTACTATTAATTCTAAATTAAATAATATTTCAACCAATACTGAAATTAATATTAAAGCTTCTACTAACAAGACTCCAGCAAAAAATCTGATAAATGTTTCTACAACTATTTCTGATATTTCGGAACAAATTGCCACAAAGATGGCTGAGCTAAAATCAATAGCTGTGAGAATTTTGACTTTGCAAAAAGAAATTGATGATTTGAAAACTGAGCTTCAGAGATTATCTGGTATGAAAGGGGGTTCTGTTAGATAATCTGGGTTGGTGTTAGAAACATGTTATACTGAACGAGTTATAAATTAATGATTTAAAAAATAACACAAAAATATGAATTTAGATTTTTTAGAGGCTAATAATTTTGAAATCAGAAGTAAAAATTTTTTAAGATTATCATTAATAGTTTTTGTAATTTTTTTAATCATTGCAGTATTGTTCGGTATTAAATTTTTCTCTAAAATGTCTGATTATAATAATAATCGAACCATTGACATTAGTGGTAAAGGCGAAGTTAAGGCGGTGCCAGATTTAGCAGAAATTAATTTTACTTTAAAAGAGGTTAATGAGTCTAAAGATAAATCTAAAAACATAGAGTTGCAAAATAATATTGCAAAACAAATGAAAAAAGTTATTCAAGAATTTGAAGATTTAAAAATTTCCAAAAAAGATATTAAAACCGAAAATTATTCTGTGCAGCCAAAATATTCTTATCAAAATTGTTATTCCGGATCATCAGTTTCCATCAAACCCTGTGACTCGAATGTTTTAACTGGTTATGAAACTTCGCAAACTGTCACAGTTAAAGTTCGTAAAACAGAATTGACAGGGGAAGTTTTAGCAATTTTAGTAGAAAATAATATTACTAATGTGTTTGGGCCAAATTTTATTATTGAGGATAAAGAAAAATTAAAAAGACAAGCCAGAGATCTAGCTATTCAAGACGCTAAACAAAAAGCTAAAGATTTGAGTAAAGTCTTGGGAGTAGACATTGAAGATATTGTTAGTTTTCAAGATGGGGAAAATAATTTTACCCCAACTCCTTATAATTATTCAAATTATTCTAATTCCACAAGATCTGTGGCCTCCATGAATGCAGTGGATGCGCCGGCGATGGAAGTGGCTGTGATTACAGAAGGTGAAGATAAAATTATTGTAAAAGTGATTATAACTTTTGAATTGGGGGATTAATTTGGAAATAATTTTTTGCAATAAATTTGGAGAGTCGAAAATATAGGCCAAAAACAGCTTGATAAATAAAGCTTATTTGGCTATTGTTATTTTTAATAAAAAGAGTATAATTCGGGTGTAGGTTAGAAAACGCCCTGGAGGCGTTTTAAAAATTGTTTTTTTTCAGAATGTTTGTGATACAATGAAATAAATATTTATTTATATTTGTGAAAATTTAGTTTGAGAAATGGTTAGACGAATACAAAATATTTATATTAATTATAAAACTTAAAATCTTAAATTTATGAATAGTTTTTTAAATTATTTAAAAGAAGTCAAAGCTGAAATGATACATGTGGTTTGGCCAACTAAAAGAGAAACTTTAACTCACAGTATTTTGGTAATTTTGATTTCTGTGATCACGGCTTTAGTGCTTTACGTGTCTGATATTTCTTTGGCAAAATTATTAGATAAATTAATTAATCTTTTTTAAAATAAAATTATGGCTAAACAAGAATTAGAATATGGAAGAAATTGGTATGCGATTCACACTTATAGTGGTTATGAAAATGCTGTTTTACGAAATTTAAAGCAAAGAGTGGAGTCTTTGTGTTTACAAGATAAAATTTTTGAGGTTTTAATTCCGGTAGAAAAGAAAATCGTGGTGAAAGGTACTAAAAGAGTGGAGATGGAAGACAAAATTTATCCCGGTTATGTTTTGGTGGATATGATTGTAGATGATAATAGTTGGTTTGTAGTTAGGAATACACCGAGAGTGACTGGTTTTGTGGGTAGCGGTACTATTCCTGTACCTTTAGATAAAAAAGAATTAGAATATATTTTCACTCGCATGAAAGATCATGATGTGGTTCATGAAATTACAATTGAAGTTGGGGAAATGGTTTTAATTATTGATGGACCCTTTAAAGATTATGAGGGTAAAGTTTCTACAGTTGATAAAACCAAAGGAAAATTAAAAGTTTTGGTTTCTATGTTTGGTCGTGAGACACCATTAGAACTAGACTTTTTGCAGGTGAAGAAGATTTAGTTTTGTAAAATTAATAATTTGTGTTAGTATTTAAAAAATAAATAAATAATATGGCTGAGAAAAAAGTTACAAAATTCGTAAAATTACAAATTGAAGCTGGAAAAGCTACTCCAGCTCCACCTCTAGGGCCTGCCCTAGGACAAGCCGGTGTACAAATCGGTGATTTTGTAAATAAATTTAATAATGCTACCAGAGAAATGACCGGAAAATTGTCAGTCAAGATTTATGTTTATGAAGACAGAACTTATAATTTGGTAATTAAATCCGCCACCGCTTCTTCATTATTGAAAGCCGCAGCTAATATTAAATCTGGTTCAGCTAAATCAAAAGTTTCTAAAGTAGCTACTCTTTCCAAAGCCCAGATTCAACAAATTGCTGAAACTAAAATTAAAGATTTAACTGCTAATAATATTCAGCAAGCTATAAAAATCATCGAAGGTTCAGCGAAAAGCATGGGTATTGAGGTGAAGTAAATTTTTTTAAATATTTAAAACAAATTAGTAAAGATTGCAAGATTGATAATTAAATTTATTTTGTTTATACTCATTTTATTATGAGTGAAAAAAATCTAATTGAACATGGTGTTTATTCGAAAAACGATTTATCTGATTTGATTAAATTAGGTAGAATACAAGTTTTAAAAAATTTTAAAGATAGCCATATAAGTGTGGCTTCAATAGATATTACTGTTGAAGATGAAATTTATGAGGTGGAGGGTTTTTTTAAACCATTAGTTAATAAAAAAGAAAGCGTTCGGGATATTTTAAAATTAATAAATAAGAAAAAATTAAATTTAGGCGATGTCATGTATCCTGGAAAAATTTATGTTGCCAAAGCTTCTATCAATTTAGATTTTCCACCAGGATTATTTATGTATATTAATCCTAAGTCCACATCCGGTAGAAATTTTTTATTAGTGAGAACTATAGCTGATGAGGTTGGAATATTTGATGGTGTAGATGCGAGAGAAATTGGTTATTCTGGAGAATTGTGGTTAGTTTTTGAACCATTAGTTTATCCAATTATTCTAACCAAAGAAGAAGCTTATACACAAATGCGAGTTTCTAATCAAGACACTAGAATGAATAATGAGTCCTTAAAACAATTTTTAATTTCTAATAATATTATTTTTGATAGACAAGATAATATTCCATATAAACAAGGAGAAATATTTAGATTTATTAATCAAGCTTCGATTTTAAATACTTTATATGCCCCAGCTAATAAATTTGTTGGATATTTAGTAAAAGAAAATATTACAATTCCTGTTGATTTAACAAAGAGGGATTTAAATCCTGATTTATATTTTGAAAAAATTTTCGCTAAAGAATTTGAAAAAAATAATCCAATTGGTTATATAGAATTAAAACAAAATAGAAAATATTTATTATCTACTAATGAATTATTAAAAATCCCAACCAATATTTGTGGTGAATTAAAAAACATTGATCCTAAATTGGGACTTTTCTTTTCTCATTTTGCGGGGTTTTTTGATCCAGGTTTTTTTGGTACTGGTACTTTAGAAGTTACTCCTATGCATAATTTAATTTTACGTCATCAAGAACCCATTGCGAGATTAGAATTAGAATATTTACGTAATGAAACAGTTTC
>Ga0247727_10019870_pt1 | contig 10350 bp, 9 predicted proteins | sample WisWelCaveWW1625_FD_202498 | JGI IMG/M metagenome (GOLD analysis project Ga0247727, IMG submission 202498) | Biofilm microbial communities from Wishing Well Cave, Virginia, United States - WW16-25 | ecosystem: Environmental > Aquatic > Deep subsurface > Groundwater > Cave microbial mat | place... | reverse complement strand
GCGTCGCGATGTTGCAGCGGCGCGAGCTGAACCTCTCCTATCGCCCGCTCAACTTGGACCGCCTTTTTACTTACGCCAGCCTCGGCCTGCCGATTCGGCCCAAAGCCGACTCTTCCAGCGGCGCAATGAACGGCGGCTTGAGCGTGAGCTGGATTCACGCCGGCGTGGACAAGATTGACGCCCGCGATTCCGACGGCGAAAAATATGCCTCACTCTCCACCGCGGAGAACGCCTTTGGTTTATCTTTCGCCCTGCAGCCGCATCCGCGCGCGGGAATCGGCCTTGGCTTGCGTGTCGTGATGAACCGCTTCAACGGCGTCACGCAGGAACAGGGCAAGCTTTCGAGCTCCTCGTTTGGTTTTGATCTCGGCGCGTTGCTCGAAATTATCGATGGCGTGCGCCTCGGTGTGGCCGCGAAAAATCTCAATCTCAAATACAGTTGGAACACGCAGGACGTTTACGAGCGCGGCACGACGAATTTCGATAAATTCCCCAAAGCCGTCAGTGCCGGTGTGGCAATCTCACGCCTAGCGCCGTGGCTCACGCTCGCCGCGGATTATGAAAAACGCGAATTTCACGACGGCGTTTTGCACCTCGGCGCGCTCGCGAGCTATCGCGACCTCGTGCAAATTCGCCTCGGCATGAACGAAAGCCGCCCCACCTTCGGCGCCGGCTACAGCTTCGGCCTGCTCGGCAAAAAATCCGAGCTGCACTACGCCTTCGTCACGCACCCCGAAAGCGTCGACAGCGATCACGTCTTCGGTTGGGCATTTGTGTTTTAGCTCGTAGTGACGCCTTCAGGCGTTTTGAATTCGCGATAACATCAAAGCCGGACAAGTTGAAACCAAACAAGAAAAATGTCCCACAGATAAAAGCGGCCCACGGATTTTAATTTTTTATCCGTTGGCCGCTTTTATCCGTGGGGGAAAAATTTTTGCTTTTTGCACGTATTAAATTTTTACAGATTGATCCTAAATGAAAACGGTAACTCATAGAACCTCGCCATTCTTTATTCTTCTGTTTGCTCTTTGCTTTTTGCTTTTTGCTTTTTGCCCTTCGCATGCCCAGCAAGCGGGAAAAACCGGCCTCGCCTTTCTAAAGGTTGGCGTGGGCAGCCGCGGCGCGGCGCTGGGCGAAGCGTACACGACGCTGGCCGATGATCCGTCCGCCATTTACTGGAATCCCGCCGGACTCGCTTCGGCCCACGGAACGCAACTCGCTTTCACGCACTCCCGCTGGCTGGGTGACATCAACAACGAATTTGCCGCGGTGACGTTTCCGAGTTTTGGCGGCACGCTCGGCTTCGGGCTTATCGCGCAATCGATCCCCGGCATCGAAGTGCGCACCAAACCGACCGCCGAGCCGATTGGAACGTTTGACGCGCAGGATATTGCGCTTGCCGTCGCATTCGGCAAACAGTGGCGGCAAAATTTATCCGTGGGCGTGACGGCCAAATATCTTTACGAGAAAATTTATCTCAACTCGACCAACGGCTTCGCGGTCGATCTCGGCGGCATTTGGCAAACGCCGATTGAAAATTTCAAGCTCGGATTGACCCTGCAAAATCTCGGCACGACCAACGCGTTGCAAAAAGAGAAAATCGAATTGCCCGCCCTCGTGCGCGCCGGCGGCGCGTATGTTTTGCCGTTTGCGGCAGGTGAAAATCAATTTGCGCTGGCCGCAGAGCATATTCAATTTCTACAAGGCGGCGACGGCAACAGCGCCGGCGCGGAATTTCTTTTTCGCAAAACCCTCGCGCTGCGTGGCGGCTATCAAATTGGGAGAGAAAATCGCGGCGTGACTGCCGGCTTCGGAACATTGTTTGGCCGCTACCAACTCGATTACGGCTACGCACCGTTTACCAATGATTTGGGGAATGCGCACCTGTTTTCGGTGGAGGTGAAGTTGTAAGTTTTTGTGTTATGATCACGGCATGATAAAAGGCAGGATATTCCTGCCTTTTTTGTTTAATGGAGTTTAGAAATCTTTTCGTTGTTTTTGACAAAAATAAAAATCAGCCAAAATCGTACTTGACTTTGTGCAAATAGTCATTTATATTTTACCCGTTTCTCCAATTTACAAGAAAGAATTGGGAGTTGGCTGCCAGAGCAACAACACCCATTGAGTTGTTCAAGCGTTTATTTTAGGAGGGGAATTGATGCGTCAATCCAGCCAAGCGCAAGCAGTAGGGCAAACTGCGCCTAAGCCTGCATGTTCATCGTTGCGTCTTCGACAAGCGAATCTCAGCGAATATCTTCACAACCCGAACTTCAATACCCATCGCCAACGCTTTATCGATACATTTGTAATTTGTAAGAAGACATATTCTATTCCAATCACTAACGCCATTCAAAAGTGAAGATCAATATGGAAATGGAGCGGGCCAAAATGGATATTCATGAATCGCGACCCTTGAATAATCTGCTCCGGCAAGCAATCGCCGGCTCGGCAACCGCGCAGGAAGAATTTTTTCAGAAACTGAGTGCAAGGTTTTTGCACTTGGCGCAAGATATATTATGTGACCGTGAAGCGGCGGTTGAAATCGCGAACATGGCCTTGGAGAGAGTACGAGGTGAATTTAAAAACCCCGCTTCACTTGAACAACTCAGTAAATCGACATCCAAGGAATTTATTCTGTGGACACAAAAAGTATTAGACAACGAAATCGAAAACTACTTTCAAAAGCTGGTGGCAGAGATTAAATCCGGTTCAAAAAAAAGCGAGGGGCAACTTTTTACTGCATTGAACAGACGATTTTTGCGCTTAGCCTCTAAGAGGATTGTCGGGGAAAAAGAGAACATGACCGCGAAAGATGTCGATGATATTGTTCAGAACGCTTTGCTGACCGTGTCACAAAAATACCGAGCAGCACAGCCACGGGGGACTTTTATTCAATGGGCACAAACTATTTTAAGGAATAAGTACCGTGAATACAGGCGGAAATATAAAAAATGGGGTTGGCTAACAGGAAGCTCAATAGCAGAGAAAGATGAATCGACTTATACCAAAACAATAAGTGACGTAATCATCAAAGGGAGAAAAGCTAAAGAGGACAACGAGAAGGAAATCAAGCCTTCGCAAAGAAAAGCTGCCGATCAGCCGGAGAATAGCCCCGTTGAAGATGTAAGAGATCCACTGGAGTGGCTAATTGGAGATGACTTAAAAACAAAACTCCTCGCAATTGTCAAAAGAATGGGAGAACAGTGTAAACGAGTTTTTCAGGTTTTATTCTTATGGGGAGAACGGGATCGGAAGTTTATTTATGAAAAATTGCGTGATGAATTCCCAGATGAAACCAGTGATAATATTTATGTCATTGTCTCAAGATGTAGAAAACGATTAAAAGAAGAAGCCCAGAAAGGTGGTATTCTGTGACAAGACCATGCACAAAGCCTGACATAGGCCGGATGATCGGCCACTATGAATTCGACCTTTTGGATGCCGAAGAGCAAGAACAATTCGAAATGCACCTTTTGGAATGTGATGCGTGCTATCAAGACCTGTATGAATTTGCACCGGCGGTTGAAACGATAAAAGCGAACATTAAAGATTTCCAAAAGGCCACCATTCCCGAGAAATCGTTGGTCAAATGGCTGGCGGAAAAATCGATTGCGGTTGTCGAAACGGCGCGCAAGTTTTTCTGGGAACCTTTCCCTGCGTTTGTGCGACCGGCTATTCCAGTAATTGCAGTGGCCGTTGTCGTGTTGTTGGCTATACAGATTGCGAGGCTTAACAAGCGGCCTGCTGACTTAGCGAGCGAAGGCAAAAGTACCCAGCAAAAGATCGTTCTTCATGAGCCGGAAGAAATGGAATCGAAAGGGATGGGTGAAACCAAGAGCTTGCCGGATAGTGGAACGCAAAGATCGCCCATTTCAGAACTCGAGAATAGGTTGTTTGAATCAATGAAGGTGGTGACGAGTGAAGATGGCAAGTATCTAATTTTCTCTTGGCTCAAAGCTGATAGCCTAAAATATGTCAACATTAGTTTGATCACGGGGCAGAAAAGAATACAGGTTACGCCCGAGGAAGGGATCAGTAACAATAGTGTTCGATATCAGGCGAATGATCTTGACAAAGTTTCATCCTATTCATGGGAGATTGTGGGCGAAACGGCGAGTGGGAGAAAATTCGCAATTCAAAAGAAGCTTGAAATTTCAAAATAAATTTGCAATAAGGTGCAAGGTTTTTGTACGAAACGACATAAGCTTTTAGGCGGGAGAGTGGGCTATAAACATCCACGCTTCCCATTAACTACAACTGCTTTCAATTGCATGTACAGTTTTCGTAGTCCCCGCCCCTTGTGGGCGGCTGCCGAAGCCAATGAATTTGCGGTTGAAAAAGTGCCCCACAAGGGGGCAGGACTACGGTTCCTGTTTATCCATTTGAAAAGCGCTATAAATGACAAGGAGACCATCATGCGTGCTAAAAGTTTTTTGAGTTTAATAGCAATCACTTTGATCGTTCTGATGGGTTGCGCAGGCAGCGGGGGCTGGAAGACGATCAAGACCCCGACTGAACCGAATTATCTGTTTGCAACCGGAAACGCTGAATCCCAAGAACTTCAGTTAGCCATTGACCAAGCCACAATGGCCGCGCGAACAGAGATTGGACGTCAATTGGAGTTAAAATTAAACAACCTGCAAAAAAGTTTTGCAGAGGAAGTTGGCGCTACTAATCCGGAGATCAATCAGCTTTATAGCTCGACCACAAAAATTGTCGTATCCACCCAGCTCACAGGTAGCCGGATTCGAGAATCGAAATATAAAGAGAAAAAAGGCAATTACCAAGCAGTCGTACTCGTTGAGTATCCTATTGGTGACGCCAATGCAGCTTTGGTGGAGCAGATCAAGAAGAACCAAACTCTATATACGCAATTTCGTGCTTCCGAAGGCTTCAAAGAGTTGGAAGTTGAAGTCGAGAAGTATGAGCAATTTAAAAAGCAACAGGGACAGCTTAAGTAAAGCCCACGCTGGCCGTGCAGAGGAATCCAAGTGCTGTGGATTCCTCTGTTTACAAAGTTTTAAGAATGAAGTAGCGTCACTGAAAACTGCTTGATGAAAAAATGACGGCAAACCTCCTGAAAAAATGCTTTACAATCAGCCTCTTCGTCGTAGCGCCCAGCGCGGGTATGGCTGCAGTCGATACGCTGGCGGTAGCACCATTTTCTGTTATCGGTGATTCTACCAACGCTGAGATTTATGCATACGGATTGCCGGAAGCTATCGCCAACGACCTTTCTCACGTAACAGGTTTGACAATTGTAGAGCGACTGCGGTTGAGCACTGTTCTGCAGGAATATGGTCTTTCGCAAGCTGGATTTGTTGGCGAACAAAATGCGCCGCGCATTGGCGAACTGCAAAGAAAGTCGTGTTCCAACTCGGTCTCGTTGTGGCTGAGAGTGAAATAAACGCGTTAAGGGTTGGTTTTGGAGCAACATGCCCGTACCACAACATTTATGTTGTGGAAAAACAGCGCACGCAACATGAATGTTGCGCTACAATTTCACCCGCAATGAGTATAGAAACGCTCGACAAGAATTTCTGGGCTGAAAGGGTTCGCATCCGCGCGCACAGGCAATTTGATGAACTTGATAACGAGTCCACCCCAAACCGCAGGTGACAAACTTGAGAAGAAGCAACAGGAATAATGCTCAAGTCTTTTCAGACGAGGCGATAATGCTGTTATTGGCGATCATTTCTTTGTTTGCGATAAGCTGCGCAACCGGAGGAATCAAGGTTGTCCGAACCTCAGGTGACGTCTCGCTGAAAAACATGAACCGGCAAGTGACCGGCGTTTCCAGACTGCTTGCCGACGAGCAAGACGCCTTGAAGGATGCTTTTGCGCATGCGTTGTCGCAAATCGCCAGTTTCAACGGGATTGCCATTGCCGAGGAGTATTCGCAGGAAATCATCGAAGTAACGCGGTCTGCAAAGAGCGCGCGACGGTCTCAAGTTGCCGATTCTTTGAATATTACGCGGCGGGCTTTCTCAAAAAGCTTCGTGAGGCTATTTCGCGTGACGTATTTTGTCGAATGCTACAGACAAAAAGATGCCATACAATATAAAGTTTGGTGTCACACGCCGTTTGATTCGCAAATCCAGCAGAGATTTCTCCAGAGCTTGATCGAGGAGTATCAACGGGGAATCGCATACGCTGAGAACGAATTGCCGGCGAACTTGGAGAGCAATCCCGCGCGCTACCTTGATGGTATGAAGGAGGCTTTGGATTTCTACGCAGCGGCGCTCCGCCAAAATGAAGGATATTTCGTCGGGGCAAACGATCTGGTTATTTTTTTGAAACAGAAAATCCACAAGTTGAAGGCGGAGACCAATCAGTTCTTGGATAACTTAAGCTGCCAACCTCAAAGCGCAAACGTCAACGAAGTGACCGTAGGACTTTTCTATCGCGACAAGCCGGTTCAAATCAACTTTGCGCTAAGAGAGTTTGGCACGCCGGCGTTGATGGATACTTTTAGCGTGACTTGGTCTGAACGGCGCGCCCGAATTCAAATAAAGCCGCTCAAATCCGGCAGGACGACGATACGAATTTTTCCTGCCGGCGCGGAATTCTCCGGACATGACATTGCCAAGTTCTTCGATCTCGCTGTCGATTTAAAAATGGTCAATCGCTTCGCCGGCAAGAAAGTCGCCATCGCGATCTATGACTCGAAAAACAAACAATTCCTGCCGGAGACGAGCAGTCTTTTCGGGAAAGTCATTTCGAGTCTTGAGGGCAGCTCGTCGAACATTCAACCGGACGCCGATGCCGTCATGCTGGGCGCGGCAAAAGTCAACAACTGCGATTTCCTTGCCGTCGGCGAAGTCGATATTTTGGATAATCGGTTTAACCCGCAACAAAACATCCATATTGCTTTCCCATCATTCTATCTGAAAGTTTATGAGGTCGAAGCAGACAAAATAATCTACCAAAATTCGTATCCCAATGTCAAAGTCACGCCAAATGAAATGCGGGAATTTGGCAATAGTGCCGTGCAAGCTCAACAGAATGGGCAGTCTTTAAGAAGTTTATTCCAAAACAAATCGTTTCTCAATGAGCTTGGCAGCTTGTAGAGATCATCAAACACCAGGAGGATACTGCAATGAGAAAACTTGTCATCGTATCGTGCATCGTCTTGTCTTTGTTACCTTCAGCGTTCGGCTTTGGACAAGTTGACAAGAACAGAAAGATTGTGGCGATGCTCATCCCCAATCCCAAAGCGCCGAGTACGGCGGAAAAATATGACAGCCCCACAACTAAAGCGGCTTACAACACCATCACCTCTTACTTGATCGAGCATAATGTCAGCGTGATTGACAAAGATTACGTCGATCAGGCTTTGGAAGAATTGAAGAACAAGAAGGATTTGGATATTGACGTTGCTTCGATAGAATACGGAAAGAAGAACACGGCGGATCGGGCTATATTGTTTTACGTTACCGACAAAAGCGCCAGCTTCACGGACAAGCATTTTGAATGCACTTTGAAGGCCATCAACGTGAGGACGGGACAAGTCAAAGCGATAGTAACTGCGGAAGGCGTACACCGCGAAGACAAGGAAAATGCGGCTAAAAACGCTGCCAAAGCCGCCATTGAAGAAGCGCTCGCGAAAATTATCGAGCGTGAAGATTTGTGTACCGTCACGTTTATCGGGAATCTGAACTTGAAGGTGCAGGACAAGCTGGATAACGTGTTTGCCAATCTTGAGGGAGTAAAGTCCTTCGATGGATATCTGGTTGACGAGAACAAATATGAATATCGCGTCTCATACCTTTACAACGTTCAGACTCTTCGCAACAGGATTAACCAGGCCTCGAGGAAGATCGGGTACAAGCTTGAGTTGGATAAGCAATCGATAAATTCCCTTGCTTTCTATTTGCTACCCACACCCAATATTCATAATCGACTGCGCACGGTCGCCGCACTCTTGGTGCTGGGTTCAGCCGCTGCCACTGGCACATCGTATTATTTTGCCAGCGACAATTTCAAGAAATACCAAGACGCCAAAACTTATTCTGAAGTGGTCAAATATCGAAAGAATACGCAGGATTGGGATAAGTACACAGCGATAGCGGCTGGGGGTACGGCAGTTTCAGTTTTATGGTATTGGTTTGAAGCAAAACATGCGGTGTCTGCGCCCCAAATAAGCAAAAAGAGTTTGGGATTGTACGTGCCCAAGGCGGATGTGTATGGGCTGTCCCTTAAATTAAATTTCTAATTTGGAGAATATTAAAATGAAGCGTCTCTTATTCATATTGTTGGCATTATGTTTATCAAATTGCCATAAATTTCCGGAAAGCCCTTGCGATGATGAAGACCTCAGGCACAAGCCGGATATTGTGCGCATCGAGCTTGATGCGGACTATAATCTTGTCCTTTATTTGGATTACGGTTATAGCGAAAAATCCAATATTCTTTTAGAGCGAAAGACCAAAGGCGGCTTTGAGCGCATCAACTATGACAGGTTCAGCCAAGCCGCATTGTTGGACACCTCTTTCAACAAAGAATTGGATTACAGCTTTATTTATCGTGTCAGCGTCGAGAAGAGCGGCTGTCGTTCGGATTATTCGAACGAAAAGGCTTTTGACTATATCAGCAAAATGTTATATGCCCCTGCGGAATTGCATACGACGACACTGGAGCTGCAGGGCATTCGGCTGGAGTGGCGCGACCGCAGCGGCAAGGAAGATGGTTACAAGATCGAGAAAAATGACGGTAGTGGTTGGGTTGAGTTGGTAAGTCTACCCGCTAATACTCAAAATTATTTACATGCGATTAGCGGTATACCATCCTTGCCTCTACAACTCTCTTATCGGGTCCGAGCTTATAATAGTAACTTAGCTTCGAAATGGGCCGAGATCGCGACCAGCTATTCGGGGCTAGCTGCGCCCAGTAATCTACGAATTACCGATACGACGGCGTGGCATTTCACTATCGAATGGCAAGACAACAGCAACATTGAAACCAGATATTCAATCGAACGGAATAAGAATGGTGGGGCGTTCAAAGAAATCGCACAACTGAGTGCCAATACAACGCGATACCCTGACACAATAATCGAGATCGGTATTTATGGCTATCGCGTGCGAGCGAAGAAGGAAAACCTCTATTCTCTCTACTCCAATGAGGCTTCTCACGACGTTCGAAATGTAGTACCTGTTGAAGGGCTGGTGGCGTACTATCCTTTTAATGGCAACACTAATGATGAAAGCGGGAAGGGGAACAATGGAACGGTCAATGGAGCAACTTTGACTACTGATAGAAGAGGAAGTGCCAATTGTGCATACAATTTTAATGGAACGAGTAGCTACATATCCTTTTCAAGCGTTCCAACAACAAACATAGATAATTGGTGCATTTCCGCGTGGATTCGTCTGAATTCTTTAAGTCAGATTGGCACTGTTGTATTATCTGGTTATGATGACGGTACTACTGGAGATGGTTATGCTTTATGTATAGGTAATACATTACCATCATATATTGGTGATAAATTAATATCCATTTTTGGCGGTGTATTGCTTTTGGATTCAGGTTATCTGTTCAGGAATACTAGTGATTGGTTCAATATTATCATGCAGCGTAAAAATGGTGTTACGTCTTTTTATGTAAATGGAATCATAGCATCAAATACATTTACTACTACTCCCAAGATTCCTACTAGATTTTATATTGGTTCTTCTACTGGGATCAGATATTTTAATGGTAAAATTGATGATGTTCGAATTTACAATCGCGCCCTCACTGGCGCTGAAATCCAAGCCCTTTACCACGAAGGCGGCTGGTGAAGTGGAAACGTAGCGTTCTCAGGAGTATGAACCATGAAACATTTATTAATCCTGCTTCCTATTGTGTTTTTTGTGAGTTGCACTCGCGACTGGAAGAACCCTTTGGAAGCCGAGCCCCAGCCAGCGATTGAGCAAGTTGCACTTGACTCACAAAGCAATATCGTCCTTTACTTGAGCATTGGCTACGGTCAAGAATACACCGTCACCCTCGAGCGAAAGACCAAAGGCGGCTTTGAGCGGAACAGTTATGTCCGGCTGAGCCAAGCAGCTTTGGCCGATACTTCGTTTGATAAAGAACTTGATTACAATTTCGCCTATCGCGTCCGCGTGGAAAAAAACGGCTACAGCACCGACTATTCGACCGAAAAGCCTTTTGACTATGTCAGCAAAATATTGAATGCTCCGGCGGGGCTGCAAGCGACGACACTCGAATTGCAAGGTATAAAGCTGGAGTGGATAGATCGCAGCAGCAAGGAAGATGGTTACAAAATCGAGAAAAATGACGGCAGTGGTTGGGTTGAACTGGTAAGCCTGCCTGCTAATGCTAAAAGTTATTTACATGCGATTA
>Ga0247727_10019869_pt1 | contig 10351 bp, 7 predicted proteins | sample WisWelCaveWW1625_FD_202498 | JGI IMG/M metagenome (GOLD analysis project Ga0247727, IMG submission 202498) | Biofilm microbial communities from Wishing Well Cave, Virginia, United States - WW16-25 | ecosystem: Environmental > Aquatic > Deep subsurface > Groundwater > Cave microbial mat | place... | reverse complement strand
GGAATCCAGAGGGAGGATTGGAGGTGAGCTGCCGAACCTGGAGAGGCGGAATGTCCCTCCATCTGCGAGCTGCGGGGGCGCAAGTCTAGCCGTATTTGCGGGTCGCACGCGATCGGAGCGCCCCTCTTCCGCTCCTCAGCCTTCGGCCGATGTGCTCGCGCCTGTCGACTCGCTCGCCTGCGGCCAGCCGCCGCCCAGGGCCTTGTAGAGCTGGATCAGGGCCACGAGCTCGTCGCGCGCCGCGCTGGCCTCGTCGAGCTCGGCGCCGAACAGCGAGCGCTGCGCGTCGAGCACCTCGAGGTATGCAGCGACGCCGCCGCGGTAGCGCAGCTCGGCGAGCTCGAGCACCTTGCGCTCGGCCGTCACGCGCTGGCGCTCGGAGCCGCGCCGCAGCCCCGCCTGGCGCAGGTCCACCAGCGCGTCCTCGACCTCGCGGAAAGCGAGCAGCACCGCGCGTTCGTAGCCGTACAGCGCCTGTCGCTGTTGCGATTCCGCGACCTCGACCGCTCGCCGGTTCTGGCCGGCGTTGAAGATCGGCTGCAGGAGGTTCGCGCCGATCGACCAGGACTGCGCCGGCGCATCGAGCAGGTCGCCGAGCTCGGTGCTCTCCCAGCCGAAGGCTCCGGTCAGGGCGATGCTCGGGTACAGCAGCGCCTTGGCCTCGCCGATGCGCGCAGTGGAGGAAGCCAGGAGCTCCTCGGCCTGACGCACGTCGGGCCGGCGCTCGAGCAGCGCCGAAGGCAGCCCGGCCGGCACGGATGGCGGCACGCCGATCTCGTCCGTGGTCCGCCCGCGCGGGATCTCGCCCGGATTCCGACCGAGCAGGGCCGAGAGCTCGTTCTCCTTCTGCACCACCTGGCGTTCGAAGTCCTGCACCAGCGAGGCCGTGCGGAAGAGCTCGGCCTCGGCCTGGCGCCAGTCGAGCTCGGAGGTCAGCCCGCCGTCGAATCGATCCTTGGCGAGCGAGACGTACTGCACGCGCGATTCCAGCGTGCGGCGCGAGATGTCGAGGCGCCGGTCGAGGTCGCGCAGCTCGGCATAGGCGCGCGCCACGTCGGCGACGAGCGCCAATACCACGGCGCGGCGAGCTTGCTCGGTCGCGTACAAGAGCGCGAGCTCGGCCTCGGTCGCGCGGCGGATGCGACCGAAGAAGTCGAGCTCCCAGAACACGCTGCCGGTCAGGCCGTAGAGCGCGTCCTCGTTGTCCGTGCCCGACGGCAGCGCGGGGATGCCGACCTCGCTCATGCGCACGCGGCTGGCCGAGGCGGAGAGATCCACCTTCGGGAAGAGATCCGCGCGCGTGAAGCCGTGGAAGGCGCGCGCCTCCTCGATGCGCTCGACCGCGATCAAGAGGTCCTTGTTCTCGGCCAGTGCGATCTCGATCAGGTCCAGGAGCGCGGGGTCCTGGAACAGCTCCCACCAGGGCGTGTTGGCGAGCGACTCCTGCTCGCTCGCGCTGACGGCGCGCCAGCCCTCGGGCACCGGGACCTCGGGCCGCACGTAGTCGGGGCCGAGCGTGCATCCGGCCGCGAGGAGGGCCACGGCCAGGAACCCGCGCGCGCGCATGCTCAATGCGCCTCCCCTGCTGCGGCCGGCATCGGCGAAGGATCCTCCACCGCGGCCTGCTTGCCCTTGCGCCCGAGGCTCTCGACGAAGGCGTAGTTGCCCGGGATCAGGAACACGCCGAGCGTTGTCGCGACCAGCATGCCCCAGAAGACCGCGGTGCCCATGACGTTCTGGGAGCCGGCGCCGGCGCCGCTCGCGCGCATCAGCGGCACGACGCCCAGGATGAAGGCGAAGGCCGTCATCAGGATCGGCCGGAAGCGCAGGCGCGCCGATTCGAGCGCGGCCTCGTCGACCGGAATGCCCTCGTCGTGCTTCGCCTTGGCGAACTCGACGATCAGGATCGCGTTCTTGGCCGCGAGGCCGATCAGCATGATCAGGCCGATCTGCACGTAGACGTTGTTGTCGTAGCCCATCAGCCAGGCGCCGAAGAAGGCGCCCAGCGCGACCAGCGGCGAGCCGAGCAGCACGGCCCAGGGCAGGCGCCAGCTCTCGTACAGCGCCGCGAGCAAGAGGAACACGAACACGATCGCCATCAGGAACGTCGGTCCGGCGGGCGGCGCGACCTTCTCCTGGTAGGAGAGCGAGGAGTAGGCGAAGCCCATCTCCTTCGGCATGGTCGCGGCAAAAACCTCCTCGAGCGCGGCCAGGGCCTGGCCCGAGGTGTGGCCGCGCCCGGGCACGCCGCTGATCTCCACCGAGCGGAAGAGGTTGAAGCGGTTCGTGATCTCGGTGCCGGGCTGCGAGGTGATGCTCGTCAACGTCGAGAGCGGGATCATGTCGCCGGTCGTCGAGCTGCGGACGTAGATCGCGCCGATGTCCGCCGGCTCGCGGCGAGCGTCGGCCTCGGCCTGGACGAACACGCGGAACAGGCGCCCGAAGCGGTTGAAGTCGTTGACGTAGGCCCCGCCCAGCACGGCCGACATGGTCTGGAAGGCCTCGTTCACCGGCACGCCCAGCTTGCGCGCCTTGTCGCGGTCGAGCTCGACTTTGACTTGCGGGTAGTTCGGATCGAACGAGGTGAAGAGGTTCGCGAGCTCGGGCCGCTGGCGCGCCGCCGCGAGGAAGGTGCGCGCCTGCGCGCCAAGCTCGGGCACGTCCAGGGTGCCGCTCTTGTCCTGCAGCAGGAAGTTGAAGCCGGCCGAGGCGCCGAAGCCCGAGATGGTGGGGATGTTGAAGGGGAAGGCGATCGCCTCCGGGATGCGCGCGAGCTCGGGCTGCAGCGCGGTCATGATGCCGCGTACGTGCAGGGCTTCGCCGTGGCGCTCGGCCCAGGACTCGAGGCGCACGAAGATCGTCCCGAAGTTCGGCTGGTACGTGCTCGTGACCGCGCCGTAGCCACCGATCGTCTGGTAGGACTCGACGCCTTCGGTGTGCCCCAGGATCTCCTCGACCTGGGCCAGCAAGGCGCTCGTGCGTTCGAGCGAGGACGCGGGCGGGAGCTGCACGGCGATGCCGAAGATGCCCTGATCCTCCTCCGGGATGAAGCCGGCCGGCAGGAGCTTCCCGAAGTACCCGGCGCCGGCGACGACCCCGCCGACGATCAGGATCGTGAGGAAGGCGCGCCGCACGAGCAGGCGCGAGACGGACACGTAGCCCTTGGTGATGCGCTCGAAACCCGCGTTGAAGCCGCCGAAGAGCCTCGCGAGCAGGCCCTTCGAGGGCTGAGCGGGCTTCAGCAGCATGGCCGCGAGGGCCGGCGACAGGGACAGCGCGCTGAAGGCCGAGAGCAGCACCGAGATCGCGATCGTCAACGCGAACTGCTGGTACATGCGCCCTGTCAGGCCGCCGAGGAACGCGACCGGCACGAACACGGCGGTGAGGATGAGCGCGATGCCGATCACCGGTGCCGACACCTCTTTCATGGCCTGGATCGTGGCGTCCTTCGGGGACTTGCCGTGCTCGATGTGGTGCATCACCGCCTCGACCACCACGATCGCGTCGTCCACCACGATGCCGATGGCGAGGACCAGGCCGAACATCGACAGCGTGTTGACCGAGAACCCGAGCAGCGGGAAGAAGATGAAGGTCCCGAGCAGCGACACCGGCACGGTCAAGAGCGGGATCAGCGTCGCGCGGAAGTTCTGCAGGAAGACGAAGACGACCAGCGTGACCAGCACGATGGCCTCGATGAAGGTGTGCACGATCGACTCGATCGAGGCCTCCACCGCCGGCGTGGTGTCGTACACGATCCGGTAGTCCATGTCGGACGGGAACAGACCCTTGGCGCGCTCCATGGTCGCGTAGATGGCCTCGGAAGCCTGGAGCTGGTTCGCGCCCGGCAAGAGGTACACGGCCATGGCTCCGGACGGCTGCCCGTTCAGGCGCCCGAAGGAGTCGTAGTTCTGCGCGCCGAGCTCGGCGCGGCCCACGTCCTGGATGCGGATCTGCGCGCCCGTCTCGGTCTCGCGCAGGATGATGTCCTCGAACTCGGCGGCCGAGATCAGGCGCCCGGGCGCGCTGACCGTGTAGGTGAACTCCTGATCCGCGGGCGAGGGCGCGCCGCCGATCCTCCCGGCCGGCGCCTGCAGGTTCTGCTCGCGGATGGCGGCGATCACGTCGGCCGGAGTGAGCGCGAGCTTGGCCAGCCTGTCGGGCTCGAGCCAGACGCGCATCCCGTAGTCGCTGCCGCCGAACAGGTCGACCTGGGCCACGCCCGGGATGCGCAGCAACTGGTCGCGCAGGTTGATACCGCAGTAGTTGATCAGGAAGTTGGCGTCGTAGCTCTGCTCGGGCGAGACGACCGAGATGAGCATCAGGATGCTCGGGCTCATCTTCTTGACCGTGACGCCCTGCTGGACGACCTCCTGCGGCAGGCGTGCCTGGGCGGCCGAGACGCGGTTCTGGGTCAAGACGTTGGCCGTGTCCTGGACGGTGCCGACCTCGAAGTTGACGTCGAGCTGCATGCGGCCGTCGCTGGTGTTCGACGACTTCATGAAGATCATGCCGTCGACGCCGTTGACCTCCTGCTCGAGCGGCGTGGCCACCGACTGCTCGACCGCGATGGCCGAGGCACCGGGGTAGTTGGCGGTGACGCGGATGGTCGGCGGCGCCAGGAACGGGTACTGCTCGATGCTGAGCCCCTTCAGCGAGAAGAGGCCCATCAGCACGATCAGGATCGAGATCACGATCGCGACGATCGGGCGGCGGATGAAGAAGTTCGCCATGGGCTACTTCGTCTCGCCCGCGCCGGCCGGCGCGCCGGAGCCCTGCGCGCCGCCCGCCGCCTCGATCGGTACCGCCTGCGCGTTGACCTTCATGCCGGGCCGCACCTTCTGCAAGCCCTCGACGATGATCCGTTCCGCGCCCTTCAAGCCCGACGCGATCACCCACAGCGAGCCGATGCGTTCGGCCGGCATCACCAGACGCTGCTCGACTGTGTCGCCCTGGCCCACGACCATCACGCTGAAGACGCCCTGCAGCTCCTGCACGGCGCGCTGTGGCACGAGGATCGCGCCCGGACGCTCTTCCACCGTGGCGCGCACGCGCACGTACTGGCCGGGGCGCAGGATCTGGCCGGGATTGGCGAAGGCGGCCTCCGCCATGATCGTGCCGGTCCGCGCGTCCACGTTGCGGTCCACGAAGACGAGCTGACCCGGCGCGGAGTGCACGCTCCCGTCGGGCATCAGGAGCTCGAAGGGCAGGCCGGTGTCTCCGTCCGAACGCACTCCGTGGCCGCGCTTCTTGGCGTACGCGAGGTAGTCCTTCTCGGGAAAGCTGAAGCGCACGTGGATCGGATCCGTGCGCGAGATGCGCGTGAGCAGCGTGCTCTGCCCGCGCCCGACCAGCGTGCCGGCGTAGACCTCGGTGCGTCCCGCCAGGCCGTCGTCGGGCGCGGTGACCTTGGTGTAGGAGAGGTCGATCTCTGTCTGCTCGACCACGGCCTTGGCCGCATCCACCGCGGCGGCGGCGGCCTTCTCGAGCGCCACGGCGGTCTCGTACTCCTGGCGCGAGATCGCGTTCTTGGCCACCAGCGGCTCGTAACGCGCGACGTCCTGGCGCGCACGCGCGAGCTGGGCCTCGGCCTCGGCCCGGCTGGCCCGGGACGCGGCCAGGCGCGCCTGGAAGGGCCGCGCGTCGAGCGTGTAGAGCAGCTGCCCCTTCTGGACCAGCGAGCCTTCCCGGTAGTCGACGCTCTCGACGAAGCCCTCGACGCGCGCGCGGATCTCGATCTCGGTGTTGCCGCGCGTCTCGCCGATGGCCTCGACGTGCACCGGCACGTCGCGCTGCAGCACGACCGCCACCTTCACCTGGGGCGGCGGCGGCGCGGGCGCGGCTTTGGGCTCGTTCCCGCAGCCGGCGACGAGCGACAGGAGGGTCAGGAACGAACCCGACGAAGCGATTCTCTGCATCGGCGATCTCTTCCGTCGTCCAGGCGGGGCGTTTCAGCGTGCGAGCACCATCGCGAAGGCTCCCCCGACCGTCAGCAGCACGCCCCGAGATCGGCGCGGGCGACTGGCGGCTACCAGTGGATCAGCCCCTCGTTCGAGGCTTGCTCGATGCGCGCGCGCGCGGCCAGGGCCTGTCCGTTCTTCGGGTCCAGCGCGAGGGCCGCGTTGGCCTCCTTCAGCGCATTCTTCAGGCTCGAGCTGGTCGTGTACTGGCTGGCGAGGTGCAGGTGGATCTCGACCAACTGGTCGATCGTGAGCTGGCGGTAGCGCGCGGCGCCGGACTGCACCTTGGGATCGTCGGCGAACTTCTTCTCGAGCCGCTCGATCTCTTTCAGGACGACCTCGCCGTCGTCGATGGCGCTCTTCCACAGGCTGGCCGACTTCGAGGCGTTGCGCGCGGTCAGACCCTGGCGCGTGCGCTCGATCATCGAGTCGTAGTGCTGCTTGCCCTTCTTCAGATCCTTCTGCAGGAGCGCCTCGTGCTCCTGCTCGAGGGCGTCGTCGCGCGCGTTGGCTTCGCGCGCATAGCCCTCCTCGACCATGGAGGCGGCCTCGGCCGCCTGGGGCGAGTCCGGCAGGCGCTCGAGCACGATCGCGAGCCACTTCTGGGCCTCCTTGGCGTCGCCCTTGGACTGCGAGGTGCGCGCGTTCGCGATGCAGTAGTCGGCCGCGCGGCGGCGCAGCTCGACGCGCGCGCTCTCGACCTCGGTCTTCAGGGCCGGGTCCGCCTGCTCGGCGTAGCCGTAGCGCCGCGCCGCGTGCTCGTACAGGCCCGCGTCGCGCGCGAAGTTCGCGAGCTGCAACTGGCCCTTGGCGTTGTCCTTCGGCATCACGCTGGCGTAGACGAGATAGACCGAGCGCGAGTCGAGCTGGTCCAGCGGGTATTTCATGTCTTGCCCCTCGTCCGTGCGGAACGAGAGCACCTCCTTCTCGGCGTCGTAGGCGGTTGCGCGCCCGCTCACGACCTTGCCGCTCTCGAGCTTGATCTTCTCCTGGCCGGCGGAGGGCGCGGCCAGGGCCGCGAGGAACGCGAGGACCAGCGCGGGACTCGGCTTGGAATGGAACAACATGGAAGACCTCACTTCGGGATCGAGAGCGAGCCGCAGACGCAGTCCGGATTGTCGGGGTTGCGATGGCCGCTCAAGCACGCGTGGTGCGCGCAGCCCTCGATGTCTGCCGAAGGCTGGCCGCAGATGCAGGGCACCTCGTGCCGCGGGGCACTCGAGCGACAGGCCAGGGGAACGGAGCAGAGTGCGAGCACGGCGAGCAACTGGAACGGCTTCATGCTGGGGGGGACCTCGTTTGTGCGCGGAAGGATAGCGGCTCCCTCCGGGTCGGGAAAGCCGCCGGCGGGACGCTGGGCCCGACCACTCCTGGGCCAGCGGCGGTCGGCAACCCTCACCCGTCCTGGAGCTCGCCGCGCAGCACGCGCACCGTGTCGTCCATCGGCAGCGCGAAGAGGTCGGCTCCGTTCCATGCCACGCAGAACACGCCCGCGGTGTAGGGCACGCGCAGGAGGACCTCGCCGCTCGCCGCATGCCACACCTCGAGCGTGTTGTTCGCGAGCCCGGCGGCGAGGCGCGAACCGTCCGGCGACCAGGCGAGGTAGTGGACCGCGCTCGCGGCCGGGGGCAACTGGCCGAGCGCCGCACCGCTGGCGGCATCCCACCGGCGCACGTCGCGCCCGCTGGCGCTGACGAGGAGCTGCTCGTCCGGGTGGAAGGCGAGCGCCACCTGTCCGGCCGGGTGACCGTCGAGGCGCCGCACGAGCTTCCTCGCGTCGACGTCCCAGAGACGCACGCCGCCGTCGGGATGACCGGCTGCGAGGCGCTTTCCGTCCGGGCTCCAGACCACGTAGCCGGCGCGCCCGCCACCGTCGTCGAGCGTGGCCGCGGGCTCGCCCGAGGGCACGTGCCAGAGCTGCACCGATCCGCCCGCGCCAGGTGCGGCCAGAAGCGAGGCGTCGGGGCGAAAGGCGGCACTCAGGATCTGGTCGCCGATCGACTCGAGCTCGCGCACCGCTGCGCCGCTCTCCGCATTCCACAGCATCACCTTGCCGTCGTTGCCCGTGCTCGCGATCCAGCGCCCGTCGCTGCTCCAGTCCACCGCGCACTCGGCGATGCGGATAGTGCGCGCCGGATCCAGCGCGGCGAGATCCCACGTGCGCACGTCGCCTTCCGCTCCGCCCGTGTAGAGGCGCTTCCCGTCCGGGCTGGCCACGACGGTCTGGAGCGCGCGCTCGGGGCCGTGCAGCGTGGCGACGAGGCGCCCGCTCGCGCGTTCCCACAGGCGCAGCGTGAGGTCGGCTCCGACCGTGGCGAGGCGCGCGCCGTCCGGCAGGTACACGACGTCGTTCAGCTCCTTGCGCTGGCCTTCGCCGCCGCTGTCGAGCGTGCGCACGAACTTCCGGCTCGCGACTCGGGCGGGAAGAGGCGCACGGGCGCGGACCGCACTCGCGGCGACGAGCGCCGCGGCCGTCACGAACCCTCCAGGTGCTGCTTGAGCTGGTCGAAGGCCGCGCTCCAGCCCGCGCGCAGCTCGTCGGCGTCCTTGCGCGACTGGATACGCGTGTGGTTGAGCGTGATGCCGGTCTTGTCCGCACCCCTGGCGGCGAAGAGCACCTCGACCTGGCTCTCCTTGGCACGCTTCTCGTGCTGCCAGGCGAAGCGCAGGTCCTTGTTGGCGCGGATGCGCTGGAAGGTGGCGCGATCGCCGTCGGCGTTCTGGAGCGTGCCGCCGTCCTGGAACTCGACCTTGGTCCTGGCACCCAGCCAGCGATCCAGGTCCTTGGCGTCGCCGAAGGCGGCGAACACGCGCTCGAGCGGGGCGGCGACGGTCTTGGTCGAGCAGATCGAGTAGCCCCTGGGCTTGCCGTCCTTCTCGAGCACGCCCCGCGCGCGCTCGAACTCGACCACCAACGTGGTCGCCCACCACTCGTCGAGCTTGGCGCGCGAGTAGAGCTGGTTCACGAGCTCGCGCCGGCCCTTGGCCACGCCGCCGAGCTCCTCCAGGTAGGCGAACCACTGCTTCAGGGTCTTGCCCGTCTTCTCACGGGCGTTGGCGTCGGTCACGTCGGGGGAATCGCTGTTCGAGGGCTTCATGGGGTTCGGGGTCACGGGGGCTCGGCCGGCGAGTGGTCAGGACCGGATAGGGGAGCTACTGTACCCGCGTGAGAGGAACCCGCGACCGCGCGAGCACCCGCGCCGCGCTGTTTTCTCGAAGCCTGCGGGGCCTCCGCTCCAAGAGTCCATGACCCGGCACGCGATCTCACCGTGATCCAGCTCTTCTTCCTCGGTTGCCTCTTCTTCTCGCCCCGGCAGGAGGGCGCGCCGCCGGAGGGGCAGCCGGCGATTCCGGTCGATGCTGCGGGGCTGACGGCGCTCCTGCTGCAGAACAAGGACGACGTGGATCCCGAGCTGGTGCGCCGGCTCGCCAACCTGAAGACGCCCGAGGCACTGGCGGGGCTGCTGCGCTTCTACGACTCCGTCGCCAGCCTGTACATGCGACGCATCGCCGTGCGCAGCTTCGCGCTCTTCGACGGCGTGCCGGACGCGGAGGGGAATGCGCTCCAGAAGCTGACCGACATCGCCACCCTGTCGTTCGAGCCCGAGCTGCGCGAAACGGCCATCGACGAGCTCGCCGGGTGCAACGGCGGGCGGCCGTTCCTGGCGGCCATGGTGGCCTCGACCGCCGACGAGAACGTACGCGAGCGCGCCCTGCGCCACCACGTCTCGGGGGCGCGCCCCGAGGACGTCGACTGGTATCTGCGCATCTATCGCTCGGGCGAGACCAAGAAGCGCGAGCGCGGCAAGGGCGAAGAAGCGCTCTACCCGCCGCCGCTCAAGGAGATCGCCTTCGAGGGTCTGGCCGCGTCGCGCACGAGCGAGGAGCTGGTCGAGGACAGCGAGAAGCGCGCCGAGAGTTCGTCCGGGTCGTCGCCGTACTCGAGTTTCGTCTTCGTGCGCCGCCGGGCGCTGGAGGAGCTGGCCGCGCGCCGCGCGCCCGAGACCGAGGCCTGCGCGGAGAAGGTGTTCGAGAACCGCGAGGAGCGCCCCGACGTACGCCTGGCGGCGGCCCAAATCCTGCTCTCCGAGCGCGGCGCGAAGTTCGCCGATCGGCTGTTCAAGGCCGCCACCCGCGGCGAGGTGCCGCTCGAGCTCGCCTTCGGGATCGCCGACCTCCTGATCGGGGTCGACGATCCCGGCCTGCGCAGCCAGGCGGTCAAGGGCATGACGCAGGGTGGGCCGCAGCAGAAGCGCTTCCACCTGCGAATGGCGGCAAAGATCCCGGATCCCAAGGTCGACAAGGCGCTGCTCGATCTCGCGAAGGATCGGGACCGCGTCGTCGTGGCCGACGCGCTGCGCGCCATGGGCGTGCGCGGCAACCCGACCTTCGTC
>Ga0247727_10019868_pt1 | contig 10351 bp, 9 predicted proteins | sample WisWelCaveWW1625_FD_202498 | JGI IMG/M metagenome (GOLD analysis project Ga0247727, IMG submission 202498) | Biofilm microbial communities from Wishing Well Cave, Virginia, United States - WW16-25 | ecosystem: Environmental > Aquatic > Deep subsurface > Groundwater > Cave microbial mat | place... | reverse complement strand
CTACGGTTTTGTCAAGCGCGACAACGGCATGTATTCGTATGACGGCGCGACGGATCACGATCTGGCGCTGATGCGCAAAACGTGCGTGCCGTCGATTCAGGTGAAAGCTGCGGGCGGCGTTCGCACGTTGGATGACATGCTGCGCGTGCGCGCGTTGGGCGTTACTCGCGTCGGCGCCACGGCGACGGAAGCGATGCTGGCTGAAGCGAAGAAGCGAGGATATAAATGACCCCGAAAGTGTGCAAGCTTGGTTTTTAAAAAGTGAAACCTGAGCAAGAAAAATTTTACACCTACGTAATGGCAAACAAAGTCACTTTCCTTCTACTTGCCGTAGTTACCGTTCTGGCTTTGGCTCTCCGGCTGCCGCGATTGGAGCAACGTCCGCTGCACGGCGACGAGGCGGTTCATGCCGTCAAGTTCGGCGCGCTGTTGGAGAAAAATTTTTATCGCTATGACAGCTTCGAATATCACGGCCCGACGCTGAATTATTTGACTTTGATTCCTGCCTTTTTGAACGCCGATAAAACGATTGTTGAAGTTACCGACTGGACACTGCGAATTGTGCCGGTTTTCTTTGGAACGATTCTCGTTCTCATGCCGCTGCTGCTTTGGGGGGGATTGGGCCGTGCGGCTGTTATCATAACGGCTTTCCTCACCGCCATTTCACCGGCGATGGCGTATTACAGTCGTTATTATATTCAAGAAATGCTTCTCGTATGTTTTACGTTTGGCGTTATCGTTTGCGTTTATCGTTATTTACAAAATAAAAACCTCGGCTGGGCCGTCGCGGGCGGCGGTTTTCTCGGGCTGATGCACGCGACCAAAGAAACCTGCATTATCGCGTGGGGCGCAATGGCGTTGGCGCTGATTCTTGCGTTTGCGCGGCATGATTTCATAACGAAATTGCGCGCGATCAATCGTCGGCATCTTGTTGCCGCGTTAGCAGCGGCGGCCGTTGTCTCGGGTTTATTTTTTTCATCTTTTTTCACCAACTGGCGGGGTGTTCCAGATTCCATTTTGACGTATAAAAATTATTTCAGCCGCGCCGGTCAAAATCCCGTTCACATTCATCCGTGGCATTATTATCTTAATATCCTCGCGTACTTTCGGATCGGCGCCAATCCGTTTTGGAGTGAGGCGCTGATTCTCATTTTGGCTGTCGCCGGATTCGCGGTGTCCATGCTTAAAAAAAATGTCATCGCGGCCAATCAGCATCTATTGCGCTTCCTGGCGTTTTATACGCTGCTCATGACGATCTTTTATTCCTTTATTCCTTATAAAACGCCGTGGAATCTGCTCAGTTTTTGGCACGGCATGATTCTGCTTGCGGGCGTCGGCGCGATAACGATTATAAAATTGTTTTCGAATAAATTCGTTCGCGGGATTATTGTTTTGTTAATGATGGTCGGGGGCACGCATTTGGTCTGGCAATCTTATCTGGCGAATCACCAATATTATGATGATCCTGCGAATCCGTATGTTTATGCGCATCCGGTCGATGACGTTTTCACCATCGTCAAGCGTGTCGAAGCAATCGCGCCGGCTCATCCCGATGGGCGCAATTTGTATATGCAGGTAATCTGTCCGGACAACGATTACTGGCCGCTGCCGTGGTACTTGCGCAGTTTCCCCAACATTGGCTGGTGGCGCGCAGTTGATGAAAAGGCACCCGCGGCCCAACTCGTGATCGCCGCGCCGCAATTTGAACCGGCGCTCATGCGAAAATTTTATGAACTGCCGCCGCCCGGCCAAAAATATCTTTACGTGCCGCTGTTTGATACATACACGGAATTGCGCCCGCAAGTCGAATTGCGCGGTTATGTGCGGAAGGATTTGTGGGATCGCTTGCAGGCCAGTGATCAGTAATCAGTCACCAGTGATCAGTAACCAAAGTAATCAGATGACGCCAACTGCACAAAATATCGACCTTGTTTCAGGCGCGATTCCAAACTTGCATCGTTTTGCCCACAAAGCGATGGCGACGATTTATGAAATTTTTATCCTCACCGAAGACGCCGGTTACGCGCAGCAGGCGGCGTACGCCGCGTTTGACGAGCTTGATCGTCTCGAGCAGGAATTGAGCCGCTTCATTCCGAACAGCGACATCGCGCGCATCAATCATCTTGCCGCGCAGCAACCGCTGTGTCTCGGCCTCGATGCTTTTGAGTGCCTCAAACTTTCGAAACGTATTTCAGAAGAAACCAACGGCGCGTTCGACGTCACCGTGGGGCCGCTCATGCAATGCTGGTTGAATCCGGATAAAACTTTGCGCTCGCCTTCCGCTGAAGAGCTCACCGAAGCGCGGCGCAATGTCGGCATGGCTCTCCTTGATCTCGACGAAGCGCAACACACCGTGACCTTGCAGGCGAGTCCGATGCACGTCGATCTCGGCGCGGTGGGCAAAGGTTATGCGGTGGACATGATGGCAAATTTACTGCGCGAATGGGATATCGAAATCGCGTTGATTCACGGCGGGCGCAGCTCCGTGTTCGCGCTCGGCGCGCCGCCAGAAAAATCCGGCTGGCCGCTCACCCTCAGCCATCCTGAGCGGCCCGGAGAAATTTTAAATCGTCTTTCTCTGTGCAATCAGGCTATCAGCGGCTCGGGTTTGCAAAAAGGCCAACACATCATCAACCCGCGCACCGGTACACCTCTTTCCGGCAAACGCGCGACGTGGGCGATTACGCCGGATGCCGCAACTTCCGACGCCGTCTCGACGGCGTTCATGAATATGTCACCGGAAGAGATTGCCGCCTATTGCGAGCAACATTGCGACGTGCGCGCATTGCTCGTGACGCCAGATGAAGACGCGCCGCAAGAAAAGATTTTGCGCTTCGGCGCGTGGGAAGAGGCGGGCGTGTGTAATGGGGCAGTTACAGGTGGGTAGCGCAGACATCTTGTCTGCAGTCTGGAAGACTGCGCTACGTTTTTCCACCAAAAGTGAGGCATTGCGGGCGTGTTGGCGTGAGCATTAATTTTTCAAAACGCGTTTGATCGTTTTTAACTCAGAAAAAATCCATTGTGGACTCCGGGTGAGCGACAACCGGCTATCACGATCGCAAGTCCATTCAATCGGAAATTCCCGAATGCGATAGCCTTTACGTCGTGCGCGCAGAATGATTTCAATATCGAACAGGAAGCCATCGGTGCGGCACTCGCCGTAAAGCTCCCGCGCCACGTCGCCGCGATAAATTTTAAAACCGCATTGCGTGTCGGTGAGATGTCGTGGAATTTTCATCCAGTAAAGCGCGAGCCCACGAAATAATCTGGCGGAAACGCGGCGCTGCCACGCCTGCGGCTTGAGAATCGCGCTGTCGCTAAGCCTTCGTGAGCCATGTGCAATTTCACAAACGCCGCTTTTGAGCAAGCTCAAACCGCGCAACGCATTTTGATAGGGCACGCAAAGGCCGCTGTCGGCAAACACGACGTAGTCGCCCTGTGAAGCCAGCACGCCGGTGCGAACCGCGTAGCCCTTTCCTTTATTCGGCTCGTAGCGGATGATTTTGAGCGTTGCGCCCGGCGCCATCTCGACGCTTCCGGCAACGGCAGCGGTTGCATCGCGGCTGCCGTCATCGACAACGATAATTTCTCCGGCCAGTTGATTGCCGGTTAAAAATTCCGCTGCCGCCAAAATATCGCGCGCAATTTTTTGCTGCTCTTCAAAAACCGGAATAACGATTGAAAGATTCATGCAGTGTTTTTGGCGTTGTATCTTGCCGCGGCTTTCGAGTCGCGCTCAAACGTCGGTTAAAAAACATCTTCGTGCTCGCGAAAATATTGTAGCGCAGGCATCCTGCCTGCTTCGTTTGCCCCGCCGCGGCGGGGGAAGTCTGCGCTACAGCAATACAATAATACCAAAATAATTTCGCGATTGCCAGTGCAAACATTGAATGGAAAAATAATCGTGGTCATCGGCGGCACCAGCGGCATAGGCCTCTCCGCCGCCAGCACATTCATTGCGCGCGGCGCGAAAGTGATTGCCACCGGACGCGACGATGAGCATATTGAAAAAGCGCGGCAATTATTGGGAGAATCGGCGTTCGTTTTTTCCGGCGATGCGATCGCTTCGGCCACGGCAACTTGCGCGATTCAAGAAGCGCAGCAACGCTTCGGCGGATTTCACGGACTCTATCACGTCGCCGGCGGCAGCGGGCGAAAAATGGGCGACGGTCCGCTGCACGAAATGACGGACGCAGGATTGGCAGCCACCATGCAACTCAATTTCTCTTCGGTGGTTTATTCCAATCGCGCCGCCGTGAAAGCATTTATAGCGCAGGGCGCAGGCGGCAGTATTTTGAATATGGGCTCGGTGCTCGGCTTTTCGCCCGCGCCAAAATATTTTGCGACGCATGCTTATTCCGCCGCGAAAGCGGCGATTGTTGGATTCTCCAAGGCGATTGCCGCCTACTACGCGCCGCACAATATCCGCATCAATGTTATCGCCCCGGCATTGACGGAAACGCCGATGGCGCAGCGCGCCGTTCATAATACAAACATTTTGCATTATATCAAAACGAAACAACCGCTGGACGGAGGCCGGGTTGGCGCGCCGCAAGATTTGGATGAAGCCGCCGCTTATTTTATGTCCGACGGCTCGCGCTTTGTCACCGGTCAAGTTTTGGCAATTGACGGCGGCTGGACGGTGAGCGAAGGACAGCACAACATCCCGGAGTAATGGATTTTTGGATCGTTGGATTTCTGGAGCGATGGATTTTTGGATCGTTGGATTGCTGGATTAATGGATTTTTGAAGTGATGGAATTTGCAATTGGCATTGATCTCGGCGCAACGAATATCAAACTTATTGCGGCCAATGAAGACGGAACGGTTTTAGAACGTCATTCTGATCCGACGCAAGACACGGCTGAAATGCGCTGGGCTGAGCATATCAAACAAATGATCGGCACAGTCGAAACGAATCTCAACGCCCCGGCGAAATGGATCGGATTGGCCGCGCCCGGTCTGGCGGCGCGTGATCATCGCAGCATTGCGTTCATGCCCGGACGTTTGCCGGGACTCGAAAATCTCGATTGGACAAATTTTTTAAACCGCGCGAATACGGTGACGGTATTGAATGATGCTCACGCTGCGTTGTACGGCGAACACTGGCTCGGCGCCGCCGCGGGCATTGCGAATGCGATTCTGCTCACGCTCGGCACCGGCGTTGGCGGCGCGATTCTTTCGCGCGGCGAGCTTTTGACGGGAACAATTGGCCGCGCCGGGCATCTCGGGCATATTTGTTTGGATACGAACGCGCCGAAAGATATTGTCAATACGCCGGGCAGCATCGAGATGTTGATTGGCGATTGCACGATTCGCGAGCGCAGCCAAGGCTTGTTTAATTCAACGAAGCAGCTCGTTGACGCGCATCTTGCCGGTGATCAAGCCGCAACTGAAATCTGGATGAAGTCGATTCAGGCGTTGAGTTGCGCGATTGCTTCACTTGTCAATGTTCTCGATCCCGAGGCGGTGATCATCGGCGGCGGCATGAGCAGCGCAGGCGAGGCGCTTTTTCAGCCGCTGCAAAAATTCATGGATGAAGTCGAATGGCGTCCCGGCGGGCATCGCGTCAAAATTTTGGCGGCGCAGCTCGGCGATTGGGCAGGAGCGTTTGGCGCGGCGAGGTTTGCGATGCGGCGCGCAGAGGGCAGAGCGCATGGCGCATAGCGGACTAAAATCCGGTGGGAATTTTTTTATTTTATAAAGGCACTAATGACTTTTCAACAACAACCCGCTTCGATCTACTTACAAAAATGCCGGCACTTGATCGACGTCGTCGAGCATCAGCTTGACCAAATCAAGCAGGCCGCGGACTGGTTTGCCGAAACGATTCTGGCTGGGCGCATGGTGCATCTGTTCGGCTCGGGCCACAGCCGCATTCTCGTTGAAGAAATGTGGCCGCGGTACGGCTCGTTTCCCGGGTTCAATCCGATTGTCGAATTGTCGATGACGTTTCATAATCCGGTGGTGGGCGCGAATGGGCAACGACAGGCGATGTTCATCGAGAACGTGAGCGGACTCGCCGAGCGCATTCTGCGCAATTTTGTGCTGTCGCCAAAAGATTCGGCGCTGGTGATTTCTTCGAGCGGGTGCAACGCCGTTCCGATTGAGATGGCCGCGGAATTTCGAAATCACGGCATTAAAGTCGTCGCCATCATCACCGCCAAACACGCGGCTGCGAGCACGAGCAAACATCTCTCCGGCAAAAAACTTGCGGACTATGCGGATTTGGTGCTCGACACCGGCGCGCCGGTTGGCGATGCGATGGTGAAAATTGATGGACTCGAAACATCGGTGGCGCCGGGATCGACCGTCGGCGGATGTTTGTTGGTGAATGCCATCAAAGCTGAAGTGGCACAGCGGCTCACGATAGCGGGCAAGCCGCCGAAAGTTCTCACCGCTTCCTCCGTTCTCGGCGCGGAAAAATCGACCGCCTTGTTTGAATCGGCGTATGATGAGCATGCGTATCGCTTGAGCAAATTGTATGAAGGCTTTCGTGAACTATGAAAATTGCCGTTGGCAGTGACATGATAACTCATCTCACTGATGTTGTTGTTGATGAACTGAAGAAACGGGGACATGAGGTCGAAGTTTTTGGCGCGCTGGTTAAAACGCCGGCGCTGTGGGCGCAGGTCGCGGTGGAAGTTGCCGAGAAGGTTGCGGCGGGAAATTACGATCAAGCCGTGCTTTTTTGTTGGACAGGAACGGGGATCAGTTTAGCCGCAAACAAAGTGCGTGGCATTCGCGCCGCGCTGTGCCACGACGCCGAGACTGCCAGTGGCGCGCGCAAATGGAACGACGCGAACATTCTGGCGATGAGCCTGCGCGCGGTGTCCGAGCAAGTGGCAAAGGAAATTCTTGAGGCGTGGTTTAGCTCGTCGCCCAGCACGGATATTGAAGATATGGCTTCGCTGGAGTATTTAAGAAAAGTCGAGGAGAAGTACACGTCGTCTTTATAAAAATCCGCGTGAGTTTTTGATCCGCGTGTTATCGCTCTTTTGATTTTCATTTTAGCAACCCAATATGATCAATCACCCCATCCGTACCACTGTGATCGGCAGCTATCCGTTCCCAAGCTGGCTGGAGTTGGCGATGACGCACCTCGATCAATTCGGCATGGTGGATATTGCCGAGATGCAAGACGATGCTGTCATCGCCGCGCTGCACGATCAAACGGCTGCGGGACTCGACGTGATCACCGACGGCGAGCAAACACGTTTTGATTTCAATCTCTCGTTTTATGGCTATCTCGAAGGCATCAAACCGGAAGCCGCACCGCCGCGGCGTTGGGGCCCGCCCGCGCATGATCAGCGTGGCAAGCATGAAATTATCGGTGAATTGCGCGCCTCGCGCGGACTCGGCGCGGTGGCTGAATTTGAAAGGTTAAAACGACTCGCACCAAAAGGGCCGACGCTCAAAGCCAGCGTGCCGGGGCCGTACACGCTGAGTGGGCGGCTCCTGCCAAACGCGCAATATAAAGATCGCTACGCCGTTACTGAAGCGCTGTTGCCGATTGTGCGCCAAGAATTGGAAGCTTTGGTGCAAGCGGGTTGCGCGGAAATTTCCGTTGATGAGCCGTCGATGAGTTGTTACGCCTATCGCGAAGATACCAAACGCTTCGTCGATATTTTCAATCGTACCGTCGAGCCGGTCGCCGGCAAGTGCCGTCTCTCCGTGCATCTTTGTTTTGGCAATTACAAAGGCCATCCCGTCGGCTATCGCCGGCTCGCGCCGATGTTTCCGGCGTTTCTCGATTTCAAGGTGGACGAGATGCACGTCGAAATGGCGAACCGCGAGTTTGCAGAAATCGAGATGATCTCAAGCATTGCCGAGAAAATGGATGTCGCCGTCGGCATTGTTGACGTGAAAAGTTATTATATTGAGTCGGTTAATGATATTGTCGGACGCATCAAGCTTTGTTTAAAATACGCGCCTGCCGAAAAACTTTGCGTCGCGCCGGATTGTGGCTTGAGCCAAACGGCGAGATGGGCGGCGAGGCAGAAGCTGATGAATATGGTCGAGGGGGCGAGGAGGGTAAGAAAGCAGTTGTAGCAAAAGATTCGTAAGGACATCAAAAACATTTTGAACACGGATGACGCGGATTACACGGATTTTCGCTGATTTTATTTTCTGGCTGTTAATCCCTTGATCCGCTTGAAAAAAGCAGACTTTCAAGTAACATGTCATTCGGCAGGAATCTTTTTTTGATGCAAGCACCGGGCTTGATTCTAACAAGATCCTTACAGGATGACATTTTCTAACTCATTTAGCACCAAATGGTCGATGATTACGCCCTATCTAAAAGACGACGATTTGCTCAATGACATCCGTGCCGCCTCGGATCACTCCTCCTTTCATCTCTGGTGGCTTGGCCAAAGCGGCTTTCTCCTGCAATGGCAAAATCAGCATCTCCTCATCGATCCGTACCTCTCCGATTCGTTGACGCGAAAATATGCGAACACGGAGATGCCGCACGTGCGCATGACCGAGCTGGTGATCGATCCGGCGCGGCTTGATTGCATCGACATTGTCACTTCCAGCCACAATCACACCGATCATCTCGACGCCGAGACGCTGATTCCTTTAATGAAAGCCAATCCGAATCTCAAACTCATTATTCCCGAAGCGAATCGCAGTTTTGTGGCCGAACGACTCAAAATTGATTCAACCATTCCCCTCGGATTGAATGATGGAGAAAATGTCGAAGTCAAAAATTTCAAATTCCACGGCGTTCCGGCGGCGCATGAAGATATTGCGCGCGATGCGCACGGACGCTGCAAGTTCATGGGCTATGTGATTCAATTCGGGCCATGGACGATTTATCACAGCGGCGATACGGTGTGGCACGAGGAGATCATCGCGCCGTTGCAGCGTTTCTCGATTGATGTTGCGATTCTGCCGATTAACGGGCGCGCCGCGGAACGCAAAGTGGTTGGCAATCTGAATGCGAAAGAAGCCGTGACGCTCGCTAAGCTGATCAAAGCGCGGCTGGTGATTCCGTGTCACTACGATATGTTCGCGTTCAACACCGCCGATCCGAAAGAGTTTGTGAGAGAGGCGGAAGCATTGGGTCAACCCTACCGCGTGCTGCAATGCGGCGAACGTTTCAGCAGCGCGGAGATAAAAAGTATTTGACGCAAACATAAATCAGGTCAATACACGGCAAAAGTTAGAAAAGCTGGAGACTTTGAAAAATCACACAGAACCCTTATGAATATTGGTTGAAATTGTAGTTATCGAAAAATCTTTGCTTTTGGCACAGATTTGATCATTTTAAAAGAATAAAAATCCAAGGAGAATCCTCATGGAAAAATCCCACAAAATCACCATGCTCGGCACGGGCTTGATCGGTTTGTTTTACACGATGACGCTGCACGGCCAGCGCAAACGTGATCGCGTCCACGTCGTCTATTCGCGCAGCGTCGAACGCGCAAAAAATTTTGCGGCGGAGTGGAAAATACCGAAATACACCACCGATCTCGCGCAGGCAATCAACGATCCGGAAACGGATTGCGTGGTGATTGGCTTGCCCAACTCGCTGCACGAGGAAGCCGTGAGTTTAGCCGCGAAAGCGGGCAAAGCAATTTTATGCACCAAGCCGCTTGCGCGCAATGCGGCGGAGGCGAAACGCATTCTCGATATCGTTGAAAAAGCGGGCGTGTTTCACGGGTATCTCGAAGATTTGGTTTATACGCCGAAGACGCTGAAGTCGCTCGATGCGATTAAGAAAGGCGCACTCGGACAAATTTTGTGGGCCCGCTCAAGGGAGACGCATCCGGGGCCGCACAGCGCGTGGTTTTGGGATGCGAAAGAAGCGGGCGGCGGCGCGATGATCGATCTGGCTTGTCATTGCATCGAGATTATTCGCAATTATGTCGGCAAAGATATTCGTCCCGTTGAAGTGATGTGCTGGGCCGATACGCTCGTGCATCCGATTGAAGCGGAAGATCACGGCATCGGGCTGATCAAATTTGCGACCGGCGCGATGGGCCAATTCGAAGTGAGCTGGGCGTTTCGCGGCGGCATGGATTTGCGCGATGAAATTTCCGGCACGCAGGGCACGCTGTGGCTCAATCATTTTCTCCGCACCGGTTTCGAGATGTTCACCAGCGGCGAAAGCGGCGGCTATGTCGCGGAGAAATCCGAGCGCGAAAGCGGCTGGCTCTTTCCGGTTGGCGACGAAGTGAATGAGCTGGGTTACGTGCATATGTTTGCCGATATGCTGGACGCGATGGACAGCGGCAAAGCGCCGATGGAATCATTTTATGACGGCTACGTCGTGAACGCGATTCTTGATGCCTGTTACAAATCGGCGCGCACGAAACAATGGGAGCCGGTGCAACTCGACGTCT
>Ga0247727_10019867_pt1 | contig 10351 bp, 14 predicted proteins | sample WisWelCaveWW1625_FD_202498 | JGI IMG/M metagenome (GOLD analysis project Ga0247727, IMG submission 202498) | Biofilm microbial communities from Wishing Well Cave, Virginia, United States - WW16-25 | ecosystem: Environmental > Aquatic > Deep subsurface > Groundwater > Cave microbial mat | place... | reverse complement strand
GAGCGTTCGCGAACTAATGCGGTCAAACTCCGCATACAAGACGGCGGATGAGGCTGAGCAAGCCCTTGGCGTTTTGGTTCAGACCGGCCTTGCGGTTCGCCGAACCATCCCCCCGGGCGAAAAGGGCGGGCAACCTCAACAGGTTTTCACACTGACAGACACCATTGACACTGACAGAACTTCGCCAAACCCCAAAGATTGCGAGGTTGTGTCATCATCAACTGCGGGAAGCGGCAGAAATGGCGGGTAGTGGCAAGGCATCACAACGTGAGGATGACCAAGAGGCATCGAACCATGCGACGGCAACGCGGTAGAAGCGAAGCATGACAGCGGCAGGGGCATCGTGGCGGGGTTTGCGGGTCCCCCCGGCGGCAGCGCAGCGCGAAGAAGCGTAGGCGATGTCAATGACCCATCGTGAATTTATAGTTGCGCCGCTCTGGCCGTGGTTGGCGACGAAGGGCGACTGGAGCATCCCCACGGCAGGACGCGGCAATCGGATGGCGTGGGAAGCGATGCTGTGCTGCCGTCGCGTGCATTAAAAACGATGGGTCCTAGGGAGCGGACATTTAGCGCGGGGTGGCCTTGGCCGTTGCGAGCAAATTTCGAGACAAATAGTTTGTAACCTTGGCACGCGAAATGGAAGGAATACGGGGATGTGGATTACGAAGAAAGGTTTTGGTTTCGAGGCGCGGCGGATCATTGCGGTTGACGGATATCGGCGTCGGCAGACTGTCGCGTTGGGTGAATCGCCCGACATCGCGGCGGCCATTTCGAGGGTTGAGGCCGAACTGCTAGCCGATCAACAGGAACTTGAGAAGTTTCTGAAGTGGCAGGAACGCGGACGGCATTCGTTGGGGCCAATGATTGACCACCGGCGTTGGCGCGTTGAGCGGACATCGCGACGGTTAGCGTTGCTCCGTGAATTCCAAAACTGTTCGGACGCAAACCAGAAAGTGAAGGTGTAACGATGAACGAACAATTTGAGGCAGCGGCGCGTGCGAGATGGGCCAGCGACCCGAAAATCGCAGCGGAGTTCGGGACATTCAAAACCTACCTAGCCTTTGAAAAAGCACGGGCCGATGGCGCCGTCAAAATCTACGGTCAAAACAAAACTGTCGGGGCCGGACCAGTTCAGCCGGTTCGCAAGCCGAGCATCGAAGCGATTCTTGGTCCGCCGGAGATCCCCAACCCCGCGCCCGAGCCTTCGCCGGCCGCGCGGCAGGAAGTCGAACGCATTGAAAGACGACTTCGCAACGAACTCGCCGGGCTGCAAAAGCACGGCGTTGACATCAAGGGATTCACTTGGACGCCGGAATCTTGCGTTGTGAAAATTGGATGAGTTCTCTTTCATCGAAAGTGAGGTTGAACATGAACGCAATTTTAGATCGGCTGTTCCGTCGAGCGCGGCAACATCAGGATTCGACCATTGCGACCTATGCCGAGTTAGTTGCCATGGTCGCTACGGGTGACGATGTTCCCGACAAACGCATTGATGAGATTCTTGAGCGTTCCGGCAAGACGCCGGACGATTTCGCCGAAGACGTTCGCCGGCTGACTCGCCGTCGCGAACTGGCGGTAATCGTCCAGAGCGAAATGGAACTCGGCGAAGCAAAACGACAACTTCGACTCGACCGCGCACGCCTCGGTGAAGACTGGCGGGCAGCGTGTGCGGAATTCAACCGCCGGCAAAGTGAACTCGGCATGCGCGAACAAAAACTCAACGCCGGACTTCAGGCTGTTGCGAGCGCCAAGCGAGAACTCGAAACGCTGAGTCCCGATGCGATGGGAAAATCCAACGAACTGAAACACGAGTGGGGATTCTGCGTCAACGAATCGCGGCGGCTGCGTGCGCGAGCGCGAGAACCTGTTGCACAAGCGGGCCAGCATGAGCGCTTGGCGACGCAACGATCGTACTCCGTTTCACCGATTGAGCATGATCGGCTTCAAGGTGAGCGTGAAAAGAACCGGGCCGCCGAACTGCGGGCGGAATCGGGAGCGTTGCTTCAAGAGGCGGAGGAGTTGGAACAGCGATCGACCGAATTGAACGAACAAGCGACACGTGAACGTGATCGCTTGTACGAACTCGCAAACTGACACCTCACCGGCTGGCGCTCGGTACGGCCGCCTGCCCGGCCAAGCCGGCCGGCGCCAGCCTTTGTCCGACCTCCGTTGGTGAATCGGCTTGAATCTGTAACCTACATCTTGTAGGATGCCGTTCATGACCTTCATCGAACAAATCGAAAGGCAACGGCAGAAGTTGGGCTGGACCTATCGCGAGTTGGGCGAGCGCATCGGTCGCCAAGATGAAACGGTTCGGAAGTGGCTCAAAGGCGAACGGACGCCGAACCCCGATGACTTGGCTCGAATGGCCAAGGCCGTGGGGCTGAAGATTCTGAGAGTACCAATACTACCGTGAGTTGTCGCGATAAGGTCTACGAGTACGGTACGGAGTCGATTCCAAGACATTTGCTTTGACCCGCTTTTTTCATGGAGAACCCATTCATGTCCAACAGGCAGCTTAGTTCACTGTGCGCAGCCATTTTGATTGGGGCCGCGTGCGTCTGTGCGACCCTGCACTACGAAACTAACAGGGTCATTCGAGTTGGAACGAGTGTTGATGGTGGTATCGTCGATAGCTTCACCGGCGAATTTGAACACCCAGGACCAATCTATCGCCTGCACCAAGATTTGCAGAGAATCGAAAAGCAACTCAAACGATAACGACGTTCTGACCCATCCAAAAAAGGAGTCGCGGCGAGAAAACGCAGCCGCGTCAAGAAAGGCAGGTGAACCGTGGCGAAGCTATTCAAGCAACAGTACAAGCGGGCGATTCCATCGGATGCGAAGTTCATCGAACGCGACAGCGAGCGGTCCCTGACGCTTCCGACAGCCGACAAGCTGGTTGAATATCTCGGCTTGGAGTTGAATCCGAAGCGGTAACTGTTCCGTGGGCTGGTCCGCGTTTGCTCGATTGAGCGGGCTGGCCCACCTTCAATCGAGCATCAATCGTGCGGAGGGAGTTTGGCCTATGGGCGAGATCAAGGTGAGCGTGGTTGCATTCGGAGATCGCAGGTATCTCCAAATGCAGTACACCGACCCGTTGACGGGCCGGAAGAAAACCCGGTCAACCGGGACAACGGACAGTGGAGAAGCGGTAAAGGCTGCCGGCAAGTGGGAAGCCGAGTTGCGGGAAGGGCGGTATCACGAGCCGCTCAAGATGACGTGGGAGCAGTTTACGGAGCGCTACGACCGCGAAGTGCTGTCCGGGTTGTCGCCGCGTTCGCAGCAACAGGCGATGACCCTTTTCAACAAGGTGAAGGCGATCCTGAACCCGCTCCGTCTGCGCGACTTGACGGCGGAGCGGATTAGCTTCTTTCAGGCGACGCTACGCGAAAAGAAGTTGTCAGAGAATTCGATCGAAGGCTATTCGGCCTACCTCCGCGCGGCGCTCAACTGGGCAGAGACGATCGGACTTCTGCCCAAGGCTCCGAAGATTCAGCGGCCGAAGCGGGCGAAATCGTCCAAGGGAATGAAGGGCCGGCCGATCACGCGCGAGGAATTCGAGCGGATGCTGGCGAAAGTCGAAGAAGTCGTTGACGAAAAGGTTGCAAACGATGCGCACGAAAAGGCCGCCGCCAAAGATGACGAAAGGGCTGCCTCATCGTGGCAACACTACCTGGAAGGGCTTTGGTGCTCCGGGCTGCGACTTGAGGAATCACTTGAACTTTGGTGGGACCGTGACGACCGGCTTCGCGTGGACTTGTCCGGCGAACTGCCGATGTTACGGATTCCGGCCGAACTGGAAAAGGGCCACAAAGACCGAGTGTTGCCAATGGCCCCTGAGTTCGCCGAGTTCCTTTCGCGGACGCCGGAGAACGATCGAACCGGCCGCGTGTTCAAGCCCAAGCCCAAGCGTGTGCATGGGGACAGGCTCGGAAAGGATTGGGTGTCGAAGATAGTTTCGAGGATCGGCAAGGCCGCCAACGTGAAGGTCAACACCGACCCGCGAACCGGCGCAGTGAAGTATGCGAGCGCCCACGACCTGAGACGGTCATTCGGCGAGCGGTGGGCAAGCCGGATCATGCCTCAAGTGCTGATGGAACTGATGAGGCACGAGAGCATCGAAACGACTTTGCGTTACTACGTGGGTAGGAACGCACACAACACGGCCAAGGTGCTTTGGGAAGCGCACAAGAGATTGGCCGTCGGTAACACTTTCGGTAACACTCGCCAAAATCAGGCTTCTGACACTACCACGACAGAAGCCGCAATCACTTCTCGCGATTCACTTTCCTGAGTGAGGGCGCTGGGATTCGAACCCAGGACCATCGCATTAAAAGTGCGGTGCTCTACCGGGCTGAGCTACGCCCTCAAGCGAGTCGGCCATTATAGGGAGGAGGCCGGGCGCTGGAAAGTTGGGTTCACGCTCACTTGTCAACTAATTGGGTCATTTCTATAATCGCCACTCCACAAAGTAACCTGCCTGCCCGAGTCGGGGAGTGCATCTTGGAAGTTTCCTCAGGTTGAAAGGAGCCTCACCGTGTTTGCCCAGAAAACTGTGCTGCGTTTGCCGGCGATTAGCTCGTTGGTGGCTATGCTTGCCACCGCATTGGTGGTTTCGGTCGTGGCCGCAGCGGTCTCCGAGCCGGCCAAAACTTCCGCGGCTGCAAAGGCGGCGGATCTGGCCGCAGCAGCCGAAGATCTCGTCAAGTCGCTCGAAACAACCGTCAGCAATGCCACATCGTTCAAGCAAGGTGAGGAGGAAGTGGAGCGAAAGGGTTATGTGATCGCGCTTCTGGCCAATGGCGTTTCCGAATCGGAGGGCGACGCAAAGTGGAAGGCCCGGGCACTTGCCGTGCGGGACGCAGCCTTAGGCTTGGCCAAATCAAAAGGGCAGCCGGCCGCCGACAAGGCACTCAAGGACATCAAGGCGTTGTTCGGTGGCGGCGACGCCGGCAAGGGTGAGGCGAAGAAGTATCTCGACGTATCGGAACTCAAGTACGTTATGAAAGAAGTGAACGAGCGGAACAAGCCGATGACCAAAAACCTCCGCGGGACGAATTTCGCCCGCAGCAAGGAAAGCATCGCTCGCGATGCCCAAGTGTGGGCCCTGCTGGCCGCCGTGGCTCGAGCAGACACCAAGTCGGCCCAGCAAGCAAAGAAACCGCAGGCGGACTTCGAAAGATATTCCGACGAGTTCTTCACCGGCGCAAAGAGCCTGGCGGCGGCCGCGGGCAAGGGCGACCAGAATGCCGCGAGCGACGCGCTCAAAGCAATCCGCAAGGCCTGCGCCGATTGCCATGCCGTCTTCCGACCCGATATCGAATAGGTTTGCCTTACGTCTGAATTGAAACGGGCGCCAATCGAGTGATCGGATAGCGCCCGTTTGTGATTTCTGCTAAGCGTGATGCGGCGATTATTGCTCCAACACGATCTTGCCGAACTGTTCGCGGTTGGCCATGCGGCGCTGGGCTTCGCGAGTCTCGCGAAGCGGCATTACAGTGTCTACAACGGGGCGGAGTTCGCGGCGCTCGACGAGTTTGACCACTTGCAGAAGTTCGTCGCGGCTGCCCATGTAGGCGCCGGTCAGGGTGAGTTGTCGCATGAAGAAGAACCTGAGGTCGATGTTGATCTGCGGGCCGCTGGTCGCGCCGCAGGTGACCAAGCGGCCGTTGCGGGCCAGGCATTTCATCGAGTCTTTCCAAACCGATTCGCCGATGTGCTCGAAGACGATATCGACGCCGCGCTTGCCGGTGAGCTTGAGTACTTCGTCGGCGAAGTTTTGTTTTGCGTAGTTGATCGTGTAATCGGCGCCAAGATTTTGAGCAAGCTTCAGTTTGTCGTCGCTGCCGGCCGTGGCGAACACGCGAGCACCGGCCAGCTTGGCGATCTGGATCGCGGCCGAGCCGACGCCACTCCCGGCTGCCTGCACGAGCACGTCGTCGCCCGGCTTCAGGTGAACGCGGCGAAACAGCATGTGCCAGGCGGTCAGAAATACCAGGGGGATCGCTGCCCATTCGGCGAACGACCAGGCGTCGCTGATGCGGATCAAATCGACGGCACGCGCCTTCGTGAACTCGGCCAACCCGCCCTGAAGTTGGAGTCCCAGAATCTTGAATTCCGGGCACATGCTGTCCTCGCCGCTCGTACACCACTCGCAATGCCCGCACCGAATCGCGGGCGAGATCATCACGCGATCGCCCGGCTTGAATCCGGTCACCGATGTGCCGAGCTTCGCCACCACGCCCGTCACGTCGCACCCCGAAATGTGCGGCATGGGGATTTGAAACGGCAGCCCCTGCCGCATCCACAGGTCCAGATGGTTGAGGGCACACGCCTTGACTTGCACGAGCACCTCGTCCTCGGCCAATTCAGGCACCGGCAGATCCATCGGCTCGATCACGTCCACGTCACCATGTTTGGCAAATGCCATCGCAAGCATCAAATGGTCCCTTTCGACTTGAATCAACTAATTATCACCCCTCACTCATCCCTCGGCGGCTTCGGCCTTCCCCAGATCAAGTAATGCAGGCCCACGAAGGCCGCAATTCCGATCGAGATTAGAATCACCCAAAGGAACAGCCCGAATGTAATGAAGATCAAGAAGACGGCAAACGCGCCGCCAAACGTCAGCGTGAGCATCACGGCCAGAAAAGTGGCCAACTGCTCGCGTTCGCGAGTTCCCCGGTCGCTCGAAGGCTGTTGTCGCTCGGGTCGCATGTGGCACGCATGTCCTTATAGCACGCAGCCCGCAGGGCGCCCAGAACGAGAACGGCAAGAACCGAAACTAATGGGCCCGCGGTTCCCCGTGTCGCCGAATGACACACGGTCTCATAGAATACGCTGGTTCGCGATTCCATTGAGGTGAGGAGATCTCATGACGACAACCAAGCGACGGTTTGGTTTCATCGGCTCGGGCAAAATGGGCACGGCCCTGATCCAGGGAATCCTACGTGCCGGTCTGGCCGAGGCCGCCGATGTTACGGCCAGTGATGTGGACGCCGATGCGCGGGAAAAACTCCGCAAGGAAACGGGCATTCGCGTGACCGATTCCAATATCGATGTCGTGAAGTCGAGCGACGTGATCGTGTTGGCGGTGTATCCTCAGGTCGTCCTCAAGGTACTGCCGGAGCTTGCCACGCTGGTCACGGACCAGCACTTGATCGTTTCCATCGCGGCGGGCACAACCACCAGGCAAATGCTGGAGTGCCTGAAGGCTCCGCGTCGCGTAGTCCGGGTCATGCCCAACACGCCAGCTTTGGTGGGTGCCGGCGCGGCCGCCTACTGTCTGGGCGGGATCGCCTCGGAAGCCGACGCGCAGTTTATGGGCGAGTTTCTCGGTGTAGTCGGCCGCGCGTGGCGGATTGAGGAGGGGAACCTGGACGCGGTCACCGGCCTTTCCGGCAGCGGGCCGGCCTATGTCTTTACGATCATCGAGGCACTGAGCGATGGCGGCGTCCGCATGGGACTGCCGCGAGCAGTCGCCACCGCCTTGGCAGCACAAACCGTTTTCGGCGCGGCCAAAATGTTACTCGAAACCGGACTGCAAACGGGCCAACTCAAAGACCAAGTGACCAGCCCGGGGGGCACGACTATCGCCGGCATCCACGCCTTGGAACGAGGCGGGCTTCGCGCGGCGCTGATGAATGCCGTTGAGGCTGCGACGCTCCGTTCGCAAGAGTTGTCGCGATCGAGCTAGCCCGCGGCAAGAAATTACCCGACCTGACGTGAAAATCCGTCAGTCGCCCGGTAGACTGTGAACTCGTTTTGGGACCACGCACGCGGCCGCCCGCTTACGCGCGGGGAACATGGCACAAAATGTTGAATTGAAAGTGAATCAGGCAATGGTGAATCAGGATGCACCGCCTGCTGCGGACTCGGACCTGAAAAAGACCCTCGAACGACAGATTGTTCTCGGCACGTGGGGTCGAATCCACAATCTTGGCGTGAGAATTGAGAAGAATCGAATCGTGGTCACAGGCCGAACCCCGTCGCACTACATCAAGCAACTTGCCCTGCAATCGGTGTTCGATGTTGTCGGGCGGACCGAGACGACGGAAGTGCAGTGCGATATTACCGTGGGCTCGGGTGATCCGGTGAAGTTACAGGGAACAGATGATCTTTGGGGAGTGCCGATCGCTTAGCGTGCGAAACAAAACGGGGACTGGCTCAGAGCCTTCAAGGTGCCTGTCCCCATTTTGTTTGAGCCTTTTGAACACATTAATGGAGCGTTGAGTAAGGTGACTGATCAAAGAACGGACTCAACTCAACGAGCGGATCGAGAGCTGGTGCTCGTGCTGGATTTTGGCTCACAGTATGCCCAGCTCATTGCCCGGCGTGTGCGCGAGCAGCATGTATTCTGTCAAATCGTGCGGCACGACATCACTCCAGGTCGAGTTCGAGAGTTGAGAGCCAAGGGCCTGATCCTCTCCGGCGGCCCGGCGAGTGTGTATGAGCAGGCAGCCCCTCACTGTGACCCGAAACTTTTCGATCTCGACGTGCCCGTGCTGGGAATTTGTTACGGCATGCAGCTCGCCTGCCAGGCGCTCGGCGATCGCGTGAACCCCGGAAAGACACGCGAATATGGTCGCACACAACTGCACGTTGAGAATTCCAGCGACTTGTTCAGCGATGTGCCTCACGACATCACCGTCTGGATGAGTCACGGTGATCAGGTTCAAGGGCTATCGAGCGATTTTGTTCCGCTCGCCGCGACTCCGAATTGCCCGGTGGCGGCCGTGAAACATCGCGAGCGGCCGGTCTGGGGAATTCAGTTCCATCCCGAAGTTAGCCACACGCCGCACGGATCGATGATCTTGCACAACTTTCTCTATCGCGGGTGCGGCTGCCGCGGCCTGTGGCGCACGGAATCGTTCATCGAGCAGACGATCGCGTCGGTGCGGAACCGAGTGGGCAAGTCCCGTGTGATTTGTGGTCTGTCGGGCGGAGTGGATTCTTCGGTCGTGGCCGCCCTGCTCTATCAGGCAATCGGCGATCAACTCGCTTGCATCTTCGTCGATAACGGCCTGCTGCGCAAGGGCGAGAAGGAGACCGTGCGCGAGACTTTTGGCCGCCACTTCCGAACCGACCTGCACGTCGTGGATGCCCAGGAGCGATTCCTCTCGGCACTGGCCGGCGTGGCCGACCCGCAAGAGAAACGGCGAATCATCGGCCACGTGTTCATCGACGTGTTTCGCGACGAGGCAAAGAGAATTCGCGACGCCCATTACTTGGCACAAGGCACTCTGTACCCCGACGTGATCGAGAGCGGCGGTGCGGCCGACGGTCCCGCCGCCACGATCAAGACCCACCACAACGTCGGTGGGTTGCCCGCCGAATTGGGCTTTGAGCTAGTCGAGCCGCTGCGTGATCTATTCAAAGATGAAGTGCGAAAAGTCGGCTCGACGCTCGGCCTGCCCGACGAAATCGTCTGGCGCCACCCGTTTCCCGGTCCCGGCCTCGCCGTCCGCTGCCTGGGCCCGGTCTCCAAACCGCGGCTCGACATCCTGCGCGAGGCGGATGCGATCTGGATTGACGAAATCAACAAGGCGGGCTTGTACCGCGAGATCGCTCAGGCGTTCGCCGTCCTCTTGCCCGTTCAATCCGTTGGCGTCATGGGCGACTTCCGCACCTACGAAAACGCCCTGGCCCTGCGCGCCGTTCAGACCGATGATTTCATGACGGCCGAATGGGTTCGGTTTGCACCAGACTTGCTCGCACAAGTTTCCACTCGCATCACGAACGAAGTACGCGGCGTCAATCGAGTCGTCTACGACATCAGCACGAAACCGCCGAGCACGATCGAGTGGGAATGAGTGAGGGGTCGGGGTTCAGAGTTCAGAGTTCAGGGGAGAATCCTCGCTTGGCAGTGGCGTTGCCCCCGGGGCCGGCACTCCCTTGCCTTCTCGAACGTACTTGGCCCGCATTACCGCATAGGTTTCGGGCGTCATTTCATCCGGCTCGGTCACGCCGCCTTGGACTGCCTCACAAAAGTACTTCTTGAGAAACGGCCGGCACCAGCCGCACCCAGTTCCCGCCCCGCCACAGTCGCTGATCTGGCTCGATCGCCGCGGTTTGTGGATGCGGATGAAGTTCAAAATCTTCCGCTTGGAGACGTGGAAGCAATAGCAGATTTCGTCGTCGAGTTGCATGGTCCCATGATCGTCCAGTCACCGTGCGATGTCGAGAGAGATAGCATGAAACCGGTCGCTTTGCCCGCGAAAGAGAAAAGACTGCCATGTCGGAATTGGGCGAAGCGGTAACGCGCGTACTTTCTACGGGCCGTTCGGGGAACGGTTTTTTTGACCAAGCGTCAGGGTGCTTCGACGGACGGCACGGGCCACCTCTTTCG
>Ga0247727_10019866_pt1 | contig 10352 bp, 6 predicted proteins | sample WisWelCaveWW1625_FD_202498 | JGI IMG/M metagenome (GOLD analysis project Ga0247727, IMG submission 202498) | Biofilm microbial communities from Wishing Well Cave, Virginia, United States - WW16-25 | ecosystem: Environmental > Aquatic > Deep subsurface > Groundwater > Cave microbial mat | place... | reverse complement strand
GAAGGCGAAACGGCCGAGCGCTTCCGTGAGCACCTCCTGGCGGGAAGTCATCCACGCTCCACCGTCGATCCGGTACTCGTCCATCGACAGCCGGCAGCGCACGTCGGGGAGCGGCAAACCGTCGAGCCCGACGACCACGCCGTCGACGAGCGGGCGCCAGGGATCGTCCGGAGCCGACAGCACGACCCCCATAGTTCCTGCCGGGAGCGGTGCGCTCACCACCTGCTCGAGCGTGCGCTCGTTCCAGGCGCGCACGCGGTAGTTCTTGCCCTCGACGAGGCCGCGGAAAGCGAAGCCTCCGTCGGCGCCCGTCTCGACGTGGGCATTCGCACCGCTCGCGAGCTCCTCCACCAGGAACGGACGGTAGGGGCCCTTGTAGGCCGGCGTGCCGTCGAGCAGCGAGATGCGCCAGCCCTCGGCCGGGACGCCGGTGCGATCCAGCAGGGTCCCGGAGATCGCGAGCGCGAGATTCTCGAGCACGAGCTCGACCGGATCGGGCTCGCTCTGCGAGTCGAGGCTCGCGCGGACGAGCGCGCCCGCTCGCACCCGGACCGCCGGTACCCAGCCGTCGAGCAGCGCGACCAGCGCCGTGTCTCTGTCGAGCTCGTCCAACGACCACGGGAACTCCGGCCGCCCGAGATGTGACTGCGGGTCGAGCACGAGCTCGAAACGACCGCGCGAGTCCGTGCTCGTCGAGAACGGGCCGAGCACCACGCGCGCGCCGGGAACGCCGCGCGAGTCGGGGAAGAGCACGCGGCCCCGGAGTCGCAAAGGCTCCTGCTCGGTTCGATCGGCCGGGCGATTCCCCGGCGCGCGCTCGGGGAGCCGAGCCGGGACGGCCTCGCCCTCGGGCCGCGCTGCTTCCAATTCGACGATCTCGCGCGGCAACTCGGCGGGTGCCGCGGGCGGGACCAGCTCGTCCTCGCGCGACTCCACCTCCGTCGCGGACGACCGCTCCGCCGCGGCTGGCTCGCCACTCCCGCGCGGCGGCGGCGAGCTCCTCAGGATCCACAGCGATGCACCGGCGAGGACGACCCCGGAGGCGAGGAGCGGTCCGGCCAGGGGCGCGGAGTGCTCCGGCCGCGCGAAGCGCACGAGCGCCAGCGCCCAGGCGCGCTGGCCGTGGGAGCGATCGAGCGCCTCGCGCAAGAGCTCGAGCGCGCGCCGCAGGCGCGTCTTGACGGTCGCGACCGGCACACCCTCGCGCGCGGCGATGGCGCGCGGCGAGAGGTCCTCGAAGTAGCGCAGGAAGATCGCCGAGCGATACGGCTCGCGCAGGGCCTCGACTGCTTGCACGAGGCGCCGCTCGAGCGCGAGCCGCTCGCCGATCTCGAGCGGCGAGGGCTGCGCCTCGGGACGAGCAGCGGCCGCCTCGCGCTCCCCGCGTCGCCCCGCCTCGCGTGCCGAGCGGATGGCGAGGTTGCGCAGGACCGTGCGGAACCAGGTCCGTGCCGCCTGCGCCATGCGCGGTGGATGCTGGAGCGCCTGCACCCACGCCTCCTGCACCAGGTCGTCGGCTCGCGCGGCGTCGCGCACCAGCTCGTGCGCGAGGCGGCGCACGAAGGCCTGGTGCTCGAGGAGCTCCTCTCCACTCGCGCGCCGCTCGGATTCCATGCCCATGGCTCTATCCGAGAGCCCGGAAGTGGGGGACGGGATTCAGGCGCTTCCCAGGAACGAGCGCCCTGCCAGCTCAGGCGCCGCCGTAGACCGGCACGAGCGTGCCGCTGGCCGCGCAGTCGGGCGACGCGAGGAAGAGCAGCGTCTCGGCCAGGTCCGCGAGCTGCACCCACTTCGAGACGTCGGCTCCGGGCATGGCGCTGCGGTTGGCGGGCGTGTCGAGGACCGAGGGCGCGACCGCGTTCACGCCGATGCGCTCGCCGACGAGCTCCTCCGCCAGCGCCACGGTCAGCGCCGCCACGGCGGCCTTGCTCATCGTGTACGGCACCATGCCCGCGCCGCGGCGCGGATCGAGCGCCTGGCGCGACACCACGTTGACGATCCGGCCGAGCTTCGCCGCGCGCATCCGGCGCGCTGCCTCGCGCGAGCACAGGAAGGCCGAGCGCGCGTTGACGGTCAGCATCTTGTCGAGGTCGGCGCCCTTCGCGACATCGATCGGGGTGAAGGCGAACGCTCCGGCGCAATGGATCGAGGCCCAAAGCCCCGGCAGGTCGCGGTAGAAGCTCTCCACCGCCAGCTCATCGGCGAGGTCGATGCCCTCGGTCACGTGGGCGCGCTCGAGGGCGGCCCCGAGCTTGCCCGCAGAACGCACGGGCAGGTGGCAGACGGCTCCGCGCGCGAGCAGGAGCTCGGCCACGGCGCCGCCGAGCTCGCCCGTGGCTCCGGTGACGACCACGTGCAGATCCTGGAAGGGCTTGTCCATGATGTGGTTGGAGTGGAGGCGCCGTTCGTCAGTCGCACTCGAGGCGGGTGTGAGCCCTATGGATGCGAGCTCGCGGCGGAGGTTTCACAGCTCTCGACGCGGTCCAGCCGTGCGCGCGGTCCCGAGGCCGCTCGATCCTGAAACGAATGACGGTTTCCGTCATCGAAGCCGCGCGAGGTTCGACGCTCTCCCCCGGAAGCCTGGGGCGTCGTTCCAGAGACCGTGCAACCACGCCCACCCATCGGCACACGAACATCCCCCTAACATGAGGACACGAACATGAGGAAAGAACCGAATGAGTCCATCGAGTCGAGCGCGCACGTCGCGCGGCTCGCTCCTGCTTCGAAGCCCCGGCCGTTTTCCTGCTGGCGTCTCTGGGGGGTCGTCTCGGCGGCCCTGGCCGTTTCTCTGCTGGGCAGCGGAGCCGCCTACGGCGGCGACGATGGCGATGGCGATGACGATGACGACGACGACCGCGGCAACAGCGCCGCGGAGCTGCGCAGGTTCATCGACTTGCAGGTAGGCGGGATCGAGAAGCTGATGGTTCCGGCGGAGAACGAGGACCTGCCGCAGCCGCGGCTCCCGGACGGGACTCTGGACCCGGTCTTCCGGATCACCGAGGCCAAGCGATTCCTAGGCAAGATGCTGTTCTTCGATCCGGTCCGCATGGTCAGGATCGTGACGGAGTTTGGCGGGATACCGGAGACGGCGCAGACCGCCTCGTGCGCATCCTGTCACCTCGGTGCGGCAGCTTCGAAGGCGGGCACGCTCATCAACTTCGCGGTGGGCGGCGAGGGAATCGGCTACACCGACGCCAAGGGCAACTTCATTCCGCGCCGGAGGGCTAGGACGGACATCCTTCCGAGGCTGCGGTCGACAACGCTGTTCCCGGGTGACGCGCTGGTAGACGAACTGCCCACGCTGACGGACGTCTATGAGAACGCCATCGGCAACCCTGCACTCGGGCAGCTTCCCGGGGTGGGAGCTCTGCTGAGGACCGGGCGACTCGATGCAGTGGACAGTGTCGGGCGCATGGCGCCCAACATGATCGGTTTTGCATTCAACAACCGGCTGCTGCTGGACGGCTTTGCGGGCGAGGACGACGACACGGACGGTGGCCTCAACCCGTTCGGACATCCCGCGACCGAGAACCTCACGCTCTTGTTGCTCGACGCACACCGGTTGCTCAGCTTGCTGCCGCCTCAGCCCTCGGGAGGTCAGACCGCGCCCATGGTGCTTCAAGGGATTCCGGCGTTCGTGAAGCTCTTCCGGGATGCGTTTCCGGAGGAGGCCGCTTCGGGCGACCTGGACGAGCTGATCAACGACCTCACGATCGTGCGGGCGACAGCGACTTTCCTTCGCACCGTGGTCACCCGCAACACGCCCTGGGATCGGTTCCTGTCGGGGGACGACCATGCCCTGACGTCCCGCCAGCGACGCGGAGCCAGGCTCTTCTTCACGCCTCCCTCGGCCCGCGACGACGACGATGACGATCACGGCGACGATCACGGCGACGACGATCATGGCAGCGGTGACGACGATCAGCTGCGTGGGGCTGGCTGCTTCACTTGCCACAGCGGTCCGATGCTCAACAAGCAGCTGGACGATCCCGATATCACGGGCGTGGGCGAGTTCGTCGAGGAGAACTTCTTCAACCTCGGCCTGGAGGACCACCCGCTGCAGGCCCTGAACCGCTTCGTGAGAGGGGACCCGACCTTCCGCGACGAGGGCCGCAAGGAGATCACGGGCTGCGAGGAAGACGCCTTCGAGTTCCGGACGCTGACGCTGAGGCAGCTCAGGGACGCCAGGAACTTCATGCACAACGGCATGTTCACGAGCGTGGGGGAGGTCGTCGAGTACTTCAACGACGGCGCCCCGCAGGACAGGGAAGCGGGTTCCGCGCCGACGATCTCGCCGCGGTTCACCCACCCGCGCGGACCTGGCAGTCGTCGCGGTCTGGGTCTCAGCTCGCGTGAGGTGAGGGACTTGACCGACTTCATCGAGGACGCGCTGTACGACCCCGCGTTCGTTCACTTCGATCCGGACTCGACCACCGGCCTCTTCCAGCCGAGCGAGAGGGACCTGACGTACTCCGTCTTCCGTACGGACCTCGCGGCGCTGGGTGCGATCGATGGGTTCATGCCGAGCGGCCTGCCGCCGGTCAACAACGACCCGCTGTCCCGTCGCGACATGGGCCTCGAGTTCCTGGACGTGACCTCGCAGGTGACCGCCCGGCTGACCGACTCCGACCAGGAGAACAGCGGCCGGCGGCAGGAGGACGAGTACCGCTTCACGAACGACGGCTCGTCGGTCGTGGACACGCACCTCCTGATCGTCGTCCAGGGCCTGCCCGACGACGTCGAGCTGAGGGACGCCAGCGGGACCACGAGCGACGGCGACCCGTACGTGCGCATGTTCCTGCGCGACGGCGTGCTGATGCCGGGCCAGCGCTTCTCCGAGCAGTTGGAGTTCGAGAAGCCGCGCCGTTCCCCGCCGGTGAGCTACACCTTGAAGCTGCTCTCGGGGCAGGGCGACCCATGAGCTGAAGCGATCGACGCGGATGCGCCCGCGGCGTCCGCGCGACGTGAATCGAGAAACCCATCATCACTCGGGCCCGAGGCCTCGCCGACGCGCAGGCCCCGGGCCCGACGCCTTCGATTGCTCGCGGGTCTCGCGCCCCCTTCTCATCCCCCGCGACCTCCCCCGAGCTCCCCCGCAGCAGCACGATCCAGCGCGCCGCGCCCTTCATCCTGAGGACGGCGCCGATGACCTCGGATCGGAGTTCGTCTGCAAGCGTCCGAGCGGCGGTTCCTGCATGAGGTAGCGCGTGAGCGACGGCTGGTCGATTCTTGTGGCATGTACCAGAAACGATCGTCGACGGCGGTAGTGGGGAGACGGGGCGAGGCGTATTACCGGGAGCTGCTGTCGGAGCAGGAGGCGAGTGGGCGGAGCGTGCGCTCGTTCGCCGCGGAGCGCGGTCTCTCGCCGTGGACGTTGTATGGATGGCGCGGGAAGCTCGGGCGGTCGCGGCGCCGGAGGAGCGCGGAGAACGGCGCGAGCAAGGAGGCCGGCTTCGTCGCGGTGGATGTTGTTGGCGGCACGCCATCCACGAGCGACTTCGAAGTCGAGCTTGCGGACGGCCTGATCGTGCGCGTGCCGCGCGACACGACGACCGTGCGCCTGGTGGAGCTGGTGCGGGCGCTGCGATCGTGCTGAGCCGGTTCGGGCAGGGGCGCATCTTTCTCTCGGCGGGAGCGACGGACATGCGCAAGTCATTCAACGGCCTGAGCGGTCTGGTGCGTTCGCGCTTGTCGGGCGATCCTTTGTCGGGCGACCTATTTGTCTTCTGCAACCGCTCGAAGAATCGGCTGAAGATCCTCTTCTTCGACTCGACGGGTCTGTGGGTGCTGGCCAAACGCCTGGAGCGCGGGACCTTCGACTGGCCGGCCGAGCTCGCGGGCGCCACGCGCATCGAGCTCTACTACGAGAAGCTGCTCTTGATCCTCAATGACCTCGAGGCGAGCGAGCTCTCTCTGCGGCGGAGGTGGCGCGCCGATCGTGATGAGCACGCGTCTCGCGCGAGAAAAAAAAGAAAGAGTGGTGCACGGTTGCTTGTCTTGCACCGATGGATAGAGAGTGAGCATGGGCGCGACGCTACTCGAGGAGAATCGATCGCTGAAGCAAGAGCTCGCGGAGAGAGAGCGCTTGCTCGCCGCACGCGAAGCCGAGCTCGCGCAACGCCTCGATAGGATCAGCGAGCTCGAGCGACAGATCGCGGAGCTCGTCCAGCAGCTGCGCGGCGCGGCGCGCGACAAGAAGATGCTCGAGGCGCGCATGAAGGAGCTCTTGGCCAAGCGCCGCGCGCTCGCCGACGAGGTCGCGCCCGGCCGGCTCGCGCTCGCTTTCGGTGAGGCGCCGCTCCCGACTCCGCCCTGCGCCAAGGAGGCGCCGGATGGCGAGACGAAGGATGACAAGATCCGGCCGCGCCATGTGCGCAAGAACGCTCCGCGCGAGATCTCCTACGCAGCCCTGCCGCGCGAGCACGTACAGCACGAGCTCTGCGAGGCCGAGCGCGTTTGCCCGGTCACTGGAAAAGCGCTCGTCGTGGTCGGCGAGAAGACCACCGAAGAGCTCGAGTACCGCCCGGGAAAACTGGTGGTCCTGGTGCACCACCGCGCGGTCTACGGCCTGTGTGAGGCGGATCGCGAGGAGCGCACGGCCGAGCTGCTGGTGGCACCAGCCCCGCTGCGCCCGATCGAGAACGGCCTGGCGGGAGCGGCGCTGCTCGCCTGGATCCTGGTGCAGAAGTACTGCCACCACCTGCCGCTCTACCGCCAGCAGGCGATCTTCCAGCGCGAGGGGCTCGAGCTTCCGCGCCAGACGCTGTGCGATTGGGTGCTGACCTCTGCCTACAGCCTGAGTCCGATCCAGCGCGCGCTGCAGCGAGATCATCGCCAGCGGTCTGGTGCAGCTCGACGACACGCCGATCCAGTGCCAGGGCGGCAAGGGTGCCGCGAACTTCCAGGCGTGTCTGTGGACCTACGCGAGTCCGCTGGTGGACGGCGTGGTCTTCGACTTCGCCCCCGACCGCGGCCACGAGCACGTCGAGCGCTTCATGGGCAAGACCATCGAGGGCTACCTCGTGGGCGACGGGTATGCCGGCTACGGAGCGCTGGCGAAGAAGCACCCCGATCTGATCGAAGTGGGATGTTGGGCCCCACGCGATCAGGAAGTGCCGCGATGCGCTGGAAGAGGCGCCGGCCGAGGCGTCGTGGATGATGACGTTGATCGGGAAGCTCTTCGACGTGGAGTCCGAGGCGATCGAAAGGAAGCTCGAGCCGGATGCGGTGCATGCCTTGCGGGCCGAGAGGAGTCGGCCTGTCTTGGACCGGATCCGCGAGAAGCTCGAGGAGCTGCGCGGTCAGACGAGCGATCAGGGCACGCTCGCCAAGGCGCTGACCTACCTCGCGAACCAGTGGCCGACGCTCGTGCGCTTCCTGGAAGACGGCCGCGTGCCCCTTCACAACAATGCCTGTGAGGTCGCCATCCGCCCAATCGGCATCGGCCGTAAGAACTGGCTGTTTGCCGGCAGCGAACGCGGCGGCCATGCCGCGGCCACGATCTACACCTTGATCGAGAGCTGCCGACGCGCCGGCGTCGATCCCTTCCTCTTTCTCCGCGACGTCCTTGTCAGGGTAGGCACGCATCCAGCGTCGCGAGTACACGAACTCGTCCCGGTCAGCTGGAAAACCCTCTTCGGCTCCGCGCCCGCCCGCTGAGCGAACGGCGCGGGGTCAAGACTTCAGCAGGTCGTAACGACCCGCCCGAGGGAGGGCCCGGACGCTTACGTTCGTCTCGGGGTGCTGGTTCTGCGGGAGTCTTGCGATCAGCTGCGCCAGCTCTCGTCGGGCAGGCTGCGCCGTAGGAACTGGTCGAACAAGGGCACGGTGAAAGCCGTGTCCCCGTGCGCAGGACTCCAGACCATCCCCTTGGCGATGAGTTGGCTCCTCTCGCGGTGCCGAGCGGGCGCTGCTCGCGGACTCGCTGGCGATTTCGCGGACCCCTGGCCACGCTACCTATGGGGCGGGCGCGAGCTGGGCGAGCGCGCACTCGTCGTCGGCGCCGTCGAAGTCAGGGGCCGCGCCTCGGGCCGGGTCCGGCTCCAGGTGGTTCCCGATGCCTCCGGTCCCTCGCTCACAGGCTTCGTGCGGACCAACGTGGAGCGTGGAACGACGGTGATCACCGAACCTCTATCTCGATCAGGACGCCCGACACGCCGGGTCACGGCGTCCTACGACTCTTTTGGTATGACGATTACGAGGGATGGGGCTTTACTGGAGACTGAGCTTGGATTCCAATCGCGGCCAACATCCTTTGTCACAGGCCTGGTGGACTTTCGCGCCCGCGTTTACGATCCGAGCCTTGGCCGGTTCTTGCGAGAAGTTCCACAACTACCATTTGGCTATACGTTCGTGGAGAACAGCCCATTGGCGGTGCGCGACCCAAGCGGACGAACAGTGCTTTTGGAGTATGCCTGCTTAGCGAAGAATGCTCTTAAACTCTTAATAAGGCCAGAAAGCTAGAGCCATTCTTTGTGTCGGTTGGACTGCCATTCTATGCTCTTGGCGCAGTCTGGGCTGACCTTACGCCTGGCCTGGCGGAAGGCGTTGTTCGCGCGACCATTGCAGGCATAGGCAAGAATCTACCTGCCTTTGCGAAGGCCTCCGGTGTCCCTACTGGGAAGTGCGGCATTTGGATGTGACAGATTTCTTCTTGGAAGAGGCGGTGGGGACAAAGGGGCAAGGGACTTGCTTGGATTCATCAAGACCCTTGTGAAAATCTATGGGCTATGACATCCCTCTTGCTCTGTAGCCCATAGCCGGTCATCGAGTGGCCTTCTTGAGTGGAGCATTCGGGCCTGTTGAAGGGACGTTCTCCCGAACTTCTATGCCGTGGCCGTCCCCGTCGCGCACGAGCAGGCCGAGCAGGTCGGCTTCAAGGGCGACGATTCCTGGGGATAGGAAGGCTGCGTCCGCGGCGCGTAGGCGAGGCTCCAGTGCGTCGAGCGCCGGGACTCCCAGGCGCGTCTCCCAGTGGATGAGGTCGTTGGCGCGCCCATCGAGCGCGGAGGGGCGGCCGTCGCTCGGCGCCAGGTACTGGAGGAACTCGATCCCCGGACCGGAGCTTCCGCGCAGGGCCGTGATCCGCAGCCGCGCGCCGAAGACGTTGTTCAGGTGTTCCTGCTCGGTGCCCCAGTTCTCGCTGGTGCCGACGACGCGCAGGCCGAGCAGGTCGCGGTAGAAGGCGAGGCTCCGCTCTGTGTCGGATACGACGATCGCGGTGTGGTCGATGCCGAGGAAGAGCTTCTCGGTCTCCTGTGCGAGGCGGTGCCACTTCGGGTCGCCCTTGTCCGGGGGGAACTCGAGGATCTCGAGCACGTGGCCGTCGGAGTCCTTGAAGTAGAAGGCCTCGATGCCGCCGGCGTTCGGGTTCCAGTCGGGGAGGCGCTGCGGGCCCGAGGAAGCGTGGCGGACGCGGTGCTGGCACAGGCGCGCGTAGGCCTGGTCCATGTCGCGGACGATGATCGCGATGTGCTGGAACCAGAGGTCGTTCGAGCGCGAGTCGGGTGGGATCGGGCGGCCCTCGGGGGCGAGGTACTGGGTGAGCTCGATGAACTCGTCGCCGAGGCGCATGCGCGCGACCAGGGTGTGGAGGCCGAAGACGCCCTCGAGGGCCTCGTGGGCGGGGCCGGAGTTCTCGGCGCGGGAGACGAGCTCGAAGTCGAGGACGTCGTGGAAGAAGGCGATCGAGCGCTCGAGGTCGGAGACGTTGAGGCCGATGCTCTCGACGGCGGGGGCGGTCGGGGCGTCCTGCGCGACGGTGGCGCAGGCGAGGAGGAGCGGGGCGACGACGGCGGCGATCGTCCTCCGCAGTCCTCCGCGCTCTCCGCGTCTCCGCGGTTCCTCCGATCCGACCGCGGAGGCGCGGAGGACGCGGAGATCGGAGACGAGCACGCTCCTCACTTGAGCCGCTCCAGCAGGTGCTCGCCGACGCGCAGCGCGTTGGCCATGATCGTCAGCGCCGGATTCACCGCGCTCGAGCTCGGGAAGAAGCTCGCGTCGACGACATACAGGTTGTCGAGCTCGTGCGCCTTGCAGTTCCGGTCCAGGGCCGAGGTCTTCGGGTCGTCGCCGAAGCGGATGGTGCCGTTCTGGTGCGCCACGCCGGCGAGCGGGATGCGCTGGCCGACGAAGAGCTGCAGCGGGATCAGGTGATCGTGGCAGTCGAGCTGCTTCAGCATGCCCTTGAGCTTCCGGTGCAGGCGCTCGTGCCCTTCCTCGTTGTTGGGTTTGTAGGCGAGCACGATCTTGCCCTCGGAGTTGACCGTGACGCGGTTCTCCGGATCGGGCAGGTCCTCGGACGTCAGCCAGAAGTCGAGCGAGTGCTTGGCCATGATCTCGAGCGTCATGCC
>Ga0247727_10019865_pt1 | contig 10352 bp, 6 predicted proteins | sample WisWelCaveWW1625_FD_202498 | JGI IMG/M metagenome (GOLD analysis project Ga0247727, IMG submission 202498) | Biofilm microbial communities from Wishing Well Cave, Virginia, United States - WW16-25 | ecosystem: Environmental > Aquatic > Deep subsurface > Groundwater > Cave microbial mat | place... | reverse complement strand
GCTTATCGAGCTGGCCGGCGGGCTGGACAATGGCGCGAATATCAAGAAGATCAAAATCCAGCGAGCGGGCAAAACCGTCGCCAAAGATCTCATGTCGGGTTATGAAAAAGCCCTATCGCTCGATGAGCTGCGCGCGCAGTCCGGCGATCAGGTGGTCGTTCCGGGGACCGCTCAAATTACTCTGAGAAATGTCATTGAAATCACCCGATTCGCTCTCAGTATTGCGACGTTTATCATTGTTCGAAGCCAAGTTCGAAGCCAATAAAACCTGGATGGTGAACTGATGGATGTGGAACCTCTGTTGTTGGAAGGTGATGATCTACAAAGCGGCCAATCGCTTGACCTGAAACGTTACGTAGTCGCGTTGCGAAAGCGGTGGTGGCTGGTTGCCATCATTTTTGTCGTGCTGACCGTGCCGTGGGTGATGTACGTCAAGCAGGAAAAACTGCTTTACGAAGCGACGGCGGTGATTCGCTTCAAAAGTTTTGAGAAGAACAGCCCGGGCGTCAATGAATCGCGCATTCAGGAGCTGACCAGCCGGAGCTTTGCCGAGCGCGTGGTGGCCGAGCTGGGCCTGACGATGATCATCATCGATGATGAAGAAGCGCCGATTCGGCGCAAGGACGTGTTTGACGAATTTACCAGCGACAGCGACCCGGTGAGCGGCCGCTACGTGATTCGCTTTCCCGGCAACGACCTCTATGTGCTCTCCAAGATCAGCCCGGGAAATGAAGACCTGGAGCAGGAGATCGCCCGGGGGCCGAATAGCCAGACGCAACTGGCGCCTCGCAACGTCAACGGCTTTGCTTTCCGCATTGCGACCAACGCCGCCAAACGGCCTTCAGAGGTTCATTTCAAAGTCGAGCCGTTCCGCAAAGCGGTTGAATCCTTGCGCGGGCGGGAAGAGGTCGACGTCGATCGCTCCGGCACCTTGATGACCATCAAGCTGACCGACACTGATCCTTTTCTGGTGACGCAGACGGTCAACAACCTGGCCGGAATCTTCGTTCGAGAGAGCGCCTCGATCAAGCGCCAAGACGTGAGCGCGGCGCGCGAAGTCTTGGAAAAGCAATGGACGCTGGCCAAGGAAGCCCTCGAAGAATCCAACCGTAAGTTGCGCGAATTTCAGCAAAGAAGCATTCAGACGGATGACAACAGCACCCAAGACCTTTACCTGCGCCTGGCCACCGCCCAACGGCGCGTGGAGGATCTGAGAAATTACTCCGTTTCGATTAAAGATCTGCTTGCCCGGGCGGCCGGCAGCAGCGGTGCTGCCGACGCCAGCAGCATTCTCAACCGGCGCTATATTGTTCGCGAGCTCATCTCCAACAAGGCATTTGACGGCGTGGCCACCATCGGCATCAGCCGCGAGCGGCTGCGGGATTTGGAAGCGGATTATGACGTGATCGCGAAAACCTCCGCGGTCAGCGTTCGCGCCAAGGAAGTGCTGGCCCAGATCGAGACGGTGCAGGCTCAGATTGAAAAAGACGCGCGCTTCCAGCTTACTCGCATCGATCTAGAGATTGGCAAGCTGGAAGGGGAGATTGCCGGCTACAATTCGAAACTGCGCTTGGCGCCGCTGGCAGAATCTCAATTTGCCGAGCTGACCCGGGAGAACGACCAAAAAGCCAGAATGTTTAACGACCTCGATGCGAAATACCAGGGGGCGTTGATCAATGAAAAAGTCGAAACCGAAGCGATCGACATTCTCGATCAGGCCATAGTGCCGGAGCTTCCCATCAATGCCAACAAAAAAGTGAAGGCGATTGGCGGCAGCGTCTTTGCGCTTTTTCTCGGCGTCATGTTCGTGCTGGGGCTGGAGCTGCTCGACCGCAGCATCAAAACGGTTGACGACGTGCAGCAAACCTTGAAGGTGGGCGTGCTGGGCGCCATTCCGCAAATTGACTTCGTCGAATCCCACGACTTTCAGGACGGGGAAAAGGCGAAAATCATCGACCAACAACTGGTCACCCATGATTATGCGCCGACGCCGATTGGCGAAGCCTACCGCTCGCTGCGCACCAACATCATGTTTTCAAAATCGATTGGCCGCATTCAAACGCTGTGCATCACCTCCACCTTGCCGGGCGATGGCAAATCGTTCACCGCCGCCAATCTGGCCATCACCATGGCGCAGCAGAAGAGCAACACCCTGCTGATTGACTGCGATCTGCGGCGCGGCGTATTGCACAACACCTTCGGCGTTCCCAAGGAGCCCGGCTTCACCAATTTTCTCACCAGCAATCATAGCGCTTTGGAATACCTCAGCGAAACCAACATCCCGAATTTGTCGCTCATCAGTTGCGGTTCGTTGATCCCGAATCCCTCGGAACTGTTGGGCTCGCACCAGATGCGCCGCTTCATGGATGAGATGCGCCGCAAGTTCGATCTGATTGTTTTTGACACGCCGCCGCTGAATGCCGCCACCGATGCCGTGGTGATCGGCACACAGGTCGACGCGACAATCGTCGTGGTTCGCGCGGGAAAGACCGACCGCACCGTGGCGCGTCAGAAGCTCGAAATGTTTCAAAACGTGCCGGCGAAGGTGATCGGCGTGGTGCTCAACGGCACCTCCGCCGACCTCGCCCATGAAGGCTACAGTTACTATCACTATTGATCGGCAGCGAAGGGCATCACGTGGCAATGAACCTCCTGGTCACCGGCGCCGCCGGCTTCATCGGCTCGCAGCTCTGCGATTTTCTTTGGGAGCGCGGCCATCATCTCGTTGCGCTCGATTGCTTCAATGACTATTACGATCCCCGCATCAAGCGCCAGAACATCGCGAAACTGTTTCGCCAGCCCCGTTATGAGCTGGTGGAGGGGGACATTCTCGACAAAGAGCTGCTGGCGAAGCTTTTTCAATCCCGCCCGTTTGAGGCGATCATTCATCTCGCGGCGCGCGCCGGCGTCCGGCCGTCGATTAACCATCCTCTGCTCTACGAAGAAGTCAACGTGCGGGGAACGACGAACCTGTTGGAAGCGGCGCGGCAGCATCGCGTTGCCAAATTCATTTTCGGCTCGTCGTCCTCGGTTTACGGCGAAAACCGCAACGCGCCGTTTTCGGAAGACGATCGGGTGGACCATCCGATCAGCCCTTACGCCGCCACCAAGAAGGCCGGCGAGCTGATGTGCCACACCTATCATCATTTGCACGGCATGGCGGTGAGCTGTTTGCGCTTTTTTACGGTTTATGGGCCGCGCCAACGCCCGGACATGGCCATTCATAAGTTCACCAACTTGATCGCCGCCGGCCAGAAGATTCCCATGTACGGCGACGGCACGACCAAGCGGGACTATACGTACATCACCGACATTGTCGACGGCATCTGGCGGGCGCTGGAGAATTGCTCGTCGTATCACCTCTACAATCTCGGAGATTCGCAGACGGTGGAGCTGCGCGAGCTCATCCATCTCATTCAGAGAAATCTGGGCATCGAGGCCAAAATCGAGAGGTTGCCGCTGCAGCCCGGCGACGTGCCGATGACTTTTGCGGACATTTCCCGCGCCCGCAAAGAATTGGGCTACGAGCCGCAGATCACGATTGCAACCGGCATCCAAAAATTTGTCGAGTGGTTCAAGGATGTTCATCAACTCAAATAAAATGCCAAACGCTGGCTGGCTGGAGGTCGTGAGATAGTTATGGTCCGGGAGAAAGAATTATTTCTTCGGGGTCTGGTAAGATTGGCCGATGCCTTTGCCATTTTGCTTGCTTATCTTCTTTCTTATTTCATCAGCCTGCAACTGCGGCAGCATTACAATTTGGGCATGATGGCTTACGCCATGGCGCCCAACCTCAACGGCCTGCTTTATTTCACCGATAAAAACCTGCTGCTCGTCGGCGCCTACCTGCCGATCTGGATCATTATTCTCAGCATCCGCGGGGCCTACACGGAGTTCCGCACCAAGACCTTTGGCGCCACGCTGGGCATTATTTTGCAGACCGGCGTGCTTTCGACTCTGGCGCTGGGCACGCTGATTTTCGTTCTGAAATTGGAGCTGACCAGCCGTTTGTTCATCGGCGTGTTTATCGCGATGACCATCCTGCTGTTAGTCGTCGAGCGCGCCATGGTGAACCTCTTGTTGGACCGTCTCCATCAATTGGGATACAATCAGATCAACTTGCTGATTGTCGGCACCGGCAGGCGCGCCCGTGAATTCATTCAAACCGTCGACAGCAATGCGAACTGGGGATTGCGCATCGTCGGTCTCATTGACGACGACCATGGCATGTTTGGCAAGGCGATTGAAGGGTATCGCGTTCTCGGTAGATTGCAAGACATTCCCTTCATCCTGCATCGCAAAGTCATCGATCGGGTGATTTTCGTCGTGCCCCGACTATGGCTGAATCGCATCGACGAGGCCATCCTGGCGTGCGAGCGGGAGGGCATCCCGACCAGCATCTCGATGGATTTGTATAATCTGCGCATCGCCAAGGTGCGCCAGACCAACTTCAGCGGTTTTCCGCTGCTGGAGTTCGAGACTTTTTCCGCAAAAGAGTGGCAGCTTTTTGCCAAGCGCACGTTCGACATCGTTTTCTCGTTGATCATGATTGTCTTGTTCGCGCCGTTCCTGGCGCTGGTCGGGATCGCCATCAAGCTCACCAGCGAAGGGCCGATCTTGTTCAAACAGAAGCGCTGCGGGCTGAACGGCCGGAAATTCACGCTCTACAAATTTCGCTCGATGGTTGAGGGCGCCGAAGTGAAGCGACGCGAAATCGAGAAGATGAACGAGATGGACGGCCCGGTGTTCAAAATCAAGCGCGACCCGCGGGTGACAGCGCTCGGCCGGATTCTGCGACGGCTCAGCATCGATGAATTGCCGCAGTTGTTCAACGTGCTCGCGGGCGACATGAGCTTCGTCGGTCCGCGGCCGCCGTTGGCCGTCGAAGTGGAAATGTACAAAATGTGGCAGCGCCGGCGTCTGAGCTTGAAGCCGGGGTTGACGTGCATCTGGCAGGTCAGCGGGCGCAACAAAATCAGCTTCGAGCGCTGGATGGAGATGGATTTGGAGTACATCGACAATTGGTCGCTCTGGCTGGATTTCAAAATTTTATCCAAAACAGTTTTGGTCGTGCTGTTTGGTTATGGGGCAAGCTGAAAACGCCGGCCGGGTAATCCATCAGTGATTGGTGGGTCTGGTGAATGTCAGAAGGAATCTTTTTGAAATCCAAGTCAATCGTTACATAGGAAAAAGATTCTTCCTGAATGACATCTTTCCACCCCGTAACTTCGGCATTACCGGCCGAAAAGCTCTTTCGGGTTATGCAGTCGTCTCTCAAGGAGGATGATTATGCGGATTTGCATGGTTGGCACCGGTTACGTGGGATTGGTTACCGGCACGTGTTTCGCCGAATTTGGCAACGAGGTGATTTGCGTCGATATTGATAGCGCCAAAATCGAGAAGTTGAACAAAGGCGTTTTGCCGATTTACGAGCCGGGCCTCGACGTCATGCTGGCAAAAAACGTCAAAGAAGGCCGGCTGAAATTCTCAACGAACGTCAAGGCGGCGCTGGAGCAGTCGCTGGTGATTTTCATTGCCGTGGGCACGCCGCAGGCCGGCGACGGCTCGGCCGACATGCGCCACGTCGAAAGCGTGGCCAAAGACATTGCGAAATACATGAACGGCTACAAAGTCGTCGTCAACAAGAGCACGGTGCCGGTCGGCGCCGCTCAATGGATCAAAAAGATCATTCAGGATAATCAGGCGACCAAAGTACACTTCAGCGTCGCTTCCAACCCGGAGTTTCTGCGCGAAGGCTCGGCGCTGGAGGATTTCTTGCGCCCCGACCGCGTCGTCATCGGCACCGAAGACAGCGAGGCCGCGGCCATCATGCGCGATTTGTACGGGCCGCTTTATTTGATTGAGACGCCGATCGTCATGACCAACCTCGAGAGCGCTGAGCTGACCAAGTATGCCGCCAACGCGTTTCTCGCAACCAAGATTTCCTTCATCAACGAAATTGCCAACATCTGCGAGCGCGTCGGCGCCGACGTGCACGACGTGGCCAAGGGCATGGGCTTGGACAATCGCATCGGCAGAAAATTTCTCCATGCCGGGCCGGGCTATGGCGGTTCTTGTTTTCCCAAGGATACCCGCGCGCTGGTCGCCATTGCCGAGAAGCACGACTACCGAATTCGCGTTGTGGAAGCGGCCATCGAGGTGAACGATACACAACGCCAACTGATGCTGAAGAAGATCAAGAACATGGTTGGCGATCTAAAAGGCAAGACCATCGCCATGCTCGGCCTGGCGTTCAAGCCGAATACCGACGACATGCGCGAGGCCCCATCCATCGAAATCATCGATGGCCTGCAAAAAGAAGGCGCGCGCATTCAGGCGTATGACCCGGTGGCCATGCACGAGGCGCGCAAATTTTTGAAAGACGTGCAGTATGCCGACGATACCTATGAGGCCATGCGCGGCGCCGATGCGCTGGTGTTCATGACCGAATGGAACCAGTTCCGCAGCCTGGATTTGGAAAAAGTGAAAAGCCTGCTGCGCGCGCCCGTGGTCATCGATTTGCGCAACATCTATGACCCGGCGAAGATGCGCGAGAACGGTTTCAAATATGCCTGCGTGGGTCGGTAATAGTGTCTGCTCGAAAAGGTTTCTGACCGGTCGGTTAGTTGGATAATGAGAGCAAATTTCAAGCTTGATCGCATCTCGGGTAAAACCGGCCGGTCAGTTTTATGATGAGTCGTGTGCCACAAAAACACAAAGTTTCAGCGATGAACGTTTTGATGATTGCGCCGCAGCCGTTTTTCCAGCCTCGTGGCACCCCCTTCAGCGTACTGCACCGGCTGACCGCTCTTTCCAAGCTCGGCTATCGCATCGATTTGGTGACCTATCCGATCGGCGAAGAGGTTGCCATCGACGGCGTGACCATTCATCGTGCCGCTGCCGTGCCGTTGGTGCGCCAGGTGACCATCGGCCCTTCCGTGAAGAAAATTTTTCTCGACGCGACGCTTTATCGCAAAGCCGTGTCGCTGCTCGCCAAGCAACGCTACGATTTGATTCACACGCACGAAGAGGCCGGCTTCATGGGCATTCGTTTGAGCCGCAAGTTTCGAGCGCTGCATCTTTACGACATGCATTCGAGCTTGCCGCAGCAGCTTGGAAATTTCAAATACACCCGCTCGCGAATGCTTACCGGCGCGTTTGAGAAACTCGAAGACGCCACCATCCGCAGCGCCCACGCGGTGATCACGATTTGCCCCGAGCTGTTCAATTACGTGAAAGAGCGCTTTCCCGATAAATACAACAAACTGATCGAGAACGTCGCGGATAACAGCCTGATCTTCGAAGACCATCATGAAAATGGCGCCGGAAAAAATCTCAATCTCAATGGCGAGCAAGTCATTCTTTACACCGGCACCTTCGAGCCATATCAAGGCCTCGATTTGTTGATCGACTCCAGCCGGCTGGTGGTCGACAAGCACCGGCACGTGCGCTTCGTCATCGTTGGCGGCAAACCGGAGCAAGTCGATCTTTACAAGCGCAAAGCGGCCAGTGTTGGCGTGGATAAACATTTCAGCTTTACCGGACAGGTGCCACCGCAAAGCATTCCGCATTTCATGAGCCTAGCCAACGTCTTGGTCTCGCCGCGCGTGGACGGCAACAACACGCCGTTGAAGATTTATTCTTATCTGCGCTCCGGCGTGCCGATTGTCGCCACTCGGCATGTTACGCACACGCAGGTGTTGAACGATGAGGTCTCAGTGTTGACCGATTGCGAGCCCTCAGCTTTTGGTCGCGGCGTCCTTTCCGTGTTGGACGATGAGAATTACGCGGCGCGCCTCGGCAAAAATGCGCAGGCGCTGGCCGAGCGCGAATACAGCTATGATGCTTATTTGAAGAAGACTCGTGAAATTTATGAATACCTCGAAGGCCTTTCACGGGGTAATAAAGCACGCTTGTTTCTTAGACAAGATGAAAACTGAAGCTCGAAGGGCAGCAACTCGATTCTGCCGATTTCTCTTCAACACGGAGCAGTGGAGCGCATGGAGAAACACGGAGACCAGAATTGCAAATCTTGGGATGACTCGACATAGATCTTCGAAAAGCCACTCCGTGTTTTCTCGTTTTTCTCTGTGGCTCCGTGTAAATAGATTTTCAGAAGTTTATCCCAGGTTTGATTGGCCTTTGGCTTAGTCTCTTAGGACTGAAATCTTTTCTATGTGCGGCATTTGCGGAACTCTCCATTACGATCGCCGGGCGCGCGCCGACGCTGACGAAGTGCGGCGCATGAACGAAGCGATCTTCCATCGCGGCCCGGACGAGGACGGCTTCTACGTCAACGGCCGCGTCGGCTTGGCCATGCGCCGGCTGAGCATCATCGATCTCACCAGCGGCCAGCAACCGATCGGCAATGAAGACGGCACGATCTGGATCGTCTTCAACGGCGAGATTTACAATTTCCAGGAAGTGCGCCGCGATCTGGAATCCAAAGGCCATCGCTTCAAGACCAACAGCGATACCGAAGCCATCGTGCATGCCTACGAAGAGTACGGCATCGACTGCCCGGCGAAGCTCAACGGCATGTTTGCTTTCGCGATCTGGGACAGCCGGGCCGAGCGCCTATTCATTGCGCGCGACCGCCTCGGCAAGAAGCCGCTTTACTATTATCATGATGGGAAGCGCCTGGTCTTTGGCTCGGAGCTGAAGGCGCTGCTGCAAGCTCGCGACATCCCGCGCCGCGTTTCATTGCCGGCGCTCGATTTGTATTTGACCTACGAATACGTTCCGGCGCCGCATTCGATTTTTGAAAAAATTTACAAACTGCCGGCCGGCCATTCGCTCACGGTGGATAAAAATGGCAAGCTCGACATTCGCCAATACTGGGAGCTGCATTTCAATGAGAATGGCTACCAGGCACACGACTTGGAAAAGGATCTCGCGGCGCTCTTGCAAGACGCCGTGAAGATTCGCCTGATGAGCGACGTGCCGCTCGGCGCTTTCTTGAGCGGCGGCATCGACTCCAGCATCATCGTCGGCTTGATGGCAAAGGTGATGGATCAGCCGGTGAAAACTTTTTCCATCGGTTTTGAAGACAGCACCTACAACGAGTTGCATTACGCCCGGCAAATTGCCAGGCTTTTCAAGACCGAGCATCGCGAGTTCATCATCAAGCCCGATGCGCTGGAGCTGACCGACAAATTGGTGCACCACCTCGACGAGCCGCTGGGCGACTTCTCGATTTTCCCGACCTATCTGGTGTCGAAGATGGCGCGCGATTATGTGACGGTCATCCTTTCCGGCGACGGCGGCGACGAGTTGTTTGCCGGTTATGATACTTATATCGCCGATTGGACTTACCGGCGTTACCGAAAAATCCCGGCGTTCGTGCGCCACGGCGTCATCGATCCGCTGGTCAATTTGCTGCCGCCCACTGAGAAGAAAAAAGGCGTGGTGAATCGCGCCCGGCGGTTTCTCGAAGGCGCACGCCATCCCGAGGACTTGCAGCACGTGCGCTGGATGATTTTCCTTTCCGCAGCCGAGAAGCATAAGCTGTATGGTGATGCCCTGAAGGATTACAAAAACAATCAAAAGGCTTATCAATACATTCGTGATTATTTTGCGCAGGCCGATAGCAATGACGAGGTGAACCGCCAGCTTTTCGTTGACATCAAAACCTATCTGTGCGATGACATCATGGTGAAGGTGGATCGCATGAGCATGGCCACCTCGCTGGAGGCGCGCGCGCCGTTTTTGGATTATCGCGTCGCCGAGTTTGCCGCGACCATTCCCGGCGCGCTGAAGATTCAAGGCACCAAGACGAAGTACATTTTGAAAAAAGCCATGGCGGATTTGTTGCCGTACGAAATCTTGCATCGCGGCAAGGAAGGCTTCAGCATCCCCATCAAGAATTGGCTGCGCAATGAGCTCAAGCCGGTGATGCTGGAGGTTCTTTCCTCTGCGAACATCACACGCGACGGCTTTTTCAATGACGGTTACGTGCAGCAACTTGTGAAAGAACATCTCGACGGTGTGGAGAATCACAGCCATCGCCTGTGGGCGCTGATGGTGTTTGGGATTTGGCGGGAGGTTTATTTGAGAAACTAAACGAATTTTAAGTTTTCCTTTAACACGGAGAAAAGGAGAACACTGAGAAAAGCGGAGAGAAGCGAAGACGAGGTAATCTCGTTCTTGAGCGGACGGCCAGCCCTCACCAATGTCATTCTGTAGGAATCTTTTTCAGAATTAAGATTGACTTGCATTCAAAAAAGATTCTTCCAGAATGACAACAATCGCATCAGTTGCGTTATCTCAACCGGCAGCGAAATAACTTAACTCCGTTCTCTTTGTTCACTCCGTTGTCTCCGAGTCTCGTGTTAAAGAGCACAAGAATTTCG
>Ga0247727_10019864_pt1 | contig 10352 bp, 8 predicted proteins | sample WisWelCaveWW1625_FD_202498 | JGI IMG/M metagenome (GOLD analysis project Ga0247727, IMG submission 202498) | Biofilm microbial communities from Wishing Well Cave, Virginia, United States - WW16-25 | ecosystem: Environmental > Aquatic > Deep subsurface > Groundwater > Cave microbial mat | place... | reverse complement strand
CACTTCACCGAATACACGCAGGAGAGCTTCGAGAAGGAACTGCTCGCGGCGGGACTGAGCATCACCCATGCGCAATACAACTGGGGCGAGATCTGGGCCGAGGCCCGTCCTGCCCGACCGCCGGTTGCCGATGCGCGTGAACGTACGGCGCATGGGTCACGTTGAGAGCCATATGACGAGCAAGGAGCGCACCATGTCTTATTGGTCTGGAAAACGCGTCGTCGTAACGGGCGGCGCCGGATTCCTCGGTTCGTTTATCGTCGAAAAATTGCGGGCGCGCGGGTGCGACCGGATCGTCGTGCCGCGGAGCGCAGATTGCGATCTTGTCCGCATGGAAGCCGTGGAACGGCTGTACCGGGATGCCCGTCCCGATCTTGTGATTCATCTGGCTGCGCGGGTCGGCGGGATCGGAGCGAACCGGGCCAACCCGGGAAAGTTTTTCTATGAAAACCTCATGATGGGCGCCCAGTTGATGGAGGTCGGTCGTCAGGCCGGGATCGGCAAGTTCATCGCGGTCGCCACGATCTGCGCCTACCCCAAATTCACCCCGCTGCCGTTCAAGGAGGAACATCTCTGGGACGGATACCCGGAAGAAACCAATGCACCCTATGGACTGGCGAAGAAGATGCTGCTGGTGCAGTCGCAGGCATACCGGCAGCAATACGGATTCAATTCCGTGGTGCTGTTTCCCGTGAATCTCTACGGGCCCCGGGATAATTTCGATCTGGAGACCTCGCATGTGATTCCGGCGTTGATTCGAAAATGTCTGGACGCGCAGAGCCGGTCGCAACCACTCGCGCTCGAATCTCCCGTGCTCACGGTGTGGGGAACGGGGAAGCCGACACGGGAGTTTCTGTATGTGGAGGATGCGGCCGAAGGGATCCTGCTGGCAGCGGAGCGGTACGATCACAGCGAGCCCGTCAATCTTGGTTCAGGGATGGAAATTTCCATCAGGGATCTTGTCGATCGGATCGTGCAATTGACCGGTTTCAAGGGCGAGGTCGTCTGGGATGCGACGAAGCCTGACGGTCAGCCGAGGCGGGTATTGGACACCAGCAAAGCCAGGCAGTTGTTCGGATTTGAGGCCATGACGCCGTTCGAGGAAGGGTTACGGAAGACCATCGAGTGGTATCGAGCCAATCAGTCGTTGTGAACATCCGTCGCCTGACATATTCCTGACATGCCTGCCGCGCCACGAGTCACGGTCTTGATGCCCGTATACAATGCCGAGCGATACCTGCGGCCTGCGGTTGAGAGCATCCTTGCGCAGACGTTCGGCGACTTTGAGTTCCTGATTGTCAACGATGGATCGTCAGACGGCTCGCGCAAAATTGTCGAGTCCTACGCCGATCCCCGCATCAAGCTGGTGGATAATCCCCGCAACATGGGTCTGGCGAAGACCCTGAATCGTGGTCTTAGTCTAGCTGCCGGCGACCTGATCGCCCGCCAGGATGCGGACGACATATCGTACCCCGATCGCCTGCGCCGGCAGGTGGAGTTCCTGGACAACCATCCGGAAGTCGCGTTAGTCGGCGCCCAAGCCAGGATGATCGATGAGGTCGGGAGGCCCAACGGGCTCCGCTTCGATCGTTGCTGCGAATACGAAAGCATTCGCTGGGATCTGTTGTTCGACAACAGCTTTACCCATACGTCCGTGATGTTCCGCCGGGCAATCGTCGCCGGCGAGATGGACGGCTATGACGAATCCTTCAACTATTGCCAGGATTACGACCTCTGGTCCCGCGTCGCCTCCCGCTACCGCGTGATGAACATCCCCGCGGTGCTGGTCGATTATCGCGTGCATCCGTTCGAACGAATGTCAGACAGGCTGCACGGCGTGAATGCGGGAGAAGCCCGCCGCGTTATTCGGCGGAACATGTCCGCGGTTCTGGGGGAGCAGGCAGTCACCGACGAGGAGGTCGATCTGATCGTTGGGGCGAGGTTCTACTTTCGAAAAGAGTTGCTGGAGCCGTTTCTGTCACTCTTCGGGCGGATCGTCAGCGCGTATCAGGCGATCTATCCCGCCGTGGCAGCGTCGCGCGACTTTCGTCGTGCCGTGACGCGGCAGTATCTGCGGCTGGCCTATCGAGCGTGGAGGGTAAGCCTGTATTTGGCCTGTCGCGTGTTTGCTGGCAGCCTGCTTCGATATCCGGTGTTGCGGGTGTCGCTTGATTATCTTGGCGCGGCTGCGGTCTGGAAGTGGCATCCTGCTGCGGGGGGGCAGGCACGCGTGAGCGCCGGGCTCAAGATCCTGTTTCTGGTCACGGAGGACTGGTATTTCTGGTCCCATCGCCTCGATTTTGCCCGGGCGGTGCGCGATGCCGGTATGCAGGTACTGGTCGCGACGCGCGTCGAGAACCATGGCCGGCGTATCGAGGCGGAGGGCTTCACGCTGCTTCCGGTCGGGCTCCGGCGAGGAAGCCGCCATCCCTGGCGGGAACTGGCGTCCATCCTGGAGCTGGTTCGTCTCTACCGGCGGGAGCGGCCGGATCTTGTCCATCACGTGGCCATGAAGCCGATGCTCTATGGCTCGATTGCCGCGCGTCTTGCTCGCGTTCCGGCAGTCGTCAATGCATTTGCGGGTTTGGGGTATGCGTTTACCGCCGGCGGGAAGGACACGCGAATCATCGGCAGGATGATCGGCTGGATGCTCCGATGGGCCTTGATGCTTCCGAACTCGGTGATCCTGTTCCAAAACGAAGAGGATCGGGCGGGGATGATCCATCGTGGGATTGTCCGCGCCGGTCAATCCCGTATCATCCGGGGAGCTGGAGTCGATACGACTCTCTTCGCTCCTTCTCCGCTTCCTGACGGGGAGCCGGTGGTCATTCTGGCTTCGAGGCTGCTTTGGGACAAGGGTGTCGGTGAATTTGTCGAAGCGGCCCGGATGCTGAAAGAGCAGGGCGTCATGGCTCGTTGTGTCCTGGCCGGGCATATTGATGAGGATAATCCGGCGAGGATCAGCGAATCGCAACTCAGGGAATGGCAGGGCCAGGGCGCTATCGAATGGTGGGGCCGGCGTGATGACATGCCCAAGGTGCTGGCGTCGGCATCCGTGGTTGTGCTCCCGTCATACCGCGAAGGATTACCCAAGGTACTGCTCGAAGCTGCGGCTTGCGGCAGGCCCATCGTGGCGACGGATGTTCCCGGTTGCCGGGAAATTGTCCGGAACGGTGAAAATGGCCTGCTGGTTTTGCCTCGTGACACCAAGGCATTGGCCGGCGCGATCGCGACACTGGCGCAGGATCGGGCGATGCGAGTCCGGATGGGAGCGCGCGGCCGGGAGATCGTCATGCGGGAATTTTCTTCGCAGCAGGTGGCGGGGGAAACGCTGGCGGTGTATCGGGAATTATTGGGGCATGGAATGAATTTCGCTGGAAATATCGACCGTCATACCGTTCAGGGATTTGGCAATGAATGGAGCAGGTTCGATCAGACTGTCCTGCCGGAAAACGAACTGCGGGACATCTTCGAACAGTACTTTCAAATCTTTCCATGGCACAGGCTTCCGGCGCGGGCCGTGGGGTTTGACCTGGGATGCGGAAGCGGGCGGTGGGCGAAGTGTGTCGCTCCCCGTGTCGGTGTCCTGCATTGCATCGATGCGAGCGAGCATGCGTTGATGGTCGCGAAGAGTGGTCTTGCCGCGTTCCCCAATTGCGAGTTTCATCTGGCTTCGGTTGGCAGTCTTCCGCTGGCCGACAATTCCATGGATTTTGGCTACTCGTTGGGAGTCCTGCATCATGTGCCCGATACAGCCGGAGGAATTCGTTCATGCGTGAAGAAGCTGAAGCCGGGCGCGCCCTTGCTGCTGTACCTCTACTACGCCTTTGATAACCGCCCCCTATGGTATCGGCGGCTCTGGCGTATCAGCAACGCCGTACGGACGGGTCTTTGCCATGCACCGTTTTGGGTTAAGCATGCGGTCACGCTGATCATTGCGGCCACGGTGTATTTCCCGCTTGCGAGGCTTTCTTTGATCGCAGAGGCCTTCGGTCTCAATGTTGATGCTTTTCCGCTGTCTGCCTATCGCCGTCGCAGTTTCTACACGATGCGGACCGATGCCCTGGATCGTTTCGGCACCCGGCTGGAGCAGCGCTTTACCAGGCAGGAGATCTCTCGCATGATGGAACAGGCCGGGCTCACGCAGATCGTGTTCAGCGATGCTGTTCCTTTTTGGTGCGCCGTAGGCTACAGGCAGTAAATCGCGCTTTCCATGAAGCTCTCCGTTATCATCCCGGCATACAACGAAGAATCGACGATCGAAGTGATCGTCCGCCGCGTGCAGGCGGTGGATTTGGGCGCTATCGAGAAGGAAATCATCGTCGTCAACGACGGCTCCAAGGATGGGACGGAACGGGTTCTTAAAGGAATCTCGGCCATCCGGCAGATCTCGCACGAGCGGAATGCTGGCAAGGGCGCGGCCCTCACCACCGGCTTTCAGTCCGTGACCGGCGACATTATCATCATTCAGGACGCGGACCTGGAATACGATCCGAACGACTACGCGGCCGTGATCCGGCCGATTGTGGAAGGGCACAGCGACGTGGTGATGGGCTCGCGGTTTATCCTCTATAAACCGAAATTCATAGGCAAGCGCCGGTCGCCGTATCTCTCCCATTACATCGGCAACATGCTCATTACGTCTGCCACAAACCTGTTATACGGAAAGCGGTTCACCGATTACGAAGGCTGCTATAAAGCCTTCCGCCGAACCGCGATTACCTCGACGACAGTCAAGGCAAAGGGATTTGAGTTCGACAACGAACTGATCTGTAAATTGATGCGGAAGGGAGTGAGTATCGTAGAAGTGCCGATTCACTACACGCCACGGAGCTACGAATCCGGTAAGAAAATCACCTGGCGGCATGGCGTTATCATGCTCTGGACGATCATCAAATGGCGTTTCCTGCCGCTGTGACCTCCCCGTTCTCTTCAATGGCACTATGGGCTCAAACAGCCCGTCCCGTAGCGGGCCTGTCCCTTCTTCTCCTAGTCAGCCTTTTCTCAACCATCAAGCTGACGAAGCCGACCGAACAGTTCGCTTCAAGATTTGCCGGCGTTATGGACATAGGCCCTGATCACGTCACAGTCTACGGGCAGCGGTTCTCAACGTTGCGGACGATGCTTCTCCGGCACGGCAGGGTCGGCTATGTTACGGATCAGGGTTCGGAGAACTCTGATGAAAAAGTGTTGGCCATTCAGCACGCGCTCGCTCCGGTGCTTGTTGAGAGAGGTTCTGCTCACGCTCTTGTCGTAGGAAATATCACGCAGCCGACAACCGACCTCCAGAAATTTCTGCATCAACACAATCTCGCGCTTCTGAAGAATCTCGGCAATGGAGTGCTGCTTCTTGAGGGCACACCACGTTGATTCTGTCGCTGCTCCTTCCGATCCTTCCGCCGCTGGCCTTGTCCTTCCTGCTTGCAGGGCTTTGGAGGCCGGGACCTCATCCGTTCCGTTCCCATTTTCTTTTGAAAGTCTGTCTTGCGGTCGGGTTGGCGCTGGGCATTTCCTCCTGCACCTATTTCGCGTGGCTGCTCATCGGGGGGCCGTCGCGTATGGGGCTCATCGTCGGCGAGAGCATACTCTTCATCGCCGCGGCTGCCTTTCTTTATCACGCCCTGAAGAAGCGAATATCCTCACGCGATGCAGACGTTTCCTCCAAACCCATGCCGAAAGGTCTGCTCGTGACACTGTCGGTTTGCGCGCTCATTGCCCTGGCCACCGCGCTAACCCGCTTCGTATTTTTGTCGCTGGCGGCTCCTCATGGCGAGGTAGATGCACTGAGCATCTGGAATCTCCGCGCCAGGTTTCTCGCCAGAGGCAATGAGCAGTGGCTCGACTCCTTCACCGGCCTTCTAGCGACGCACGTTCCGGACTATCCGTTGCTTCTGCCGGCCGGCATTGCCCGGTGGTGGACCTATCTCGGCGATGAGTCGATGATCATACCCGCGTTTGTCGCGATGCTGTTCACGTTCTCAACGATCGGCCTGGCCGCATCGGCGCTCAGCTTTCTGAGGAGCAGGGGGCAGGGGCTCCTCGCAGGTATCGTGCTGCTCGGCACACCCTTTTTGATCAGGCACGGTGCGTCGCAATACGCGGATATACCCCTGGGATTTTTCATCCTCGCGACTCTTGTGGCCTTCAGCCTCTACGATCGTGCAGCAGGGAATCCGGCAGGACTGCTCGCAATGGCTGGGCTGATGACAGGATTTGCCGCCTGGACCAAGAATGAAGGTTTGTTTTTTGTGTTTGTGGTCATCTTTGCCAGGCTGCTCGTGGTGGTGCCAGAGAAAGGATGGAAATCCTATGGAAGCGAGATGCGGATATTCGCTGCCGGGCTCCTTCCCGTTCTGTTGGTTGTCTTCATGTTCAAGACGCATATCGCGCCGGGTCTGAGCCAGATCGTGTCAGATCAGGGTGCGACGACGATCGAGCGGCTGGCCGATCTCTCGCGATACGTCGAGGCCGGACAGGCATTTTTGAGGAAGGCTGCCCGGTTCGGGCATCCGGGATTTGTAGTACTCCTGGTCTACTTGCTGTTGATGGGATGGCGCGCAAATGAAACCGACCGGTGCGGGCTCCGTACCGCTGGCATGGCGTTGGGCCTGATGCTGGCAGGCTACTTCATGGTTTTCATCGTCACGCCCTATGGGGTCCGCTATCAGATCGAGACGTCGCTTGACCGGCTTTGGATACAGCTCTGGCCGAGCATCGTTTTTCTGTTTTTCCTGTTCGTGAGGACGCCGGAGGAGGCGATGGCTGAGAGCGCGGGACGTTCGAAGTTCGATGTTCGAAAGTTCGAAGTTGACCAGTCTTGAAACCTCGAATCCAGAATCAGAACCTCGAACTTTGAACTTCGAACCCGGAACTGTATGCGAACTTTAGTCACCGGAGCATCCGGCTTCATCGGCAGGCATCTTGTTGAGCGTTTGGTGCGTGACGGGCACATGGTTAGGGCGCTGGTGCAGACGTCGAAGCCGGTACTGGATTGGCCGGCTGGCGTCGAGGTCATGGCTGGCGATGTGCGGGATCCGCAAGCTATGAAAGCGGCGGCCGCCGGATGCGAAACCGTGTATCACCTGGCCGGCAAAGCCCATGCGCTCGCTGAAGTGAAGGGCGATGAGGATGCCTACCGCGCCATCAACGTGGACGGTACCAGAAATGTGCTGGAGGGCACCGTGGCAGGCGGCGCGAGAGTATTCGTGCTGTTTAGCAGCGTCAAAGCGATGGGTGAAGGAGGCAGCCGGTGCCGGGACGAATCCTTCGAGGACCCGCCGGAGACACCATACGGTCGGTCCAAACGAGAGGCGGAGCGTACGGCGCTGGAGATCGGCAGGCGGACCGGCCTTCATGTGACCTGCCTGCGGTTCCCGCTTATCTATGGGCCGGGGAACAAGGGAAATCTGTTTCGGATGATCGCGGCCATTGACCGGGGCATTTTCCCGCCGCTGCCTGAACTCGGCAACCGCCGGAGCATGGTCCACGTCGCTGACGTGGTGCAGGCGGCTGTGCGTGTCGCGGAGACTCCGGCGGCGAAAGGCCAATGCTACATCGTCACGGACGGACGGACCTACTCTACGCGCGAACTGTATGAACGGATCTGCCGCAGTCTGGGAAAAGAGATTCCCGCCTGGCATGTCCCGGTATGGACTCTCAAGGCGTTGGGGCGCCTGGGCGATGCAATCGGAATGCTGCTGGGGAAGCGGTTCATGTTCGACTCTGATGCGTTGGATAAATTGATCGAGTCTGCTTGGTACAGTTCCGAGAAGATCTCGCGGGAACTGGGATACAAGCCGGTGCGCGGCTTCGAAGATGCCCTGCCGGAGATGATTGCATGGTGGCGGACGGCACGGTCATGAGCGCGGGAGCGATTATCATTGCAGCCGGTGCTCTTGTGATGGCGGTATGGCTGACAGGAAGGCTGTGTTCGATGACCGCGTGGCTGCAACCGGTCGATCACCCCAACGAGCGCTCGTTGCATGCCCGCCCGACGCCAAGAACCGGTGGGCTGGCAATTTGGGGAGGGTTGGCGGTCGGCCTTGCGGGCAGCGTTCTGCTGGAGCAGGCGGGGATGCGCAGCTGGCCGGCCGATTGGCCGGTTCAAGTGGAAACCGGAGTGTGGATCGCCGGGATGGTCGTGCTCGTCGGACTGGTATCGTTTCTCGACGATCACAAAAGCGTGCCGGCAGGTGTCCGGCTCGCAATCCATACGCTGGCTGCGAGCGGTGTGGCGGCTGGCGCAGGGCTGGTGGTGCCGGCCGTCATGATTCCCAACGTTGGCGCGATTTCTCTCGGCTGGTTGACCGTTCCAGCGACGGTGCTGCTCATCGTGTGGATGGCGAATCTTTATAATTTCATGGACGGTATGGATGGGTTTGCAGGCGGGATGACATGGTTGGGGTTTGGCTTCCTCGCCGGGATCGCATGGATCGGGAGCCACACGCTGATCTTTCTGCTGTCGCTGTTGATTTCAATGGCGGCCGCCGGATTTCTTTTCTACAACCGCCCGCCGGCGAGGATCTTCATGGGAGACGTGGGAAGCGTGCCGACCGGATTCCTGGCGGCATCGCTGGCCGTGATGGGCGTCCACGACGGGGTCTTCGATCTGTGGGTGCCCGTTCTTATTTTCTCGCCGTTCATTGTGGATGCGACGGCGACCGTGCTGCGCCGGATGCTGCAGGGACAAAAGTTCTGGCACGCACACAGAGAACATTATTATCAACGGCTGGTCCTCGCCGGATGGGGACATCGCAAAACGATGTTGGCCGAGTATGCGCTCATGCTGGCCACCGGAACGACGGCTGTGCTATATGTCCACGCGACGGATCAAATCAGGCTGGCGATACTCCTGACTTGGGTGTTTACCTATGCGATCCTGGCGTGGGGTGTTCGAGTCATGGAGCGGAATTCTGGAAGCCGGAGGGTAGAGACATGATGGATGGATCGGTCCTGTCTCTGGGCAGCATCGCGCGCTCGCTTCCCAATCTGGAGAGGATCGTTCGTGGACTCCTGCTCGTCTACATTTTTTCCCTTCCATTTAAAGGGCTCCTGGTTGTCGAAAGAAACGGATTCCTCATCCTGTTATTTTTGCTGGGAGTCTGGTGCATCGTTCATCGCGATCATTTTTTCAGCCGGACCCCCATCGATCTTCCGCTCGCCGTGTTTGTGTTATGGGTTGGTCTGACCATTCCGTTCGCCACGTATCCCCTCTACAGCCTGCAGGAGTTTGGCAAGCTGCTCAAGCAGCCTCTCATCTTTTATGCAATGCTGTTCTTTTTCCATGATCAGGCCCATCGGGCACAGGTGGTCTGGCCGATTGTCGGCGGTCTCTTTCTTGTCAGTGTCTATGGAATCATCGGGTTCGATGAGACGATGAGAGGCGGCGGATCGTTTTTGACGGCGGAGGTCTGGCTGACAACCTATCTCATCATGCTCATTCCATTTGTCTTTGCGCTGGCATGGCATGAGGAGTCGGGATGGATGAAGAAAGCATGGATCCTTACGACCGTTGTCGCCACCGGGTGCCTGTTTTTGACGGAATCCAGAGCCGGGCTGCTGACATTTCTGGTCGAGTTATGGGCCTGTGCCTGGCTGCTGAGGCAGAGGGCGATGCTGATTGCGGCAGGCGCGTTCACGCTCGCGGCCGTCGCGGGAGTCGTTCTCCTGGTGGCGGTCATGACGACACCAGGTGGGGCGAACACACTCAAGGATAGTCCTATTCGGTTGAAAACCGAGACGACGTCATTTGTTCATCGCATCGATATCGGGATGTTTACATTGGCCAGGATTGCCGAGCATCCTTTTCTGGGCATCGGCTACGGCAAGGAAACTTACAAGAAGCTGTTCGGCGAGGTTCCGGAGAAAGACCTACTGCCCGGTCATGCACCGGTTCGTATTGCTGGAACCCACAATATCCTGCTTGAAATGGCGCTTCATGTCGGAATCCCAGGCCTTGCGTTGTTTCTGTGGCTGATGGTCAGTCTGGGGCGAACGTTGATCGAAGGGTTTCACCGGGCAACGGATGCCTATGCCAAGGTGTTCCTGCTTGGAGGCAGTGTCGGGCTGATCGGTCTGGGGGTCCGCTTGCAATTCGATCAAACGCTGGTCGGCACGCTGGCCGTGCAGTTCTGGATTCTCATGGCCATAGCCGTGGCAGCTTGCGATTCACCGAAACAGATTAAGACATGAGACATCTGCCGGCCAGGATATTCCGGGAGTCCACGCGCGCGATCGAGGAGGTGCCTGCCGCGGTGCGGCAAGTGCTCGCCATGGTGGCGCAAGTGGCGCTTGTCCTGCTGGCCAACATGATTGCGTTCGTGCTTCGCTTCGAAGCCAGCATTCCTCCCGAC
>Ga0247727_10019863_pt1 | contig 10352 bp, 10 predicted proteins | sample WisWelCaveWW1625_FD_202498 | JGI IMG/M metagenome (GOLD analysis project Ga0247727, IMG submission 202498) | Biofilm microbial communities from Wishing Well Cave, Virginia, United States - WW16-25 | ecosystem: Environmental > Aquatic > Deep subsurface > Groundwater > Cave microbial mat | place... | reverse complement strand
TCGGCCTGGACCGAGCAGGGCCTCGAGCGCGCGGAGTTCCTGCTGTCGCCCAACCCGGGCGAGGAGCTGCGGCCGCTCGCACGGATCGCGTCGGGCGGGGAGCTGTCGCGGCTGATGCTGGCGCTCAAGTCCGTGGTGCGCTCCGACATCGTCGGGATGACGCTGGTGTTCGACGAAGTGGACGCGGGCATTGGCGGGCGGGTCGCGGAGGTGGTCGGACGCAAGCTCAAGGCGGTCGCGGAGCGGCAGCAGGTCTTGTGCGTGACGCACCTGCCCCAGATCGCGGCCTTCGCCGACCGGCACCTCGCCGTGCGCAAGCAGACCGCGCGGGGCCGGACCGAGACGGGCGTCGATGCGCTGACCGACCAGGATCGCGTCGAGGAAGTGGCGCGCATGCTGGGCGGCGAGACGGTCACGCCTACGGCGCGATTGCACGCTCAGGAGATGCTCAAGCAGAGTGTACGCCGTTGAGGATCATCTAATGGAGATGAAAGCGAAAAACCGATACTTCATCCAGACCTTCGGGTGTCAGATGAACGTCAACGACTCCGAGAAGGTCGCGGGACTGCTCGAGTCTCGCGGCTTCGAGGCGGCCGCGAGTCCGGGCGACGCCGACTTCGTGTTCCTCAACACGTGCGCGGTGCGCGAGAAAGCGTCCGTGAAGTTCAAGCAGTCCCTGGTGCGCCTCGGCCGGATGAAGGCGGAGCGGCCGGACGTGCGCATCGGTGTCGGCGGCTGCGTCGCGCAGCTCGAAGGCGAGGCGCTCCTGGCCCCGTCGCCCCAGGTCGACGTCCTCGTGGGCACCCACAACCTGCGCCGGATTCCCGAGCTGCTCGCGCAGGCGGCGGCCTCGGGGCAGGTCGCGATCGACCTCGACCGCAGGGCCGACGCGTTCCAGGTTCCCGACGCCGTCACCGCCCACGCCAACCCGGTACGCGCGTACGTCACCGCGATGGAGGGCTGCAACTTGGTGTGCAGCTTCTGTGTCGTCCCGCGCACGCGCGGCCCCGAGGTGAACCGCCCGGTGAACGACATCGTGGCCGAGGTCGAGGCCGTAGTGGCGCGCGGCTTCACCGAAGTGATGTTGCTGGGGCAGACGGTCAACGCCTACCGCTCGGACGGCAGTGACTTCGCCGATCTCCTGACCCGCGTCGATGCGGTGCCCGGGCTGCGGCGGCTGCGTTTCACAACCTCGCACCCGAGCCACGCGACGGCGCGGATGGCCGAGGCGCTGCGCGACCTCGAGCAGGTCTGCCCGTACCTGCACCTGCCGGTCCAGTCGGGATCGGACCGCGTGCTCGGTTCGATGCGGCGGGGTTACACGCGCGGGCATTACCTCGACACCGTCGCGCTCTTGCGAGAGCGCGTCCCGGGCATCGCGCTCTCGAGCGACGTGATCGTCGGCTACCCGGGCGAGACCGAGGCGGAGTTCGACGAGACGATGTCGCTCCTGGAGACGGTTGGGTTCGACGGCCTGTTCTCGTTCAGCTACTCGCCCCGGCCGGGCACGACCGCCCTGCGCTTGCCCGACGACGTGGCCGAGGCCGAGAAGAAGCGCCGACTCACCGTCCTGAACGGCCACCAGCAGCAGTGGCAGCGTCGGCGGAACGCGGAGTTCGTGGGGTGCTTTGACGAGGTCCTGGTCGAGACGATCGACGGTGGCGGCCGCGTGTCCGGCCGCACGCCACACTTCAGGATCGTGCACTTCGATGGGCCCGGCACGCTGCTCGGTCACCTCGCGCGGGTCGAGATCACGGGGGCCGGGTCCAACTCCTTCCGCGGCCGGCTTGCGCAACCGACTCATTGACAGCCAGTTCCGCCACTCCTATATTCCGGGCATCAGGAGAGCGGCTTGGAAATCGAGATGAGCATCAAGGGGCTGCGGGTCGACCCCATCACGAACATGCCCATCATCGTCCTACGCGAGACAGAGGGGGAGCGTGTGCTCCCGATCTGGGTGGGCATCTTCGAAGCGAACGCCATCGCGCTCCAGATCGAGAGCGTCCAGACCCCCCGCCCGATGACGCACGACCTGCTGAAGAGCGTGATCGACGAGCTGGGCGGCCGCCTCGAGCGGATCGTGGTCTCCGAGCTGAAGGACAACACCTTCTACGCGACGCTCCGGCTGCGGTCGGAGCGAGGCGCGCTGACGCTCGATGCCCGGCCCTCGGACGCGATCGCGCTGGCGCTTCGTTCGGGCGCCCGCATCTTCGTCGAGGAGGCCGTGATCCAGAACGCTCGCAGCATGGACGAGCTGAGCCGCGGGCCCGAAGACGTGGGGCGCTTGCAGAAGTGGCTGGAGAACCTCTCCGACGACGATCTCGGCAAGTACAAGATGTAGTCGGGCCGCCCCGGGGGCCCACCGGCCTTTGCGCTTGACCCCGCCGCCCACCCTCCCATAACATCCGCGCACTGTCGTATCCGACAGGCTGCCACGAGGTCTTTTTTGATCGTCATCGCGATCGCAAATCAGAAGGGCGGCGTCGGAAAGACCACGACGGCGATCAATCTCTCGGCCGCGCTCGCCATGCGGGGCCGCAGCGTGCTGCTGGTCGATCTCGATCCGCAGGCCAACTCGTCGATGACGTTTCTCGACGTGCGGACGCTGCCGAAATCGATGTACGACGTGCTCATCGGCCAGGCGACCCTCGCCGAGATCGTGCAGAAGTCCACGGTGCCGCGTCTCGACGTGGCCCCAGCGCGCATCGGCCTGGCGAAGCTCGAGGGGCAGCTCGTCGGAGAGCTCGACGCGCACTACCGGCTGAAGGACCGGCTGCTGAGCGTCAAGGACCAGTACGAGTTCGTGATCGTGGATACACCGCCCGCGCTCGGGCTGATCACGGTGAACGCGCTCGTGGCCGCGACGCACCTGCTGATCCCCGTCCAGTCGAGCTACTTCGCGCTCGAAGGCACGGACGACCTGCTCGAGACCGTCGATCGGATCCGCTCCCGCCCCAACCCGGAACTCAAGCTCCTGGGCGCGGTGATCACGCTGCACGACAAGAGAACCACTCTCGCCCGCGACGTTCACAAGGCCATGAGCGAGGTCTTCGGCGGCCGCGTTTTCGAGACCACCATCTCGAAGAGCATCCGCCTCGAGGAAAGCCCGGCGCATCGCGAGTCCATCTTCACGTTTGCACCACAGTCGAGTGGCGCCTACGAATACTACAAGCTTTGCGAGGAGGTCATCGAACGTGTCTAGTCCCCGGCGCCTCGGTCTCCCCGAGACCATTCGCATGCGGCACGACCCGCACTTCGTGGACCAGCTCGTCCGCCCCAGCGGCGAAGCGATCGGCCGTCTCATCCCCATCGAAGACATCGCCCCGAACCCGGACCAGCCGCGTCAGGCCCTCGGCGACCTCGAGGAACTAACGGCTTCGATCCGCGAGAAGGGTGTCCTCGAACCGCTCCTGGTCCGCAAAGTGGGGATGCGGTTTCAGATCATCGCGGGGGAGCGTCGCTTCCGAGCGGCCGTCGAGGCGGGTCTGGGCGAGCTGCCGTGCGTGATTCGCGAGACATCGGACGCCGAGATGATGGAGCTGGCACTGGTCGAGAACCTCCAGCGCAAGGACCTGACGGCGTTTGAAGAGGCCGATGGGCTGAAGGTGCTCGCCGACAGGTACGGCTATAGGCACGAAGAGATGGCCCAGAAGCTGGGCAAGAGCCGCTCGACGATCACGGAGTCGCTGTCACTGGGTGCCATGCCCGAGGACATTCGGCAGCAGTGTCGGCGCGCCGACATTCTGTCTAAGTCCGTTCTTTTACAAATAGTTAGACAGGGTGATCGTGAAAAAATGGGCGCCCTCATCGAGCGCCTGGGGCGTGAGGGCGCGACTCGAACCGACGCCCGCCGGTTAACGCAGAAAGCCGACACTCGCCGACGTGGCCGCCCGCGTCACTACGTGTTCAACTACAAGCCCCGCGGGGGGCCCTTTGCCCTGAACCTCCAATTCAAGCGAGCCGACGTCGAGCGCGAGGAGGTCATCGAGGCGCTGGAGGCTGTCCTGAGGTCGCTTCGCGAGCAGGACTGAGCTCGTCAAGTCTCAAGTAGTACTTGAAGTTTGGACCGGCATGAGCGACCCCATCTTCCGCACGCTCGTCACCGGCGCCTCCAGCGGGATCGGTGCCGAGTACGCGCGTGCCCTGCGCGCTCGTGGTGAGGGGGTCGTGCTCGTGGCTCGCCGCGTCGACCGGCTCGCGGCGTTGGCGGTCGAGCTGGGCGGCGCGCCGTCAGCCGTTGCGATCGGCGCGGACCTCGGGACGGACCAGGCGGCGGAGCGGCTGCGCCAGGAGCTGGACGGCCGCGGCCTCCCGATCGACGGCCTCGTGAACAGCGCGGGTCTCGGTCTCACCGGGCCGTTCGCGTCGCAGCCGGAAGCGGCAATCCGCGCAATGCTCGACGTCAACGTGCGTGCGCTCGTGGAGCTGACGCGCGCCTTTCTCCCGCCGATGTTGCAGCGCGGACGCGGCCGCATCGTCAACGTCGCGTCCAACGCCGCGTTCCAACCGATCCCGTACCTCAACGTCTACGCCGCGACCAAGGCGTTCGTGCTCTCATTCACGGAGGCCCTGGCCGAGGAGGTTCGGGGCGGCGGAGTCCAGGTGCAGGCGCTTTGCCCGGGCATCACGGCCACGGAGTTTCTCGACGTGTCCGCGACGGGTGGGGACCTGCGGGTGAGGCGCTTGCCGATGATGACGACGCGCCAGGTGGTCCAGGCCTCGCTTCTGGGCCTCGACCGTGGCCGCTTGCGGGTGGTGGTGGGACTCTCCAACCGCCTGCTGGGCTTCGCGACCCAGAGGCTCGCGCCCGCGTGGCTCGCGCGGCGCGTGGCGGGCGAGCTCTACCGCACGCCGAAGAGGGGATGACACGGCCGGAGCCGGGCTGCTATCATTCGCCGTTCCGCGTTCGAATCAGCCATTCAGCAGTAGTTTTCACCGGGGCGGGACCATGACCGGAGAGGGAAGAGATACGATGGAGGCGGCCCAGAAGAAGACTGCCGAGAAGCCGGAGTTCTCGGAGTACGACTACAGCAACTTCTACTACGGCGCCGGGGACGACCCGCTCAACCTGTTGCGGCCGTACGCCGACTGGTATCGCGAGGCGCGGCCGGCCGGCTACTACCTGTACATGGAGGCGCTCGCGTCGGCGCCCACCACCCACGTCCGGGTGAAGAACGGCAAGACCGGCGCTTTTCACGAGCTCCTGAACCTGGCCTCCTACAACTACCTCGGCATCTCGTACCGGCCGGAGGTGAAGCAGGCAGCCGTGGAGGCGGTCGAGCGCTACGGCCTGGGTGCGTCCGGCTCGCCGATCCTGTCGGGCACCTTCGACGTGCACGAGCAGTTCGCCGAGGAGCTCGCGCGCTTCAAGGACAAGGAAGCCGTGGTGCTGTTCCCAACGGGCTACAGCGCCAACGTCGGCTTCATCTCCGCGCTGATGCGCTCGGGTGACACCATCTTCCTCGACCAGTACTCGCACGCCTCGATCGTGGACGGCGCCATCCTCGCCAAGTCCAAGACCGTCTTCTTCCGCCACAACAACCCGCTCGACCTCGAGCGCAAGCTCGCGGGCGTCAAGGGCAAGAAGCTGGTCGTGGTCGAGGGTGTCTACTCGATGGACGGCGACATGTGCACGCTGCCGGAGATCCTCGAGGTGACGAAGCGCCACGGCGCACGCATGCTGATCGACGAGGCGCACTCGACCTTCCTGTTCGGCTCCAACGGCCGCGGCGTCGCCGAGCATTTCGGCGTCGACAAGGACGTCGACTTCCACCTCGGCACGTTCTCGAAGAGCCTTGGGGGCCAGGGCGGCTTCGTCGCCGGCACGAAGGAGCTCGTCGACTACGTCGTGGCGTTCGCGCGCTCGCGCTTCTTCTCGTGCAACCTCTCGCCGGTGCTGGCGGCGGGCCTGCTCGCGGGGCTGCGCATCGCGGACTCCGAGCCGCAACTGCGGGCGACGCTGTGGAGCAACGTCGCGTTCCTGCGTCGGCGCTTCGCCGAAGAGGGCGTCGACATCGGCAAGTCGAACTCGCAGGTGATGCCGGTGATGGTGAACAACGACGCGCGTGTGCTCGCGGTGGCCGAGAAGATCCAGGACCGCGGGCTGTTCCTGAACCCGGTCACCTACCCGGCGGTGCCGAAGCACAAGTCGCGCCTGCGCATCTCGGTCTCGGCGGCCCACTCGGAGGCCGACCTCGAGACGGCGGTGCGCACGATCGCCGGCGTGCTGCGTGAGGAGGGCGTTTGCCCGTAACCCGCTACGGCTACCGGGACGCGATCAGCGGGTTCTTCGAGTTTCCGACCGAGAACGCGCGCCGCGTCCTGCCGCGGGGCTTCGAGCCGGTCGAAGTGCACCACGGCAGCAGCATCCTCGCGGTCACGGTGTTCGACTTCCACGAGAGCGAGGTGGGCGAGTACGGCGAGGTGGTCTACGCCGTGATCGTGCCGCCGCTCGTGCGCGACACGCGGCTGCCCAAGTCGGCGTTCTTCCCGTGGCAGGTCGCCACCACGACGAAAGCCGCGCGCGAGCACGCGATCGAGCGCTGGCACCTGCCGCACTGGATGGACGACGTGGCCGTCGAGTTCCGGCGCGAGCCGGGGCGGCTCACGGCGCACGTGACGGCCGACGGCGGGAAGGCGCTCGAGCTCAGCGTGAGCGATCATTCCTGGCAGCCGGTCTCGCACCTCTACCAGTCGTTCCAGAAGGACGACTCCGGCACCTACCTCGCGAACATCCTGTTCGAGGGCGACAAGAGCGAGCACGAGGAGGAGGCGGGGAGCATCGTGCTGCACGACAGCGCCTTCAACAGGGACATCGCCATCTCCGAGGTCTACGAGACGCCCTTCCGCGAGCTGTGGATGAGGAACGGCTGCCAGCTCTTCGACCCGCTCGCGCAGGTCGAGGGAAAGTAGCTGGAGGAGCCGGTCTTCGTCGTCTTCAACCCGCACTCCGGCAAGGGGCGCGGCTCCCAGTTCATCCAGCCGGTGCTGCAGCATCTCGAAGGCGCTCCCAGGCTGGAGCACGCGCTCACGCGGGGGCCGGGCGACGAAGCGCGGCTCGCGACCGAGGCGATCGCGCGCGGATTCCGCCGCATCGTGGCCGTGGGCGGCGACGGCACCTGGAGCAACGTCGCGAACGCCATCCTGCGCACGGGCGTTCCCGCCAAGCTCGGCCTGGTGCCGGGCGGCACCGGCTGCGATCTCGCCAAGACGCTCGGCATCCCGCCGCGCGACGTTCAGGCGTGCTGCCGGATCGTGCTCGCCGGCCACAGTCGCAGCATCGACGTGGGCCGCGTCGAGGACCGCTACTTCCTGAACATCGCGGGCTTCGGCTACGACGTGGCCGTGCTCGAGGACTCGTGGAGCGTCTCCTACCTCGAGGGCAGCGCGCTCTACGTCTACTGCGCGCTCCGCCAGCTGCGCTCCTTCCGCGGGATAGCCGTCACGGCCGAGGCGGACGGGCGGGCGCTCGGCGAGCGCGCGATGCTGATGTTGATCGTCGCCAACTGTCGCATCTTCGGCGGCGGTTTTCACATAGCACCCCACGCGGATCCCGCGGACGGCCGGCTCGAGGCCGTGGCCTTCGGCAACATGGGCTTCGGCGCCCGGCTCGGCGTGCTGCTGCGGCTGCTGCGCGGCCGCCACCTCTCGCACCCGAAGGTCGAGGCGATCTCGACCTCCCGGCTCGTGTGCCGCTTCGAGGCCCCGCCGAGCTACGAGACGGACGGCGAGTGGAACCGTGCGCGCTCGGCCGAGCTGGTGGTCGAAGCCGTTCCGCGCGCGCTTTCGGTGCTCGTCCCGGCGACATGAGCACGGCGCTTCTGGCGGCGCCGCTTGCCCGGGCCGTCGCCGAACGCACGCTCACGCCCACAGGCGACCCGGCCCTCGACGCGGCGGTGCGCCGGCTCGCGGCCGTGGCGGGCGAGTCGCTCCGCGGGCTCATGTTCTTCGGCTCGCGACGCACCGGCGCCGCGCGCGCCGACGCCCGGAGCGCTTACGACGTCTTCGTGGTCGTGTCGGGCTACGGCGCCTTCTACGAAGCGCTCGACCGCGGCGGGCTCTCGGGCAAGCGGCCCGGGCTCCTGGCGCTGGTGAGCCACGTGCTGCCGCCCACCCAGTGCTCGCTGCGCTTCGAGCCGGAGGGCGTGCACGTCAAGGCCTCGGTGGTCGACGAGCGCGCGCTGGCGCGGGAGACCTCGCCGGAGCGTCATGACCACTTCTGCATCGGCCGGCTGTTCCAGCCCACGCGCCTGCTCTACGCAAGCGACGACGCGGCGCGCGAGGCGATCCTCGCCTGTCTCGTTTCTGCGCTGCGCGAGACCTGGGGCTGGGCGCGCCCGTGGCTGCCCGCGCAGTTCGACGCGTCGGCGTACGGCCTGTCGGCGCTCCACACGTCGATGCGCTGGGAGGTGCGCCCGGAGCCCGCCGGGCGGGCGGACCTGCTGTGGGCCGCGCAGCGCGAGCTGCAGGCCCCGGTGTTTGCGCTGCTCCTGGACGAGCTCGCCGCGGCCGGCGAGCTGGCGGCGGTCGGCGGGTCACCCGGCACGTGGTCGCCCACGCGCCCGGTATCTCGTTTCGAGCGGCTGCGGTGCCTGGCCTACTTCCGCCTGTCGATCGCGCGCGCGACCGCGCGCTGGCTCAAGCACCTCGTGAGCTTCGAGGGCTGGCTCGACTACATCGTGCAGAAGGCGAGCCGCCACGGGGGCGAAGAGGTCCGGCTCAGCGAGCGCGAGCGCCGCTTTCCGCTGCTGTTTCTCTGGGGGCGCGTCTTCCGCTACCTGGCCTCGGTCAGGAAGGGATCGAGGAAGACCGGATGACCCCGTCGCTCGTCGTGCTCGCGATCGTCCTCGGCGCTGCGTTCGCGTCGATGCCCGTCTTCGCGCTCGCGAAGCGTGGCCGGCCGGACTCCGACGCGGCCAAGAAGGGATCGAGCTTCCTTCTCGGAGTCGGCGACTTCCTGGTCCATTGGTTGATGTGGGCGATCGGCCCGCTCGAGCGCGTGCTGCTGCGTGTGGGCGCGGGACCCGACTCCATGAACGCGGCGGGGCTCGGCTTTGGTGTCGTGAGCGGGGTCCTGATCGGCCTCGGCCAGCTCGAGGCGGGCGGCTTTGCGATCGCCCTCGCGGGCGTGTGCGACATCCTCGACGGCCGGCTGGCCCGGGCACGACAGCTCGCCTCGCCCTACGGCAAGTTCGTCGACGCGACGCTCGACCGTTTCGTCGAGACCTTCGCGTTCCTCGGCTTCGCGGTCTACTTCGCGGAACGCCCGTACGGCCCACTGGTCGTCGCGGCGGGGCTCGGGTTCTCGCTGCTCGTGAGCTACGCGCAGGCACGCGGCGAAACCGTGTCGGTCTCGGGTTCGGGCGGCCTGATGCAGCGCGCCGAGCGCCTGACGCTGCAAGTCCTCGGCTGCCTGTTCGACCCCGTGCTCTCGCGCGGGCTCGGGCAGCCCGAGGGGACCGTCTTGTTCTGGATCCTGGTCGCGACTGCGCTGGGCGCCTTCGCCACGGCCGTCCATCGCACCGCCTGGATCGCGCGGCGGCTTCGCGGGCACTGAGCCAAGGCCACAGGGCGCGGGCGGAGTCCGACTGCCTTGCGCGAGGCCGCGCCCTGGGGTGAGAATCACGCCGCATCAAAGAAGGGCGTCGAGGAGGGGAGCTTGTCCGATCTCTATCCGGTGAAACCCGACATCGCCGCGCGCGCCCACGTCAAGAGCCTGGCCGAGTACGAGCGGCTGTACCGGCTCTCGCTCGACAATCCCGCGTGGTTCTGGGCCGAGCAGGCTGGTGCGCTCAGCTGGTTCCACCCGTGGCAGAACGTCCTCGACGCCGACTACGACGAGGTCGACTTCGCCTGGTTCTCGGCCGGACGCCTGAACGCCTCGTTCAACTGCGTCGACCGCCACCTCGAGACGAAGGGCGAGCGCACCGCGATCATCTGGGCCCAGGACGAGGTGGGCGCGTACCGCCACATCTCCTACCGCGACCTCAAGCACAACGTCTGCCGGGTCGCGAACGTGCTGCTCGCGCACGGCATCCGCCGCGGCGACCGCGTCTGCATTTACATGGGCATGATGCCCGAGCTCGTCTACACGATGCTCGCCTGCGCGCGCATCGGCGCCGTGCACTCGGTCGTGTTCGGCGGCTTCAGCGCGGAGTCGCTGCGCGACCGCATCATCGACGCTCACTGCCGCATGGTGGTGACGGCCAACGAGGGCCTGCGCGGTGGCAAGCGCATCCCGCTCAAGAAGACCGTCGACAAGGCGGTCGAGGGCCTGTCGCTCGTCGAGAGCGTGCTGGTCGCGCGCCGCACGGACAACGAGGTCCCGATGCAGAGCGGGCGCGACCACTGGC
>Ga0247727_10019862_pt1 | contig 10353 bp, 8 predicted proteins | sample WisWelCaveWW1625_FD_202498 | JGI IMG/M metagenome (GOLD analysis project Ga0247727, IMG submission 202498) | Biofilm microbial communities from Wishing Well Cave, Virginia, United States - WW16-25 | ecosystem: Environmental > Aquatic > Deep subsurface > Groundwater > Cave microbial mat | place... | reverse complement strand
GCATACGCCGTCAAATGAAGCTCGACTTGACCCGCGCTCGCGAGGATCGTCGTCGACGGGTTCTCGAGGTCTCGGTAGAGATCGCCTACTTTTTCTTCGACGAGCGACTCGGCGAGCCCGGCGACGTACAAGAGCTTCAAGCGATAGACCCGCCTGCTGGAGCGCGACGCGAGCCGCGGAAGGACGGCCTGCTCGAACATCGGCTGAAGCTCGTGCGGCGGCCCCGGAAGGAGAACGAGCGTCCTGCTCACGCCGTCAGTCGAAACGGGAATCCAGAGTCCCGGGGCGCTTCCCAGACGATTCTCTAGGACCTCGCCCCCGACCGGGACCATGGCCTGCTTCCGGTTCACGTCCGGCATGGGAATGCCGCGTCTTTCGAACCGGCGACGGATCGAATCCACTATCGCCGGACTCTCGCGGAAGTCGAGCCCGAGCGCGTCACCGGCCGACTCGCGCGTGAGATCGTCGGCCGTAGGACCGAGACCGCCCGTCGCGACGACGAGTTCCGAGCGGGCGAGCGATTGTCGAAAAGCCGCCGCGATGAGAGCGCGATCGTCCCCCACGCTCGCTCGAAAGACGACCGGAATCCCTACCTCCGCGAGCTTGGCCGTCAGGTAAGCGGAGTTCGTGTCGGTGCGACGCGGCGTGAGAAGCTCGCTTCCGATGGCGAAAATCTCGGCTTTCATACGCTCCCGAAAACGGAGGAGACGAAAACGAGCAGGCGCATGAACGCGTTCGTGTAGAGGCCGGCGAAGACGTCGTCCATCATGATGCCCCAGCCGGACGGAAGCTTCTCGGCCCACCGGCAAGGCGGCGGCTTGATCACGTCCAGGGCGCGAAAGACGACGAACGCGATCGCGTAGCCCCAGAGGCTGAGCGTGATGAAATACGTGCTCAAAAGCATACCTGCGACTTCATCGATCACCACGAAAGACGGATCCTTGCGAGAGACCTCACGCTCGGAAACGCTCGACGCCCAGACGCCAAGAAAGAGCACGCCCACAATGAGCCCCGCGTGAAGGCCCGATTGAAGAGAAGGCGAGCCGAGCCGCCTCACGATCAGGTCGAGCAAGAGCCCGACGATCGATCCCCAGGTGCCCGGCACGAACGGAATGTAGCCGGCGCCGGCCGCACTGGCGATCCACTGAGCGACGCGAGCGCGCGAAGATTTCAAGACTGGTCGTCCTCGTCTACCAACGCCGCGGGCCTCGCCGGCCGCACGCGTAGGGTTCGGAATTTGGAGAGCTTCACGGTTCCCGGAGGCGCCCCGGGGATCTTGCTGACGTTCTTTCTCACCGAGCAAACGACCTCCACGCGCGTGGCCCCCTTCGCTTTGCTGAAGTGAGCCGCAGCGGCCGCCGCTTCCTCGATCTCCTCGTCGGCTGGAGGAGTCGCGCCACGAGCTCTCAAGACCACGTGGGCGCCGGGCGTCTCCGCGGCGTGAAACCAGAGATCGTCGGGGTCGGCCGTCTTGAACGTGAGCTCGTCGTTTCCGCGCGCCGAGCGGCCGACGAGAATCCAGCTACCGCGGGAGCTACGAAAGCGAAAGGGACCCGGGCGGCGCGAGGGGGGCGCGACCGTTCGCGAGCTGCGCTTCCCGAGCGCAGCCTCCTGAATCTCGTCCGCGAGCGCGTCCAGATCGTCTTGCCCCGCGGCCGCGTCGAGCGCAACTTGAAGCGTCTCCAGATGATCGATGCGGCGGGCCGCCGCGGCCTCACGAGCTTCGAGCTCAGCGCGCGCGCGCGCGTTTTTGCGCGATCGATGGAAGAATCGCTGCGCGTTCGAGACCACGTCGTAGCGTGGGTCGAGCGGAACGACGACCACCCGCGGAGTTTCGCCGTAGAAATCGGTGACTTCGACGCCTCCTAAAACGGGGCGTGCTTGCGTCACGTTAGCGAGGAGAAGCTCGCCGCGCCTTCGAAGCTCCGCGGGATCCTCCAGGCGACTCCGGTCTTCCGCCATCCGTGCCGTCCGCTCTCGTTCCTTCCTGAGAGCGCGCTCGATCGCTTGGGCCAGCACGGCCCGCTTCTTTCGCACGAAGACGGCGTCGAGCTCGTCGACGAAAACCCTAGCAGCCTCGTTGAAGCTATCGAATCTCACTTGGTCGAAGTCCGACTTCGATTCGAGCGACAAGACCGAGACACGGGATGCGCTCGGCGAGCCGGGCGCCGGCTGAACGACGAACGCCGCCTCTCCTTCGTCGAGCCGCTTCTTCACCGCGAAGAAAGCATCGACGAGCGACTGCGCCTTCCGCTCGCTCAGCCACCGAACCTCGTCCGCGAGAATCGGCGGCAAGCCGGTCGCCGCTCGAAGGGTTCGCTCGGCCGAGAGCCCCAACCGACGGGCGTCTTCGAGACGTGCTTCGAGCTCGTGCAGAGTCTCCGGGATCGCGCCCATGTCGGGAGGCGGCGTAAGCGGCACGAACGTCTCGCCGGATCGTAAGCGAGGCGCGCCGGGAGAAAAGATGTCGAGAATCTCGTTCGTTTCGCTAACGAGGAAGGCGGCCTGTCTCGCGCCGGCCCATTCGACGACGAGACGGAACAAGGACGACTTCCCGCTCGGCCGGCCTTTCCTAAAGTGAAACTCGACCACTCGATCGCCGCGGTGCGGCTCGACCGACACGAGCTCGGCTCCGGTCAGGAGCTGCTTGAAGCGGGGGCCGAGACTCTTTTCTTCAAACGCGCGCGCGCGCGGCGGGTCTTTTGCTGCTCTCAGATAGAATCCGGGCGCCTCTGTAAATAGGCTGAACACGAGCGTCGCCGGCGGCTTCCCGGAAAACGTCAAAAAAAATCCGCGCGGCGCCCACGTTCCGACGGAGCGCACGCGACGTCCCAAGAGCTCGGGCGCCGTCTGGTCCACGAGCCGTGCGAGAAAGAGCCAGTCCATTTTTAACGCCCTGCGAGCGGAGATGAAAGGGGCCTTGCCAGCCGGACTCGTTTTACGGATCGAGAAGGACGCGGGCGCGATTCCTTGGCTATTGGACGACCCGGGTCGCCGCAATCCGATCGTGCCAGCCGCGCCTCTCGTGATCCGTAAAGAGACCAACCAGTCCAGCGCCGGCCGGAACGACCGCAAGCACGATCCCGAAGAGGCGGAGCGCAGCGCGTCCCAAGCCCGGTGGTCGTCCGAGACGATCGACGACTCGGTGACGCGACAGCAAGCCTCCCAGGGTTTGTCCGGAGAGTCCCCAAAAGAGAACGAAATAACCCACCGTAATGAAGAACCCCACGCAGCCGAGGGCCGCCAACGAAGAAGCGGGAAGGCCCCGGAGCGGCCGCCCGATCATGTTCGTCGTTACATAGGCGAGCCCCAGAAGCAAGCTGGCAATGAAGCCGAAGTCGACGAGACCGGCGAGAAGACGATCCGAAGGCCGAGCGAAAACCATCGTGCTCGACGGGGCGTCTGCCGGAGCGCGGTCAGCCTCCAGGACTTCGTCGCGCCGGAATTCGATCTCCGGCGGCCCTTCCGGCTCAGAATGCGCACGCGCGGTAGCCAAAGCCGTATCGGCTCGCCCCGAAATGGCGACTTCGCCCGCATCGACGAGACCTCTCGCCCGACGCCCGCCTTCGCCCCGCGATTCCCGAAGGCTTCGGTGGGCAGGCACGCGCGGCTCTGCGAGCCGCCTTTCGACTCGCGCACGAATGGCGGCGTGACGGGCCCTTTCGCCGCCCTTTTCCGCGCCAGCGGAGTCGAGCGCCGTCTCGGCGGCATCACCGAATATCGAAAGCTGGCGGGCTTCGGCGTCGCGCCGCCCGAGCTCCTGAGCGCGCTGCTCTCGTCGCCTTTTGACGCTCTCGCGAACGTGGTCGCGCCAGTCGATTACGTTCGCGGACGCGGGGGCGCTACCGCATTGAGGACACATACCCAGGGCAGGGTCGAGCTCGGCTTGGCACCGCCGGCAAATCATTCCGTCACCTCGGAGCGGACGCCGCGGACGCGTCCTGCGCCGCGCCGCGAAGCAGCCTCTCCTCGATCCTCACGATGAGGCTTCGCGCGGACTCGAAGCCGCGAGATTGTCGCTCCACCCGAGCGAGCTCGGAGAGCGCGTGTCGATAGCGGCCTTTGGCAAAGAGTCTGGCGCCATTGTAATAGTGGAGCTCGCCCGGAAAAGGAAGAACCGGCAAGTCCAGTTCCTCGACCGCCGCCGCGCGCGATCCGTCTCGCACCCGGCTCAAGAGACCTTCACTCACCAGGAAATCCCAGTTGAGATGCAGCCAGGCCGCGCCGGCGCCAAAAAGGGCGAGCGCGCAGAAGAGAAACGCCGCCATCTTCGCCATCTTGAACGGCGGGGCAGGGAGGGTGCCGGTACGGTAGGCGGGACTCCGCGATCGGGTCCGGGCGCGCACCGGGGTAGCGCCGTCCGGCACGCTGGCTCCGGTACGGGCTCGATTCTTCTGATCGCTTCGACGATCGAGCGCGTCGAGCTTCTCCCAAAGGCCACGGGCTTCGCGGTGCCGTCGATCGCGGGACAACGCCTCTTCGAGAAGCCGGCGCGCGTTTCGTCGATCGCCGCCGTCGAGGTAGCGCATGGCCTCCACGACCTGTGAATCGATCTGACGTTCTTGCTCGGCGACCGCGCGCTTGCCGCGCTCGATCGCCTCACGGGCGCCGACGTTTCCGCGGTCGAGAAACAAGATCCGCGTCCACACGTGGACCGCCCGCTGGTATCGGCTCGCGCGAAAAAGCTCCTCACCCTGTTCGAGCAGGGTTTGAATCTTCTGGGAGGGCTCGGAAAGCTTGGACGGCAGAGAAGATTCGCCCGCGCCCCTTTGGCGAGCGCGCCGTTTGCCCTCGTCGTTGTCCATGAGGTGATGGAGTGACTTCGCCTAGTCGTTCAGCCGGATTCTGGCAGTTTTGAACCAGCCACGTCAAGCAGATTCGGCCCTGGTTTTTGCTAGAATGAGGCCCTTGAAGATCGTCGAAGCCGTTCCCAACATCAGCGAAGGTCGGAGAGAGAACGTCGTCCAAGAGATCGCAGCGGCCTTCGGATCGGTGCCCGGTGTAGTGCTGCTCGACGTTTCCTCGGACGCCTCCCACAACCGCACCGTGCTCACGGCCGTCGGCGAGCCCGACGCTCTCGTCGATGCGGCGCTCGCGCTCTATGCCTCGGCACTCGACCATATCGATCTTCGCACTCACCGGGGGGAACACCCGCGACTCGGAGCCGTGGACGTCTTCCCTTTCGTTCCCATCGAGAACGTCGACATGCAGGAGTGCGTCGCGCTCGCGCGCCGGGTGGGTCACGAAGTAGCTACCCGACTCAACATCCCGGTCTTTCTTTACGAAGAGGCCGCCCTCGATCCGGCTCGCACCGATCTGGCGGCCATCCGGAAGGGTGAATTCGAAGGACTCGCCGCTAAGCTGCGCGACCCGGCCTGGAAGCCCGACTTCGGCCCGAAGGCGCCCCATCCGTCCGCGGGCGCCACCGTCATCGGGGCGCGCGTCCCGCTCATCGCGTTCAACGTCAACCTGGGAACGGACCGGCTCGACGTCGCGAAGGCCATCGCCAAATCGGTCCGCCACAGCAGCGGCGGTTTGCGCTTCGTGAAAGCGCTCGGGATCGATCTCGCCGAGAAAAAGCAGGTTCAAGTGTCGATGAACCTGACGGACTATCGCAAGACGCCGATCTTTCGCGCGTTCGAGCTCGTTCGACTGGAAGCCGAGCGCTACGGTGTTCCGGTCGTGGGCTCGGAAGTCGTCGGTCTCGTCCCCGCGGCGGCGCTTTTCGATTCCGCGGATCACTTCTTGAGGCTCATCGACTTCGAGCGCGAGCAGGTGCTTGAGGACAGGGTGCGGAAGGCTTTGGAGTCGAGGGCGTAGCGAGACGACGTGGTTCAGGGGCGAAAGACGGAGTGGTTCAGGATCGAAAGACGGTGTGGTTCAGAGTAACGGACTGACCGAGAGGAACACCTTAGGAACTCCTTCTATGGCCTGGAAACGACTCCGAGACCGAGACCGAAAGCTCCCGCCCGTCAAACGCTCCGATCCGGGGCTATCTCGAGCTCACGACCCCAACAGTATTCCTCTTGTGTCCGACGGTGTCCCGGAGGCAGAAGTCGTCCTCAATAGGCGGTTTGCGTTTGTCCCGCGGATGGCGCAGAACTGGACCGCCCTCTTGCTCGGCGTCGCCGGCGCCGCGGCGCTCGCGGTCGGGTGGTTCGTGAGCCTTGGGCTGGCCTTGGTTATTCTCCTAGCGTTGACCCTCTTCTCCATCCTGAGCCGGCGTTAAGTCATTCTACCCGCGCCCATTCCCACACCGTCTTTTGACCGGGCAGGCGGAAGGCCAGCCCGGTCGCCGTCAGCGCCACCTCATCGAGATCGATGAGGCGCTGCTCCGTGTCGGAGACGGGGCTCATTCGAATGCGCTTCCCATCGACCTTGTACGTGGCTGCGCTCGGAAGACCGGGAACACCCGATATCATCACGTGGGTCGCTGACGCGACCAGCATGGCGCCCGCGGTCCCACGCCACGCGCCTTCGAGGGTCGGATTCCAGAGAGGTCCAGGCTCGGTGTGAATCGGGACCGCGCGCTGGGGTCCGGGTGGGGCTTGAAAAGACGTGTGTCTGTGAACGACGACCCACACCCCGCCACGTCTTTCGAACACGACGGTCTGTCGCCCCTCGTCAGACGTGTCGGGCCCTTCTCCAGAGAGCTCGAGACGAAAATTCGCAGAGAGAAACGCCGTGTCGCCTCGCGCTCGGATCTCGAGATTCTGGAATGTCGATCGCACCCGCCGCGCTCCCGCGTTCTCGAACATCGCGTCGTACAGCGTTCGAACGCGGTCCCATCCACGAAGCTGCCGCCGCTCGAAGAAAAAGACTCCGTCGGCGTCGTGCGCGAAATAGCCGTCGATAAAAGCGCGATCGCGGGCTTCCCAGGCCCGGTTGAACGCCTCGAAACGCGTGCGGACTTCCGCGGCGGAGCGACGGTCGACCTCCTCCGCGGACGTGCAGGCGATAAGGCCCGCCGAAAGGACGAAGACAAGTCGGAAGACGACGTGGTTCAGGGTCGGAAGACGATGTGGTTCAGGGTTGGAAGACGACGAGGTTCAGGGTCGAAAGACGATGTGGTTCAGGGTTGGAAGACGACGAGGTTCAGGGTCGAAAGACGATGTGGTTCAAAGTTCAGCAAGCGACCCAAGCTTCGGTGGAGCCGCAGCCCGAACTCTGAACCACACCGTCTCTCTACTCTGAACCACACCGTCTCTCTACTCTGAACCACACCGTCTCTCTACTCTCAACCACATCGTCTCTCTACTCTCAACCACACCGTCTCTCTACTCTCAACCACACCGTCTCTCTACTCTGAACCACGTCGTCTCTCACCGCTCAACTCCACCGTTCTCATCCCGATACACGATCCCGTACGCCTTCATCTTCCGGTAAAGGTGGGACCGCTCGAGCTTGAGCGCTTCGGCGGTGCGGCTCACGTTCCCGTCGTTCTCGCGGAGCTTCCTTAAAATGTACTGCCGCTCGTACGCTTCGCGGGCTTCGGCGAGCGACGGAAAGTCGAGAGTCGCCTCGGCGCGCGGAGCGCCGTTTCGTTTCAAGTGAGCGGGCAAGTCTTTCAGCTCGATGCGATCGGACGGCACCATGATGACGAGCCGCTCGATCACGTTCTTCAGCTCGCGTACGTTTCCGGGCCAGGAGTACTGCGCGAGCGCCTCCATGGCTTCGGCAGCAACCTCCTTGGGACGGCGGCCGTATTCGGCGGAGAGTTCGGCGATGAAATGGCGCGTCAGGAGCGGAAGGTCTTCGTGACGCTCACGGAGCGGCGGGACGTGAAACGGAATGACGTTCAAACGAAAGTACAGGTCTTCTCGAAATTCCCCCCGCGAAATGAGCTCTTCGAGGTTCTTGTTCGTGGCGGCAATGACGCGGCAGTCGACACTGACCGTCGTCGCCCCCCCCACGGGCTCGAGCCGCTGCTCCTGAAGCACCCGCAGCACCTTCGCCTGCGTCTTGAGGCTCATGTCGGCGATCTCATCCAGAAAGAGCGTCCCGCCGTCGGCGAGCTCGAACTTGCCCTTTCGGCTGGCCACCGCGCCCGTGAAGGCGCCCTTGACGTGCCCGAAGAGCTCGCTCTCGATGAGATCCTCCGGAATCGCCGCGCAGTTGATCTCGACGAACGGCCCGCTGCGTCGCAGCGAGGAGAAGTGAATCGAACGCGCCACGAGCTCCTTCCCGGTCCCGTTCTCACCGAAGATGAGCACGCGACCGTTCGTGGGCGCCGCGAGCTCGATTTGCTTTCTGAGCTCCCCCATCGCGGCGCCCTCGCCGACGAGAACGTTTCGACTCTCGACTCTCTGGCGTAAGTAGCGATTCTCTTCTTCGAGCTTTCGGTGCGTCAAGGCGTTCTTGACTACGATGACGGTCTTTTCGAGGGAGAGCGGTTTTTCGACGAAATCGTACGCCCCGGCGCGAATCGCGCGAACGGCAGTCTCGATCGTTCCATGCCCGGAAATCATGACGGCCGCCACGTCGAGCTTGAGGTCGCGAATTTGCTCGAGCGCCGCGACTCCGTCCATTTCCGGGAGCCACACGTCCAGGATCACGAGATCGTAAGAGTCCTTCTCGAGGTTGGAGAACGCTTGCTCGGCGCTCGAGACCGTGTCCACGCGGTAGCCTTCGTCCACGAGGACGCCTTTGAGCGAGCTCCGCACGCCGGCTTCGTCGTCGACGACCAGGATCCTCTCGCGCGCCATTCAGGGTTCAGACCCCAAAAGGGGAGGTGGGGAGGCGGGGGGAGGTGGAGAGGAAATCCTATTCAATACATTTCTGTTCTCTCCACCTCTCCTCATCTCCCCACCTCTCCCTTCTTACGCCAGCACGTGAACCTACCCGACGGAGACGGGCTTCTCGGAAAGCGGCAGCTCGATGACGAAGCGCGTTCCCTTGGGAGTGTTGTCCTCGACCCAAATGCGCCCGTGATGCTCGGCCACGATTCTCGACACGATGGCGAGACCGAGCCCGCTCCCGCGCTTTTTCGTCGAGTAGTACGGCATGAAGAGCTTCTCGCGATCGGCGGGCGGGATCCCGGGTCCGTCGTCCGAAACTTCGACCCGGACCATTTGCGTCGTGGCGTCGTACCTCGTAGCCACAAGGATGTGCCCTTTTCCGGACGTGGCTTCAATGGCATTGTCGATGACGTTGATCAAAACGCGCCGAATGAGCTCGGGATCGACTCGAATCTCGGGAAGCTCGAGATCGAGCCGCTTCTCGAGCGTGAGCTCTCTGAAGAGCCCGTCGTAGAGCCCAAGCGTCGCGTCGACGATGGGATTCAGCGGTCGGGTCACGAGCGCCACGGCCGGCATACGCGCGAACTGCGAGAACTCGTCGACGAGACTCTTGAGCGCCTCCACCTCGTCCACGATGGTTTGTGTGCACTCTTCGACCACCTGTGGGAGCTCAGCGCTTCGTTGGCGAAAATGCTTAGCGATACGTTGGGCCGAGAGCTGAATGGGGGTGAGGGGGTTCTTGATCTCGTGTGCGAGCCGGCGCGCGACCTCCCGCCAGGCCGCCACTTTCTGGGCCCGGAGGAGCTGACTCAAGTCGTCGAGCACGATCACCCAGCCGGCCGGCTCCGCCGAGGCCCCCTGGCCCCCGAAGCCTTGGCGTAGGGGGCCGGCCAGCGGCGTGACGTAGACCGAGAGGTGAAGCTCGCGGCCTCCCACGATCAGGTCAATCTCTTCTTCTCGAGAACGCCCGGTTCGCTCCGTCTCCAAGAGGAGCCGGCCGAGCTCCGAAAGATGCGGCGGGGAGAAGACCTCTCGGAAGCGGTGTCCGACGACCTCGTCGGCGAGCTCCAGCATGCGGAACGCCGCCGGATTCAAGGTCGTCAGTATGCCGTCCCCATCGAGCGAGACGATGCCGGTCGTGATGTTCTCGAGGACCGTTTCCGTGTAACGGCGCCGCCGGTCGAGCTCGAGGTTCTTGACCTCGAGGTCGTGCCGCGATCGCTCCAGGCGCTCCTGGCTCACCTTGAGCTGCGCCGTCATCCTGTTGAAGGAGTCCATGAGCATTCCGAGCTCGTCCACCGCGGCGCCGGTGACCGGGTGATCGAGGTCGCCCGCCATGACGCGCTCGGTCGCTTCGGCAAGAAGGCGTACCGGCACCGTGATGCGCTTCGCGAGATAGAGACCAATCCAGGTGAAGGAAAAAAGCACGAGGAGCGACACCATCAAGAAAAACGAAAGATACAGGTCTTGAATGGGCTCTTTTTGCGACGCCGCTTGCCGGTAGAGATTCGCCTGGTTGTTGATGAACTGGAGGTTCGCGTCGAGCGACCGTGTCACGAAGTGAGATGCGATCACGGCGCCTTCGACGTCCTTCGTCCCTTGCCGGTAGATGGGT
>Ga0247727_10019861_pt1 | contig 10353 bp, 7 predicted proteins | sample WisWelCaveWW1625_FD_202498 | JGI IMG/M metagenome (GOLD analysis project Ga0247727, IMG submission 202498) | Biofilm microbial communities from Wishing Well Cave, Virginia, United States - WW16-25 | ecosystem: Environmental > Aquatic > Deep subsurface > Groundwater > Cave microbial mat | place... | reverse complement strand
AGGACGGTCTCCGCGGCAGCCGACAGGCGCCCCTCGAGCTCGCCTTCCGACCTCGCCATCAGCGGCGCCAGGAGGCCGGCCTCGGCAGCCGGGTCGACGACCTCGGCCGGCCGCGCCACGATCGCCGGGCCGGTGCCGCCGTCGGCCAGCTGGGCGACGCCGGGCACGGTCAGCCGGCCGATCTCGGCGAGTGTCTCGGCCTCCAACGACACGACGACGTCCCCGGCCAGCACCGCCAGGACGTTCAGGCCGTCCGCGGTCGCGTGGAGCGCCTCGATCGGCGCCCCGAGCGGCGACTCGCTGCGCCCGAGGCCGATGCCGTCGCTCGACCCCGGATCCGCGATCGCGGTCGGGCCGCGGAGGATCGCCCCGTCGGTCGTCCCGACGAGGACGCGGTGCGCGACACGGTCGACCGCGACGGCCATCGCACCGGGGATCGCGACGCGGAACGTCTCCGCCCTCGTCTCCAGGTCGTACGCCCGGAGCTCGCCGCCGCCGACCAGCCAGATCCGGTCGCCGGTGCGGCCGCCCCCGAGCCCCTGGTCCGAGCGCGGCTCGATCGCGCCGTCGTCGATCGCCATCCCGAGGTCGCCGGTCGCGCTCGTCGCGTCCCCGCCCCAGGCGACGATCCCGGCGGCCATCGCGTACTTCGCCAGATGCGGGTGGGTCCACTCGTAGATGTAGTGCGAGATGTCGTACCGCCAGGCCTGCAGGAACTCGGTCGCCGTGCGAGCGTGGTAGACCTCGTCGAAGTGCATCTGGTACGGCTCGGGCAATCGCCAGATGCGGAGCGACAGGACGGACACGAGCAGGACGGCGGCGACCCACGCGTCGAGGCGGTCGGGGCGCCCGCCCGATTCGCCGGCCAGACCCGCGCTCCGGTCGGGCCGGATCGGTCGCTCCGCCAGCCGCGCCCGGAACCAGCCGACGTAGCCGAGCTCGGCCGGCCCGAGCCGAGCGGGGCGGACGGTCCACGCCGGGGTCGCGGGCGCGAGGAATGACGGTCCGCGCGTCACAGCCGGCAGGGCACCGGCTTGCCCGGTGACGGCCATGTCGGACGCCTCGTGCTCGATGGCGTCGCGGTCGACGGCGCCGTCGTCTCCGCCGACGGACTCGGAGGCCAGTCGGCGAGTCGCCGACCGGCGCATCTGGAAGGCACTCCAGGCGAGCACCCCGAGCTGCGCCAGCGCACCGAGCGCCACGCCCGCCCACGAGGTGAACTCATCGCCCAGGCCGAGCCAGTCGCGGACGCCCGGATTCGACGGGTACAGCGTCGTCAGGACCGCGTACATGTTCGCGAACGTGGCCGCCGACGACACGAGGTAGGCGACCCGCCAGCGGGTCGAGATCGCCGCGAGCACGGCGCCGAGCGCGACGAGCGGGAACAGGTAGCGCTCGTGGACCCGCGTCGGCAGCACGAAGAAGGCCAATGCGAGGACCGCCAGCCCGACGAGGATCGTGCGCCGGTCCGGGCGCCGTGCGACGGCGACCGACACGAGGACGAACGCTGCGACGAGCAGCGCCGCACCCACCGCGACCGCCGGGATCGCGCCGAACATGAAGGCCGGCGAACACGCGTCCTGGCCCGTCCCCTGAGGCACCACCAGCGCGTCGCAGACCCACTGCCGGTTCTCGGCGATGCCGTTCCCGTCGAGCGACAGGAGCGCCCACGGGTTGTACGCGTTGACCGACAGGAACGGGTAGCCGCCGGCGGTCGAGAAGACCTGCCGGATCAGTCCCGGCAGCGAAAGGCCGAACGGCAGCGCCATGATGACCGCCGTCAGCAGCCCGGCGGCGCCGGTCGTGAGGATCCGAAGCGGGCCGCTGACGGCGCCCTCCCAGCGCGTCCGGGGCGACGTCGGCGGCTCCTCGTCGCCGAAAGCGCCCACCGGGCGCATGGCGCGCCGGATCGTGACGACCGCGACGAGCGGGATCAGGATGCCGAGCTGCGGCTTGATCAGAGCGCCGATCACGGTCAGCACCGCCGCGCGCTCCGGGCGATCGCGCCACAGCTCACGGAGGGCGAGCATCAGGAAGACGACACCGACCGAATCGACCTGGCCCCAGATGACGCTGTCGAACCAGGTGATCGGGTTCGCCAGGACGAGGACGGCGGCGAGTCGGGCGGCTCGTCGCGAACCGCCGAGCTCGCCGACGAACGACCAGGCCAGCCAGGCCAGCGCCAGGTCGGCGAGGACCGGCGGGATCTTGATCAGGTCGCCGACGCCGCCGAGGGCGTTGCCGACGCCGCCGACGAGCCACAGGACGTACAGGTAGCCGGGCGTGTAGTCGTGGAAGAACGGCCGCTCGTAGAAACCGTACAGGCCGTTGTCCGCCAGGTCGTTCGCCCAGAACCGGAACGACGCCAGGTCGACCTCGAACCCGGAGCCGGGCAGGAGGTATGCGATGATGAGCCGGAAGGCGAGGCCGAGCGCGAGGATCCAGAGGATGCCGGCTGCGGTGTCCCGACGCCCGAGCGACCCTAGCGGCGCTCCCTTGCCCCGGTCGGGCTCACCCGCGGCGGGGCCTGTCAACCGGATCGGCCTCCTGCACGAGCGATGAGGTGGACCGCAGACTAGCACAGGGTCCGCCGGGCTCCCCGGCCGCCCCCTCGACGGCCCCCTGGCGCGACCGGTTCCCGGGCATCCTCGTCGGACTCGGGCTCGTCGCCCTGGCCGTCGCCGTCTACTCGTGGAGCGCGCCGGACCGCTACTACAACCACTTCGTGTGGCAGGCGCTGGCCTTCCTGGACGGCCGCGCGGCGATCGACTTCCCGGTCGGACCGATCGACGGGACGCCCGGCAACTCCTTCTTCCAGGATGTCCTGCCGCTGCGCGGGCCTGAGGGCGAGCCGACCGGCCGCGGGCTGCTGCCGTTCCCGCCGTTGCCGGCGATCGTGCTCATGCCGTTCGTCGCGATCTGGGGCATCGCCACCGACCAGCGCATCGTCTCGGTCGCCCTCGGCGCGGTCGATGTCGGGCTCGCCTGGTGGGCCCTCGGGCGGCTCGCCGCCTCGTGGCGGATCCGGCTCGCGACGACGCTGTTCTTCGCCTTCGGCACCGTCTTCTGGTACGCCGCCCAGCTCGGCACGACGTGGTTCCTGGCCCATGTCGTCGCCCTTGCGCCGCTGCTCGTCGCCGTCGGCCTGGCGCTCGGCGCGGACCCGCGGGCGGACCGTCGCGCCCGTCCCCCCGGAGACCCGATCGGCGACCTGTCCCAAGGGCTCCGGACGGCCGTCCGCGCGCCGTGGAGCCTGCTCGATCGGCGCCAGGTGCTCGCCGGCTTCCTGTTCGGTCTCGCCTGCACGGCGCGGATGACGATCGCCTTCGGCGCGCCGTTCTTCGTCCTCGTCGGCGGCGGCGGAAGCTGGATCCGCCGCGCGGCCTCGGCCGGCGTCGGGGCGGCGATCCCGATCGGCGCGCTGCTGGCCTACAACGTGGCCACGACGGGGCAGCTCGTCCATCCGGCGTATGAGTATCTGTACCAGCTCGAGGCCTGGGGCTGGCCGGGCCTCCATTACAACCTCGACTGGGCGATCGAGGACCCGCGCTACCTGCCGCAGAACCTCGGGATCATGTTCCTCGCGGCGCCGGTCCTGTTCCCGACCGAGATCCCGAGCGCGCTCGGCCTCGGGTCACCGCTGTGCCTGGCGACGGACGTCCGCGGCCTGTTCGACCTCGGCTGCCCGATCGCCCTGCCGCAGGATGTCGGGATGAGCGTCCTGCTGACGAGCCCCGCATACCTGCTGCTGCTGCCGGCGCTCAGCCGTGTCCGGCGTTCGCGACTCGTCGCCGGCGTGGCGCTCGCGATGCTCGCCGTGGGTCTGGTGAACGCGATGCACTTCAGCCAGGGCTGGGTCCAGTTCGGCTACCGCTTCAGCAACGACCTCGTCGCCTTCGCACTGCCGGCCGTGGCACTCGGGATGGCGCGCCGGGGCGGCGTCGGGCTCACCGGCGTCGTCCTCCTCGCGATCTCGATGGCCGTCAACTTCTGGGGCGTGAAGTGGGGCGTGCTGCTCGGATGGTGAGGCTGCCGCGGCCCGACGCCGCCGTCCTCGTGCCGTTCGCCGTCGCCCTCGTCGCCGTCGCGGTGATCGGCCCGACGGTCATGCCGGGCGTCGGCTACTGGGACACGGCCGAGTTCCAGACCGTCCCGCCGATCCTCGGGACGATGCATCCGACCGGCTACCCGACGTACGTCCTGCTGGGCTTCCTGTTCAACGCCCTCACGACGCCGCTCGGCGAGCCCGCCTACCGGATGAACCTCCTGTCGCTGGCGGCCGTCGCCGTCGCGGCGGCGCTCCTGGCGCACCTCGTCGTCCGGTTGACCGGACGACCGGCGATCGGCGCGGCGGCCGGCGTCGGCCTCGCCGTGACCCCGATCGCCTGGGGCATCGCCACCCGGGCGGACGCCCACGCCATCCATCTGGCCTTCGTCGCGCTGCTGCTGGTCCTGCTCGAGCGCTGGCGAGCGGCGCGCGACGACGGCGACCAGCGGGCGGACCTCTGGCTGGTCGCGGCGGCCGCCGCGTTCGGCCTGTCCGCCGGCAACCACTCGCTGACGCTGCTGCTGTTACCCTCGATCGGCCTCTATGTCTTCGTGGCGGACCGCGACACCTTCCGTCGGCGCGGGCTCGTGGGCCGCTGCCTGCTCGCGGCGCTCGGAACGCTCGGCCTCGTGTACCTCGAGCTGCCGCTGCGCGCTGGCCCGTTCCGGGCGCCGCTCGTGTACGGCCAGCCCGACAGCTGGGCGGGCTTCTGGTACATCGCGCTGGCGGAGCAGTTCCGGGGGTCGATCGTCGACCCGTTCGGGGATCTCGGCCGAAAGGTCGTGCAACTGGCGACATTCGGCTGGCGCCAGATCGGCCCGCTCGTCGCGCTCGTCCCGGCGGGCTTCCTCGCGATCGCCGTCCGGCAGCCCGCGCTGGCCGCTCTCACCGGCTCGGCGCTCCTGGTGACGGCCCTGTTCAACGCTTCGTATGTGAACGCCGACATCGAGCGCTACTACCTTGGGCCGGCGCTGTTCGCGTGGCTGTGGCTCGGCCTGCTCGCCGGGGCCGTCGCGGACGCGCTCCCCTCGCCGTCGGCGCTCGGCCTCCGTCGGCTCGCCGTCGGCGCGATCTCCGTCGCGCTCGCTGCGGGGCTGCTGCTGCCGTCGGCCATCGATCTCGCAGCGCGCTCGGCGCTGGCCGACCGCTCGAACGACCTGGGCCCCGGGCGTTGGCTCGACGCGGCCCTGGCGGGCGTCGAGGCGGACGCCGTCGTCGTCAGCTGGTGGGGCTACTCGACGACGCTGTGGTACGCACAATACGTCGAGGGCCGGCGACTCGACGTCCTCGTCGTCGACGATCGCACCCGGCTGGACAGGGAGCTCGGGGAGGTCGAGGACGTGATCGAGCGCTACCTCGCGGCCCGACCCGTCTACGTCATGCGCGTCAGCGCCGCCGAGCTGCGCCCGATCGAGGAGCGCTACGTCCTGGAGCCGATCGCCGAGGGGCCGGCCGGCAACATCTTTCGCGTCGTCGCGCGCCGCGAGGCGAGCGGATGACGACGCCGGTGGCCCGGCTGTCGTACTTCTTCCCGGCCCACGACGAGGAGGCGAACGTCCGCGGCCTCGTCGAGGAGGCCATCGCCAGCCTGCCGGACATCGCCGCGGAGTACGAGGTCATCGTCGTCGACGATGGCTCGCGCGACCGCACCCCGGAGATCGCCGACGAGCTCGCGGCCGCCCATCCGGGGCTCGTCCGGGCGGTCCACCACCCGGTCAACCTGGGCTATGGCGCAGCGCTGCGGAGCGGCTTCGCGGCGGCGCGCCACGACCTCATCGCGTTCACCGACGGCGACCGCCAGTTCCGCGTCGCCGACCTGGCGCGGCTCACCGAGCGCCTCGCCGCGGCGGACGCACCGGAGGTCGTGGTCGGCTTCCGGATCCGCCGGGCGGACCCGCTCGTCCGCACCCTGTACGCGCGGCTCTATCGCCTGGCGAACCTCGTTTTCTTCGGGCTTCGGGTGCGCGACGTCGACTGTGCCTGCAAGCTGTTCCGGCGCGAGGCGCTCGAGGGCGTCCGCGTCGAGTCCGGCGGCGCGTTCCTGTCCGCCGAGCTGCTCATCAAGCTGCAGGCGCGGGGCCGGCGGGTCGCCGAGGTCGGGGTCCCGCATCACCCGCGGGTCGCCGGCCGACCGACCGGAGCGCGGCCGAGCGTCGTGCTTCGAGCGATGCGCGACTTCTGGGCGCTGCGACTACGCCTCTGGTCCTCGCCGTCGCGCGCGCTGGCGCGCGGCCGGCCGCTGACCGACGAGCCGGGCTAGCCGGGGCGGGTCCGGCCGCCGCCGCTCCCAGGGTCCACGTCGAGCGAGTTCACGAAGTCGCGGAACACGTCGAGGCGCGGGTCGACGATCCCCTCGGCGAGCGACTCGATCGGCCCGCCCTCGGCGTCGGGCGAGCCCTCGTCGGACTCGGTGATCCCCGAATCCGCGCCGAGGGCCGCCTGCTCGAGGACCTCCTCGGCGGCGAACACCGGGGCGCTCGTCCTGACCGCGAGCGCGAGGGCGTCGGACGGGCGCGCGTCCACCTCGACGCTGCCGCCGGCGCCCCCCAGCACGAGTCGAGCGTGATACGTCTCGTCGGCCAGCGCGGAGATGACGACCCGCTCGACGCGCGCCCCGGCAGCCTCGAGCGCAGCCGCGAACAGGTCGTGCGTCAGCGGTCGCTCCGGCGTCAGGCCCTGCAGGCGCATCGCGATCGCGCTCGCCTCCCAGGGTCCGATCCAGATGGGCAGGTACCGCTCACGCTCGGCGTCCTTGAGGATGACCACGTGGCGGTTCGACAGCATGTGCACCCGGACGCTCTCGACGACCATGGCGACGAGCTCGCTCATGGCCGGATTATCCCATCCGGTAGCGACGGTCGAAGCCGGTCGCCCGGATGACGGCGCCCACCGCCAGCCCGCCGACGAAGCCGCCGATGTGGGCGAAGAAGGCCACTCCGCCGTCGCTGCTCGTGAGGCCGAGCGAGGCGAAGCCGTCGATGAGCTGGAGCAGGATCCAGTAGCCCAGGACGACGATCGCCGGCACGTCGAGCAGCTGGAAGACGATACCCAGGAACACGATCGAGGTGATCCGGGCGCGCGGGTACAGGACGAAGTACGCGCCAAGGCAGGCGGCGATGGCGCCAGAGGCGCCGACGAGCGGGATCGTCGAGCCCGGCTCGATGACCACCTGGGTCAGCGCGGCGACGACCCCACCGGCCAGATAGAACAGGACGAACCCGGCGCGGCCGAGCCGGTCCTCGATGTTGTTGCCGAAGATCCACAGGAACAGCATGTTCCCGACGAGGTGCAGCCAACCGGCGTGCAGGAACAGGCTGGTGACGATGCCGCGCGGGCCGTCCGACAGGAGATCGCCGGCCTCGACGGCGCTCGTCACGGCCGCCGGAACGGCGCCCCAGTCGCTGAAGAATCGCTCCAGCGCGCGGTCCCCGCCGTCGGCCTGGACGGTGAGCTCGACGACGAAGACGGCAAGACAGGCGGCGATGATCGCCAGCGTGACGACCGGTGTCCGGTGCGTCGGGTTCGCGTCCCGGAGCGGGATCATGGCGCGCCGGAGTCGGCGGGCGACGCCCCCGGCGACAGATCCGGGCTCTCGACCGGGCCGCTGACCGCCGCCTCCAGGAGCGCCCGCCTGAGCCCCTGCGCGGTGATCCAGACGAGCGCGTCCGGTCCGTCGTCGATGCCCGCCTCGACGTACCAGCCGCGGATGTCGCTCCAGTCCGTCGCGCCGTCGGTGAGCCGGTACTGCTCGATGAAGCTGCCGTCCGACTTCCGGAGTGCGATGACCCGCTCGCTGACGGGGTCCCAGGCGTACAACCGCCCTTCGCGCCTGGCACCGCCGGAGGTGATGCGCCGGTACGACGGGGCGGGCCGCAGAGCGACGTCGCCGGGCTCGGCCGCGGTCCAGCCCTCCGCCTTCCCGCCGGCGAAGCGCACGATCGTCCCGCCGTCGGCGACCCAGATGTCGCCGTCGATGAACAGGTCGGTCACCGCGTCCACCGGCCGAGCGGTCGCCAGTCGTCCGGACGGCGCGGCCGGGAAGCCGCTGCCGTCGGCGGCCGGCGCGTAGGCGAGGATCTGCTGGGCCGAGGGATCCACCACGTAGAAGTTGTACAGGCCGGTGTCGGCGTCCCGGAGGAACGTCCCGACGGCGCGGATGTCGTCGCCCCATTCGGCAGCGCCCTGGACGCGGACGAGCGTCGTCGTGCCCGTGCCGTGGGCGTCGGCCGGGCGCCAGCGCCAAACCGCGTTCGAGGCGTCGACGATGAGCAGGTCCGGCCCGCCGACGGTGATGAAGCGCGGGGCCGCCTCGACCGCTCCGGCAGCCTTCGCTCCCTCGCGGAAGATCGCCACCGCGGTCCGCTCGGCGAGGTCGATCCGGAACACCGCCGCCCCGGCGCGGTCCAGGACGTACGGCGCGCCATCCGGGCCACGGATGAGGGCCGCGAGGTCGACCGCGGGATCGTCGGGGAAGGTGAACGTCGAGGCCGCCCCAACGTCGACGACGCCGTACAGCCGGTCGAGGCCCGCGACGGCACGCTCCCGCAGCGGGTCCGTCGTCGCCCTGGCGATGCCCGCCGCCTCGGCAGCGGCGAGGTCCTCGAGCGCCTGGCCGAGCAGCTCGAGGGCGGTCTCGGGGTCGTCCGCGACGAGGTCGATACCGGGGCCGGAGACGCGGTCGAGCGCCGTCCGGGCGGCCTCGAGCGCGCGCTGGCCCGTCGTCAGGGAGGCGATGACCGGGCCCGTCGGCTCGCGCCCGGCGAACAGGAAGACGCCCAGGCCGAGGCCGCCGAGGACGACGATGAAGGCGAGGGACGCCATCGCCGCACGCCGCTGCGTCTCGCGTCGTGCCGAGAACGGAGTCACCCGCCGGGCCGCCGGCGCGCGTTCGGGCAGCAGGTCCTGGAGCCGGGCCACGAGTCGGCCGAGCAGGCCCCGGGCGATCGCGCGGGCGCGCTCCGCGCCCGCCTGGGCCGCCGCCACGCCGCCGCTGACCGTGTCCGCCAGGGGGATCGGCGAGCGGTCGGGGCCGCCGGCGAGTGGCTCGGACGGCCGCACCGGCACCAGCGCCGGCCCGGAGCGCAGGACGGCCACCTCGGTCGCCTCGATCGCGAGCAGGCCGTCGCTGCCGCTCCCGTCGGCGGCGACGAACCGGTGATGCAGGTGCTCCATCGCCGACTGCGGGTGGAGCGTGACGAGCGCGTCCTTGAGCTCGTCCACCGCGAGACGGCTCATGACGTTCGGCGAGACGAGGACGAGCTGGTCGCCGACGGACATCTCGCCGCGCCACACGTCCGGCTCCAGGTCGGCGGCGGGCATGCCGCGCTCCCGATGTGGATCCGGGAGGGTGGAAAGCTGGGCGCCGCGGACGAGGTACGCCTCCGCCGGCCCGACGGTCGCGACGTACAGCTCGCTGCCGCGCACGACCGCCAGGGCGACCCCGACCGGCCCCCCGGCCCCGGGCACGGCGGCAAGACCGAGCTTGTCGCGGGCATGGAGGAGCCGCTTGTTCGCGGCGGCGATCGCCTTGACGAGGCAGCCCTTGATGCCGGCCGACTCGTCGTAGTAGTACTCGGAGCGGATCGTCTCGGCGACGAGGCGGGTGGCGTCGGCCATCCTGGGCCCCTGGCGGAGCCCGGTGACGACGACGTACAGCTGGCCCTTCGATCGTGCCACGGAGCCGACCGTCGGCTCGACGACGACGATCGAGTCGGGCGAGTCGGGGAGGCGATCCCCTTCGGCGACGACGCCGAGCTTCATCTGGAGCCGAACGGCCATGCGAGCCTCGTCGATCGGCGGCGGAGGGTCGGGCGCCGCGCTTCGGCCGATCTGACCGGGGCGCCCGCAGCGGGGTCGGCTGGCAGGTTGGCGGCGATTATCGCACGCGCCCGACGACCCGCAGCCGGGCGACCGGAGCGCCGCCGGGGGCCGCCCGGAACGCCGCCACGAGCTCGCGCTCGTGGAGCCGCAGCTCCTGCGCGACGATCGGGGCGTCGGCCGCCACCACCAGGCTGGCGCCATCCACCGACAGCGCGCGGCAGGCGCCGTGGGCGGCCGGGACCAGCTCAGCGACGATCGCGTCGAACGTCGCCGTCGCCCGCGACCGGCGGAGCTCCTCCTCCAGGCCGAGCTGGCGCGCCGCGTCCGGCAGCAGCTCCCCGATGCGGACCATCCGACGTCGGCGGCGCGGCGGATCGTCGGTCATCGGACGGCGGCTCCGGCCAGCGGGCCCACGACCGACGCGCCGGCCTCGCCGGCGCGGACCTCCCACGCCGTCGCCACCCTGAGCAGCCCGGGGTCGAGGT
>Ga0247727_10019860_pt1 | contig 10353 bp, 10 predicted proteins | sample WisWelCaveWW1625_FD_202498 | JGI IMG/M metagenome (GOLD analysis project Ga0247727, IMG submission 202498) | Biofilm microbial communities from Wishing Well Cave, Virginia, United States - WW16-25 | ecosystem: Environmental > Aquatic > Deep subsurface > Groundwater > Cave microbial mat | place... | reverse complement strand
AAGGCGAGTAAAATCGGCAAATAGAGCAACGAGGCGTGAAGCAAGCGCCTAACGGTGGCGTTCGAGCGATGGCGCATGACGGCGATGCCGCAGCCGAGAAAAAATAAACTCAACGCCAGCGCACCGACAAAATAAAATCGGCCCGCCATGCCGACGATGGTCGGCAGCAAGCTCACCGGCAACAGCGCCAGACAGTTGCTGATGATTTGTCGGCCAGCGCTGTCGCCCTCGGGATCGACGACGGTCAACATTGGGAAACCGCCGCGCAAATAATCTTCGCGATAAATCCAGGCGATGGCGAGAAAATGCGGCAGTTGCCAGATAAAGAGAATCGCAAAAAGAATCCAGCCTTCAATGCTCAAGTCATTGCGCGCCGCGGTCCAGCCGCCAAGCGGCGGCAACGCGCCGGGCACCGCGCCGACGATGGTGGAGAGTGAATTTTTTTGTTTCAGCGGCGTGTAGAGAAAAACGTAACTCACCAATGTGGCCGCGGCTAAAAATGCAGTCAATCCATTTACCATAACAAGCAAGTGCACAATTCCCGCCAAAGAAATGGCGATACCGAATATCAACGCCTCATGAGGCTGCAAACGGCCCGCCGGCAGAGGCCGGTTTTTAGTGCGCTGCATTTTGGCGTCGAGGTCGCGCTCCCAATATTGATTCAACGCGCTGGTGCCGCCGGCGACAAGCGTCGTGCCGAGCAAAGCGTGCAGGAGCAGCATCCAATCCATGGCGCCGCGCGAGCCGATATAAAATCCAAACGCCATGGTGATAACAACCATCAGCGTCACGCGCGGTTTGGTGAGCTCGAGATAGTCGGAAAATTTACTGCGTGTTTCCAATTTTTTACTCATTAGATTCGATATTTGGTTGTCATGTTTTTTCTATATTCACAATCCTAACGTCGCAAATACCAATTCAGAAAATCGTCTCTTGTAACCTCGGCGTCTTTTAAAATTTTGTTAGTAATACCTCGCCCCAAATCTTCCCCTTTGTGATCGGGAACAGTCGCTGTTCGTCCATCGAGATGCCCGAAAAATTTATGACTACCTTTCTGTCGTGTCATGATAAATCCCAAATTCTCAAGGAATTGAATCATGAGTCTTGCTGTAATTGTCGGCATCCTTGCCATATTGAGTTTCAGACTCCAACTTCAAACTGTTGAACGGCGACAAATTTCAAAGGCGTCGGTTTTTCTTCCTCCAGGCAAAGTTGAATGACTTCCCGAATTCTTGGATAAAGCGCATTAAGCGTCTTTGCCCGGGTATAGCAACTCTTCAAGGCTGGCGCTGTAGCGACATAGCATCCATCTTCATCCTGTTCGATTAGAACTGTGAAGGTGCGAAATTTGGATTTTGTTTTTTTCATTGTCCTCAATTCGAATACTTGATGAGAGCACGCATTTTACCGACATCAACTCATACCTAAACAGGAATTTGTTCGAGAAGCGATCTGCCGTCAGGAATCTCTTTCTTTTGTTGTCGATAGGCAATGATCATTTCGCGCAGAGCGTCTTGGCGCATTTCCCGACACTCTTCCAACGTTTTTCCTTCTGTTATGACTTCAGACCACTCCACCAACTGCCCCACATATCCAGAGCGAATCTTGGTGTATTTAGCGGTGTAGGTGTTAAGCATAAAATTTCTCCAATTATTTCGCCTTATCCGCCGACGAATTTTGGCTCATGCGCGAATTGAGATTGCGATAAAAATACGTCGGCTCCTGCACGCGCACGAAACGGGTGACGTAATCGCTTTTTTGCACGATCACATGATCGCCGTCCTGCACCGGCACTTCCAGTTGCCCGTCGGCGCTGACGATGGCCTGGTGCTCGGTGCGCACGAGAATTTTCAACGTCGAGCTATGTGAAAGCACGATGGCGCGATCAATGCAGAGATGCGGCGCGATGGGAATAATCAAAATATCTTTAAGCTCCGGCGGTAAAATGGGGCCGCCGGCAGCAAGCGCATAAGCGGTCGAGCCGGTCGCCGTTGACACGATCAGTCCGTCGCAGACATAAGTTGTCAGCTCATCGCCATCGGCCCAGGTTTTCAAGCGAATCGGGCGGGCGAGCGCGCCGCGACTGACGACGGCTTCGTTGAGCACTTCGGCAGTGTTCAAGACGTCTTCGCCGCGATAATGTTCGACGTGCAGCATCGTTCGCTCTTCAAGCCAGTAATCGCCGACGAGAATTCTGGCGAACACGCCTTTCCACTCATTGGGCTGCACTTCGGCTAAAAATCCCAGGCGGCCAAGATTGACGCCGATGACGGGCATTTTATATTGGGCGGCCATGCAGCCGCCGCGCAGCATGGTGCCGTCACCGCCAAGCACCGCGATCATGTCCTGATTCGGGATGCGGGTTTTCGCCGTCTCATCGGCAATCGAAACGGATTCCGCCTCCACGCCCAAGCCGCGCAAGTGGCGAGCGATCTCATTCGCGAGCGCGATCGAGCCTTCCACTTTGGGGTGATGATAAATTTGCAGTTTTTTCGGCGCCGGCTGCCGGCGGAGCATCAACATTTGCGTCGTATCGCTGGCCATGTTATTTTCTCCCGAGGATTTTACTTTTTGACTTTTCTTAAAGCACTTGACCAGTCGCTTAAATCGTGCAATTATCGAAAAGTGACGATATGAAAACGACCGGCCAATGACTTGCTTCGGAGCGACTTTCCTAATGCGCTCTAACGCATTTGAGGCGCCGCTTCACCAAACGTTCCAACAAGATGAGCCGCTGGTGTTACAAATAATTTACGCGATCGCAACGTCAAAAACAAGCACGTTCCCAAAATCAGCGCGCCGGTGGCGACGTGCGCCGTCGTGATCAGCACGTCTTTCTGCGTCCAGATCGTAAAAGCGCCGAGAATTAATTGCGCCAGCAGGGCGCAAAGCAAAAATATGGCGGGGCGAAAGAGTTTTTTCTCGTCGGGATAATTTTTTAGAATACGCGCCGCCGTCCAAATCACCAGCGTTGAAACGACGAGCGCGCCGAGGCGGTGCGAAAAGTGAATGGCAATTTTTGTGGCGTCAAAAGGCGGAATGATTTTGCCAAACGCCAGCGGGAAATCCGGAATGGCCAGGCCGGATTTGGTGTGGCGCATCACGGCGCCGAGAATGAGTTGGATGAACACCGCGGCGGTCGTCATCATCGTCAAAGTTTGCAATGGCGGACGATGCGCGTCGACGATTGGGGCCGAAGTTTGACGCCACTCTTTTGAAGTAAACAGCGCCAAACAAATCGTCAAACAAAAAAATAATTGGGCGAGCGCGCCGTGGCTCACGGAAATAGCAGTAGGCAACAAATATAAAACCGTGAGGCCGCCGAGCAGGCCTTGCAAGATGACGGCTAATAACGCCAACCAGCCGAGCCGCTTTACCCAAGTCCGCGGTTCTTTTAGCCAAAGCCAAACGGCTAAAATCACCGTCAACATGCCGACGATGCTGGCAACCAGGCGATGGCCGTGTTCAAAAAAAATGCCGCCGACCATTTGCGACAGCGGAAACGAAAACATGAACTGGCCGTAGGTGGTCGGCCAATCCGGCACCGCGAGGCCGGAGTCCGTGCTGGTCACCAGGCCGCCGATGAAAATCAAAATAAATGTGGCTCCAGCCACAAGTTTTGCAAAGCGGTGGAGCCAGGCATTATAACCGACTTGACTCATGAAACGAAAACTGAATTAAACATGTTTACAAATTTGCCCAACGGATTAAAAAACGACCAACGGATAAAAGTCAGAATTTTTTTTCTAACTTTTGCTGCGCCGTGGATTAATGCCCTTCTGCAGGTTGCGCGGTTTCCACTTGCGCCACCGGCGCGGGTTCGGGTTTGCGCGTGGCGCCGGTCAAATCCGGCAGCAACGCGATGATCAGCAACGTGCAAAGAATCAGCGGGGTGAGCGCGATAATGCCGAGCGTGCGCTTTTCAAATTTCAAGTGCATGAAATACATGCCGACGAGAAAGGCTTTGACCAAAGCGAGGATGATCAGCGCCAAGCCCATGACGAGCAATGGCAATACTTTCATATAAGCGACACCGATTTCCAAAGCGGTCAAAACGGCCAGCGCATAGAACACCGCCATGTAATTCGGTTCTTGATGTGTTCCCGACATGGATATTTCTCCTGATATATGCCATTAAAAGTTGAATCGAAGCGAAAAGCAAATTGGCCCAACAGATAGATAAACCCAACGGATAAAATATTTACAGTTGGGTTCATCTATCTGTTGGTGCCGCCAAAAACTTTCAGAAATTTTTCTGAGTTTTGACGGCGTTAACGGCTTATCGCGTTACGACGGATTCGGAATCAAATAAATAAACGTGAACACCAAAATCCAAACCAGATCGACGAAGTGCCAATATAAACCGACCAGCTCGACGCCGTTAAAATTTTGTGCAGAGTATTTGCCGCGTGCGCTGTTGAAGACGACGATGAGCAGATAAATCACGCCGCCGGTGACGTGCGCGCCGTGAAAGCCGGTGATGGCGTAAAAGGTCGCACCGAACAAACTCTTCTGGCCGCCAGTGGTGGAAAAAAGAACTTTGTGCTCTCCAGTGATCAAATGCGTCCATTCATACGCTTGCAAGCCCAGAAAAATGGCGCCGCCGAGCGCGGTGAGCAAAAGATAATTGCGCATGCCTTTTTGATCGCCGTGCTTGATGGCGGACAAACCTTTGACCATCGTGACGCTGCTGCAAATGAGCAGAAAAGTCATAAAAGCCGTGAGGTTGATGCCCAGGATTGTCGTCGGATCCGGCCAATTCGCACTGCCGGCGCGCAACGCGCCATAGCCCGCGAGCAATGAGCCAAAGGTCATGGCATCGCCGGCAAGGAAAACCCACATGCCGAGCTTTCCCCAACTTTCGGGGGTCAACGGCGATTCCGCCGGTTCAACCGCATGGGTGGTGGCGTGACTCAAGTTTTCTCCTCCTTCAGATTGAGATTTACGGAATTGCGTCGAGGTTGTTGACAATCGGGTCATCGCGAGTCCCGCGCTGTTCAGCGGGGCGAAGCGATCTGTTTTTAATTTTAGCGAGATTGCTTCGCTGAGAAACGCTCGCAATGACTATATTAATTTTCGTTTGCTCGTGCCTCGTCAGAATTACTGCTTGGTTGCTTTCTTCTGTGCGCGCCAATAAGTGTAAGCGATGCCGCCGGCAATCGCGCCGACGACGGTGAACGGCATCGCCATCATGAATAACACACTCGGATTGAACGCGCGGCCCAACTGACCGGCATCAATCGCGTTTCAACCGGGGCAGGCATGCAAAGTCATCGGGCTGAACAACATGATGATGAACAAAAAAGCAATAGCAAATTTAATTTTTTGCATACGACCACCGCTTATCTTATAGCTTTACTCGCACTCCTACTCATCATCCTACTCTCACTCGCCTTTCAAAACGAGTAGGAGTAGGTGTACGAGTATAAGTATGAGTTACTTCAAATACACCAGCCAATACAACACCGGCCACAACGCGACAACAAGAAACCAGTACATGCCCGCGAGCTTGATGCCGTTGTGTTTCTTGGCGGTGAATTTATTTTGCTGCAATTTCATCAGCACGATCAGCAGCCAGATCACCGCGCTGAACACGTGCAGGGCGTGGCAGCCGATGAGCGTGTAGAAAATTGCGCCATACACGCTCGATTGCATGGTGAGGCCGAAACGGATGAGCTTCATCCATTCATAGCCTTGCACCAGCAGAAAGATCGCGCCGAGCAACGCGGTCAAATTTAAAAAATTGGTGAAGCGCTTGCGATGCCAATCTTGCAGTCGCCGCCACGTCAACATCATCGAGACGCCGCTGGCTAAAAGAATCAGCGTATTGATGCCGGTCACCGCAACCGGCAAGCGCGGTTGTCCAAGCGGTGGCCAATCCGTGGCGCCGAAGCGAAAGACCACGAATGCGCCAATGAGTCCGGCAAAGAACATCACGTCGGCGCCGATGAACAATAACATCGCGAGAAAAACATTGCCGACCGGCGAACGCGAACCTTCGCCGCGACCGTTGCCGCCGTGACCGAACGGCGGCTCGGCAAAATACGGCGGCGGCCCCTGGCCAAAACTTTTTTTTAACGCGACGTCGTCGTCATCGCGTCTTTTTACTTCTACGTCGAAGAGGGTTTCTGCTGCCAAAGCGCACCTGAGGCAAATTGCCGCTGTAATGAATCACTGACAGGCAAAGCCGCATCGCCATTCCAGAGAAGTCATTTTTGCCGGCGGCGATCTGCGCTTGAATTCCAAAAAGATTCTTCCAGAATGACGGTTTAAGAATTTGAGATTAATTTTTCACCAACACCGTCACCACCGACATGATCACCAGCATCACCACGACGCCGAGCAAGATCATCAACATGCGGCGATTTTCAAAGCGGCGTTTTGCTTCTTCCATAAAAAATGAAATCTAAATTGCAACCGAACATTGCGCGCCGGCCCCGCTCCGCCTTTCATTGCTTCATTATGACGCGGGGCGGAGAAGGCGCTACGACGAACGTTCTCAATGATGGCCGTTGCCGTGCGTCGTTGCCGTCGCCAGTTTTTTCGTTTGCGGCAGCCAGTCTTCTTCCACTTCCGGCGCGCTGTATTCGTACGGGCCGCGATAAACCGTCGGCAGCGTGGCGAAGTTGCCGTGGGGAATCGGGTAGATCGCCGTCCATTCCAACGTGTTCGCATTCCACGGATTGTCCTCGGCTTTCTTGCCGCGCACGAGGCTGTAGATCACATTAAAAAGAAAGAGCAATTGCGTGAAGCCGAGCGCGAAGGCGCTGATCGAAATAAATTCATTCATGCCTTGAAAGTCTTTCAGAAACTCATATTGCATCGGGTTGTAAATGCGCCGCATGTGGCCGCCGACGCCGAGAATGTGCATCGGGAAAAACGTGCCGTTGAACGCGAGAAACGTCAGCCAGAAATGAATTTTATTCAGCTTCTCGTTCATCATGCGCCCGAACATTTTCGGAAACCAGAAGACGATGGCGCCGAAGATCGCGAACACGCTGCCGCCGAACACGACGTAGTGAATGTGCGCAACGATAAAATACGTGTCGTGAATGAAAATATCGACCGGCGTCGAAGCCATGTAAATTCCTGAAAGGCCACCGATGACGAACATCGACACGAACGCGAGCGTATGCAGCATCGGCGTGGTGAAGCGAATGTTGCCGCCCCAAAGCGTGCCGAGCCAGTTGAACGTTTTAATCGCCGAGGGCACCGCAATCAGCATCGTCGAAACCATGAACGTGGCGCCGAGCGCCGGGCTCATGCCGCTTTGAAACATGTGATGGCCCCAGACGATCCAGCCGAGAAATGCAATCGCGATCATCGCCCACACCATCGCTTTGTAGCCGAAAATTGGTTTGCGGCTAAACACCGGCAGCATCTCCGAAGCGATGCCCATGCCCGGCAGAATCAGAATATAGACTTCCGGATGGCCGAAGAACCAGAACAGATGCTGCCAGAGCAGCGGCTCGCCGCCGCCCGTCGGTGTGAAGAAACTCGTTCCGGCCATGCGATCAAACAGCAACAATGCCAGCGCCGCGGTCAACACGGGCAATGCGAGCAGCAACAAAATCGCGACGATGAACAACGACCAAATCACCAGCGGCATACGAAAGAGCGTCATGCCCGGCGCGCGCATATTGATGATCGTCGTGATATAATTGATGGAACCCATCAGCGAGGAAATACCGAGGATGAGCAAGCTCATGCACCACAAGTTTTGGCCCCAGTCCACGCCCGTCCATTGCGGATCCGAAGAAAGCGGCGTGTACGCCGTCCAACCGGCAGCCGCGTGGCCGCCCGGCACAAAAAAGCCCGCAATCATCACGATGCCGGCGATCACCGCAACCCAGAACGAGAGCATGTTCAAGAGGGGAAACGCCATGTCGCGCGTGCCGATCATCAGCGGGATGAGGAAGTTGCCGAAGCAGCCCACGAGAATCGGCATGACGACGAAGAAAATCATAATCGTCGCGTGCATCGTGAACACCGAGTTGTAGAACGCCGGGGTGATCACGCCGGTCGGCACGTTTTTCGCGAGCCAGTTTTGATCTTTCTCATCTTTTGAGAGCCACTCGGCCCACGTTTTGTCCCACGAAGAAGTCGAGTCCGGCTCGCCGGTTTCAGCGAATTGTTTGGACGCGCCGATCAACGGCAGCGGTTGTTCGGGATAGGCGAGTTGCCAGCGAATCAACAGCGCGAGGCCGCCGCCGACAAACAGCATCAGCAGGCCGAGCGTTAAAAATTGCTTGCCGATCGTTTTGTGATCGAGCGAAAAAATGTATTTGGACCAGAAACTTTGATGCGCGTGAGCATCGTGATGTTTGGTTGCAGTTGCTTCACTCATAGTTTTCCTTCTGCCTCATTTATTTATCGGAGCGCAATACTTTAGCATGGCGCGAAACTAAAGTTTCGCACTCCTTTTATTTTATTATTGTTGAGGAGCTTCGACATTTGAACTATCTGCCGGCATCGCGGGCGCGGGCGGCCACTTTTCATTTTTCCACGCTTCGAATTGCTCCGGCGTGTCCGCATAAAGTTGGCCGAGCATGCCCGAATGGCCGAAACCGCAAAGCTCGGCGCAGGGGATTTCGTATTTGCCCGGCACGGTAATTTCAAACCACGCGGAGATGGTATGCCCCGGCACCGCGTCTTGTTTGATGCGCGCCTGCGGAATGAAGAAACTGTGAATCACGTCTTTCGATTTCAGCATCACGCGCACGACGGTGTTAACGGGAACGTGCATGTCGTTGTCGACCTGATAATCGTCGAGTGTGCCCGCCGCCGAATCCGCCGGCGTATCAATCTCGCCATCCGGTCCCGGGTAACGAATTTCCCAGTTGAATTGCTTGGCCGTCACCTGCACGGTCATCATATTTTGCGTCATCGGCGTTTGCTGTTTGATGCGCCCCCACAAAGGTTTGCTCACCAGCGCCAGAATCAGCATCGCCGCCACCGTCGCGGTCGTCCACACGATTTCCAGCGTGGTATTGCCGTGGGTGTAAGTCGCGCGGCGGCCTTCTTTATAACGGTACTTAACCAGAAATAAAACCATCGCGCCGGCGACCAGAAAAAACACCACTGCGGTAATGTAGTAAATCACATAAAAGAATTTGTCAATCTCACCGCCGTACGTCGATACGTTCGGTGGCAACCAATCGAGCATAGAGATTCTCCTTCCTCATCTCCGCATGAAAATGAAATCAACGGTTTGGGTTTCGTTATCTGCTACTTTAATTTTTTGCTCCAGAGCGCCGAACACTTCATGCCACGCGGCGAGAACGTATTCTCCCGGCGGCACGGCTTGCAATTTAAAACTTCCGGTCGAATCGGTGGCGCTATAAAACGGATGATCAAGTACGCCGACATACGCGCTCATCCACGGATGCACGTTGCAGCGCAGCGCGATCATCACCTCGGCTTGCTCGAAAACGCGCGTCTTCACGCGCTCAACTTTCGACATGCCGAGATTGAACGCTTTGTTTTTCTGCGCCGCGGCATGCACGTTGTGAAATGTCGGATCGCTGTTGAGAATCTTCAACGTCTGCCCGACTTGAATGCCGAACACATGCGGCGAGTAACGGCAATGCTGCTGATCCAAAATTTTTGACTCGACCGGCGCAACGTAATGTTGTTGCGCCAAACCTTCCTTTATATACACGAACGCATTCGCCAACGAACTATCGGGATTCAGCACCACGTCTTCGGAATAAATTTGCTCTTTGCTCTCCACGGCACAGGCCGGATCTTGTCGCATGTCAATCGGTTTTCGCAGCGGCGCTTGCCCTTTGAAAAAAATACGACCGCTCATCGCGCTGCTTCCCGCAGCTTGCTTTGCGGTTATCACCGAATCAGATTGAAGCGAAGGCAGTTGCGTCGGCGCGGCGTTCGATGGCGCAGATTGCTCGTTCTGACGGCAACCCAAAGTGAGACACCATACGGAGATCAGGATCAACCAAAACCCCGAGGCTCCGTTTGCTGATTTTATATGGAGGAGTCGGAAGTTTCGTGGCCACGCGATGCCAAAACTCTGTTCAAAGCCGCCGTTCGTGTACTGCCTAAACTTTTGAATCACAACTCTTCTTCTGATTACGAAGTAGTAAATTTAATGCTCTGAAGTGGAAATGTCAAGAAGAAAATCGGGAAGGCGATATTTTTTGATGGCGGAAAATTACAAATATTTTCCCGAAAAGTAAAAAAACCACTTGACATTGAATTTGGAGAGGCTTATTTTGGCCGTTGATAGGGACGGTGTATAAAAATTTTGTAGCGTAAGCGGGAAAGGATTTTGGCTAATGTGGCTAACCCGAGCTGCAACGCGAAGGCGGCAGGATCTTTCATTTCCCATTTCCC
>Ga0247727_10019859_pt1 | contig 10353 bp, 13 predicted proteins | sample WisWelCaveWW1625_FD_202498 | JGI IMG/M metagenome (GOLD analysis project Ga0247727, IMG submission 202498) | Biofilm microbial communities from Wishing Well Cave, Virginia, United States - WW16-25 | ecosystem: Environmental > Aquatic > Deep subsurface > Groundwater > Cave microbial mat | place... | reverse complement strand
ACAGGAAGGCGTTCGGAACGAGGAACATCAGTCCGCAGAAGGCGATGAACCAGCGGTCGGGAATGAGGCTGCTCCCGCGGATTGCCCACAGGATAAAGAGCGGCGAGATGCTGCTGAGCACCATCAGCATTAGAATAGTCCAGGATGATACGGCGTGAATAAGTTGGCGGAGCACCGGTTGGCAGGTACTGAAGGCTCTACCGGAGGTGTTATAGGAACACCATGAGACTCCATCAGATCATGGATGCGGCTGGCATAGGTGGCTTCTTCCATCGTCTTTTTCTCACCCACTGATCTCAGTACGTCCTCTGCACGAAGACCCACACCATACTGCTGACAGATGGCCGTGAAAAATTCTAGCCGGCTCATGCCGTCATACTTGTGACCCACAACACTCCTATCAGGTATCATAGTATACTCATTGACTTATCTACACTTAGCTGACATACTACACAAAGAACTCAATAAATGTCAACCAGGAGGTAAAATGATTGCCGGTATAAACACAATAACAGTATCGGGTAGACTCGTAAGAGATTCAGAAATGAGAGTCACAAACTCAGGCAAAGAACTCTTGACAGCCAGAATAGCAGTAAATAGACGGTATAAAAAGGGGGAAAACTACAAGGAAGACACGTGCTTCCTGGACATAACCCTATTCGGTGAGTACGCTACAAAGATGCAGCCGTATATGGTAAAAGGTAAAGGTCTGGCAGTTGTAGGATCGCTCAGACAATACACAAAGGAAAAAGAGGGGCATGAACCTAAAGACTACTATAGTATAGCAGTTGATAAAGTATACCTTGATACGGATGAAACAAGAAATAAAGAATCGCTGGTCAGTAAAGCAGCTAACTACTATGGCGGATATAACCAGACAGACAGAGCCCCTTTCTGATGATTGGACACTCTTATCCATCGCTCGATCCATAAATGATATCAACTGGGTGTTATCTGGAGAGAAGTATAAGAAACTGTCCCCAGCACAACAAGAAATATCCAAAGAAAAACTGTTCCGAATAGGACACGCAATACAAGACATCCTGGAAACTGGATTTATCCAGGACGTGTTCCTTTTAGCACCAGATAAGATAGGACTTAAAGGGATGAAACAGACTAAAGGAGAACCCATACAAGAAACTCTTATACCATGCACATACAAAAGAGAGCCGGATCAATTAGAAAGCCTGTCCCCAGAAGTCTTCCTTGACAAGACTAAAGATATAATCCTTACTAAAGACAGGGTTGATCTGTTCCTAAGAGACGTTGACAGCGTGTTAAGGAGCGCGCCAGACGATAAAAGCATAGTAACGCTAAAAGCTAAAGCATGGGACATTATGGCGGCTAGAATAGATAAATGCTATACGTCAGAGAACGCTAAACTGTCACAGGCCGAGGTTCTGTCTGTAAGTAAGAGCGTAAATGAAATCGTTATGACAAAACTGGAAGTAAGAAGCCTTAGCCCGCATGGGAATAAAGTCTATGTAGAAGAAGTGGTAGAGCATCAGCTATCAGATATAGATGGATAAGCCTAGAAAGACAGGAAGCAAAGATAAACAGGTGCAAATCCTGGCAGAAGAAGGCAAGGAAGACATCCTTGTACTTGCTAAACACATCTTCCGGTACGAACTCATCTCCGAACGCGAACATCGTCCCCTGGCAGACTTCCTCATGTCCAGACGAATGACATACTCCGTCATTGCCTGTTCCAGAGATACATGCAAAACAACACTGGTGTCCCAGGTATACCCTATATTCAGGATGATCCGAGGAGAAGTAGACCTGTCAACGCTTCTAACAAGCCATACCCACAAGACTAGCCAGAAAAGACTACAAAATATCCAAAGAAAGGTAAAATCGTCAATCTTTAGGGCTTGCTACGGAGACTGGTTCGACACATCTCTAACATGGAATGACCAAGAATGCTCGTTCGCGGTAAGACACTCTACGTCAGTAAACGAATTTTCAATAGAAACGGCAGGTATAGACGTTGAGAAAACAGGCGGACACTACAGACTTATCATACCAGACGATCTCCATAGTGAGAAAAACACACGAACAGAAGACCAAAAGAAACTCGTGTTGGACCACCTTAAATTGTACGGACCAATGCTATCGCAAAGAGATAAAAAGATAGATAACACAAAATCAGAACTAATCGTTGTCTGCACACCCTGGTGCGATGACGATGCAGTCTACGAGTTTAAGAAATCGCTCGGAACAGGCGTGTCCGTCCTGGAAATTCCGGCATACTCCAAAAAATCGGTGTCTGTCCTGAAAGACATACGATCATTCGAGACACAACAAGAGTTCGAAGACGCTGGATTCGAGCTAAACTTCCCACTCCTGCTCCCATTCGAAAGACTTAAAAGAGAAGCCTCCATAGACTGGACATTCTTCTCATCACAGTTTCTCCTAGATGTGGCTTCGTCGGAAGCGCAAATGTTCCAGAGAGATAGTATAGAAATAACACACCCAGACGACCTGCCAAGCACAGGCAGAATTGTTATTCTATGCGATCCGGCAGGAGACCCCACCGCAGCGGCGGCATCTAAGCGAGATAGTGACTTCACAGCTATCGCAGCGTTGCTGCTAACACCACAAGAGAGAATAATCCTGATAGATATGTTTCTGGGAATTGTTAATCCAAGTATACGGATTGACAAAATGGTCAGCATGATCTTAAAGTATAAACAACGCCTGTTCCTGGCCGGAGTTGAAATAGGCGGCACGTCTGAAATGAAGTTCCACGTGGAACAAGAACTCAGAAAGAGAGGAGAACACCATCTAATTGTACCACTTTCACCAGGAGGTCGCTCTAAAAAGGAACGCATAGAAGGCATGACCAGATACATGGATAATAGATTGTTCTCCGTTCTGGAAGGATGCCCGTTCTCGGATGAAGTCATTACACAATTCTGCAAGATACCAAGACGTGGCAGGTCTAGGTATCATGACGACGCTCCAGACGCTATATCCTATGTTATAGATATAGTGAAGAAATACGGCTTCGGGTACGATAAAAGCATGCCTGAACAACCGACAGAAGATAAGTACGCTAACCTGGACTCAAGGAGTAGGGAGATATATGAAGACATTGAACGAGAAGAAAAAAAGAATGATTACAGGGAAGACTTCAGAACCCTCTGTTATACTTGACGGTAGGACTCTGGCCGCCATGAAGCGTAGACAACGTAAAGAGTTGTTCTATGAAGCCAGTAATATCACGCAGGATACACAGCAACAGGTGTCTCTACAGGCGTCATCGGTGTCCACTCAACTGGTCGTCAACTCTATCCTGGAAGCAGTAAAAATGCTGCTTGGTATGAGAACCAACGAGTCGCTTGGGCCTATCGTTGAAGCAGTGGCTAAGTTAGGGACCAGCGTCGCTCTGATGAGTGTAAAATTAGACGCGATAAAGTACATCCTGGAGTCCAAGACTCTAATGAAGCAACTTCTTGGACAAACAGCATCCACTAGCGCTGGAAATCCGGTTGCCGATCTATCCATGCAGGCCAGCGACATACTCGCAGTAACACAGCCTCAGTATGATGTGGCTCAGCAGTAGCCTAAAAAATAGATTGAGTAAACGCTCGACATGCTTCAGGTAGAGTCTCAGTATTCGATAGAATCCGTCCTGGAGTTCTCCAGGAAGTCGTCTGCCAACATGTCGAGCGATAGGAATCGGTTCGAGTTAATATGGGCCAGGAATATATTGTTTGTATACGGTAGACACTGGATTTCAGTGTCCCGTAACGGAGCAGGGTTCGTTGACACACCCATAAAAGACGAGACCATAAAGGTAACAGCGAACTACTATGGAGCCACATTCAACCGAATCGCTGCCGTGCTGGGTCAGATCGAACCGAATTGGGAGTTTGTGCCAACAGGTAGCGATATAAAATCAATTGCATCGGCAAGATATGCGGATAAAATAGAGAGTCTAATCTGCGAGGAAGTAGGAATAGAATCGGTAAGGCAATCACTTGCGTCCTGGGTCGCAGCTACCGGAAATGGGTTCCTGGAAGTAGATGTGCACCCAACGACAGGAAAGCTGTTCACCAAAGCGCACGGCCCATTTTCAGTGCTCCTAAACCCAGCAATAGAGAACTTCAACGATCAGCAGACCGTCATCTCACTCTCACTTCTGGACAGGAAATATGCCGAGACTGCATATAATGTTAAACTCGACAAAGCCTATCGCTCAGACGGAACGTCCTCCAGGTACATAGAAATCCTTCCCTATCTGTCACATTCATTCGGATATTCAGGATACGGTGGCGAAGAGACCGATAATGTGCTCGTAAAAACCGTGAGGACAAAACCGTGCTCAGAGTTCGAGGACGGACTTCATGCCGTGATAATAGGCGATAACGTACTCTCCGCCCAGGGGCTGTATAAAACAGATGCCGGAGACTATCTATTTGGTATGTACCATGCAAAATTCGACCATGTGCCAGGAAGCGCGTTCGGTAGAACGCCGCTCACAGACCTATGCCCAGTGCAGGTTGACATAAATAAGCTGTATAGCCTGGCACAACTCATCGTGTCTCGGTCGGGGTCACCTACAACATGGGTGCCAGAGGGCGTTGTAATAAAAACGCAAGGTGGCAAAATAGACACTTCGCCAGGAGCCGTAAATCAGTACTCGGTTCTGCCTGGCTTCTCAGGCGAACCCAGGACCGTGCAAGGACTGCCAATACCATCCTCTACAATCGGTCTTATTAAGATGAAAATAGAGGATATTCAGTACATTGCATCGGTCTTTGAGTCTTTGCAGGGACAACAACCCTACTCTGGCGCACCTGCAAGGCTCGTAGACACGCTTGCCCGTCATAACATGGATCGGTTCGGCCCTACATTCAGGTCAATAGCCGAGGCCTACAGGCTATGGATGAAAGAAGCCCTGGAATTGTTTAGGCTTTTTAAGGGCAACCAAAAGATAACACTCTCCAACAGGAGAATGTCTGGAGATTGGGAGGTAAGCCAATTCAATACCTCCGATTTTTATGGAGCCGGAGACGTAAGAATACAGTCAGACTCATACGTTCCGAGAACAATGGAATCTGAACTTTCCAAGCTCGATGCAATCGTCGGCATGGGATACGTTGATGTATCAAACCCGTTGGTAAAGTACGAACTCCTTAAACGACACGGGTTTCCAGAGCTGGCCGAAACGGTGCACCAGGATATAGTTCATGCGGAACAGGAGAACGACATCATATCCAAGATATCACAGGAGACAGCCGATGAGTGGCTAAAGCAGTATACTGAGGCCAGGTTAGCTAACACCAAACCACCCAGGTCACTCATACCTGTTAAACGATACGTTGATAACCACGCCGTACACACCGTAACTCACAGAATTGCGGCCATGAAAGAACTGAGCGAGTCTAAGGTGGCCATGTACGATCAACACATTGCTGAACATGCGGATATAACTCTAAACGCCGGTGTTCAGCCACAGCCACAGCCTGAGCCAGCAAAAGGTTCCCCTGGCCCTGTGGCAGAAGTTGATCCTGGACTGGTAGCGCCTCAAGGTCTGTCTATGGGTGGAGATGAGGGTGCTGACGAGGGAGATATGGAGGAATTAGATGGCGATTTTTGAAGAGGCGTTAGAAAAGACGATCAAACATGAGGGTGGCTACTGTCTCTCAATGGTTTCTGGTGATAAAGGTGGAGAGACATACGCCGGAATATCCAAACGAAGCAACAAGAACTGGGAAGGCTGGAAACTGATTGATGAATGGCGGATGGAAAAACGGCTTGACGGAAGTCTGGGCGAGAAACGTAAAGAAGAGCTCATGGTTCTGGCCAATAGTCTGTATCGTAAAATGCACTGGAATCCCTTAAAATGCGATCTTATAGTGCATCAGGGCATGGCTAATGTGTTATTTGACTATGCTGTTAATGCAGGCGTTAAAACGGCTGTTAAAGCGCTACAGCAATGTCTGCTTGATGTAGGCCATGAGATTGACGTGGACGGGATATTTGGAAAACAGACGCTTGAGGCATTGAATTATTCTGAAACAACTGCTCTCTGCAACGCATACACTCTTACGCGGGTACGCCTCTATGTAGATATTTGTAAGAGAGATACATCGCAACGTACCTTTATGCTTGGATGGCTCACACGAGCGCTTACCTATACAGCGTGACGCTGAAGCTATTGACAGAACAGTAGAGATGTGATCTACTCGTAGAAATAGATACCCTACATGTGAAAATAGGAGGAACTATGGAAGAATTCGGACAGGATGTTGACGCCTATACAGGAGCAGAGCAGGAAAGTCCGTCCAACGACTCCGGCAGTTCTCCACAGCAGGACAATAGTCATCAGGTCATGGACGAAGGTCCTGACAAGCAGGTGTCTGAGTGGGATTCTCTGGGCCTTAAACCCCAGCAGGTGCGTGAACAGCTTGCACGGTTAGAACGGTATGATACGGCAGTATCGGACTATAACAAGAGGGTAAAATCTGAACAGGATGCAAAAGACAAGGACTCCGAAACCGGCAGGACACGAGAATACCTGCGTCAGATCGAGCCAGGCCTGTCCACAATCGGTGAATTACTTCCAAGGATAGAGGAGATAGAAAGACACATCAACGAGGACTTCTCTACCAGGGCACGCGAGTCTTTGTCTGGTATCTGGAAGGAAACAGGCCAGTCCATCCCAAAAGGATTTGAGGTTCGCTTTGAGGATATGGTGCTGGACGAAATGGCCGAGAACGGCACGGCGGAACGATTCCTTAATGGAGATTTCTCGGTGCTACGTCCAGCATGGGACTCGGTGTCTGGAAAGCTGGGTCAGTCTATCTCCGCTGGACGGACGGAGAAACGGCCCTCTGCGCACTTCAGGGCAGACGGAAATTTGTCCAGAGAAAAGAGAGAGTTTTCAGAGGAGGAACGCACTGACAGAGCATTTTCTAAATTCTTTGAGTCCACCAGAATATAATTAGGAGGGTTATACCATGGCAGTTGGATCATCCATCGCAGGTTCACTTTTCGATCTTTTAAAAGAGACTTTTCTTGTAACAAGTCCATTGGACATGCTTCATATTGATGGCAGGCTCCTACGAGTCATCAAGAAAATGACCCCCAAAGAGGCTGCTTTTGAGGGAAGTATCACAAGGGTCCCGTTTGGGAGTACAGGAAATGAAGCGATTGCTTCAATCGGTGAGTTTGGGCACATACCGGTTGGTAGTAGTGGCAACATGGCATCTATGGTAGTGGGCGTAAAGAAGACAGTTATATCAATGGCTATTACTGCCAATATCATTGACCTTGCAAAGACTAACAAAGGTGCGTTTAAGAATGCTCTGACATACCAATTCGATATGGCGAAGAAGAGCTTTGCTAGGGAAGAAGGCAGGGTTTTCTTTGGTGGCGGGAACGGTATTCTGTGCCAGGTTAATGGCGTATCAACGACCACAACCATTACATGTGACAATATGTACGGGTATGCTGCCCTAACAAACGGAGGGACTAATAACATACGTGCTGGCATGATTGTTGGGTTTACAACGGATGGGGTGACACTTATAACAGGTAGTGTCAGGACCGTCGCTACTGTAGCGTCAACAGGTCTCACCTTTACGGTTACGCCTGCTCTTGCTGCTGGAATCGCCGATAATGCCTTCGTAGTTAGGATGGCATCTTTGAACTCAACCAGTCTTGCCGATGACGGTGGGTCTACAAACGAACGTATGGGCCTGGGTGGAATGATTGATAACGGCCTTGTTTCACCGACATATTTTGGCCTCTCTCGGAGTACGTTCCCAGTACTGAACTCGTTTGTTAACTCAGCGGTTGGCACACTTACGGCTGAAAGTATCAACAAGGCAGCGTTGGTCTGCGCTCGACAGTCTGGGTTTGTACCTTCCTACTACGTCATGGGCGAGGACACACTACGAGTCATCACGACATTTTCTGTAACGAACCAGAGGCTTATTGGAGATGCAGTGTTTAACCCAGACGTGGGCACATCAATTGCCAAAGGAAGGGCCGTAGCCGATGAGAAGCCTCCACTTAAATATGCTCATAACGATCTCATCGTTGACTACCTCCATGCTCCGCCAGCAAATCTCTGGCTTGTGAACGCAGATGGATTCCGGTTTTATACAAACGAAGAAGGACGGTGGGAAGATAGGGATACCAGGCTCCGGTTGGAATCTGATACAATCGGCAGGAAGCACGAGTTCAGCGCGTTCTTCTATAGCCGTGGACAGTATATGCACGCTAGACCAAATTCTTGTGCCAGGCTGTCCGGCTTTACTACAGACTATACGTTTGTACCACAGCTCTAGTTTAGAGGAGGTATCTATGGACGATAATCAAAGCATGCAGGATTACGTTAATATGATGTCAGACCTTGTGTGGCTTGGCAATCGTGGAGAGCGTTCCCTGGAATTTAGGGTTGGGTACAAAACGTATATCGTGGAGCCAACGGCTTTTTATAAAAGCGCAGTGCCACGATTCCATGCCTCGTTGGGGATAGACTATACTACGATCAAGTGGGATAGTGCGTCCAGAACATCGGAGGTGTCTCCGTTATTCATCGTAGAACTGGAAGGTGAGAAGAAAATTCCAGGGATTCTAACGTCCGCTGAAGCCGATAAAATAGCGCAAGAGGTTCTGGATAAGGAAACTGCTGGACTAGTAAAAGTTCCAGTAGACCCGCTTATAAGCTCGGATACGGTCTAAGCATGGGTATGTCGTTGCATAGCTTTAATGATGAGTTGCACAGGCTCGACGTATCCCTGGAGTGTGAGTTCAGCTCCGAGCACGGAGCATATATTATATGGCACACCGATAAGCTGGGAGAACGATACCAGGCGTGTCCGATGATACCGTCAGGGAAGCTGGGCACATGGGTAATTCATGAGCTTTTCTCCATGCACCCAAAAAGTCGTCCACTCGATACTGAGGCAGGGTCCATAAACCGTATCGTTGAGAATGAACGGAAGAAGTTTGAGGCTAAAGAGAAGGCGTCTTTAAGCGCCAGGACATCCCTGGTGGAAAATGCCGCGACTGAATTTTACGATGACCTTGCTCGCTCAACAGGGTCCAGGGTGTTCAACCAGGGGATGCCAACCATAGCGAATACCCATGACGGCCAGACTTGAGCTTGACCCTGCTGTTGGGTGGGTCATCTATACGCCAAGGTATTTGGGCGCACGTGAGCTTGTGGGTGTAGTTAAATACCTACGGTCTGTACAAGAAGATAGAATCGTCTCATGGCATGGCGAAAAGAGAGAAGCATTGCTTGCTTCCATTCCTCTGCTCACAACCGAACGTATTACGCAGAGGATCGTCAAGGTATATCCCTTCGATAACGATATAAATATACTCTAGGCAACCTAGACTACAGGACGTTTCTGATGATAAGGCCCATATCATTTTACGCCACAGTGCACGAAAAGGTGCTGTCATTGACAGATACACTGCCTTTCGTGGATATATTTTGGGCGCCAGGTCTGGGTGGCGGGTCTGGAATGATCCGTCTCAAGAGGCTCTCAATCCACGCGCCATCTTCTGTGTCAGTCACAGGCTCTATACTTCCTTTTGTAGGTGGATTTTCACAAAATAGCACGGGTGGCACGATAACTCCAATCGTTCCAATCAGCACAGCCTATAACATGCCACCGCCTGGGGTTACAGTAGGCTCCGATCGAACGATTACTGTTGCTGAAAGTCCATTCAATTCTCCGTTCTTTCGTAGTGCTATAGGAACGGATGAGTCATTGGCTTCTGTTGCTGGAAGATTGTCAGAGCTTCAAGTTGTGTTTGATATAGGACCATTCATGGAGCTTCCGATAGAAGCCCAGCCTGCTATAAAAGAGGGGGGTGGGATTCATTTTTCACCCACAGCCGTATCCACGATTGTACAGACTGTATCAGTTAATACGATGTTCTCCTACAGTCTATATTAGACTATATACGAGTGATGTACAGTGAACCTTTCAGAGATACGATCCGAGCTTAGGAGCACGTTAAATGACCCAGCGCCAACAGCTACAAGGAAATCATACTGGACGGATGCACAGTTAGATACGAAGATAAACGTCGCCGCTGGACAGATATACTCCACGATACTTCAGACCGACGAGACGTACTTCAGAAAAGAGTTCAACTTCTCGCCAAGCCTGGAGGCAGGAAATCCCAGCTACTTCCTTCCGCTTAACTTCTCCAATATCGCCAGGTTCGAACACTACGATCCTACGACCCTCATAACAACCGACTTAATAATAAAATACGACCAGGATAAGCACTCAGGGCTTCTAGCTAACTCTGGGAAGCCACTATTCTACGACATTCTGGAGCAGTACGTTATCTTCCTGCCAACACCAGACG
>Ga0247727_10019858_pt1 | contig 10354 bp, 11 predicted proteins | sample WisWelCaveWW1625_FD_202498 | JGI IMG/M metagenome (GOLD analysis project Ga0247727, IMG submission 202498) | Biofilm microbial communities from Wishing Well Cave, Virginia, United States - WW16-25 | ecosystem: Environmental > Aquatic > Deep subsurface > Groundwater > Cave microbial mat | place... | reverse complement strand
AGCGCAGCGCGAGATTTATCAGCTCGTGCTCGACGCGCAGAAAGCCGCGATTGCGGCGATGAAACCGGGCGTCTCCTGGCAGGAACTTTCTAAAATTGCCAGCGGGACAATTATGGAAGGTTTGTTCAAACTCGGCATCATTAAAGAAAAAACGCCGCAACAGTTGGGACGTTTTTATTATCACGGTCTCGGCCACGCGGTTGGACTGAACGTTCATGACGTCGGCCAGCAAATGATGGAAGCCGGAATGTTGTACACCGTCGAGCCCGGCGTTTACATCGCCGAAGGCAGCGAGGGCGTCGATCCGGCGTATTACAACATCGGCGTCCGTATCGAAGACGTGATTTTGGTGACGGCTGAAGGCAACAAAAATCTTTCGATGAGCGCGCCGCGTGAAATCGCCGAGATCGAAGCGCTGATGAAACAAAAGGGCGTCGGCAATCTGCCGATTCAATAACGGATTCCGACGATTTGAAAACGTTTACGGTGATCGCGCTCGGTTGCGGCCTTGTCATTTTTTCGTGTAGCGGACGAGGCGCTGAGGAGTCGCCGCCGATTGGCTTGGCCAAACAGGTGTTAGCTGATTCGTCGTTCACGTGGATTGTCGTGAAAACGCCACACTTCAGATTCTATTACGAGCCAAACACGTATGCGGCAAAGCACTTCACCGAGCTGCGCCACGGAGCTGAAGAAGCCCGTCTCCACGCGCTGAAGATTTTGGGAGAAGAGAAATATGCGCCGATGATTGATTTGTTTTATCTGGATTCGCGGGAGAAGATGGTTTCAATCCTCGGCTCCCAACCGGCGGGCTGGTCGGATCATCAATCCAACACCGTGCTGCTGGCGTGCAATGAAAACATTCGTCCGTTTCATCGTCATGAAATTATGCACATCTTGTCAATGAATTTGTGGAAACTGCCGCCGCTGCTGGAAGCGTGGTTGTTGGAAGGACTGGCCGTTTATGCCGACACGCCGTGCTCGGGCTACGGCTTACATGAGATTGCGGCGTATTTGCAACGGGAGAAGAAGCTCATCTCGCTTTATACACTGGTTTATGGATTTCATAAACAAAGCGATTTGCGCGCCTACATGCAAAGCGGCAGCTTCGTGCAATTTCTCTATGAAAATTATGGCCGTGAAAAATTTCGGCGATTGTGGGAACGCGGCGTAACCTGCTTGCCGGAAATCACCGGCAGGAGCTATCATGAAATCGACATGGAATGGCGGGAGTTCCTGCGCAGCGTTGAACAACCCCGATCCGAGATCGACTGGGAAACGCTGATTGAGAAAGGATGTGAATATTGAAATTTCTGCTGTAAATATGATGTTGTCCACCTGGTCACGCGAGAGATTTTTTCCTGTCACTACTCAAAAAGCTGCGGCTGAAAACTCACGTTCTCGATGAAATCCGTCGTTTTTACATTGAAGGAGTAAACATGAAATTACAGCATCGATTTTTTACTGTTTTTATTCTCATGGTTTCGCCTGGTTACTTTGGATTTTCTTCAGGCCCGGCGGCGAACGCGCCCAACGGCAAATACCGCGGCGCGGAGCTGATCACCACCGCGCAGATGAAAGATTATCTCACGTTCATTGCCGCGGATGAATTAGAAGGCCGCGACACGCCGTCGCGTGGACTCAATACCGCCGCGAAATTTCTTGCCACGAATCTATCGCGTTGGGGCGTCAAACCTGCTGGTGATGACGGCACGTATTTCCAGCGTTTCGCGCTTTTGAAAACCACGGTTGATTCGGCGCAAACGTTTGCCGAAATCAACGGCCAGCGTTTTAAGTATGGCAGCGATTTTATTGCCAGCACTTTTACCGGACCGGGAACGGCGAGCGGGCCATTGATTTATGCCGGCCACGGCCTGGTCATCAAAGCAAAAAATCTCAATGCGTTTGAAGGCCTCGCGGTAAAAGATAAAATCGTCGTGTGGACCAGCGATGTTCCCAAAGGCGCGACCTTTGCGGATTTCGCCGGCAAGCAGGGCGAAGACTGGCAAAATGCCGCCGGCTATGCGGCGCGCAACGGCGCCAAAGGCGGTATCGTCATTCCGCCGTATTCGTCTTTGGTGAGCTGGGAGCAGACGAAAAAATTTCAAACGATCAACGGCGCACTGGCCGTGGAGAAATTTCAAACGGAGGACGGGCCGAAAATTCCCATCATCGTGGCTTCGCCGAAATTGGCAGGCGCGCTGTTGCAGGGCGAGAGGAATAATGCCGTCAAAGTTTTCAACAGCGCGGTGATGGGCGAGCCGGTCGCGGCGTTTGAATTCAAACCGGAAAAGAAAGTGACGATCACGGTTAGCGCGAAAAAGGAACAGGTTTATACGCAAAACGTCGTCGGCGTTGTGGAAGGCAGCGACGCCAGTTTAAAGCAGGAGTACGTTGCAATTGGCGCGCATTATGATCACGTCGGTGTCGGCAATCCGGTGAATGGCGACGCGATTTTCAACGGTGCGGATGACAATGGCTCCGGCACCGTGAGCGTGCTGGCGATGGCCGAAGCGTTTGCCAAAGGTCCGCGCCCAAAACGCTCGCTGCTTTTTGTCTGGCACGCGGCGGAAGAAAAAGGCTTGTGGGGCTCGAAGTATTTCACGCAATATCCCACCACCGTGCCGATCGAAAAAATCATTACGCAATTAAATATCGATATGATCGGGCGCGCGCAGAAGCCAGGCGACGCCAATCCTGCGCATGCCAATCTGGCAAAGCCGAACGAGGTTTTTGTCGTCGGCTCGAAAAAGATGAGCACGGAACTGGGCAATTTGAGTGAGTCGGTCAATAAGTCTTATTATAATCTGTCGTTCAATTATAAATACGACGATCCGAATGATCCCGAAAAGATTTTCTTCCGCAGCGACCATTTCAATTACGCGCTAAAAGGCATCCCGATTATTTTTTACACGGACGGCGACCACGAAGATTATCACAAGGTGACGGATCACACCGAGAAAATCGATTTTGAAAACATGCTCAAAATCACGCGCACGATTTATGCAATGGCGTGGGAACTCGGCAACGGCAAGCGGCCGGTGGTGGATAAAAAATTGCCGGCGGAATTGGCGAAGGGACTTTTTTAAAAAATGTGAAGTCGGACTTGGTCAGGGAAATTTTCTAAATTAGAAAACTCGCCGTGACCAAGTCCGACTTCGCCCATTGCGCAGGGACAATATTCACCGTGAGGAGAAAATTATGCAACATTCTAAGAAGCATTATTTTTTAATTGGGATCGTTGTCCTGTTATTCAGCCAACTGAGCCGCAATGCCCAGGCCTGCACCACATTCTGTTTGTTTCACGGCAAGGACTTGATCTTTGGCCGCAACTATGATTTTCCAATCGGTTATGGCCATGCCGTCATCAACAAGCGCGGCGTCTTTAAATCCGCGATGGCCGACGCTGGTGAACGAGCGGCGCAATGGACTTCAAAATACGGCAGCATCACTTTCAATCAATTTGGCCGCGATAATCCGATGGGTGGCATGAACGAAGCCGGTTTGATTGTCGAGCTGATGCAATTGGATGAGACGCAGTATCCGAATCCTGACTCGCGTCCGGCGCTGGGTTGCTTGGAATGGATTCAATATCAACTCGATAATTCCGCAACGCTGCAGGAAGTTATTCGACACGCCAATGGAGTTCGAATTCGCTCGCACGTCGGCATTCATTTTCTGATCGCGGACAGCAAAGGTGAAATCGCGAGTGTTGAGTTTCTTAATGGTGTGCTCGTTCAGCATTCCGGCAGCAAGATGCCGGTGAAAGCGTTGGCGAATAGCACGTATGAAGAATCGCTGGCTTATATGAAACGCTACGCGAGCAATGCCGCGCCGCCAAATTCGATGAGCTCGCTGGATCGCTTTGTTCGCGCCGGCGTGATGGCCAAGAATTACAAACCGCAGGCTAACCAATCTGCAATTGATTACTCTTTCGATATTTTGCGCAACGTGGCGCAAGGTTCACACACGCAATGGAGCATCGTCTACGATGTGCGCAATCTCGCCGTGCATTTTTTTACCAACAAAGCTCAGCGGGTGCGCCACGTGAATTTGAAGACGTTTGATTTCGCCTGCGCCTCGCCCGTCAAAATTCTTGATGTGAACGCCGATATTTCTGGCGATATCGCTTCGCATTTTTCCAACTACACCACCGAAGCCAATCGCCAACTCGTGATGGTTTCGTTTCAAAATTCACCCTTTACCAAACAAGTACCGGTCAGCGCGCTGGAGGAAATTGCCAAACATCCGGAAAGTAGCTCGTGTCGAAATCTCACCGGAGACTCGGCAAAAGGTAACGCGACGACAACTTCGACGCAAAAGTGACATACGAAGAACCGTCGAAGTTTCGTTACTATTCTCATGTCATGCCTGCCCTGCGCAGGCCAGGGCTGTAAGCATCTTTTTTCTGTCTAGCAGAGCGCTTGGTCGAAAAAGATTCTTCCAGAATGACAAACCAATTAACCAAAATTTTAAGGAGAGTGCGATGACAAAGCATCGTTTCCCGCCATTGCTGCGGGTGCTAATGATCTGTGCGCTGCCGCTGGTGTCTGCCGGTTTCGCCGGAGCGGGCAACAAAAAAGTTCCCACCACCACTTCATCAGCAGAAGCGCGGGAGCTTTTTTTGAAAGGGCGCGATCTGCAAGAGCGATTGCAGGGGCAGGAATCACTGCAATATTTCGAGAAGGCCATTGCGAAGGATCAGAATTTTGCCATGGCGTATCTCAACTTTTCGTTCAACCAGCCAACGGCGAAAGGGTTCTTTGAGCAATTGGACAAAGCCGTCGCTTTAGCAGACAAGGTATCCGAGGGCGAGCGCTTTTGGATACTGGGTTTTCAAGCCGGCGTGAATGGCAATCCCGCAAAACAAAAAGAATATTACCAAAAATTGGTTGCCGCCTATCCGGAAGATGAGCGGGCGCACAATCTTTTGGGCAATTACTTTTTCGGCCAGCAGGAATTCGCACAAGCCATTGAAGAATACAAAAAGGTGACGGCGATTGCTCCGAATTTCTCGCCGCCGTACAATCAATTGGGTTATGCTTACCGAAGTCTGGAAAACTACGCGGAAGCCGAAAAAGCTTTTCAGAAATACATCAAGCTGATTCCGGACGATCCGAACCCTTATGATTCCTACGCCGAATTGCTGTTGAAAATTGGGCGCTTTGACGAGTCGATCAAGCAGTATCAAGCGGCGTTGTCGCGCAATCCGAATTTTGCCGCTTCGTACTTCGGCATTGCCACTGATCTTAGTCTCCAAAACAAACACGCGGAGGCACTGACGCAACTGCAAAAAGCGTACGACCTCGCGCGCGATGATGGCGAGCGCCGCGGCGCTTTGTTTGCCAGGACGGTGGTTTACGTCGATGCGGGCAACATGCAAATGGCGTTGGCAGAGCTGGATAAGCAATATGCGTTGGGAGAAAAAATCAACGACGCGGCTGCCATGTCCGGCGATCTCGGCACGATGGGGAATATTCTTTACGAATCCGGCAAATACGACGAGGCGCTGGCGAAGTTTGAAAAGTCGCTGCAGCTCATCGAGGCCTCCAATCTTTCGGCGGCGATTAAAGAGAACGCCAGGCGCGGCCAGCTTTATAACGCCGGCCGCGTCGCGTTGATGAAGAAAGATTTGGCGACTGCGAAAGCCAAAGCCGAAGAATTTCGTGCGCCATCCGAAGCAGCAAAAAATACGTTTCAAATCTGGCTGGCACATGAGTTGGCTGGCTCGATCGCGCTGGCGGAAAAAAATTACGACCAGGCCATTGCACATTTCCAGAAGGCCAATCAGCAGAACCCCTGTACTTTCTATAGATTGGCGCTGGCTTATGAAGGCAAAGGCGACATGAAGAACGCGAAAGCGGCATGCTTAAAAGCCGCACGATTTAACGCGCTCAGCAATATGAACTATGCTTTCATGCGCAAAAAAGCGGAGCAGAAACTGACGGCGATGCCGAGAAGTTAGTCGGCGCTTTAAAACGTTGAATTACTCCAGCGATTGAAGCCGGATTTGCTTCCTTCGAGTAAATCCGGCTTCGTTTAGTTTCATTGCAACGAAAGGGTGACAGATGAAATCTTGCAGGCTTTGTCTTTTGGCCATTATGTTTTTCAGTGCTCTCGGCATGGCGCAATCACCGACTTCAAGCGCGCCGGAAAACGCCATGGCCATGATCACGCAATTGGGTGGCACGTTCGAAATTGATTCGCTTCGCGCTAATAAACCCGTCGTCAAAGTTGATTTGCACGAAACCAGCGTCAGTGATGCTGACCTGGAACTTATCAAACAATTCAAAGAGCTCCGCCATCTCGATCTGCGCAAGACTAAAATCAGCGATGCCGGCGTGGCGCATTTCAAGGCGCTGACCAGGCTCCGTTTTCTCAATTTGTTTCGCACCCAACTTAGTGATAAAGGCCTCGCGCAATTGAAAAAATTAACCGGGCTTGAGACTTTATTGGTGGGAGAAACAAACATCACTGATAACGGACTCAAACATCTGAAATCCTTTACACGCCTGCGCAAGGTGAGCGTGTTCGACACGCAAATCAGCGACCGCGGCATCGAGGCGCTTAAAAAATTGGTTTCTCTTGAAGTGTTGTTGATCGGCAAGTCGAAAATTTCTGAAGACGGGGCCAAGGAACTGCAACGGGCTTTGCCGGGGTTACGTTTTAGCGAGCAAACATAACGATGGACGAGAAAACACGCACCGTACAATTTGATTTTGATCGTCTGGCATTGCTCACGGCTTCGGATTGGAATTCCAACAGCCATTACAATAAATTTTTATTAAAGCATGTTTCACAATATTGTGAGAATGCTTTGGAGATCGGTTGCGGGCTGGGCGATTTCTCGCGCCAGTTGGCGATGCGCTCCAAACGGGTATTGGCGCTCGATCTGTCGCCGAACATGATCCGGCTGGCGAAAGAGCGCGCGGTGCAATTTTCGAATGTCGATTTTCAAGTTGCCGAGGCGATGACATACGATTTTTCGGCGGCGTTATTCGATTGTCTGGAAGAAGGGAAATTTTGAAAGGGCGCTTTAACCAATCCGCACGCGCCCGCGAATTTTCGGGTGACCAGTCCGCTTTCCAATCTGCCGGAGTTTTATGCGGCGTTCAATCTCACGGAAGTCGACGCGATGTTCCGGCCGGAAGCGCAGCGTGCGAAGATTTGGTGAGCGCTCATGAAAGTCAAAAACTACGTCAAAAAAATGATCGTTGCTGGCAACACGCGCATGAGATTGGCGATTTCTGCTGCTTTAGTAATGTCATTTTCTCTCGCCGAAACGATTCCGGCATTTTCTCAAAGCAACGTCGAGCACAGGAAAATCTCGCCCGTTTCGCAAATTGACAAATCTGCTCATGCTTCAACCCTCGCGTTTGTAAGCGTGAACGTCATTCCGATGGCGCGCGAAGTCGTTCTTGCGAATCAAACCGTTGTCATCACGGATGAACTGTTGTCTTATTTGGCTCATGGTGTGACGACCGTTCTGCATTTGAGCGGGGCCATGAGTGGCGCGCCCGCTCTTCTTCGCAATCGCGCGCAAATTGCTCGCGGTGAGATGCTCGGCCCGACTCTTTATCTGAGCGGGCCGAATGTGGATGGCGATCCGCCGATTTGGCGTGGCGTGAGTGTGGCCGTTACCACGCCGGAGGATGCCAGGCGCGTCGTCGCCGGGCAGAAGCGCGCCGGATACCAGGAACCGCTGTGACACCCAATCTATCATTCATCGCGGCCACACGCAGACAACTCGATAATATTGCCAGCGTGTTGGCGGACCCCGAAACAAAATACTTACGCCCGCAGGTGTTGAATATGTGGAGATCACAAAACCCAACGAACCGGACGGAACTTGAAAAGTTTGATGAACGCGAAAAGGTAAAGTATCCGTCCGTTCAGAAACTCACGAAAGCATTGAATGTTGCCGGCGTGTTGCTGCTCCTGGGAACCGATTCGTCAGCGCCTGGACTTTTCCCTGGTCAGTCGGCGCATTTGGAGCTGCGCGAGCTGGTGATTGAATGGCAGGAATTTCTTTCGGTTGCATCATTAAATATCCGGCCCAAAAGACACCAACTGGTCGCAATGGCGCGGCTCCGAGGGCACCGGCGTTTCGACGGAAACCAATTTGCCGGCGGAATGGAGCGCCAGCAAAAATCTCCGCTGGAAAACACCGCTGCCGGGCAGCGGGCATTCTTCGCCGATTGTGTGGGGCAACCGCGTTTTCGTAACGGCAGAGATCGAGGGCGAGGCGGTGCCGGGCGCGCAGGCGGTGAAGCACATGATCGATGGCCAGGAGTTCAAACATCCCGATGCGATTGCGGATGGCAAATATGTTTTTGCCTATTTCGGCACGGAAGGTTTGTATTGCTATGACTTCACCGGCCAAATGAAATGGAAAGCAATGACGGGTCAAATCGGCACGTTCGGCATGGGCACCGGCACCTCGCCGGTGTTGTTTGAGAATCTCGTTATTCTGCAATGTGATTCGGAGAGCGGCGAAAATTCTTTTATCGTCGCGTTTGATAAAAAGACCGGCAAAGAAGTTTGGAAAACGCCGCGCCAGGTGCAGGCGAGTTGGACAACGCCGCTGATCGTGCGCGGCCCGCAGCACGCCGAATTGGGTGATTATTTTTATTTGATGACGGACCGCGGCCAGCTCACCTGTGTCGAGGCAAAATCCGGCAAGATGATTTACGAAGGCGCGCGCCTGCCGGTTCCGGCGACGTTTACCGCCTCGCCGGTGGCTTACGGCGACAAACTTTTGTTGACGAGCGAAGACGGCGACACGTTTGTGATCAAAGCCGGCGCGACGCACGAGGTGCTCGGGACGAACTCGATTGAAGAGCCGGTGTTTGCCTCGCCGGCAATTTCCAATGGCATGATTTTCATTCGTGGCGAAAAGAATCTCTATTGCATCGGCAACAGTGGGACAAATTGATCCGCAAACAATAGGCAAAATAACTTTGTCATTTATAACAGGCAGGCTTAAATGAAAACCGTCGGCATTATTTCATTATTGTGTGTCTTGAGTCTCGGTGTTGCCGCTGACAAACCGAATTTCAGCGGCACGTGGGTGCTGGACAAAAATAAAAGTTTCAGCAATTCTCTCGCATTCAACGTTCCGTAAAACCAGCCGTCTTTTCCAAAGATCGCTGATGACATAAGACATCAGTAACAATTGAGAAGCGCAGACATCTTTCTGCTCACCAAAATTTTCCGGAGTCCTTGTATGTCTTCAAAACAGGGCGGAACATGGGACGCCTTTTTCTGGGTGAGTGACGCGCCAGCTTTACACGCCGAACTCAAGTCAACGGGAGTTGATATCGTCTATGGCCCACTTATTCAAGAAGCCTATCAGATGAAGGAATTTGCGGTTCGCGATGGCGATGGCCACGTGCTTGGCTTCGGACAGGCGTTGGATCATGAAGCTTAGATTAAGGAAAAGCCCAACCTCGGAAGCCCGCGCCACAAGGCCTGGTCATGGCGTGGTCGGTTTCGAGCGGTTTTTCTGAAAAAAATTTGCAAGGCAAATTTCAACTGAGCGAATCTGATAAAACCGGATTGACCTGGAAGAAATTGGAATGCGAGGCCACCGGCATCGCCAATCTCGCGCGCCTGGTCGCAATCGGAGAGCAGAGCAATACGACTTTCGCCCGCCTTATCATCGCCTCGGAGCGCGAGCAGATCAAAGAATTGAAATTCGGTTTCAGCGATCGGGTGCGCGCCTATCTCAACGATCATCTGCTCTACGCGGGAAGCGATGGTTTTGTCTCGCGCGATTATCGCTTTCTCGGCACCGTCGGCCTGTGGGATGCGCTTTATCTGCCGCTGCGCCAGGGCCGAAACGAGCTGTTGATGGCGGTCTCGGAAAATTTAGATTGTTGTGGTTTTTGCTTTTAATTTTGCTCGAATCGAGTCAGGCGCAACAAATTGCCGATACCACGTTCAATCCTCCCATAGCAAAGCCCGCCTATTCTGCTGCGGGCGGCATCGCTTCGACGACAGAAAATTTGGCATTACGAGAAGCCTGGAAAAATCCTTGCTTTTTTGTCATTATTTTATTATAGTAATTCGCTCGCTAAATAATTTTCCTGCTGCGGCGCTGAAAGTTCTCAAAACTGCCATCCGGGAACTTCGGATCTTTTGATTGAGTCAACTATCACGGCCATGAGACTAACCAGCGTATTGGCGCTTCTCTCTCTTTTGACGACGCTGCAGAATTTCGTTTTCGGGATTTTTGTTTTGCTCAAAAATCCGCGCAGCCTCGTCAACCGGGCGTGGTCGTTCGCCATGGCGTGTGTGATCCTTTGGGGCGGCGGCGAATTTGTCATGCGTATTACGGCGGATTTTGCGATAGCCG
>Ga0247727_10019857_pt1 | contig 10356 bp, 9 predicted proteins | sample WisWelCaveWW1625_FD_202498 | JGI IMG/M metagenome (GOLD analysis project Ga0247727, IMG submission 202498) | Biofilm microbial communities from Wishing Well Cave, Virginia, United States - WW16-25 | ecosystem: Environmental > Aquatic > Deep subsurface > Groundwater > Cave microbial mat | place... | reverse complement strand
GCGCGGCGCCGGGCTGCTGGCCGGGCTGTTGGCCCGGCTGCTGGGCGGCCTGCTGCGGCTGCTGACCCGCCTGCTCGGCCGCGCGAATCTGCGCGCTCGTCTGATCCGCGGCACGCTGACCCTGCTGAATCGGGCGCTGGATCGCAGGCGGCCGCTGCGCGGCGAGCCCTGTGCTCGCCGCGGCCAGCAGCGTCGCGATGATTGCGCTAGAACGGCAGATCGTCGTCCTCCTCATCGATCGCCTCCGGAAAGTCGTCGAAGGACTCCCCCCCCCCCCCGGAACCCTTGGCCGCGGGGGGGGGGGCCCCCCCCCCCCCCCCCCCCGCGACGTCAGCTGAGCGGGGCGAGAAACTTCCGTAGCCGCCGCCAGACCACCAGCGGGATTTCGTGGCCCTGCTCGAACGGCACCCACGTCACCACGGCCCCGCCGGCGGCGAGCAGATCGCGGAGGGCCTCACCGGCGGCGAAGGCGAGATCGTCGTCCCGCTCGCCGTGCGCGACCAGCACCGGCAGACCACGCAGCCGGGAAGCGAGAGGCGTCCACTCGTCTGCCGCGATGCGGGACGACGACAGCAGCGCCAGGGCCGCAACATCCGGCCGCTCGCGCAGCAGCGTGTCGCACGCCAGCATGCCGCCCTGGGAGAAGCCCACCAGCGCCACCCGGCGCTCGGCCTCCGCCGCTCGCGCCTCGGCGAGAAACTCCAGCAGGGCCCGGCGCGCCGGCGCCGCGCCCGGGAAGTGCTTCGTGCCGAGGTCTCGCGGACCCCTCGCGAGGTCGCGCGACTCGGCGTCCATGTCCCACCAGGCGCGGCCCGCCGGCGTGGCCGTCTTCGGTCCTTCGGGCAGCAGAAAGCGGGCGGGAATCCCGAGCGAGTGGGCGAAGGGAGAGAGATTCTCCGGCACCATCGCGTAGCCGTGCAGCACGACGACGTCGAGGTGCACCGGAGCCTCCGGTTCGACGATAATCGTGCGCAGGCCGGCGATCGTGACCGACCGCTCGTTCATCGCACGTCGAGCTCTTCTTCGAGGGCTTCGGTCAGCACGGCGTGCGACCACACGGGTGTGAAGGTGTGGTTGGGGCCGTCGATGCGCCGGATGCTGAGGCGCCCCTCGCGCAGCAGGCGCCGGACGGACGAGCCGGCCTGGGACCTGAGCAGATCCTCTCCGGGATCGCCCGTCGCGAACACGAAGCGCATGCCGATACCGCGGCGGGCGGCGGTCTGGAGCTCGACGCCAAGGTCCTCCGCCATCGGCCGCCCGACGCGGCGCGCCAGGTCGCGCAGGATCCCGCCGGCCAGGAACGCAACCCGGCGCGCCATGACCTGCGCGAAGCCGGTCACATCCACCTTGCCGGTGAACAGCTTCTTCCACGTCGTGAGCCGCACCAACGATCGCCGATAGTGCGCCGCCGCGTCGGAAACGTGGTACGCCGGATAGGCCAGCGACATGCCCGGCTTCCAGAAGAAGACCAGCGGATTGATGATCACCACGCGCTCCACCGCCAGGCCCTGAGCCGCCGCCTTGAAGGCGTGGTAGGCGCCGGAGCACAGGCCGAGGGCCCGGCTCGTCGCGATCCCCCGGCGCTCGGCGAGGTGTTGCAGCGCGCACTCGAGGTCGCGCACGGCCGAGGGGGAGTACACGATGTTCTCCTCCTCTCCCGGCCAGGGCGGGCTGTCGCCGATGCCGGCCTGGTCGAACCGCAGCACCAGGTGGCCCCGCCCCGCCCAGCGGCGCGCCAGCTCGACATACAACCGGTTAGGTCCGATGCGGTTGACTGCGCCGGCGTTGAGCAGCACGATGGCGCGCGTCGGCGATGTGGCGGCGGCAGGGGCGGTCACGATCCCGAACAGCGTGCGCGTCCCGTCGAGGAAGTCGGCCGTCTCGGTGACCCCGGGCGCGACGGGAACCGGCCCGGCGGCCGCCGGCGACGTCGGCGCGGGAGGCGTTCCGGCACCGGCCGCCGGCACCTGCCGATCCAGCCACGCGGACACGGCGCGAACCATCTCCCCGGGAACGACCGCGTCGTGCGGATCGAGCATCATGCCGGCATAGCCCGGCACCCGCCGGTGGTCCACCTCCGCGCCCCCCCCCAGCTCCCGCAGCCGCGCGGCAAAGCGATCGTTAGGCGGCAAGTCGTCGCGGTCCAGCAGCAGCACGCGCGCCGCGGGACGGCGCTCGAGGCCCAGGAGATCCACGGCGCCGAGCGCCGCCCGGGTCTCCTCGGTGATCACGAACCCGACGCTCTCCGCCTGGCCGGCGGGCAGCTCGCGTCCGGGCGGAGCGGCGGCGAGCTGCATCGCGTTCTCCATCGCCCGGGTTTCGCGCCACCACTGCTTGCCCGACACGACCGGCACGACCGCCACGAGGCCCGCTACGTCGTCGCGCCGGCTGGCGGCGAGCGCCGCGAGTGTGGCGCCGAGACGCACGCCGAGGAGGTAGACGTGGGTGAGTCCGGCGGCGCGACGCAGCTCATCGACCGCCGCGTCCACGCTGGCCAGCCACGCCTCCCAGCGCCCGGGCTCGCGGTCGTCGCCCGTCGAGTCGCCGGTGCCGTGGTAGTCGAACCGCAGCGCCGGCACGCCCAGCGCCGCCGCCGCCTCGGCGAAATGACGGAGGGCTCGGTGAGCCGAGACGGCTTCGTGACCGAAAGGATTGCAGATCACCAGGCCCGCGGCGCGCGGCGGGGGGACGGGGGGGGGGGGCCGATCGGCCGGCGGCCGGTGCAGCCACCCGAAACACACGCGCCCCGCGGGGCCGAAGTACCGCGGTTCCGCGCGCGGCACAGCCGGCGGTTGGGGGGAGGCGCCTATGGCGCGACCGCCAGAATGACCGACGCCTCGGCGTTGAGCGCGTGGAGCGTGCCCCGCGGGAGGGGCGCCGCATCGCCCCCGCCCGTTCGCCTGAGCACGAGGCGCCGCTCGCCACCGGGCACCAGGTGGAAGTAGTTGTCGCTGCAGGCGAAGCCCTCCACGTCCACGCACACCGACTGCGCGAACCGTCGGGTGCGGACCGTGAGGTCGTACGCGCCGTCGGCGCGGGGGCGCATGTCCGCGCTCAGCCCGACGTCGAACTCTCGCGTGTTGGGCAGGCCGACGTCGAAGTGGAACGCCTGCGCGAGCGGCGTGCCGGCGGAATCGCGCAGCGTCGCCGCGATCACGTCGTGCGACGGCGGGCCGAAGCGATACGCGTAGGAGAGGTCGAGGAAGCCCTCAAACAGCGATGCCGCATTCAGCTCGATCGCGCTGTTCGGCCCGACCGACACCGCCTGGACGCCGCGACCGGCGTGCACCTCGCCGGCCCGGTACAGCGCGAGCTCCAGCTCGCCGGAGAGCGGCGCCGGTCGATCGTTGACGACGTGCACCGCGAGGCCGTTGCCGCCCTCGTCCGACATCGAAACCGCCACCGGCGCGAGCGCGCGCCGCAGGTAGTGCCAGGCCGCCTTGGGGGTGCCGACCGCGTCGATGACGCCCCAGCCCGCGCCGGGCCACAGGTCGCGCAGGAACCAGATCAGGCCTCCGCGCGTGGGCGAGCGGCGACGCCGCCACTCGCCGAAGACCGCGGCCATCACCTCACCCATGGCCACCCGGCCTACCGCGAGATAGCGGTCATGATCCGCGTAGCGCAGCCGGAGGGGATCCACGCGATACAGCGCGGCGACGTAGTGGTCCCGGACGTCGTCGAAGTCCCATCCCGCCCCCCGGTCGCGCGGCGCCCGCGCTTTCCAGGAGGCATGGTGGACCCGCGAGGCGGGCCCGTCGGGCATCAGCGCCAGCGTCGCCGGCTCGGGGACGTTGGCGAACGCGAGGCATTCGGACGCGAACCGCACCTCGGCGCGGCGCGCGTCCTCCAGCGGCCGCAGGTATGCCCCGACCCCGTAGTACGACGCCGAGCCCGCGCTGCCCTGGTGCGGGAACGCCCCGCCGTGCGTGGACGAGGGCCAGTACGGCACGCCGGGGCACGCTTCGCGCGCCAGCGCGGCCAGCCGGTCGTGGAACAGGGCCGGCCGCCACCGCTCGCGCGGCGCGGCCCACATCGCCGCCTGCTGCTCGACTTCGCTGTTGCCGCACAGCACCGCGACACTGGGTCGGCCCTGGAGGCGCGCCAGCTGCTGGCGGGCTTCCTCGCTGACCACTTCGAGGAAGGCCGGATCCTCCGGGTAGTCCATGTTGGCGAACATGAAGTCCTGCCACAGCAGCACGCCGCGCGCGTCGCACGTGTCCAGGAACGCGTCGCTCTCGTACGTCATCATGCCGGGGACGCGCAGCATGTTCATGCCGGCGTCCACCACCTGCGAGAACGCCTGGTCCAGGGCATCCGGCGCGGCCGCGAGCGACACGACATCGAGCGGCGTCCAGCACGCGCCGCGGCAGAACACCGGGGCCCCGTTGACGCGGATAGCGAAGTCGTCGTCCGCCGTGTCCAGCGTGACCGAGCGGAAGCCTAACATGCCAAGATCCGCGGTGACGGCCCCGCTCTTGCCCTTCACCTCGAGCCGCGCCGCGTACAGGGCCGGCTCCCCGTGCGTGTGCGGCCACCAGCGTTGGACGTCGGGCACCGTCAGCCGGCCGGTCATGGCGCCGTCCGGGCGACTGGGCGCGAGCGGCGCGCGGAATTCGCGCTCGCCCCGCTCCAGGACGATCTCAGCGCCCAAAGCGGCCCTGCTCGGGCCGGTTACGCGGCACGCGACGTCCAATTGCCCATCGGCGTCGGCACGCAGCCTGACGTCGTCGACCATCACGCCGCCGCGCCGCTCGAGACGGATGCCGCGCCACGGCCCGACCGGCGCGGCGGGCGGCGACCAGCCGGGCGTGCGGCCGAGCAGCGTGGTCCGGAACCAGCGCAGCTGCTGGTGCTCGACCATCGGCGCGCGCCAGCGCGGCCGGGGCCGGCGCGCCTTGAGCAACGCGTCCAGGGCGCGGAACCGGATGGCCAGCTCGTTGTCCCCTCCCTTGCGCAGCACCTCGTCCACCCGGCGCTCGTGCGCGGTGAACATGCCTTCGCTCGAGAACAGCGGCCGGCCGTTCAGCCACACGTCGGCCACTGTGGCGAGGCCGTCGAAGCAGAGCCACAGCTGCTCGCCCTTCGCGGCCGGGTCCGCCGAGAACCGGGTGCGGTACCACCAGTCCTCGGCGTCGAACCGCCGCGCGGTGCCGTCCAGGCTCCACGCGCCGGCGCTGCGTAACGCCGAGGCCGCGGTCGAAGGCACCGACGCCGGCACCCAGCCGAGCGACGCGCCGGCCAGGGCGTCCGGTCCGGCCACGGCGTCCGGCGCGCACGGCGCCAGCTCCCATCCGTCCGTCAGCGGGGTGGCCGTGTGGCCCGTCAGGCTGCGGACGCGCCCGTGCACGGTCAGTTCCTGCCGCCGGTCAGCTCGGCGATCGCCGAATGGATCGCGGCGATGCTGCCGAACACGGCGCGCGTCAGCATGTGGTCGGGGAACTCAACGTCGAACTCTCCCTCGAGCGCGAGCATGACGTTGACGCTCGCGTGCGAGGTCATGCCCGCCCGGTAGAGGTCGGCGTCGGGGGCGAGGCCGGCCGCGTCGGCGGAAAGACGACCGTGCTCCGCGAGGATGCGGCGGATGGCCCCGATCTGCCCGGCGTGGTTCGGATTCGTCATGACCCTCGTTCGGGGCTCAGGCGGGCGACGACCACGGCGGCCGCATAGTCGCCTTCGTGGCTCAGGCTCAACGCCAACTCGAAGGCGCCGGACTGAGCGGCCGCGCGGGCGGCCCCGCCCGACAGCTCGACGGCGCACGCGCCTGACGGCGCGCGGCGCACCTCGACGTCGCGCCACGTCATCCGGTCGGCCAGATCGAGCGCCTTCAGCGTCGCTTCCTTGGCGGCGAACCGCGCCGCGAGCCGCTCGGCGGTCTGCGCCGGATCGGCCGATGCGTAGGCGACTTCGCGCTCGGTAAAAACCCGGCGCAGAAATCGATCGCCGAATCGCTCCAGCGACTCGGCGACGCGGCTGACCTGCACGAGGTCAATGCCCACCCGCAGCGTTCCGGGCTCCGTCACCGTGCCAGCGTCTCCATGCCGCGCGCCCACGCCCCCGCCATCTCGTCGCAGGCGGCCGTGGCGTCCAGCGGCTTCCTGGTGTTCACGGCGCGAGCGGCCTTCAAGATGAAGGTTTTGGCCGCGGCGCTCAACTGGGAAAACGCTTCCGCGGCCGGCTTCAGACCGTCCCCCTGGCCCGACTCGACCAGCCAGTCGAGGTGCAGAGCCAGCAGCTCGGACGAGGCGCCCAGCTGCCGCACCGTCGCGAAGGCCCAGATGTGGTAGACGTTGAGGCCCTGCTGCTGGAGCCACGGCAGGTCCTGCGCGAACCGGCGGCGGAACGCCTCGACCGGGTTCGAGGCCGGGCGGCGGGATACGTGCTTGCCGAGGAGCGAGCGCGCCATCCCGGCCAGCTCGGCCCTCGGCCGGCGCTCGAGCCGGTCCACGCGTACCAACTCCGCGTAGAGGGGCAGCACCGTGGGGGCGAACGTGTTGTCGAAGTCCTCGCCTTCGAGCGCGTAGTAGCCCGCGTTATGGAAGTAGCCGAGCCGGCGCTGGTCCGCGTCGAGGTCGGCGATGATGATCGTCGTCTTGACGTGGTTGCGGCGGTAGTCCGTGCCCGAGGTGTCCGGCAGGTGGAACGAGTCGGCTTCGGTGCTGAGGAACTTGCCCTCGGCCAGGTGGTGCTTCGCGTGCTCCAGCAGCGGGCGCCACACGTTCAGCTCCTGGACGTCCATCCCGTACAGCTCGCGCAGCTCCTCGTGTACCGGCTTGAAGAAGGTGAAGTTGTCGCCCTCGAAGTCCACCGCGGCGCAGAACCCTAGCGCGGCCAGCGGCTCCAGGCCCAGGGCGTGGATCATCTCGATGATGACGTCCACGTAGCAGTTCTTCTCGACCCACAGGCGTTCGTCGGCGTGGAGCATGTGCCGCCGATAGCCGTCCGCCTCCAGGTCCGGCAGGACGCGGACCCGGGTCACGGCCAGAGCCGCTCCCGCACGGCGCCGGGCCACGTCGCCGGGTCGAGGCCATGGGTCTTGAGCAGCGCCAACACCAGCCGTTCCATCCCGAAGCCGACACAGGCCGAGTGGGCCACCGCGCCGTCGGGGGTCCTGATGCCGAACGCCTGGCCGAACTTGTCCTGGTGGTAGTTGAACGAGCAGCAGGCCGTCGGCTGCTCGGCGGAGATGATGGGGATCAGCAACTCGAGCTTCAGGCGCTGCTCGACCTGGCCGGCGGCCAGCATCTTGCCGCCGCGGCCGAAGAACGGATCCGCCGCGACCTCCGACCGGGCCGGCAGCGCGAGCGATTGCAGCAGGGCCAGCCCGCGCTCCAGCCATCGGTCGCGCCAGGCGACGGCCACCCCCGGCGTGCCCACGCGGATGAACTCGCGCACCCGGAACGAGCGCAGCCGGGTGGGCTCGGCAGAGGGCTCCTGGCGGTATACCCAGGCGAACATCGTGATGTGCCGGCCGCCCGCGGGGACGACGCCCGCGCACGTCGGATAGAACGGGTAGCAGGCCGCGGGGTTCAAGACGACGTCGGTCATCCTCACGGCGTCGCCCCAGGGCTCGTGCGCCGCGATGCGGCCGGAGAGGGCGCGGGCCTCGGGCTCGGTGCCCTCGAAGCTGTGCACCGTGCCGCACAGGTTCGGGAACGAGTCCATGTAGCCCGTGCGCTCAACGATGTCGCGGTCGATGACCGGGGGGAACGTCATGAGCTCGAGCCCCTCGGTTTCCGTCGTGCGGAGGATCAGCGCGTCCAGCCGCTCGAGCACGTCCTCGAACACGGCCCCCCGGCCGAAGGCGCCTGGGACGTGAACGGGAACCAGCAGCCGGTTCGCCACCAGCTCGTCATGGAACGACACTATTCAGTCCTTCAAGACGAGCAGCATGGACGCGCTCGCCGCGGTAATGCGGTCGTTGCCGATCATGAGCGCGGCCGAGAGGGCGTCGCGGTATTGGCGGCCCACGCTGAACGGCGAGTCGTTCTTGTAGCCGACGATGCCGCAGGTCTGGAGGGCCTTGTGCGCGATCTGGGGCGCGGCCTCCGAGGCGGCGATCTTGAGGTTGTTGAGCTTGAGGGCCCAGCCCATCGTCCCGAGCGCGGTGCGGTCATCACCGAGCGCGTCGAACTCGGCCGCCGTGCCCATCACGTGCTGGCGAAGGGTCTGGAGCATCACCGACGCTTCGGCGAGGCGCGTGGCGCTGGCCGGCACCGTGCCGGGCTTGCGGCGGGCGTCGGCACGGACGAACGCCGCGGCGCGGGTCACGGCGGCGGCGGCGATGCCGAGCCACACGGCGGCCCACAGGATGTGCGAGTAGGGGACCATGGACTGGGCCGACGAGTCGGCGAACGAGCCGGGGACGATCTGCGACTCGGGACCCGACGACGTCACCTTGAAGGGAGGGCTGCAGGTGCCGCGCATGCCCAGGGTGTCCCACTCGCCGGTGCGGTGGAGCTTGTAGTCGCCCTTGCGCAACAGCACGAGCACCTGGTCGCTCGCCGCCGCGTCGGCGGCGCGGCGCGCGGTCACCAGCAGGTCCTCGGCGAACTCCCCGTACGACACCGTCGTCGCGTCCTTCTCGAGCGTGAAGCGGCCGTCCGCGCGCTGCACCGCGCAGATGCTGGACCGTGTGTCGCCCCCGGTGCCCACCTCGGACGTGACCGACGCCAGCAGGAGCTGCCGCGCAGCGACTTCCTTGAGGTAGCGTGTGAAAGAGGGCGAGGAGCGGCCGTGCCGGGCCATGCAGGCGACCTGGATGTGGTGCATCGCCAGCACCATGCCGCTCGAGCCGCAGGCCTCCGCGAGGGTCGCGCACATGGCGGCCAGGTCCCGCATGCCGGCGCCTGCCCCGCCGAGGTCGGTGGGCACGGCGGCCGCAAGGAGCTTGGCCTCCCGAAGCGCCTCGATCGTCTCGTTGGGGAAGCGGGCTTTGGTGTCCACGTCGGCGGCGTGCTTGGAGGCGACATCGGTCGCGATGGAGTCGATTGCTCGATTCATGGGGTCTAAAGTATATGGTGATGCGGGTTTGCGCCCCTGGGGCTGGCGCCCGGAAAGGCGTGATGGGTGATGGGTGATGGGTGAGAGGTGATGGGTGATGGGTGATAGGGGGTGCCGAGGGGCTCTCCTGGACACCTCCGGAGACCCTTGTGATTGAATGGATCGCCAAAGCCATCCTGTTTGACCTTGACGGGGTCTTGGTGGACTCGCGGGCGTGTGTCGAGGCGACGTGGCGGCGCTGGGCGGCGCAGCGGGGCTTGGACCCCGAGCCCTTCATCCAGGTCGCGCACGGGCGGCGGACCGGCGAGACGCTGGCGCTGGTGGCGCCCGGTCTCGACATCGCCCGAGCGGTGGCCGAGCTGGATGCGATCGAGGAGACCTCGACCGACGGGCTGCTGCCGGTGCCGGGGGCGGCTGAGCTCATCGCTGCCCTGCTGCCGAACCAGTGGGCGGTGGTTACGTCGGGGCATCGGGCGGTGGCCGAGCTTCGCCTCAGGCATGTTGGGCTGCCGGTGCCGGAGGTACTGGTTACGGGCGATCTGGTCAGGCGGGGGAAGCCGGACCCGGAGGGCTATCTCCTTGCGGCGGCTCGGATTGGTGTCAGGCCGGCCGACTGCATTGTGATCGAGGATGCGCCGCCGGGGGTGGAGGCGGGGAAGGAGGCTGGAATGCGGGTGGTGGGGGTGGCGGCCTACGCTCATCAATCGAGGGGGCTAGGGGAAGCAGACGTGGTCCTGTCAGCGCTCGTCGACCTCGGCGTGGGCGGGGATCCGTGGCTTCGAATCCACGCCTTAACCGCCAGGTAGGATGGCGTCCTTTCACTCGGAGCGTGTACCTGCACCTTGAGGTAACTGAGGGGCTTGCTGAATGGCTTGGCGGGCGTGAGCTTGGACTGGCTTGGGCAGCAGCAGGGCCCCAAGGACCGCGTCGGCGACCACCCAGGACTTCGCTTGCGCCTACAACCTGTCCTCGGGCGTCCCTGAGGACACCTCTGCCGCGTGGGGCATGGTCACGTGCGCCAGGGAAGGGTAAGGCAATGCCAACGGACATCTGGCCGACGAAACGCCTCTCCGTGGCCACACTGCATCTGGATGCAAAGAATCCTCGACTCGGCCGAGACATGACCGCGCGTGCTCCGCGCGAGATTATTCAGTACCTCTTCGCCCACGACAAGGCGATGGAAGTGGCTGAGAGCATTGCTTGGCGCGGCTATTTCCCTAACGAGCCCCTACTAGTGCTCTTCCAACTTATTATGCCTAATGCTATCTTGTCTCCCACCCCCGTGGGAGGGCAGGATGGCTCGACGGCTCCGCCTGCGGCCGCTCACCGCGAGCGAGCGGCGCGTGGTGCGCACGA
>Ga0247727_10019856_pt1 | contig 10357 bp, 9 predicted proteins | sample WisWelCaveWW1625_FD_202498 | JGI IMG/M metagenome (GOLD analysis project Ga0247727, IMG submission 202498) | Biofilm microbial communities from Wishing Well Cave, Virginia, United States - WW16-25 | ecosystem: Environmental > Aquatic > Deep subsurface > Groundwater > Cave microbial mat | place... | reverse complement strand
TCGAGCTCCTGCAGGGCACGGAAGGTGAACGGGAGCATCCGCATGACGTTCGGGGGATGTTCTCAGAGGTTGGCGACCACGGCCAGCAGCGGCGGATGCCCCGAATGCTACGGTCAAGGTATGGAAGGCTTGCCGATCCTTGTCATTCGGTGGGTGAGTTGGCGTTACCGCCCCTCAGCGCGAGAACTTCAGGAGGTACGACGAGGAACTCCATCGGCGTCAACGTTGGGGTGGTCGACCCCGTTCTTGGGCCTATCCGCTGTGAGAGTGCCGGTTCGGGCTGGTGCTGCTCGGTCCAGGCTCGGTGGAACTCTAGCGGGGTGAGGTAGCCGAGCGAGGAGTGGGGCCGTTCGGTGTTGTATCCGTCCCTCCAGTCTTCAATCAGGACGGTCGCTTCGTTCAGGTCGCAGAACTCGGTGATCGCCAGCAGCTCATCACGCATCCGGGCGTTGTAGAACTCGACGAACGGCTTCTCCCAGGGGGAGCCCGGCTCGATGTAGCTCGTTTCGGTCCCGCCGTCCAGCACCAGTCCCGCAGCGTCCACGCGATCATCTCCGGACCGTTGTCACAGCGAAGGTGATCGGGGGCCACGCGACTGGCCACCAGGCCTTCCAGGATCTCGACCAGGTCGGTGGCCGTGCAGCTGCGTCCGACCCGGCCCGAGAGCGCCTCGCGGGTGAACTCATCCACGACGTTGGCGATCTTGACCATCCTGCCGTCCGCGATCGCGTCAAACTGGAAGTCCATCGGCCCACACGTGGTTCGGTCGCTCGGCTCGATGAATCTGCTCGCCCGGTACCGGACGCCGGCGTTTACGGTGGCGTGACTGCACCTTCAGGCCCTCCTCGAGCCAGATGCGTAGGACCTTCTTGCGGTTGATCACACATCCCTCGCGAACGAGCATCGCGTGGGCCCGGCGGTAGCCGTAGCGCTGATGCTCCCTCGCGAGCTCGTACAGCCGTGCGCGCAGGGGTGCCTCCCCTGGTGCCGGCTGAGGCCTGCGCTGGGTCGAGCGAGGCTGACCGACGATCCCGCACGAACGTCGCCCTGAGAACCCGAAGCGATCTTGGGCCATGGTGGTGGCCCGCTTCCTCCGCTCCGGGCTCAGAAGCTTCCCCGGGCGATCTCCCGCATCACGTCGAGCTCGAGCTCCTTGTCGGCGACGATCTTCTTCAGCCTCCGGTTCTCGGCTTCGAGCTCTCGGAGCCTGCGCGCCTCGCCGGGAGAGAGCTCCCCCGTAGGCCTTGCACCAGCGGTAGTAGGTCTGCTCGGCAACCCCGAGCTGCTTCAGGACCACGGCCATCGACTTGCTTTCTGCGATCAGCCGGTCGGCGTCGTGGAGCTTGCGCACGATCTGCTCGGCGTGTGGCGCCTTCCCTTCATGAGCCACCTCATGCCCCATCGGGGCGGTCGTGACCCTCATATCAGATGGAGCCATTCACGGGGATCAGGCCGGGGGCAGACCCGACCACATTGGAGGGGGTTTCTTGGGCCTGCCTTAGGTTGGCTGCAGGTCTCCCGGAATTTGACCCGCGCAACTGCAAGGCATAGGTTGGAGTTGTTCAGGAGGGACCATGCGCAGAACGATGCTTGGTTCGGTCGCCGTTGGCGTCATCGGCGCGTTGACGGGGTTCGTCGGCGGAACGCTTGCGGTGTCCACTCCAGCTCCTTACCCGGATACTTGTCAGGCGCCAGTGTCATTCGTTTCGACCACACTTGCTGAGCAGGGGGAAGGAGTATCGACTGTCGAACAAGCAGTGCCGGCCGAGGTGAGGGATGATGTCGGCGACCCGGAGGTGGTCGACGGGGATTTCGAGTTCCAGACGCCTGAAGGGGAACTTTTCATCGTATCGAAGCTCGGAGGCGGATACGCCCTCGTGCACATGCGAGTCTGCGGCGGAGAAATCGGCGACGGAGCGGCCGGATGAGGGGGCATCGGATGGCCGTGGTGTTTGCCACCGGACTCGTTCTTGGCTTGGCAGCCGCTGCAGATGCTCATGGTAGTCAGTGGTGGAATATCTTGTGGCCAAAGGCACCCAGCCCTACTGATGTGCATTGGGGCTTCAATGACGAGGTCATGGGGGCGACCAAGCGCGATTCGATAACCACGGGCTCGAACAAGTGGGACTTCGCAAATGGGGCAGACTTCAAGTTCACCCAGGACCTTGCTGATGAGACAGAAGACTACCCCGGTTGGAACCGGGCTCTTGACTGCAACCCGTTCCCAAACAATAGCGTGCACCTTGATGACAGCATCCCGGACAGCGGCTCGTACGCCGATGCGCTCGCGGTCACGCAGGTTTGCGACGAGGACGGAGACGGCAAGATCAACTCATTCATAGTCGTGTTCGATACAGACTGGAATTGGTATTGGGACTCCGGCACGCCTTCATCCGGTCAGGCTGACTCCCGATCGGTCGCCGCCCACGAGTTTGGTCATGCGTGGGGAGGCTGGTTCAGTGACCACTTCACCGGATCAAGCCTGTGCCCTAACGATAGCGGGCGACACACGATGTGCGCGAGCCACGTCCTGGGCACGACGTGGCAGCGCACGCTCGAAACCCATGATTCGCATACCATTTCCAATGCATACCCCCCACCGTAAGGGAGCAGCTGTCCTCGATGGACGGCGACGTTTGATGCATGAGTCGCCTGCCATTCCGTTCGATCCCGTCGGTATCCCGTGACGGGAGACGTGCTGTTGAGACGCTCCCTGACCGTCCTCGGAGCTGCTATCGGGGTAGCAGCCGTCGTCTTCTCCGTCGCGAGCGCGATCTCGACGACGTCGGAGACGACCGGAGTCGTCCGCGTCGAGAGGGCGTTTGTCGATGGGTGGCATTTCGGCTGTCACGCGGATGCCTGCCAGGCAGGACCTTCCCCATTCGGTCCGATCAGGGTAACGAGCCCAGTCTCAGAGGCTACCGTCGACGTCGTGGTGACGGTGACGATGGATTATCAGACGACTAGGGGCGACTACGGGATCGTTCGGATGCGATACCGGGAGTCGGGATCACACGCGGTCACGATGCGACCCGGCGACTTCCGGCTTGACTCATCTGGTGAACTTACAACGACATCGTTGAGCTGGGTCGCGAGGGATGTTCCCGGGGGCGGAGCCGAATACGAGTTCAGCCTGTTGGCGCTCCCTCGAATCGGCCCGGGCGGGGGCGACCAACACTTCCACTTCAGGGGACGTCATCTCACCGTCGTGATCGAGATGTGGTCCACGGGCTGATCGCGGTGGAGTTTCCTCCGGCATCGCGCGGCCGCACCGCAGCAAGTCTCTAGGCTTGATCGCTTTCGCCGTCCGCGTCTATCTCGCACCGACCGCCGCCTCGGCCGGCTCCCAGCGAATGGCTCGACCTGATATGAGAGTCACGACCTCCCCGAAGATCTGCTCAATCCTAACGCTGTCTCAAGGATCTTGACGCGGGACACGGTGGTCCCCCTTCCCGTCAATCTGGAACGGGGCCAGCGGCGATCGTGCAGGGCGGCGGCGCCTACAGCATCTTGAAGCCGAAGGGCTCTGGCTTGGTGGTCGGTGGGAATTCCGTTCCCGGGGGCACGCTCGAGAACTGCCCCTTGATCCCGGTGATCCAATCGCGTGCACGATCGAGGAGTTCGTGTTCGTCGTTCATGAACCGGCCGCGCGTGACCATGATCCCGAGGTCTGCGCCGGGGTAGCGGTACTGCCCGACGCCAGCTATCCGCAGGTAGAACGCCTCGGACTCGTCGGCGATCGTGTGCCAGTCGGTGTCCCGGCGCGCGTACCCGATCGCTCCGCTCGACTGCTCCTTCCAGATCCCCGAGAAGGGGGCCTGCGTGATGAGCTCGGTGGCGTCCTCGGTCTGCTTGAGGATGAACTGCGTCCACTCGTCCAGGTTCTGGGTCTGGGCCCAGCGTTCGTTCAGCTCCTCCACGTCGATCTCGTAGTCGACGTCCATGAACTCGAGCAGATGGAACAGGAACAGCGGCATGTCGCCGTAGGCCACGGCCGTGACGTTCGTGATCGAGGAGGCCCCGGTCACGCGTGGGTTCAACTCACCGAGCCACATCTCGCCCGTGTCGGCATCGAGCAGGAAGTCCAACTCGAAGTACCCGCGGTAGCCCTCCTGCCGCAATCGCTCGCCCATCGCGATCGTGCGCTCGCGCGCGGTGCGGCGCTGCTTCTCTGTCAGCAGTTCGGGCGAGACGTCGTTGCCGCACCAGCCGCCGTCGTAAGGCGTGAGCTCCGGGAAACCGGTGAGCTCGGCCATCAGCGGGCCAACCAGGGTGCCATGCCGCGTGATCACGCCCTCGATCGCCAGCTCGCGCGGCTCGATGCGTTTCATCACCTTGATCGGCTCGCCGACCATCTTCTTCTCGTGTTCGTTCCAGTCGTCTTCGTCGGTGATGAAGAAGGTGGTCTGCCCCGAATCCCCGTACGGGGTCTGCACGACTAGATCATCGCCGAGGCCGGCACCCCGAGCCAGCGACAACAGCGCCGAGTAGTCGGTGCCTTCTCCCATCGTGTTGGGCACGCTCGGCACGCCCGCCTCGTTGCCCAGGCGCGTCGTCTCGATCTTCGAGTCCATGCGGTGGCGCAGCGACGCGGGTGGGAACGCGACGTCGAGACCCAGGTCGCCGGCCAGTTCCTCGGTCTCCTCGTCGAACATCAGGAAGGCCGCCTTGCCGCCGCCTCGGCCACGTACCAGGTCGCCGATCTCCTTGTGCCCGAGCAGGTAGTTCACGATCTCCTCGATCGACTCGAACGCCCGAGGTGTCTGCTCGTGTGGAACGATCACGTTCGGGTGCCACCCGTCGAACGAGTCGTAGTAGTTCACGAACTTGAAGTTGCGGACCCAGCGGTCGATCCCCAGGAGGTTGAACGCCGTCGCGCTCACGAAGTAGACGGGTGTCTCGTTCGTTCGGAAGAAGTGCCGGATCTGGGCGATGCCGCGCAGCGTCTGGGAGGCGGCGACGAGCGAGACGGCGTCGGGTGCCGCGCGACCTGCAGGCGAGGCGGCTGGCTCGGGCTCGGGCTCCTCCGGCGCCGCCGGGCGCGGCATCTTCGCGGTCTCGCTCCGTACGAACGCTCGGGCCGCGGCGGCGAGGGCGACGGTCCCCACGACCGCCCAGAGCCAGATCATGACAAGCCGCACCAGTCCCGTATGAACATGCCCATCACCTGTGCGGTCTGCACCACGCTCGGAAGGTACACCCGTTCCCCGACCCCGTGCGCCTGTTCCGCGTACGGGCCGAAGCACACCGCCGGCATGCCTGCCACCTCGCCGAAGACGCGCGCGTCGGTCGTCCCGGTGGTTGCCACGAGCGCCGGCGGCACACCGTGGTGGCGCGCGTAGGCGTTCGACAGCGTGCTCACCAGCGGGTCGTCGTTCGCGACCTCGTAGCCGCTCGCGCGGAACCCGTTGTAGAGGACCTGGGGCGGATGGGCGAACAGCGACGGATCGTCGGCCGCCGCTTCGGCCACGAGGATCTCGATCCGGTCCTGCAGGTCACGCACCGCCATGTCCGGGTAGAGCGCGATGCGATAGCCGACCGTACATTCGCCGGGCACGGTCGAGGGCCAGTCACCACCGTGGATGGTCCCCACGTTCAGACCGATCGGGTGCGGGTAGGCGTCGTACGGCGCCGGAGGGGCTTCGTTCAGGTCAGCCTCCAAGGCCCGGAGGGCCTTGATGATCTTGAGGCTGTGCTCGATCGCGTTGACTGCCTGCCCGCTCGCGGCCGCGTGCCCCGGGAGCCCGCGGATCTTGACCTGGAACCAAAGCACCCCGACCTGCGAGGTGGTGATCGCCCCGCCGAACGGTTCCGCGATCACGGCGGCGTCGGCGGTGTAGCCCGCCAGGATCGTCTGGAGCGCCCCGTTGCCGGTGCATTCCTCCTCCACGACGGACTGAACGTGCACCGGCGCGTGAGGCTCGAGCCCCAGCTGACGCAACCCCTTCACCGCTCCCAGGATCGCCGCCAGCCCGCATTTCATGTCTGCCGCCCCGCGCCCGTAGAGCCAGTCGTCCTCCACGTGCGCCAGGAACGGATCGCGAACCCATTGCTCGCGTGGCTCGGGCGAGACCACGTCGACATGCCCGTTCAGGATCAGCGAACGTCCGTGGTCGAGCGCGCCAGGGTGCCACGTGCCCACGACGTTCACCTTGCCGCCCACGTCCCAATCGAATGGGGAATGCACCGGATGGGCGCGGATCGCCTCGGCGTCCATCGGCACGTCGACCGGCTCCAGCCCGATCTCCCGGAGCGCCTCCCGGACCACCGCCTGGCCACCCTCCTCCTGACCCAGGATGGTCGGCTGATCCACCAGACGAGCGAGGAACCCGGTCATCCACTCGGCCTCGGCCTCTATGGCTTCGGCGATGTCATGGTCCTCGGGGGCCATCTCGCCCGCCGCTTCTGCGTGAGCGACCTGGAGCGCGAGCCCGTCGTAGGCGCTCGCCGGCGGCACGTCGACGCCGGAGACGAGGCGGCTCCCGCCGTAGCCGGTTGCGACGGCGTCCTCGGGGGGATGCATGGGCCGGAAGGGTACACCTGCCCGTCCGGCCATCCGTCCAGCGTGTCACATCGTATGTAATCTTGTAATCTTCGTTACATGACGGACACCGATGACGTAGACGAGCAGGTGCAAGGCTGGTTCTCGGGGCGCGTCCCGGCCGAATGGTTCGACGGGCAGGTCACGGTCAGCGTCGACCGAGACGAGATCCTCGTCGTCGGTCCGCTGTCTGTGCCGGACCCGGGCCCGGAGGCTTCCGAGGTGGCCCGCGAGGAGGCGGTCACGGCGCGCATCCAAGGGTTCCGTGAGGACACCCGGCGCCATCGGATGCGCATCGCCGACGAAGCCGAGGCCAGGTTCGGGCGGAAGGCGTCCTGGGGCGTGACCTGCGGCGAGCGCCAGGCCACGTTCACCGTCCAGGCTATCCCCGCGATGACCCGGCTCCGGATGGACGAGCGTCGGATCCTGGACACCCTGGTCGAGGCCGGGGTGGCTCGTTCCCGCAGCCATGCGCTCGCCTGGTGCGTCCGCCTCGTCGGCACGAAGCAGGATGAGTGGCTCGCCGACCTGCGCGAGGCGCTGAGGACCGTCGAACAGGTCCGCGAGCAGGGCCCGACCACCTAGCCCGTTCAAGGTTCGTGGCCCCGATGCCGACCCCTCGGGTATGGCACCGGGGGGTGGGCTTCGTCGTCGCACGGCATCTTGCTGCGTGTTCCTGGTCGCGTTGATGCTGCTGTCGCAGCCTGCGGCTTCTACGACACTTACTTCTGGTGGTGGGACCTCCGGAGAGGAAGGTTCCGGGCCGCCCGCCATCCCGGTGGTCTACCCGGAGTCGTCCCTCGACCTGATGCGCTCTCGCGCGGCGTCGGTGTCCTTCTCCGACATCGGGCCGGAGCACGCCTGGGCAGGCTCGGCGATCCGATACGTCGCCGGCACGTACACCTGGATGCGCGACTTCGCCCCCGGCGATGACGGCACCTACCCATTCAGGCCCGGGGCTATCGAGACGCGCAAGCACTTCGCGCGCGCGGTCGTGAAAGCCTTCGCGCCCGGCGAGGAGCCGAACCCGGCGATCATGTTCACGGACCTGGACCCCTCCTCCACCTGGTACCGATGGGCCGCGGTCGCGGTCCGGCATGGATGGCTCACCGCCGACGGCAGCGGAGCCTTCGCGCCGGACGAGCCGGTGACCATGGCGACGGTGCATCGAGCGCTCGTGTGGGCCCTCGGCCTCAAGCCGGCCGCCAGGAGCCTGAACCAGGTCCACACGCGAGGCGGGCAGACGTTCAAGGTGCCGGCGAACTTCGGGAGCCTGGTGCTGGGCCTGCGGCTGGGGCTGCGATACAACGCCCCGACCGGGTCTGAGTCGCAGGACGTAGGCCCGACCGACGAACTGTCGCGCGCCCAGGTCGCTTACTCGCTGTTCCGCGCGAAGACCCAGCCCTCGTGGAACGTGCCATCCCTGCTCGAGCAGTACGCAGAGGTGGAGTTGCCTTTCCTCGGCCCGAAGAAGCACGCCCTGGTGCAATGGGGGATCCGATACGGCGGCTACCCCTACGTCTGGGGCGGCGAATGGGGGTTCGAATCACAGGAGCCCTCCGCGCTCGGCGCCCAGCCGAGGTCGGGTTTCGACTGCTCGGGACTGACCTGGTGGATCCTGCGCGCGGACGACGCTATCTGGAACATCGCGCCGCCTCGTCCCTACGGAGGCTGGGCGCTCGCGCAGCGCACATCCGCCGACATGGCCACGATGACCCCGAAGAAGATCACCTACGGAAACCTGGAGCCTGGAGATCTGATGTTCTACGACGGCGACGATGATGGCGTCGTAGACCATGTCGATACCTTCATCGGGAACGGGTTCGCGCTGGACTCCTCGAGCACGCCGGGCGGCGTGACGATCATGTGGGTCGGCGACGGCTGGTATCGCCAGCATTTCGTGCACGGCCGCCGCGTGCTCCCCTGATCTCCGGTTACGCGTCGGCGGCTATCGCCTCGTCCAACGTGGCGCGCTCACCTTCGGTAAGGGGCACGGCTGCTCGAGCGACATCGTCGTGCTTGACCGTGACCGACTCGGCTTCTGCCGAGACCGTGCCGTCGCGTTTGACCACCTGCTCGCAGGTCCGGATCGACGCCTTCCCGTGGCCCTTCCCCCAGCACCGCACGAGGACCTCTTCGTCTTCCAGGGACAGCTCGCTGCGATAGTCGATGGCCACGCGCACGATCACGAACCCGAAGCGATCGCCCATCACCTGGCGGAACCATCGGTCGCGTGCCTCCTCCAGGTAGTTGAGGTACACGGCGTTGTTCACGTGCCCGTAGGCGTCCACGTCGGACCAGCGGATGCGTTCGCGGTACTCGTACATCGCAGTCGCAGCCTATCCGGGCCGGCGCTTCGGATGAGAGAAGGCCCCGGCTCGCAGCGGAGAGCCGGTCCGGGTAGCCTCCGCCCCATGCCGATCGACCCGAGCCATCGGATCCTGTTCGAACCGGTCCAGATCGGGCCCAAGACGCTCCGCAACCGCTTCTACCAGGTGCCCCATTGCAGCGGGTTCGGCACCGAGAAGCCGTGGACACAGGCGGCTCACCGGGCGGTCAAGGCGGAGGGCGGCTGGGCGGCCGTCTGCACCGAATACGCGCCGCTGCGCCCCGATTCCGACGAGGCGCCGTTGATCGCGGCGCGCTTCTGGGACGAGGGCGACATGCGCGCCCTGCGTCTGATGACCGACGCCGCGCATGCGCACGGCGCCCTTGCCGGGATCGAATTGCACCATTCGGGGAACCATGCCCCCAACAGCGTCACGCGGTGGCCGACGATCGCACCCAGCCAGACCGCGAGCGACCTGGATCCACATGTCGTCGCCAAGGCCATGGAGACGAGCGACGTCGAGCTCCTGATAGAGGACTGGGCTGCGGCGGCCATCCGAGCCAGAGATTGCGGGTTCGACATCGTCTACGTCTACGGGGGGCACTCCTACATGCCCATGCAGTTCTTGTCGCGCTTCTACAACCAACGAACCGACCGATACGGCGGGTCGTTCGCCAACCGCGCCCGGTTCTGGCTCGAGGCGCTCGAACGGGTGAAGCAGGCCGTCGGCCAGGACTGCGCGGTGGTGACGAGGATCGCCGTCGAGGGGATGGGCCCGAGCGGGATCGTCGTTGACGAGGCCCTCGAGTTCGTACGGCTGGCAGATGACCTCGTCGACCTGTGGGACGTCAACGTCGGCTCGATCGCGCTCTGGTCGCACGACTCAGGGACGTCGCGCTATTTCGAAGAGGGCTACCAGTTGGAGTGGACCGGTCGCGTGCGCGAAGCGACCCCCAAGCCGATCGTCGGCGTCGGCCGGCTCACGAGCCCGGATCTGATGGCATCGATCATCCGCAGCGGGGCCTGGGATCTGATCGGCGCTGCTCGACCCTCCATCGCCGACCCGTTCCTTCCGGCCAAGATCGCGGAGGGCCGCATCGATGAGATCCGCGAGTGCACCGGCTCCAACGTCTGCATCATGAAGGTCGACGGGTTCGGGCACCTGGGCTGCATCCAGAACCCGACCGCGGGCGAGGAGCACCGTCGGGGCTGGCATCCCGAGCGCGTGGACCGCGCGGCCAACGCGGATGCTCCCGTACTGGTCGTCGGCGCGGGCCCGGCGGGCATGGAGGCCGCCGTCACGCTCGGCCGGCGCGGCTTCGAGATCGTGCACCTCGTCGAGGCGGAACGGGAACTCGGAGGCAAGCTCCGATGGATCCGCCGACTGCCGACGCTCGGCGACTGGGGCAGGATCGTCGACTATCGCACTGTCATGTTGCAGAAGCTGCCGCAAGTGGAGGTGATCACAGGACGCCGCCTCACGGCGC
>Ga0247727_10019855_pt1 | contig 10357 bp, 12 predicted proteins | sample WisWelCaveWW1625_FD_202498 | JGI IMG/M metagenome (GOLD analysis project Ga0247727, IMG submission 202498) | Biofilm microbial communities from Wishing Well Cave, Virginia, United States - WW16-25 | ecosystem: Environmental > Aquatic > Deep subsurface > Groundwater > Cave microbial mat | place... | reverse complement strand
ATGGTGCGGGCCTTGCCGGGCGGTTTGGCTCTCCAGGCGGTAGGGTCAAGATGTTCGATAAGAATCTGGTTCATGCGATCATTGGCGGCAAAGATCTGGACTGCGGCTCGGCCGAGTTGAGTGTGAACCTTGTGTTGACGCGTGGTCACGGCTCCCTACTCCTTGACCTATAATACTTCCGGGCCGTCGGCCATCCGGAAGTAATCCACTTCATCCCGTCACGCGGAACCGCCCGGAGACTAGCGTCTTGGCTTTTCACGCGGCCGACTGGCGACGAATCTGCCGTTGTTGCCTCGCCGCCTCCAGCTTCCGATCCCTGTCGGCGTGGAATCTCCTGCTGACGCCCGACGAGCATGTCCTTCGGTGTGATGTAGCCGATCGCACTGTTCAGGCGGACGTTGTTGTGATGCTCGACGGAGCCCTCCACCAGAGCCGCGCATCTTCCAGCGACAGTGGCGTTCCCGGCCGGATGCACTCTCCTTTGAGCTTCCGTTCGATTGAGGATAGTAGGGCGAAGTTCTGACGTGGGTCATGCCCGAGATCCGAATGAACTCCTTGAAGTCCTTGTGAAGCCCTTGGCCCGCTCCAAGATTATCTCGATGTCCGCCTCGGTCATCGACTCCCGCAGATCCCAGTTGACGATGTATCGGCTGCAGCCGTCCAGAATGCTGCACAGGTAATAGAAAGTTCCGCTGATGTTTATGTACGACACGTCGATGTGCCAGTGTTGGTGCGCCGCCAGCGGCTGCTCAAAGCCCGTGCCCTTCTTCGACCGCTTGCCGTTCCACTTCGATAACAGTCCTGCTTGCCCCAGCACGCGCCAGACGCTGGACGGACTCGTCGCCACAATGTTCGCGTCGAGCATCATAAACGTCAGCCGCCGGTAGCCTTCCAGCGGGTTCTTCAGATGGAAGCCGATAATGGCCTGCTTCTCCCAATCCTCCAACCAGAAATCGCGGGGAACCCAGCCGTTGTGCTCGTTCACCTTGCCGTAGCGTTCCCGCCAATCGTAGAACTTGCTGGCGGCCACATCGAGCCACCCGATGAACCGCCCGGCGGTGATCTCGGTCTTCTCCGACCAGCGCCGGACGAAATCCACGATCTGGTCCCGCGTATCGTGAGGAACCCAGACCCCGGTCAGAGTTCCCCAAGCGTTTTTTTTAGTGCGACGTGTTCCGCCATCAGTTCCGCCAGGACCTCATCCTTGGTCTGGATCTTCTTCTCCAGATAGGCGATCCGCTCCTGCTCTGCGGAATGGTTGGGCCGCGCTTTCGGCTGAAAGGCAGCCGCGCCGTTCTCGAAGAACTCCTTCTGCCAGCGGTAGAAGACCGTGGGCTGGAGTCCCTGTTTGTCACACAGCTCCGAGATCGGCACCTGCTCCAGCAGATGCCTCCTTAGGATGGTAACTTTCTCTTCCGGCGTGTAGTGCTTCCGTTGCTTCTTCATGCGTTCGCTCCATTATCTTAACGGGGGAACGCTTCTCCATTTCCAGCCTGAACCGGAACAGGGCGCCCACGCAGCCTGAGAACTTCAAAACCGCATCCCGTCAGGCAATCCCCTGACACCCCCGCCGCATCCCCCGCGGAACTGCGGCCAGTCCTCGGCCCACAACGCCGCGCACAGACAAGCGGCCGCCAGGCCCCTGGTCATCGACTGTGAGCTTAGATGCCCTTCGCGGGGGTGGGGTGGCTGGCTTACTGCCAAGATCCGGAAGGAAACACCTTCGGTCTCATGCAAGAAGACAAATCGGCGGCCTCACAGGCGCGGTGCTTCAGGCCTTCCGGCAACACTTGGACTTTCGCCGAGATGTCATAGAGCAGTCAGTGGTTCCATGTACCGACCTGAGCATCCGGGTCGCCCCCGATTGTCGCCGGATGGTCTTGCCTGGTCCGCATCCGGCGACAGTCGGCTTTAGTCGGCTTGAACGTCATCGCCTCCCCCCCACCGCGGTTATTCTATAATGGGCTGGATCCCATTGCGCCGTGAAGATCCTGCTAAAACTGGAAGAGCAGATCAAGACTCTCGAATACGAGCTGCGCAACGAGCTGCCCAAGGAAATCAAGCGGGCCCGCGAGTTCGGGGACCTCAGCGAGAACGCTGAGTACAAAGCGGCCAAGGAGCGCCAGGAGATCGTTCGAGCCCGGCTGGGCATGCTCAAGAAGCGCCTGATCGACTACAGCATGATCGATCTCTCGAAGATACCCCACGACGCGGTCGGGCTAGGCTCGACTGTGGTACTCTACGATGTTCACGCGGAAAGCGAGGTTTCCTACCGGCTGGTTTTCTCCGAGGAGACCGACGTGGCTAACGGGGCCATCTCGACCACCTCGCCCATCGGCCGGGGCTTGCTCGGCAAGCGGGTAGGGGACCAGGTGACGATCCGGACGCCGGCCGGCAGCAAGGAGTTCGAGATCCTTCGCTTGACTACCGTCCACGACGAGGGGTAGGGGAACGGTGGCGATTACCTATACCCGGGCGATCGGCACGGCGTGCGGCTGGCTGCTCGACCGCATCGTGCGAGCTCTGGCCTTGGCGCGGATCCATCCGAACTTCCTGACCTTCCTGGGGCTGGTTATCAACATCATTGCCGCGTGGCAATTCGCGCGGGGGCGCTTTTTGGCGGCCGGGATAGTAGTGTTCGTGGGCGGTTTTTTCGACCTGGTGGACGGCCCGGTCGCCCGAGAGACCAACCGGGTCACCAAGTTCGGCGGGTTTTTCGATTCCGTGCTGGACCGCTATTCGGATCTGGCGCTGTACATGGGGCTGCTGGTGTACTACGCCAGCATCGACCGGTTCTTCTATATCATCCTGACGGCGATCGTCATGACCGGCTCGGTGATGACCAGCTACACGCGGTCCCGGGCGGAGAACTCGATTCCCAGTTGCAAAGTGGGTTTTCTGGAGCGGCCGGAGCGGGTGGTGCTGATCATCCTGGGCGCCGTGTTCGACCGGATGGCGCCGGTGCTGTGGGTGATCGCCATCTGGTCCAACCTGACCGTGGCTCACCGCATGGTCTACACCTGGGAGCAGTCGCGGGCGCTGGAGAGGGCGCAACTGGAGCCTCCGGTCGAACGGCAGCCGGTCCGCGCCGAAGCCGCGGTCAACCTTCCAAAATAACTTCGGCGATCGCGAGCTGCTCGGTGTGGGAGAGCGACAGCGCTACGGAGCGGACTCCGAGTTGCCCGGCGAGCTCGGCGGCCTTGCCGGAAAGCCGCAGGGTGGGCTTGCCGGAGCCGAGATTGATCACTTCGAAGTCCACCCAGCGCACTCCGTTCTTCCAACCGGTGCCGATGGCCTTCATGCCCGCCTCTTTGGCCGCAAAGCGAGCGGCGTAGCGCTCGAACCGGTTTTTCTTGCCCTCGACGTAGGCGATCTCGGCCGGCGTGTAGACCCGGCGGAGAAACCGCTCGCCGTAGCGCTCGATGGACTTGCGAATGCGGGCCACTTCGGCCAAGTCCACGCCCGAGCCGACGATCACCAGCCGCCTCCCTTCATGGAATCAACCGAGCAGCCGATCGGCAGCGGCCACGCCGGCCCCGGCAGGTGTGGAGAAGCCCTCTGCCGCCAGGGAGCGCTCCAGGGCGTGCAGGACGATTCGGACGTTCTCCGCTGTCGAGGAGCTGCCCATTAAGCCGATGCGAAAGATTTTGCCGGCCAGCGGTCCGAAACCGCCTGAGATTTCGATGCTGAACTGATCGAGCAGCCGCCGGCGGACCCGGGCGTCGTCCACCCCGTCGGGCACGCGCACGGTATTGAGCGGCCACAGGCGGTCCTGCGGGCGAGCCAGCATCTGGAGACCCATGGCCTCCACCCCGGCCACGAAGGCCAGATGGTGGCGCCGGTGGCGCTCGAAGCGGGTTGGCAGCGTCTCCTCCTCGACCAAACGCAGCGCCTCGCGCAGGGCGTAGAACAGACTGACCGGCGCGGTGTGGTGGTAGCGGTGCGGCTCGAACCAATAGTCTTCGAGCAGACGCAGATCCAAGTACCAGGCCGGCGGCTTGCGCGAGCGCGCCCGGAGCCGGTTCCAGGCGCGGTCGGACAGGGCCAGAGGGGCCAGTCCCGGCGGCGCCCCCAGCCCTTTCTGCGTGCAGCTATAGCAAATGTCGAACCCTGAGGCGTCGAAGTCGACCGGCAGGGCCCCCAGGGCGGTTACCGCGTCCACCAGGAACAGGGCGTCGCGCTGCCGGACCGCCAGGGCCAATTCTCGCGCGGGATTGAGCACCCCGGTCGAGGTTTCGGCCCTCACCATGGCCACCAGCTTCGGGTGGATGCCGTCCAGGGCGCGGCGCGCCTGCTCGGGATCGAAGGCCTCGCCCCACGGCGCCTCGACGCGCTGCAGACGGCCGCCCCAGCGCTCGACCATGTCGCAAATGCGCTCGCCGAACAGCCCGTTGACGAACACCGCCACTTCGTCGCCTGGCTCGACGAAGTTGCTGATCGAGGCCTCCATGCCCGACGAGCCGGTCCCCGATAAGGCGATGACGAACCGGGCCTCGGTACCGAAGACTGGCCGCAGCAGCCGCTGGATGTCGGCCATCACCGCCAGGCACGCCGGATCCAAATGCCCGACCAGCGGCGCGGCCATGGCCTGATACACGCGGTCGTCGACCATGCTGGGCCCGGGTCCCAGCAGCAGCCTGGCGGGGGGATGATAGGCGCAGGTTCTGTCCATTTCAGCCGCCGGCCACCGCCGGCTTGATGATGCCGACCCCCATTTTGGAATATTCGGCGGCCAGCCGGTTGAACATTTCCTCGTCCTGGTAGGTTCCGACGATGGCGCCGCCGGAACCGGCGAAATTCGAAGTGGCCCCCAGCCGCCGGGCGGTCTGGATCATTTCCAGGTTGCCCTCGCTGATCCTGTAGATGGCGGCTCGCAGGTCGAAGTTGGCGTTGACCAGCGTTCCTAGTTGCTGGTAGTCGCGCTCGACGAGCGCCTGCCGGGCCTGTTCGGCGTAGTCGGCCCACTGCTTCATCGCGTGAAGCACGACCGGATCCCCGGCCTGGAACCGCTCTCGTACGTTGCTGTGGAACACCTCGGTGCCCTCGCTCAGCGACGTCCGATAGGCGACGTAGACCTCAGGCAGCAGCGACGGATCGAGAGGCTCGTAGTTGCCGTACCCTTGCCGCTGCATGATGGGCCGCGCGAAGTCCATGTAGACCAGGCCTTCGTACGCCTGAATGACGCGATCCTGGAGGCCGGCGGGAACCCCTAGCTCGCGCGTCTCGGTTTCCAGAACGAGGTTGGCCTGAACGGGCAAGGGCATCTCGACCGAAAAGTGCTTCATCAGCGCTCGCAGCGCCGCCGTGATAATGGCGCTCGACCCCCCCAGCCCCAGCCGCTGGGGGATGCTGGACTCGTATTCGATGGTGAAGTTCCGGTCCGGCAGCTCGATGCCCTGTTGCTGGCAGTAGTCGGAAAAGCGCATGAGCAGCGCCTGAATGATGCGGACGCCGCCATAGTAGCCCCGCCAGCGGGTGGTGCGCCGCAGCTCCTCCAGGTTCTCGAACACCGGCGTGTCGGCCTTGGAGAGCTTGATCTCCAGTCGGGCGCTGGGATAAAGCAAGACGCGGGCCCGGAAGTTGCGCACGATGAAGGAGATGGTCTTGCCGAAGTAGCCGTCGCTGGGGTTGCCCACGAAGCCGGCGCGGGCGTAGGCGCAAGTTTCGATCATGCCAGGTCCGTATTAGGTGACCATGGCCAGTACCGTATGCCCGCCACATTGAACGCCTTTCGGCTCAGCACCAGGGCCGGACGTCGCTTCTCTCCCTCCCGGTCTGTGAACGGGAAGGGAACCACAATGACTTCCCACGGTTCACAGATCACGGAACGCTTCTTCGTCTTCCGCCGTGGTCCATTCGTCGAGGCTCCGCGACAGGGCGGCGTGGAAAGCCGCATCGAACGGCTCGATACGCCGCAGCGTCACCGCGCGCCCCCTGACCTGGTAGGCGATGGTGTCGCCCGGCTTGACGCCGAGTCTCTCGCCTACTCGCCGGGGGATGGTGACCTGCCCCTTGCTGGAAAGCTTGCTCAGCAGCATGGCTTTACTCTTTACAGTAAAGAATACAAGACGGAACAGCCTGTTGTCAATGCCCTCGGCGCGCCTCGATCCCGCGCGCAGGAAGTCTGTGGCGGTTACAATATATCCGCGGGATCTTGGGGATCCAGGGAGACCCGGTGATTGCGGGCTGTCATTCAAAGGGTGAGCCAGGCGCGGGTCGCGGTGGGCGGCGACACGGTAGCCGCCATTGAGCGTGGCCTGCTGGTTCTACTGGGAGTGGCCAAGTCCGACACGGAGGCCGACGCCGAGTACCTGGCGGAAAAGACCGCCGGGCTGCGCGTCTTTCCCGACCAGGAAGACAAGATGAACGTCGCGCTGGGGGAAAGCGGCGGGGAGGCGCTGGTGGTGTCCCAGTTCACGCTGTACGGCGACTGCCGGAAGGGCCGGCGTCCGAGTTTTGACCAGGCGGCCGGCCCCGACCAGGCCCGCGCATTGTATGAGCTCTACGTGGATCGCCTGCGGGCCCGCGGCTTGCGGGTCAAGACCGGCGTCTTTCAGGCCATGATGCAGGTCGAGCTGGTGAACGACGGCCCGGTCACGCTGCTGCTCGATTCGAGCAAGAACTTCTGAAACAGGAGGCGGGGATGAAGACCCTGAACCGGCGCGAGGCGGTAAAGCGGCTGGCCGCCGGGGCGGCCGTCTGGCGAGCGCCGCTTTCGGCCCAGGCGCAAACAAAACTGCCCAACATCGTTTTTCTCATCTCCGACGACCACAGCGCAGCGGACCTGGGCTGCTACGGGAATCCGGCCGTCGCCACGCCCAACCTGGACCGCCTGGCCGGGCAGGGCGTGCGTTTCGACAGCGCCTTTGTCAGCTCGCCGCAGTGCAGTCCCAATCGATCGTCGATTCTTTCCGGCTGCGCGCCGCACACCATCGGAACCAGCCGCCTGCATTCCCCCTATCCCCCGCACGAGCCGAGCATCGTGGAGATGCTGAAGCAGCGGGGATACTACGCCGGCGCCTATCGCAAGGTGCATCAGGGTGAAGTCTTCGACCGCCGGTTCGACTTCCGCGCCGGGGACCAAGAGCCGTTTCCAAGCTTCTTCGACCGGCGTCCGGCGGACCGGCCGTTTTATCTCCACGTCGGGTTCCATGATCCGCACCGGCCCTACCGGAAAGGGGCCTTCTCGCCGCCGCACGATCCGGCCCGGGCGCGAGTGCCGGACTTCTTGCCCGACACGGCCGCGGTCCGCGAGGATCTGGCGCTCTATTACGACGAGATCGCGCGCCTGGATTCCCAGGCCGGCGAAATTCTGCGGATCCTGGAAAAGCTTGGACTGGCGGAGAACACCCTGGTGATGTTTACCGGCGACAACGGGATGCCCTTTCCGCGCGCGAAGGGAACGCTGTACGATTCCGGGATCCGCGTGCCGCTGATCGCTCGCTGGCCGGGCCGGATCCGGGCCGGGACGGTCACCCGCGAGCTGGTTTCCTCGGTCGATCTGCCGGTCACCTGGCTGGAGATGGCGGGCTTGGCCAGACCGGCCAAGATGCAAGGGCGCAGCCTGCTGCCCCTGTTCGAGCGCGCGGAAAACGGCTTCCGTGAGACCGTTTTCGCCGAGCGCAACTGGCACAACAACTTCGACCCCATGCGGGCGGTCCGCACGCGGCGCCACAAGCTTATTTACAACGCTCGTCCGGAGCTGCCTTACCGGCCGATCGCCGATCTGGAGGCTTCTCCGAGCTGGGCTTCCTACCTGGCCGAATCCCGTTCGCCAGCGGGCGCGCTGCGCCCGCATCACTGGCAGTTGCTGGCGCCGGTCCGTCCGTTATTGGAGCTTTACGACCTGCAGAAGGATCCCGGGGAGTTCCACAACCTGGCGACCGATCCGGCCCACGCCGCCCTCCGCCGGGAACTGGAGTACCGGCTCAGCGACTGGATGCACGAGACCCAGGATTTTCTGCCGCCATTGTACTCTGGCTACCCAGCGTCGCGGAATCCGGGGCGGCGGGACGGAGCGTGACATCGCTGGCAGCGAGCATCCGGCGCTACAGGACTGGCACAACGAGGTGAGTCTGGGAGTCCTGCTCGGATCCGGAGTCTTGGGTTGAGCCCGCCGCCCGGTCCAAAAGACCTCGTTGTCCTGACCGCAGACGCGGAGCCGGCCGTTGTCAATTGACGTCCGACTGCACACCGGGCAGCCATTGCCAACGCAGGCTGGACTCTGCCGGCCCAGACGCATTACTGGGACGCGCTGATCGTAGCGGCCGCCGAACGAGCCGGCTGCGCCTTTCTGCATCAGCGAAGACTTTCAGTCTGGCCGCCGCTTCGGCCCAGTCACGGTGGTTAACCCGCCCCCGCCGCGCGGAATCCCGGGCGGTGGGACGGGGCGTGACATCGTTGGCCAAGGCCGCGATATGATGGGAGGCGATGGCCCCGGCGCAGCGGCCATCCAGGTGCTACGATGATCACCCGATTGACCGCGAAGGGCTTTCGGTGCCTGCGAGAAGTGGACCAGCCCTTGCGACCCTTCGAGATTCTGGTCGGTCCGAACGCTAGCGGGAAGTCTTCGTTCTTGGAGGTCATTCGTTTCCTGAGCGATGCGGTCGATTCGGGAGGGCTGCCAGCCGCAATTGAGAAACGGGTTGGAAGCTTCCAGGATCTGGTGTGGCGGCGAGAGGCCAATCTATTCGAGGTGGCCATCGAAGCGAAGTTGCCACAAGCTGCGCGGAGCCAGATATCAACCCAGGCCTGGTCGGAGACCGTACGATACGAGATCGCAGTTCGAGTCGATCCTGAAACGGATCGGCCGGTGTTCGCCACGGAACACGTCCGGCTGCGGGGGAACTCGACAGACGTGTCGCCGGCCACGCGTAACAAAAACAAAATGCTGTTCGTGGGGAGGGGAGCGGTCGGCGCGACGAAGGATCGGCAAACCCCCACGTTTCATTGTTAGCTCAACTGCCGGGGGATGCGTCGGACTTCCGCGGCGCTGGATGGCTCAGGGATTTGCTCCGTTCCCGGGTGCAATTGGTCGCCCTCGACAACAAGCAGTTGCGCCGCCCGGTTGCGCCCGGAGCGGCCCAACCGGGGTTCCTTGACGGATCCTATCTTCCCAGGATGGTGTTCCAGTTCTCAGAGCGCGATCCAGAACGGTTCCAGGAGTGGGTGGCCCATGTGAGAACGGCCTTCCCCGACCTCCGGACAGTTCGCAGTGTTTACCGGCCTGAAGACAGGACTCGCTACGTGATGTTGTGCTACGAGAACGGACTCGAAGTGCCCGCCTGGGCAGCCTCGGAGGGTACGTTGCGGTTGCTGGCTTTGACGATCCTGGCATACGCGCCGAACTCAGATCAGGTATTCCTGATTGAAGAACCGGAGAACGGAATCCATCCCGGCGCCGTGGAATCGGTGTACCAGTCGCTCTCCTCGGTTTATGAGGGACAGGTCCTGGCGGCCACCCACTCGCCGGTTCTGCTGGCGGCCGCCCGCGCCGAGGAGATTCTGTGTTTCACCAGGACCGCTGACGGCGCTGCGACCGTGGTGCGTGGCAGCGAGCATCCGGCGCTACAGGACTGGCACAACGAGGTGAGTCTGGGAGTCCTGCTCGGATCCGGAGTCTTGGGTTGAGCCCGCCGGCCGGTCCAAAAGACCTCGTTGTCCTGACGGCAGACAAGGACGCTCAGACTGCGTTCAGGGTGCTGCTCGGCCGCCACCAATCGTTGGGGAGCCGGCCGCTGTCAGTAGACGCGCCGCGGTGGCATTAACCCCCGCCGCGCCTGTATGATAACCATAGGGGCGGTTGCTTCTGCCGCTCCGATTTCCAGTACATGGACTTCAGCTACACGCAGGAACAGCAACAATTGCGCCGCATGGTGCGCGAGTTTGCCGAGGCCGAGATCGCCCCCTACGTCAGCCAGTGGGACGAAGAGCAGACCTTTCCCGTGGACGTCGTCCGCAAGCTGGGGGAGCTGGGCCTGCTGGGCGTGCTGTTTCCCGAGGAGCTGGGCGGCGCCGGGATGGGTTACCTCGAGTATGTAATCGTCATCGAGGAGCTTTCGCGCGTCGACGGCTCGGTCGGACTAATCGTGGCCGCCCACACTTCGCTGTGCACCAATCACATTTACAGGAGCGGGACGCCGGAGCAGCAGCGGACCTACGTGCCGCGGCTGGCTTCCGGGGAGTGGCTGGGCTGCTGGTCGCTGACCGAGCCGGAAGCAGGATCCGACGCCGCCGGAACCCGCACCACCGCCGTCCAGGATGGCGGCTGCTGGGTCATGAACGGCTCGAAGACCTTCACCACCAACGCCCACCGAGCCGACGTCTGCGTGGCCATGGCGGTGACCGAGCGCGCTCA
>Ga0247727_10019854_pt1 | contig 10358 bp, 8 predicted proteins | sample WisWelCaveWW1625_FD_202498 | JGI IMG/M metagenome (GOLD analysis project Ga0247727, IMG submission 202498) | Biofilm microbial communities from Wishing Well Cave, Virginia, United States - WW16-25 | ecosystem: Environmental > Aquatic > Deep subsurface > Groundwater > Cave microbial mat | place... | reverse complement strand
CACCCAACGCAGTGTTACCCCCAGTCGCTCGATTCGTTCCTCTCTCATCCCCCTATGCTGGGGTCTGTCAAGAGGAACTTTCTACTTTGCTCAATAGGAACTTCTCATTTTGCGGCGACATACGCGCGCCGCGCGGTCGCGCGCGACATGAAAGTGGGCTGCGGCTGATCGGGTTGGTCTCGCGCCATTGCCGGTTGCGGCCGGCCCTTCACTCTTGTGTCGTGCACCCGCCGCATGGCGGCGCAGGGACTGGAGCGGCCGAGAATGACGCCGTGAGCTTGACGTTAGTTAGCCGGCTTCAGGTCGCGGTGCATGACCCGCTTTCTCGCGCGCCCCCGAGCGGGGCGCAATCTGCAAGCAGAGGAGCAAAGCCTCCTCGACCGGCATCGGCCCGGACAGCGTTCCGCCCGGCGCCAGCTCCAGCACGAGGTAGTGAACGCCGCCGGATTCCTCCCGCCCTTGGATCCAGAAGGCTGGCCGCTGCCGCCGAGCCGATCAGGAATACCCTCCGGTTCACCCGAGTGACCTCCTCGGCCTAACTACTAAGTACCGCAGGCAAGCCCAGGGCCCGTCAGGAAACAACTATTGCACCGCTCCTTGCAGTCGCGCCGCGGAATCCGATTCTGAAGCCGCGGCCAAAGCGAGCGGATGTGGCGAACGGCCATCTTCCGGGCGTGCCGAGCGGGCCCAGGCATAGCCCTCAAGGTGATTCCTCAGCGACTCTTCCTCAGCGGCGGGCGGCCTCGCCGGGGCTGTCGAGCAGCCGCAGCACCTCGGCGCAGTCACTCAGGCGCGCGAGCCGGCGGGCCCATCGGCTGTGGATGGTGGCGTCGAGCTTGAGGCTGGGGGCGCTGGCGAGCAGCGTTCGGACGGTTTCGGTCTGGCAGTCGCCCACGGTGAACTTGTCGATATCGGGCACGCCGCTGACGGCCAGCGCCAGGGTGTCGGGCCCGGGTTCGGCGCCACGGTCGAGCAGCAGGCGGACCACCCTGGCATCGCCGTAGCCGGCGGCCATGGTGATCGCAGTGAGGCCGCGGTCGCTGCGGGCATTGACGTCGGCGCCGGCGTCGAGCAGCGCCTCCACCGACCGGCGCCGGAACTTGTGGATGGCGTGCATCACCGGAGTCCAGTCGTTGGGCCCGCCGCGGAGGTTGGGATCGGCGCCGCGGGCCACCAGCAACGGGATCATGTCCACGCGGCCCGCTCGGGCGGCCCACTTCAGGGCGCTGAACCCGCGGCTGTTCTGCTCATTGATGGCCGCGCCAGCATCCAGCAGACGGGCGACTTCGGCGGCGTCGCCTCGGACAGCTGCCGCCGTCAGCGGCGTGTCCCGGTGGTGGCCGCATCCGGCGAGCAGGAGCAACCCGGCGGCCAGGCCGGTCCAGCTCAGTAACCGCGCCATTCAAGGGCCCTCCTCTGACTTCCGGGGCAGTATAGCACCTCTACTTTGCCATGGAAAGTACTTTTTTGATAAAGGACACAGGTTCTGTTATCCTGGTGGGTGGTCGGCGGGAGGCGCCGTGAAAGAGCCGGTTCCGTTCGTGATGGAGCGCTTCGGGAAGCTGTCGGACCTCGACCGTTCCTTCGACATCGCCTATTGGCAGCGTCTCGGACCGCAGGCCATTTTTGCTGCCGCCTGGCAGCTCGTCGTGGAGGCCCACCGCCACGACCCCGACTGTGAACTCCGGCTTCGAAGATCTGTTGAAAGCTTTCAAAAGCTGCGGCGTTAGGGTGTTTCAGGCGCTGGCGCTCCGCTGGCCGGCCTGACGCCGGCCGACTTTGCGTGGACATCCTGATGTCCATCGACGGCGCCGCCTTCAGGGAGGCGTGGCCCAACCGGCGCTCGGCGGGGAAGCGGCCTGGTTCATCGGCCCGGAGGATCTGATCCGCAACAAGCTGGCGATGGCGCGCCATATCGATCTGCACGACGTCGAGCAGTTGCGGAAGGCCGGCGGCCGGAAGGTCATAGCGGCACCGCGTTCTTCCGGACGTAATCGTCGAGCATGGACTCTCTGGGCCCGATGTAGTGGAAGGGCTCGGCCCAGGCGAGGCCGTGGCGGCCGCCGGTTTCGGCGTCCTCGCGCAGCACGATGTGCTTGACGTAGGCACGGTTGGCCGCGGCATCGTCATTGCCGAGGATCGGGAGACGCTGTTTCCGCTCGGCCAGGCGGCGGCGCAGGGAAGCGCCGTTCTCCCCGGCTGGTCCCTGCGTGACGTTGGCCAGGTTGACCTCCACCTTCTGGTCGATGACGGAGCTGATGTCGACCACGCGGTTGACCAGTTGGGGTCCTCGGGCGTAGTAGTACTTCTCAGTGACCGAGTGGGGCATGACGCCGGCCTCGAAATGCTCGGGCAGGTCCCAGGCGCCGCCGGCCATCCAGCAGGCCGCCTCCACGCATTGGGCGGTCACGTAGTGGTCGGGATTCTCCTCGTAGTGGCCCCAGGGGTCGTAGCAGAAGATGGTGTCCACCTTCATCATACGGAACAGGAAGATCAGGCGATGGCGCAGCTCGGCCGGGGGGACACCGTCGAGCTCGTGGTTGCGGTAGTGCAGGTCGAAGACCTTGGCCAGCCCCAGGCGGCGGGCGACCTCGTAGTTGTCCTTTTCGTTGTTGAGGACGACCTCGCCCATGGTGCGTCCGCGGCCGGCCATCTCGTCGTTGGTGGTGCGGATGAGGATGCCGGTGTAGCCTTCCCTCAGGAGCTTGAGGATGGCGCCGGCGGCAAACAGCGGCAGGTCGTCGGAATGGGGCTGGATGGCGGCCAGGACCTTGCCCTGGTGGGGTTGCCCGGGCCGGTCGCGCTCGACGAACACGCCGGCAGTTTGCGACTGGTCACGCATCTGGGTCTGTGGCAGCGCCGCGGCGCTCGAGCCGAGCCACGCGCCGCCCGCCAGCGTCCGTCCGAGGAATCGTCGTCGTTGCATGGTGCGCCTCCTGTTGTCGGGCGATCATCTTAGCATGCGATGCTAGAATGGCCGCGTGGAGCCGGCGATCGAGCTGGACCGGGAGGAGGCGCGGGCGCTGGGCGCGCTGATCGAGAAGGACATGGCCACGCCGGACTACTACCCCCTGTCGCTCAACGCGCTGATGCACGCCTGCAACCAGAAGTCCAACCGCGACCCGATGATGTCGATGGACGAAGAGGCTGTGGTCCGCGCGGTGGAAGGATTATGCGCCAAACAACTGGCCCGCACCAGCAGCGGCGAGGGCCGCGTTGCCAAGTACGGCCACCGGGCTTCGGAGACCCTCGGACTGGGCAACCGCGAGCTGGCGGCGCTGTGCGTGCTGCTGCTGCGCGGGGCGCAGACGGCCGGGGAGATCCGCGCCCGCACCCAGAGCCTGCGCAGCTTCGACGACCTGGAGTCGGTGGAGGCCTGCCTGCGCCGCCTGGAGGAACAGCCCGACGGAGCGCTGGTAAAGCAGCTTCCGCGCCAGCCGGGGCGGAAGGAGCCGCGATGGGTCCACCTGCTGTCCGGGGAGACGGCCGCAGCGGATGCCGCAGCGCCGCCGCCGCCGCCGGACCCGCCGGACCGCATCGCCAGGCTGGAGGCGGAAGTGGAGCGGTTGCGGCGAGAGGTGGTTGAGCTGCGGCGGCAGATGGAGCAGATGCAAGGCGGAGGCGCCCGCTAGGGCTTGCCCGGCGGGCCGCGGCGGCCGCCGTGGAAGCGCCGCTCGTACTTCAGCACGTTGACCACCACGCCCAGCAGCACCCGGAACATATAGTAGACCGCCTGCAGCGAGCCGATGGTCGAGCGGCCGGCGCGGCGGGGGAACATCTTCACCGGCACTTCGCAAAAGCGCAGCGCCTTGCGCTGCAACACCACCAGGGCTTCGATCTCCGGGTATTCCAGGGGGAAGCTGCGGCTGAAGACCTCCAGCGCCCGGCGATTCACGGCCGCGAACCCGGAGGTCGGGTCGGTGATGCGCTTGCCGAGGATGGGGTAGAGCACCAGGGAAAACAGCAGCCCGCCGAGCCGCCGCAGCCACTGCACCTGGTAGCCGTTCGGCGCCAGGAACCGGGAGCCGGTCACCATGTCGTACCCATCGGTATGGAGCTTGTCGAGGAGTTGGGGGATGTCGCCGGGGTTGTGCTGGCCGTCGGAGTCGACCCGGACCACGCACTGGTAGCCGTGCTCGAAGGCGAAGCGATAGCCGGTCTGGACGGCGCCGCCGAGGCCCAGATGGTGCGGCAGGCGGAGCAGCTCGGCGCCGGCCTGCCGCGCCGCCTGCGCGGTGGCGTCGGCCGACCCGTCGTCCACCACCACCACCGGCGCCTGGGGCAGCACCCGGCGGACGGCGCGCACCACCTCCCCGACCGATCCCTCTTCGTTGTAGGCAGGGATGATCACCATCAGCGGTCTGGCTTCGGAATCGGTCATGGTTGCAGGGCCAGGTCCCGGGCGGAGATCGAGTGCCGGCGCAGCAGCCGCCAGAACGCAAGGTCCGACAAGGCGGCGCGGCCGGCAGCGCGCCGCCGCCGAGACAGCATGGCCGGCAGCGCGCGCATCGCCTGGAAGTTGGCCGAAACGACGATTATCCCAAGTTTCCACCACCCCGCGCCGGACTCCCCCCCCAAGCCCCGGCCGCTGGCCAGACCCCACAGGTGCATGACGTAGCGCCACAGCGAGAACAGCGGAACCAGCGGCCAGCTCCACAGCGGGAAGTTCTTCATCACCACGTACAGCCGGTTTCGCTCGACGTAGAAGGCTTTCACCGGGGACGCGCGGCCGGCCGACTGGGAGTAGCGATGATGCACGACCGCGGAAGGCACGTAGCGGCACCCCCATCCGGCTCGGCGCCCTCGCAGCCCCAGATCTGTATCTTCACAATACAGAAAGAAGTCGGGGTCGAACCGACCGATCTGGGCGAGCATGGCGGCGCGGTAAAGCGCGGCGCAGGCGCTCGGGAACAGCACCTCCTCGGCCGAGGCAAAGGCCGAGGCGGGAGCCATGCGGCCGCGCTGCTTCGTGCTCCCGTCCAGGTACGCCACCATGCCGGCTGAATCTAGCAGCCCCGGCGAGCCGGCCAGGCGGACCTGGGAGGCGCACATCCCGATGCGGGGATCGCCGCGTGCGGCCGCCACCAGCTCCTCCAGCCACGCTGGATCCGCGAAGGCGTCGTCGTTGAGGGTGCAGATGAACTCGCCGGGGGCCGCTTCGATGCCCTGGTTGATGGCCGCGCCGAAGCCGGCGTTAGAGCGGTTCTCCAGCACCCGCACCGGCATTCGCGCCGCCGGACCACGGGCTGCCGCCGCCCCTACGCCCCGGCCGCTGTTGTCCACCACCACCACCTCGAAGCCGGTGAAGATCTGGGCCGACAAGTGCGCCAGGCACTTCTCCAGGTTTTCTCCCCCTTCCAGGGTCGGGATAATGACGGTGACCGGCGGCGGCAAGCTAGGATAATATCACCGCACCCTCATGGCCCACCCCTTGCGCATCGGCGTCAACGCGCTGTACCTGATTCCTGGCGGTGTGGGGGGCACGGAAATCTACTTGCGGAATCTGCTGGCGGCGTTGGCGGAAGTCGATCGGGTCAACCGGTACTTCGTGTTCCTCAACCGGGAGACGGCGGCCGCCGATCCCCCGCTCACGCCGGCGGCGGCGAATTTCGAGGGCGTGCGGTGCCCGGTGCGTGCCGCCAACCGGCCCTGGCGGCTGTTTTGGGAGCAGGCCGGGCTGGGGCTGGGGAGCTGGACGCGCCGGCTGGACGTGCTGTTCTCGCCCGGCTTTACCTCGCCCCTGGTGTCGCGGGGAAGCAAGGTTACCGTGATCCACGACCTGCAGCACAAGCGGCAGCCCCAGAACTTCGGCCCCCTGGAGCTGGCGGCCTGGCGGGCGGCGGTGTGGATGTCGGCCCGCTTCTCCCGCGAAGTGGTGACCGTCTCGGAGAGCTCGCGGAAGGATATTACTGAGATCTACCATCTGCCGCCCCAGCGCGTCCACGTGGTGCGGCACGGGGTGGAAACGGCGCTGTTCGAGGGCCGTGACGAACGGCCGGAATTGGTGGGCGACTGGCCCTACCTGCTGTCGGTCTCCACCATACACTCCCACAAGAACTGGCACCGCTGGCTCGAGGCCTACGAGCGCCTGGTGGCCGGCGGGTGCCGCCACCACCTCGTCATCGCCGGCCTGCGCGGCAACTACTTCGAGGAGCTCGAGCGCCGCATCGAGGCCTGCGGCCTGCGGGATCGCGTACATTCCACCGGCTGGCTGCCCCGAGCCCAGTTGCGGGGCCTCTACCGCTGCGCGACCGCCCTGGTCTTCCCGTCCACCTTCGAGGGATTCGGAATGCCGGTGGTCGAGGCGATGGCAGCCGGTGTCCCGGTGGCGTGCTCCGATATCGCGCCCCTGCGGGAGGTGGCCGGCCGAGCGGCCTTGCTCTTCGATCCCTACTCGGTCGAGTCGATCGCGGGCGCCGTGGGACAACTGCTGGCCGACGATGGCCTGCGGCAGCGGCTGGCAGAGCAGGGCCGCCAGAACGCCGCCGGCTACAGTTGGACCCGCGCGGCCGAGGAAACGTTGGCCATCCTCCGCCGCGCCGCGGAGGCCTCCCGATGAGCGACCACGACCGCGCCCGCGACCTGTGGGAACAGGGAACCCGCCACCTGATGGAGGGCGAAGTGGAGGAGGCCATCCGCCTGTTCGAGCAGAGCATCGCCGTAATGCCCACTGCTGAGGGCTACACCTACCGCGGGTGGGCCCGCTCCTACCAGGGCCGGCTCGACGAGGCCATCGCCGATTGCCACACCGCCATCCGGCTCGACCCCGACTTCGGCAACCCCTACAACGACATCGGCGTCTACCTGATGCAGCAGGGGCGCCTCGACGAGGCTATCCCGTGGCTCCAGAGGGCCAAGAAGGCCCCTCGCTACGAGCCCCGCCACTTCCCCTATACCAACCTGGCTGGAATCTTCGAGCGGAAGGGCCGGTGGCGCGAGGCCATCGCGGAATTCCAGGCTGCGCTCCAGATCCAGCCGGGACTGGAATCGGCCATCCACGCCATCGCCCGCCTGCGCGCCCGCATGAACTGAAACGAACACGGGTTATGGGCTACACTGGATCCGTGAAGCCTGCTGCTCCAAGCCCGCAAGTACGCGCTGGGGCGCCGAACCACGGTCAATGCCTTGGTGCGTGAGTACCTGGCTGGACTCGTGAATCAAGGGGACCGCCGGGAGGCCCGGGAGCGGCTTAAAGCGGCCATGGAAAAAGGCATTATCGATTTGGGCGACTGGAAGTGGAATCGCGACGAGCTGTATGAGCGATGATGCGGGCCCGGTCGAAACGAGCTCGTCCCGTCGGAAAAACGTCGCCAGAGAACTCGTAGAGCGGCTGGACGAGCAAGATCGGATACGGATCAGCACCCAGGTACTTCAGGAGTTCTATGTGACCCTGACCGGCAAAGGGCGGCTTGCGTGTTCGATGGACGAAGCCCTGAACTATCTTGCACACCTGGCGATGTGGCCGCTTGGTGGTGGATTACGGAACCATCCGGGAAGCGGCGGTACTCGCCCGCGATGCGGTCGTGTCGTTCTGGGACGCGCTGATTGTTGTGGCGGCGGCCCGGAGCGGCGCCCGCCGACTCTACACAGAGGACCTCAACCACGGCCAGAAGATCCTGGGGGTGGAAATCGTCAACCCGTTTCTGGACCACCTTCCCCCAGGACCAGGCCCGGCTTCTGATATATGATGGTGTGGGAGGGGGACCCGATTTGAGACTGCGGGTATTAGCCGGGGTGCTGGCGGCGGCTTGGGCCGTGCTGGGGGCGACCGACGCGCCCGCCAGGCCCGTCGACTTCAACCGCGAAATCCGCCCCATTCTTTCCGACCACTGCTTCGCCTGCCACGGGCCGGACGAAAAGCAGCGGCAGGTGGGGATGCGGCTCGACACCAGGGAGGGAGGCTTCGCCGACCGGGGCGGCTACCGGATCCTGGTGGCGGGCGACCCCAAGCAGAGCCGCCTCTACCAGCGCATCAGCGCCGAGCCGAAGGCGGCGCGGATGCCTCCGCCAGCGTTCGGGCGTCCGCTCACCGAAAAGCAGATCGCGCTCGTCAAGCTGTGGATTGAGCAGGGGGCGAAGTGGGAGACGCACTGGGCCTACGCGGCGCCCAAGCGCCCTTCCCTGCCCCCGGTGCGGGACTTGGCCTGGGCCCGAAACGGGATCGACCAGTTCGTGCTGGCGCGTCTCGAACAGGAGGGCCTCCGGCCATCGCCCGAGGCCGACCGTGCGACCCTGATCCGGCGGGTGAGCTTCGACCTGACCGGACTGCCGCCCAGCCCGGCCGAGGTGGAGGCGTTCCTGGCCGACCGCTCGCCCCATGCCTATGAGAAGGTGGTAGACCGGCTGCTCGCTTCCAACCGCTACGGGGAGCGGATGGCGATGCAGTGGCTCGACCTGGCCCGCTACGCCGACACCCACGGCTACCACATCGACAGCCACCGCGACATGTGGCCCTGGCGGGACTGGACGATCCGGGCGTTCAACCGGAATCTGCCCTTCGACCGCTTCACCATCGAGCAACTGGCCGGCGACCTGTTGCCCAACCCGAGCGTCGAGCAGAAAATCGCCACCGGGTTCAACCGGAACCACATGATCAACTACGAGGGCGGCGCGATCCCGGAGGAGTACCAGGCGGAGTACGTGGTGGACCGGGTGGAGACCACCTCGAGCGTCTGGATGGGGATGACCACCGGGTGCGCGCGGTGCCACGACCACAAGTACGACCCCATCGCCCAGAAGGAGTTCTACCAGCTTTTCGCCTTCTTCAACACCATCGCCGAGAAGGGCCTGGACGGACGCAGGGGCAACGCGGACCCGCTGATCCAGCTCGGCTCGGCGGCCGAGCAGCGGCGGATCGAGGAGCTCAACGCCTCCATCGCCGGCCGGGAGAACCTGTTGGCCGAAAAGGAACTGGCGGGTACGCTGGCCGGCTGGGAAAAGGACCGGGCGGCCGCGCTGCCCGCCCCGAGCCGCGAAGGCCTGGCCGCGCACTGGGAGATGGACGGCCACCTGGCTGATACTTCTGGTTACTACCAGCATGCGAAGCTGGTTCGCGGCGGGCCCGCGTTCGGCAGCGGCCCAGTGGGCCCAGCGGCCGAGTTCGACGGCGAAAGCCAGGTCGAGCTCGGCTATACCGCGGCCCCGGAAGCGTTTTCTGTCGGGGTCTGGCTCAAGGGGAACACCAGGCTCGAGCTCACCGCCCTGCACAAGGTCGACGCCCGGCGCCGGGGCTGGGAGATCGCCTTCGAGGAGTTCGTCCCGATCGGCGATCTGAAGCGGGGCGCGCGCCTGTATGTCCGGCTGAACCATCGCTGGCCCGACGACCGCATCGAGGTCCGGACCCGGACGCCGCTGGTGTTGGGCACCCTCTACCAGGCGGCGTTCACCTACGACGGCTCCGGCGCCGCCTCCGGACTGAAGCTGTACGTGGACGGAAAGCCGGCCGAGGTCGAGGTGATCCGCGACAGCCTCTCCGGCCCAATCGCCAATGCCGCGCCGCTTGAGATCGGCAACCCCGCGCTCGGCATCCGTTTCAAGGGCCAGATGGACGATCTCCGGATCTACCACCGGGTGCTCGCGCCGGGGGAAATCGAGGTCCTGGCCGTGCACCTGCCGATTGCGGCGGCCCTGGCCACCGACCCGGCCAAGCGCACCCGGGAGCAGAAGGACCGGCTGCGGGAATACTTCCTGACCCGCGACGCCCCCGAGCCTCTGCGGCTGCTGGCCGCCGAGCTGAAGCGTCTGAAGCTGGAAAAAGAGGAGCTGGACAAGGCCATCCCCACGGCCATGATCATGCAGGAGATGGACCAGCCCCGCGACACCTTCGTGCTCGGGCGCGGCGATTACCGCAACCACGGGGAGAAGGTGAGTCCGGGGGTGCCGGCGGTGTTGCCACCCCTGCCGAGCGGCGCGCCGCCCAACCGCCTGGGTCTGGCCCAGTGGCTGGTCGATCCTTCGCACCCGCTCACCGCCCGCGTGGCGGTGAACCGCTACTGGATGATGTACTTCGGCGCGGGCCTGGTGAGGACGGCCGAGGATTTCGGATCCCAGGGCGAGCCGCCCACGCATCCGCAGCTGCTCGACTGGGTGGCCACCGAGTTCATCCGCACCGGCTGGGACGTGAAGGCCATGCAGCGGCTCATAGTCACATCTGCTACCTATCGGCAGTCGTCGCGGCTGCCCCCTGAGCTGCGGGAGAAGGATCCGGAGAACCGTCTGCTGGCCCGCGGGCCGCGGTTCCGGCTCCCCGCCGAGATGGTGCGCGACAACGCGCTGGCCCTCAGCGGGCTGCTGAACGAAAAGACCGGCGGCCCGAGCGTGTATCCCTACCAGCCGAAAGGGGTTTGGGAGGACATCGC
>Ga0247727_10019853_pt1 | contig 10358 bp, 11 predicted proteins | sample WisWelCaveWW1625_FD_202498 | JGI IMG/M metagenome (GOLD analysis project Ga0247727, IMG submission 202498) | Biofilm microbial communities from Wishing Well Cave, Virginia, United States - WW16-25 | ecosystem: Environmental > Aquatic > Deep subsurface > Groundwater > Cave microbial mat | place... | reverse complement strand
AAACCGTATCTTACCGCTCGACCGTTTGTTGTAAAGCCAGCCTCGCAAGGTAACAACTTCTCCCACGTGGCGCGACAAGTCCTCAATGTAAACGCGCTTCAAACGAATTCCTTTTTTCGATTCAGATTGGTGGAGGGGAAAACTGTGGGAATATAGCAAAGATGGGAAAGAGGTTCAATAAAACCCTATCGTGCTGTCGCTCTTGCAAGTCCCGCAATGCTTTTCACACAGTCATCCGCCGCGATCGACATGATTGCATCGTAAGGAATGCTCGCATAGGATTGATAAGGAGGCCACATTGGGTGAACTTCGACTTCACCACCGGCATCGGTTATTCGTTTGCTACCATCGCAATCCGTCCAGTAGACCGTTACTCGTACTCTACCAAGATCGTCCACAATGTGGTAGGCGGTTGAATATCGGATCGCCAATTGACCGGTTCCAATCAAGAGGCTCGCCCCTTCTTTGTGCATCCTTTCTATCAAGTTGCGAAGAATATCCGGAACCTTCTTCTCAACCGGAGACAAGCTGTCGGTATCGCCGCCGTTTCCTCCCGATTGCCCCTTGTCTCCCCAATGCTGGCTACTGGCCATCGGGGAGAAAGGACTCGTCAAATGAAGAAAGAGTACCAAAACCAGATGAAGACCTAACTTCCCACTCGATCGCGCGTTGCGCGCAAAGCCGCAGTGAAGGGCTATCTGTCCAAAGCCTCTTTTCATCTGATCTCCAGCATGTGCAAGCTTTCAGGTCTGATTTCGCGCGCCGTGGATTGGTTCAGACGAACGACGATTGAATCAGCTCATCGCCATCATGCGCTGAATCGGAATGAGAGCTCTCTCAATGACATCAGGCGGCAATGTAATCTCCGGCGATCGGTTCTTCATACATAGGTAGAGTTTTTCCATCGTGTTAAGCTTCATATAGGGACATTCATTGCATGAGCAGGCTTCTTCGGGAGGGAGTGGAATGTACTCGTTGTCCGGCGCGGTTTTCCTCATCTGGTGCAGAATTCCTGCCTCCGTCGCTACGATGTATTTCTTTCCCCCATTTTCCTGCACATAGCGGAGCAAAGCGCTTGTGGATCCGATGAAGGACGCTTCATTAAGCAACGGCTCTTCACACTCCGGGTGCGCAATCAACTCGGCGCCGGGATTCTCAACCTGCAACTGAATCAACTTTCGCATGCTGAAGGTCTCGTGAACTATACAGGAGCCATCCCACAGGAGCATCTCTCTTCCCGTTTTTCGGATCAGGTAGCGGCCAAGGTTCCGGTCAGGCGAAAACAGGATCGGTTTCTCCGGAGGAATCTGGCGGATGATTTTCTCAGCACTGCTGGACGTACAGATGATGTCGCTCAGTGCCTTCACTTCAGCGGAGCAGTTGATGTAGGTGATTGCGACGTGATCGGGGCGTTTTGCCCGAAATGCCTTGAACAGCGCGGGAGGGCATCCTTCGGCGAGTGAACAACTCGCATTCAGATCCGGAAGCAAAACCAGTTTGTCCGGACTCAGAATCTTGGCCGTCTCCGCCATGAAATGAACGCCTGCGAACACAATAACGCTTGCATCCGTCGCGGCGGCGCGGCGGGAAAGCTCAAGACTGTCGCCAATGAAATCTGCAACGTCCTGGATCTCGGATTCCTGGTAGTAATGCGCCAGGATGACCGCATTGAGCTCGCGCTTGAGGATCCCAATTGCCTCCGGCAAGTCGGCCGCCGGTGGAACCTCATGCTCCATGACCTCGGATTCCCGGTCGATATAGACCATCATCGTCCTCCCACCAATAAGCTAATCATTTGAGTTCCGACATTCAAACGTGCAAGTGGTGGGTCTACACGGGTGTAGCTCTAACAAGTTCCGCAATCTAAAGATTGCGGCTACCATGTCTGCGGCTATGTCCGCAGCATTTCCCTGGCGGCTCTCAGCACCTCCTCAACCGTGATCGCTGAAATCTCTCCCCCATCGGCAAGGATGAAACGGTGCCCCTCTCCTTGCGGCGCCCATTGCAGGGGATCCGTCGGACCAAACAACGACAGGACTGGTACACCAACGGCCGCGGCAACGTGCATGATTCCAGTATCATTCGAAATGACAAGATCCATCTGCGCGAGAATCGCTGCAACCTCCCGGATGGGTCGATCTGCGATTACAAAATGCCTGGTCTTGAGCAACGACGTCATTTCACAGACGGGCTCGCCATCCATCGGACCCTGAGTTACAAAAAGAGCGGCATCAAGCTCTGAGGCGAGCAAATTTGCAACCGAGGCAAACCGTGCAGCGGGCCACTGATTTGGAATCTTTCCTGCACCCGGATGCAGAGCGACTTTGGGCCCTTTCTTGAATTGATCACCTAAAAACTTTTCAACCGCATTCTTTCCTTCCTCCAATTCTCCTTTTTGAAGGGTCATCTCTCCGCGGAGATCGGATGTTGTAAGTCCGAGCGGCTTGCCGATGTCAAGATTGCGAAGTGTCTGATGTCTGTGAGGATCACTTCGCCAGTCGAGGTCCACAGGAAGGTTGAACAGAAATGCTCCCGGGTGTTCTGCTCCATCCAGTCTTCTCACGCCAACCCGCGCCCGCGCACCGGAAAGAAATGCCAACAGTGTGCTGGTAAAAGAAACCGAAACTGTCGACGGCACCAACACGAGGTCAAACTCCCTTCTTCGCACCTGCCCGATGAACTTCGCAAGCCGGCCCACTCGCAGCCACATTGCCCCCAGAAACTCATCCTTGTCGAAGACCAGGATATCGTTGAGGAACCTGTTGTGCTCCATGATGCCTGCATTGACGGGACTTGCCATAAGGGTGAAGATGGCCGTCGGATATTTCTCACGTAGCGCTCTGAGCAAAGGAACAACGCAAAGCATATCACCAAGCTGGTTGTGCTGCCGGATGACGAGTATTTTCTTCACCGCATCTGCCGAAGGGGAAGAAACCGGCGTTGAACGGAAGAGAAACCCAAGAAGGAATGCCAGTGCGGCTTTGAAGGTGTTTTCGATGAGTTTCAGCACGCGGACTGCAGGGATTCCACGGAAGGGAATTTGAACTCTAAGGCTTGTCGGTTTTGGAGGGTGGAAGATCCTCGAACTCCGCGTCCTTCACGTCGGTTGTCCGTGGAGGGCTCTCTGTGTTTGCGCGGGGAGGTTCTTGCACCTTGCCGTACCGTTCACTGGAGAAACCTGCACGACTGAGAATTCGGAAGACCTTCCAGAGCAGATATCCCAGCATCAGCAGGAGGAAAAGGCGAAAGGGGCTCATCGCTTCTCCCTTCTTGGGTTATAGTACTCAACCGCAGCCCGGTTCGTTCGGAAGATCTCACGAAGAAGGTCATGATATTGATCATCATTGGTAATGAAGTCGGTTTCTGCCGCATTCACGATCAGCAGCGGTGTTGTTCTATACCGAAAGAAGAAATAATTATAGGCCTCGTTCAGGTCCTTTATGTATGCTTCAGTAACGTTGACTTCGAAGTCCCTCCCCCTTTTCCTGATGTTCTGCATCAGCCGTTCGACGCTCGATTGGAGATAGATGACGAGGTCGGGAGTGGGAATGCTGTGCTCCATGCCGCTCACGAGCGTTTCGTAGAGTTTCAGCTCGTCGTCCTCAAGGTTCAGATAGGCAAAAATCTTGTCTTTCTCAAAGATATAGTCGGTGATCACGAAGCGGTGGAACAGATCGGTTTGGAACAGGTCTCTCTGCTGCTTGTAGCGCGCAAGGAGGAAGAAGATCTGAGTTTGAAATGCGAACCTGGCAGGATCGCGATAGAAATCTTTCAGAAAGGGGTTCTCTTCATAGCGCTCAACCACCAGCTTGGCGGCAAGAGCTTCTCCGAGCTTCCTGCAAAGGGAGGTCTTTCCAACGCCGATGACCCCCTCAACCGCAATCAGCCGGATATCGGACTGCTGAATAATGTTGTCGATCGATTCCTGTTGCTGCAAGAGCTACTCCATTAGAGAACAATCCGATGCAGCGATTTGACGACACGGCTCCGGTCGGGACATGAGGCAGCCATTTCTTCCACGGTGAGTCCCGAAACGGGGTGCACGAGATCGGGCGCAATTTCCCGAAGAGGGATGAGCACAAACTTCCGTTTTTCCAATTCCGGATGCGGCACGGTCACCTGCTCGTTGCCAAAAACGAGTCCATCGTAGATAAGGATATCAATGTCAATCTCGCGTGGCCCCCAGTGATCAGCCAATGTCCGTCCTGTTTCCCGTTCGAGAAGCTTGACCTCGCGGAACAATTCCTCTGGTGGGTGCGCCGTTTCGATCTCGATGACCGCATTAAGAAAGCCGGGTTGTTCCTTCTTGCCATATGGCTCCGTCTCGTACACAGAGGAAGCCCATACCAGCCTCGTATCCTTGAGGCATTTCAGTCCGTTCGCAGCGCGATTCAAGTATTGATCACGCTCGCCGAGATTCGATCCAAGCCCAAGGAATACCCTGTACTGTTTCATCGTTTTCTTTGAACTTCCACTTCGATGCAGTCCAAAACCCCTTTGACCGGGGCATGGGGCTTGCGGATTCTCACCGTAACCTCTTCAATATTGAAGAAGTCCCGAATGAGGCCCCGCGCAACTGTATCAGCCAGTGTTTCAAGAAGGTAGTACTTCTTTTCCGTCACCACCTTCTGGAGCAATTCGTACACTTTTTCGTAGTCCACGGTCCGCTTTAGCGAATCGCTCTCGACAGCAGCACCCACGTCGCAGAGGATCTCGACGTCAATCTCAAATTTCCCGCCGAGGTTCTGTTCGTCCTCCTTCACGCCGTGATATGCATAGAAGACGGCGTTCTTAACGCGTATGATACCTCGTTCAATCATTGGGTCAAAAATATAGAGATTGCGTCTGGCAGAGTCAACGAGATTCGCGGTTGCAAACCGAATAGCGCGTCAGTGGAAAAATCCGCCACGAAGTCTCCCCGGCCTCGCCCGAGGCTCAGCCGAGGGCGGGCAAAGGCACGAAGGGACACCAAGTAAGATGTTGGCTGCTACTCTATCCAAGCACTTCAATGGCGCGTTTGATCCGCCGCAAGCAAGTCTCTTTTCCGAGAACAGCCATCAACTCAAAGAGGCCGGGGCCGATCGAGATTCCGGTGAGCGCCAGCCGAAGCGGGTGAATCAATTTACCGGCGCCGATCCCGTGCGCTGCGGCTGCGGAGCGAATGGCCTCTTCAATACTCTTCTCATCGAACGTCCCGATCTGCTCCAATCCTTTCACAACATCACCCAGATGACTCCTGGTCTCTGGTTTCCAGTTCTTGTTCCGCGATTCCTCGTCGTAACTTGAAGGATCCTGAAAGAAATATCCACCAAAGGTCACAAGGTCTGAAATCTTGTTCATCCTGTCTTTCATAAGCGCTACCACACGAAGAAGCTGCGGACGCGGAACATCCCCGAACCCTGCTTCCGCAAGGTACGGAAGCGCGTGATCGCAGATTTGGTCGTCCGTTTTCCGCCGGATCTGCTGGACGTTCATCCACTCGAGCTTGTCGATATTGAACACCGCCCCCGCCTTTCCCACCCGCTCCAGCGTGAATTCCTTGACAAGCTCCTCCAGATCAAAAATTTCCCGTTCGTCTCCGGGATTCCAGCCAAGCAGTGCGACGAAATTGACAAGCGCTTCCTTCAGATACCCTTTCCCCTTGTAGTCTTCCACGGCAACATCACCCTGGCGCTTGCTCAGTTTGGACTTGTCGGGATTGAGAAGAAGAGGCAGGTGCGCGAACCTCGGCATCTCCCATCCAAAATACCTGTAAAGCAGCACGTGCTTTGGAGTACTCGAAACCCATTCCTCCCCACGAATGACATGGGAGATGTTCATGAGATGATCGTCGACCACATTTGCGAGATGGTACGTGGGATAGCCGTCCGATTTCATGAGCACCTGGTCGTCGATCCGATCGCTCGCGAATTCCACCCTCCCCCGAATGATGTCGTCGAACGCGACGGTTTCCGCTTCCGGGACCTTCATGCGAATGACGGCGGGGATTCCCGCGCCAAGCTTCTTCTGAACCTCGGCCGGACTCAGCTTCAACGCCCTACGGTCATACTTCGGCGGAATCCGCATCTTCTCCTGAAGCTTGCGCATCTCGTCGAGATCTTCCGGCGTATCGAACGCATAGTACGCTTTCCCGCTTTGGACAAGCTGCAACGCATGCTGTTTGTAGAGCGCAAGGCGTTCTGACTGAACATACGGTCCGACAGGTCCACCGACTTCTGGACCCTCGTCGAAATCGAGTCCTGCCCAACGAAGCGTGTCGATCAGATCCTTCACCGCGCCCTCGACATACCTGGTGCGATCGGTGTCTTCGATCCGGAGGATGAACACACCTCCGTTCCGTCGCGCAAATAAATAGTTATAGAGAGCGGTTCTCAGTCCACCCACGTGGAGATAACCCGTGGGGCTCGGCGCAAAGCGTACCCGGATGTTTGACAATTGCGGTTCGAACGTGGTAAGTAAGAAAGGATGTGGGAGAATGTAAGGAAAAAACGGTGGTTTACAAAGAGAGAACTCGAGGTGTTGCCTTAAATGCGGACAGTACCGAACTCGGTTGGATGGTGCGCTGATCAGGATTTTCTTGTTCTGATTCCGGTTTCCTCTCTGAGTTCCAAAAGCCACTGACCAACAGCAAAGCGAAGGGCCCAACAATAACCATAGAACATCAGCAACGGCAAGTACATCAAGACCACAGTCCGAAAAAGCATCTCCTTGATCGGCAATAATAGGAGACATGCTTCAATTCCAGATAGCACGGCAAGTCCAACAATCCATCCATGGCGTTTTTCCTGGTAAAGGACTTTCACCATGTATGGCAGGAAGGCGCCCGCAGCACATATGAGACACACAAGGACAATACCAATCGGTACAAAACCTCCTGCAAGAACCAGAAGGAAGCTTGAACCTTCAAGCGTAAGCCAATAATGAAGGCGATCAATGCGATAGAGATTTGAATCCCTGGTTTTCAAGCCGCCTGTTTCGATTGTTCCCAGTTCTGAACTTTCAGACATCCTGATTCAAGAGGACACAGATACACTATGGCTTAGAGTTATTGAGAAAGGAGAACCCTGGATTGCTTTTATAGGAGAAGGCATCACGACAATACATGATCGTTTCATGGTGTTCTCCTTGATCTGATCCTTTTTGGTCACTTAAGTAGAACGACTTTCCTCCACAGGATAGTATCTTCAGCTTTCATCCTCAGAATGTATACGCCAGTACTCACTCTTGATCCGCGATCATCCCGGGCATCCCACTCAATTCTGTGCTTTCCAACGTCCTGCCTACTATCCAACAACGTCCTGACCTTCTTTCCGTGAATATCATAAATCCCTATAACAACTGAGGCCTCATTTCCGATTTCATATTCCACAAAAGTATTTGGATTAAAAGGGTTCGGATAGTTCTGCTCCAAATTTACTATCATCGGTTGGACATTCTCAGTTCTTATAGACGTTACGTCGCCAAATTGAACACTGTCAATAATGGCCCCTACTAGAATTGTAGCTGGCCCCTCGGATTGACTCCACACAAGACCAAGACCCTTTGCTAGACGCTGCGGAATGTAATTTATGTTTGGAACAATTGGACAAAACAAAGTATCTGTTGCAACGGTGTCGACCTGTGCCTCACAGAACTGTTTTGTTTCAGCTATTACCCCTAAGCGGGAATACGAGAACAGGAACGTGAAATCCAGCCCAATGTACCCGATGGAGCCATCGCTTGTCGGTAAACATGTTTGCGACACTCCACGATCCAGGAGCGTAAGGTCATAAACCACAGCCTCACTGTCAATGCAATTCACATACTCCGGAGAGTATCGATAGACACATAGTGAGTCACTTATCCTGTAGAATCCCCCACCTATTCCGTCAAAATTGAAGTACGTTTGACTATTCGCCATGACAGTGTCTTCTATGATTTCTACCTGAAAATGGGGATATGGAAATTCATCTATTTCATACTCCCAGATATCACCGATATGTACTGGAAAGTAGTCCTTCAGAGTAGTGTCGATCTGTGCGTTCGCTATTGAACAGATCAGCGGTACAGCAAGGAAAATGATCCTGTAGATGTAGAGGATGATCGAAAACAGATTGGTGGGGACTACATGAACCGTCGCCGCAAGGAGAACTCTGGGTACCATCGGTCCTCACTGAGGTTGCCAAGGAGCAAATCAGCAACCTCGGGGTAGGTCTTTCGGTTGGACAACTCGGGGCATCACGCAAAGTTGATACCGTGTGGGCACCGCAATGACCGCTCGCAACATGCATACCATCTTCGCAAAAGTCAAGAGCGCTGTCAAGAACGGGGCATCCATTGCGACTGTCGAATCCATGCGCTATCTTCGCCCTATCATGCGCAGAACCAGGATTGCCGTCATAGGAGGTGGAATCATCGGAATCACCACGGCCCTCCACCTCAGGGAGCGGGGATTTCAAACCACCCTCTACACAGATTTGAGGGCAGACAAGAATCACGACAGGAACAAATTCCCTCAATTTGCCTCACTCTATCCGGCAGCCTGCATTGTTCCCCACTCTGTGGAGATGCCCGACCTTCTTGATGTGTTCGATCGCTCGCAGAGGCAATTCGCGCGTGAAGCGGACAACCCGGAAAGCGGAGTTCGTTGGCAGGCCCACTATGAGTTGGGTTGCGATGAGAATCCGGTCCCTGCGTACACCCGCCTCCTTCGCAGATGCGAATTCTACCGGCCATCGGAGCGGACGCTTCGCTTCGACAAGGCTCTTGGACGAACACCGACCGGATGGTCATCGGACGTTCTCTTTGCAGAAACACCGACGTACATTCGATTCCTCTATCAAAGATACCTTCTCGCCGGAGGAGAGATAGCCACGGGATTCCTTCGGCGCGAAGCGATCCTCACGCTGAAAGAAGACCTTGTCGTAAACTGCACCGGAATCTGGTCCCGCTCTCTTTTTGGCGATGAGCAGGTGTATCCTCTCCGCGGACACCTGATCTTTGTTGAATGTCCCCACTGGCCGCCGCTAAAGGATGGCGGGAGCTTTTCGTACAACTACAAACCACCCGACGAGGAATTTCAGTATGATATTTATTTCTTCCCCCGCAAAGGACTCGATGGAGTTGCCCCGGCAGGATGGCTGCTGGGTGGGACGCGGGAAGAGCCGGAACACATCGGAGGTGAGCCATGGCGGTTCCCAAAACTCTCGTGCCCTTTGAAGGACGGGTCGCCAGCTCCGATCTATAATGTGAACAGAAAGATTCTCCATACGCTGACCGGAATCGACCTCCGTGGACTCCCCTGGCACGGCTACTTCGGCTATCGACCTGCAAGAAACGGAGGTGTGCGGCTTCAGTTGGACACGAGCTTCGGCAGAACGGTGATCCACAACTACGGACATGGGGGAGCCGGAGTGGCGCTCAGCTGGGGGTGCGCGGAAAGAGTGTATGAGATCGCTCAGTCGACTTGATCAAGCTTCAATGGATGAAGAAGGTGGGCGAACGCGCCTCAGGAAAGGATAATTGAGAAGATAGGAAGAGATTTGTATATTTGATGAGACCATCCCCCGTTCAGAATTCCACACACCATCACCCGTGCGAAAGAGGCCATGAACATTCAGGAAATGACCGGCGAACAGAAGCTTGCTGATTTTGAGGCAAGAATAGGCCGGGGCGAGAAAATCGAGCCGGGCGACTGGATGCCCGAAGAATACCGGTCCAACCTGATCAGAATGATCGGTCAGCATGCCCATAGCGAGATTGTCGGCCAATTGCCGGAAGGCCAGTGGATTCCGTATGCCCCGGGATTCCGGAGAAAACTGACACTTGTTGCAAAGGTACAGGATGAAGCAGGGCACGGACAATTGCTTTATCGAGCCGCGGAGACGCTCGGAAAATCCCGGGAAGACATGCTTGATGATCTCTTGAATGGGAGGGCAAAGTACGCGAACGTCTTCAACTATCCCACCCCAACCTGGGCGGACGTCGGAGCGATCGGCTGGCTGGTGGATACGTCTGCAGTCGTGAATCAATCGATGCTCGCTCAAAGTTCCTATGGTCCATATGCGCGGGCAATGAAGAGGATCTGCTACGAGGAATCGTTCCACATCAAGCAGGGGTACGATATTGTCGCCGCGCTGGCAACCGGGACAGCAGAGCAGCGACCGATGGCCCAGGAGGCCATCAACCGATGGTGGTATCCCACGCTGATGATGTCCGGTCCCCCGGAAGGAATGTCGGTTCACTCGAAACTGGCAATGAAGTGGAGGATCAAAACGAAAAGCAACGAGCAGGTCCGTCAGGAATACGTCGACCTGATTGTCCCTCAGATCAGGGCGCTCGGGCTCGAGGTTCCCGACAAGGAATGCCGGTTCGACGAG
>Ga0247727_10019852_pt1 | contig 10358 bp, 9 predicted proteins | sample WisWelCaveWW1625_FD_202498 | JGI IMG/M metagenome (GOLD analysis project Ga0247727, IMG submission 202498) | Biofilm microbial communities from Wishing Well Cave, Virginia, United States - WW16-25 | ecosystem: Environmental > Aquatic > Deep subsurface > Groundwater > Cave microbial mat | place... | reverse complement strand
GACAACCGCTACCACGTCAAGCACCTGCATGCGACCATTCTCCACCAGTTGGGCCTCGACCCCAACGGTATGACCTACTTCTACGGCGGCCTCAACCAGCGCCTGGTCGGCGTCGAAGGCGCCGAGCCGATCAAGCAGTTGATTGCGTAGCACTGGAGCGGGACAACACGAGATGAAGTCCAAGCGCGTCTGCGATTCGCAGGTGACGATGTCCGAATTGATGATGCCCAGGGTCGCCAACCATTACGGCAACGTGCATGGCGGGACGATTCTGCAAATGGCCGATCAGGTGGCGTTCGTCGTCGCGGCTCGGCATGCCGGGCCGCCATGCGTCACCGCCGCGGTAGACAGCGTGAGCTTCCTGGGGCCAATTCGCATCGGCGAAGTGGTAACGATGCTGGCCTCGGTGAACCATGCCGGGCGGACCTCGATGGAGATCGGCCTCAAGGTACTGGCCGAGAATCTTGAAACCGGCGCAGTGCGCCACACCAACAGTTGCTACTTTGTCTATGTGGCGGTCGACGCGGCCGGCCAGCCGCGCGCGGTGCCGCCGTTGCTGGTGGAATCGGAGGAGGAACAGCGCCGCTTTCGCGGGGCCGAGCGCCGGCGCGAATTGCGCCTCAAGCTGCGCAGCGAATCGCGACCGCTATAACAGCGACTTCCAGCCGCCGTGCTGCCGGCATCCGCTGAGGTACTGGGCGAAATAGTACCAGGGGAAAACGAGGAAGGCGAGCGAGTCGCTCAGCTTCCAGAGTTGAAATGCGCGACGCCCCTGGAACTTGACGCGAACTGTCAAGTAGGACAACCCGGCAAGTCCCGTAGCCGTCAGGCCGAAGGTCAGTGCGCCGGTCGCGAACGCACCTGTGAGAGTTAGCATCGCCAGGCAATGCACGGCGCAGGTTCGGTGCAACGGCCGCCCGAACCGCAAGCGCCCGAGCCGCTTACGTTCCAGCATCTGCGCAAAGAGCCGCGGATGTTTGCGGAACAGCAGCGGATCGACGCGACACCGTCGTGCGTGCTTGAACGCCGCCGCCACCTCGTGCGGGACTGCCGGATGCCAGGCGACAACATCGTAGGGTTGAATAGCCCAGAAGCCCGCCTCCAGGGCGCGAAAGCCCAGGTCAAGATCGTCGCGGAAGAAGAGCCCCGTGGTGTGATCAAAGAACGCAGCATCGAATCCGCCGAGTTGCTGGAACAGCTCGCGACGATAAAAAATCGCGTTGGTGACGAAGCCCTGCGCGTCGGCCCGTTTTAGAAATGGCGCGTGGGTACCCAGGGTCAGCAAGCAAGCTTCCACTATGCCCAGCGGCAACGCATTGCCATCACGGTCGAAGTGTGCGAGCGCGTTGGCCAGGCAGTCGTTGCGGACGACCACGTCGTCATCCATGAACGCCACGAAGCGCCCGTGGGCTAACTGCAAAGCTCCATGATTCCGTGCCGCACCGGTTCCTTTGTCGGGATTCTGAACTACGCGAATCGTCAGCGCTGACGCGGCTGCCATGCGGTTCAATTCATCCACGACTGCGGCGGTCGATCCGTCATCCACGACGATCACCTCAAAGGCGGTGGGCGCGAGCGATTGCACTTCGAGCGAATGCAGCAAGCGGGCCAGCATCTGACACCGGTTGAGCGTAGGAACAACGACGGAGAGTAGCGGAAGGGCGTCGTTGTTCATGCGGCCTGGTCACGGCGGGCGCGCAGCCAGAGGTTGTAGCCGAGCCGGCCAAAGCGCAGGTGGGTGTCCATTTCGCCGATCCACCAGCAGAGGTGTGCCAGGCGCGACCCCAGCGAACCCGGTAGCAGTTTGCGGCTCAACGCCGTCGCCAGCACCATCGTCGGTTGCAAGAACAAGCCGCCAATATGCACTTCCTCGATTTGGAAGCCAGGCAACAGCACGTAGAATTGTTCCAACGAATAATGCCGATGCCAACTGGTGGCGGCGCCGTCTGATTTCCGATCGAAGCCGAGCCGACGGTACAGGTGAGGAAAACGATGACGAAAGTTCATGGGGTCGAGCCAGGCAAACAGCCCGCGATGCGGCGTGGTGAGCACCAGGGTCCCACCGGGTTTCAGCAGCCGACGCACTTCGGCAAGGGCGGCCGCTTCATCTGGAATGTGTTCGAGGACCTCCGACATGAGCACGGCATCGAACCGCGCGCGGGCAAAGGGCAACCGCTGCGCGTCTCCGCACACAATGCGACTAGCGTGCGAGCCGGCGTGCGCAGCCGCGGCCGCGGCAAAGTCGTACTCCACGGCCGTTACCGTGTCGAACTGGTGAGTCAAGGCTCGCAACAACGCGCCGCGTGCGCAACCGATATCGAGCACGTGGCCACCGCGCTCGTCAAACAACGACACTTTGTCGGTTCGCCAGAGCTTCATCCATTGCCTTAGCATGGCGCGGCCTCGGTCCGTCGGCGGCGACCCTCGCGGCAAGCTATGCCCATGCTCATCCTGGTCCTCAATTGCGGCGGCGCCACGCTCAAGTTCAAGCTACTGCAAATGCCAGAGGAACTACTGGTCGCGCGCGGACTGTTCGATCGCCTGGGGAGACCGGACGCCAGCTTCACGTACCAGCGGCCCGGGAAAACAGACCTCGTCACTCCCATGCCAACCGCTGATCATCTCGACGGAATGAGAACGCTGCTCACAACGCTCACCGACCTTGACCACGGGGTGTTGAAGCGCCTTGAAGAACTGGGCGCCGTGGCGCACAAACTGGCACACGGCGGCGATCGATTCACCGGCCCGGTGACGATTGACGACGACGTGGTAGCGGCCTTGCGGGAGTTCAGCCCACTGGTTCCGCTGCACAATCCGCCGAATCTGCGCGGCATCGAAATCATGCGCGAACTGCTTCCCGAGGTTCGTCAATTCGGGACGTTTGAGACGAGCTTCCATCAAACCGTTCCCCTCTACGCCCGGATTTACGGCGTGCCGTGGGACTGGCACGAACAGCATCACATGCGCAGCTTCGGTTTCCACTCGGCCTCGCATCGTTACGTTGCCTCTTGCATGACCGCCGCGAGAGTCATCTCCTGTCACCTGGGGAGCGGGACGAGCGTATGCGCGATTCGCGACGGGAGATCGCTCGACATCAGCAGTGGGCTGACTCCGCAGAGTGGAACGCTGATGAGCACTCGGCCCGGCGACTTCGATCCGTTCGTCGTGACTTATGCGCAGCGACGGCTGGGCTTAACGCCCGAAGAAGTAGAACGGGTTCTCACGACGGAGTCTGGTCTGCTCGGTATTTCCGGTGTGAGTAGTGATTGTCGTGATCTGGAGGCCGCCGCGGAGCGTGGCAACGCGCGCGCGCAACTCGCCCTGGCCGCGTTCGCATATCGAGTTCGGCGCTTTATCGGCGCTTTCCTGGTTGAGCTGGGGGGCCTGGACACGATCGTTTTCACCGGCGGCATCGGCGAGAACTCCCCACGCCTCCGCGCCGAGATTTGCCGACCATTGGCTTCCATTGGCCTGCAACTCGATGACGACGCCAATCAAGCTCGCGGACGCGAGGCGGTGATTACAGCGACCGGATCACCGGTCTCGGCACAGGTGATTCTCACCGATGAAGAGGTCATGGTTGCGCGCGACGCCTACCTGCGGATGACCCGGCCGGCGTAGCTACGGACCGACGACGATGCGATTACGGGTGAACATGCGCAGCAACTCGGTTTGGTCGCGGGTGCGTCGATTGGCTTCTTGCGGCGTGATGACTTTTTGCTGCACCTGCGCCAACAGCGAATCGTTGAAGGTCATCATGCCGTCTTCGCCGCCCGACATCATGCTCTGCAGATCGCTCAGATTGTGGTCGTGGATGAGCGAGGCGACTGCGGCATTCGTGACCAACGCTTCAAAGACCGGCACTTGCCCATCGCCCTTGGCATTGGCGCACATGAACTGGCACACAATTCCTTGCAATACCTGGCTCAGCCGTTTGGAAATCCGTTCCACCTCGTCGTCGGAAAGTTCGTCGATGACGTAGTTGAGCACGGAAACCACGCTGCCAAGGTGCAACACCCCGATTACGAGGAGTCCGCATTCGGCGGCGACCACGGCCTCCTCGAGCGCTTCCGGGCTGCTCAGGTCGGCGACGACGCACACATCCGCATTCGCCAACGGCAATCGGCGGAGAGCTTCAGCATAGGAGGCCACATGGGTCGGAACTTCCCACTGGGTAATGACCGATTGCCAATGACGGAACGGGAACTCGATCGTCTCCTCGACGGTCACCACATGCGCATGGCGCTCGGTGTTGATCGCATTGACCATCGCCGCTATCGTCGTGGTGCGACCGGAAATCCGCGGTCCGGAAACCAGAATCAAACCGCGTTCGGCCTTGGTCAGCGCGCCCACTACCGGAGGCAGCCCCATCCCCTCGATCGTCGGGGGCTCGCCCGGCAGCAGTCGAAACACTGCTCCGGCGCCGATACGGTCGTGAAAGAAGTAGCAGCGCAAGCGCGTCTGCTCGTTGGCATTGTAGCAGAACTTCATCGTGCCCGTAGCCACCCACTCGTGCTGGCGCTGCACCGGCAGCACGTCGAGCAGCGCGGATTGTAGTTGGTCGGCGTTCATGATTTCGCCGTAGGCATATTCCTCAACCCGCCCGCCAATGCGCAGGCGAGGCGAGGCGTCACCACGGAAGTGAATGTCGGTAGCGCCAACGCCCTGCGCGTAGCGAATCAGGTTGGCCAGGAAATCGGAAGGATACGGTACCCGCGCGGGAAGCTCAATCGTCGGTGCTGCCGTGGTCGCGATCATCGAGACGCCGTAAGCCCCGGAAACTGCGACTCCGGTTGGAACTCCGTCGGTAGCGACGGTCGGAATCGGGGGCGGCACGGCCGGGGCAGCAGGCGGGGCTGCGGGCGCGGGCGACGGCTTGGATTTGGTCGGCGGTGGGGCCGACTCGTCGGCCGTGAACACCGGTTCCCCCGGTAGGCCAATGGTTACTTCCAGCTTGCCCTTCGGCCGGGAGACTCCGAGAATGAACTGGCCCTGGGCGGTCTTGTAGGGAAAGACAAAGTTCCCGCCCTTGCTGAAGTCTGCCTTGAGATCCTTGGGAAGCACTTCGGTGACGACGGCTTCGACTTCTTCGGCCGACATGACCCGGTTGAGCGGTTGGCGTCCGGTGTCGGTGAAGAGAATGCAGCTCTCGTTGCTCCGCATGACGAAGCGCTTGCCGCGCTTCTGCCGCATGAAGTCGATCATCTTATCGAGGCGAGCCATTTCCGACCAGTCCTGCCAGAAGTTCAGTGGAACGCATTTTGCCACGCCATGAGCCGGGCGTGCCTACCGGGCGCCGGGCGTTCCGGCCCATCGGCTATCGATACTGAGCGTAGGCCTCGGCGACTTTGCCCTCTTTGGCGTCGCCCTTGTGGATGAAGACGCGGTAGCGAAGCGTGATCGACTTGCCCGGCTCCAGGTGATAATCACCCGGCTCCTCCACTGCCTTGTTGGCTTTCTTGCCGAAGAAGACATTGACAGCGTGCAAGCCGTAATCACGCACGTGATGGTAGCTCGGACCCCGAAACTGTTTTGGGCTATCCATGATAGCCACACCGACCTTTTCACCATTGACCAGGCCCGAGTAGTCAACCCACGCTGAGCGATGGCCCCACGCTTCCTTTTCCGTCCGCCGGCCCTCGGAGTCTTCGATTACCCCGCCCTTGTTGCCAGCCATCACCGTCGCCACGCGTACGGCAAAAAAGCCCTCCTTCGTGTCGCCAAAATGGACGGGACCACCGGCCGAGGTAAGCGTCGCCTCGAAATCGAGCGTACGCGTGGTGGCCGAGCCGCTCATCGTCACTTTGCGCGTCTCCAGCAGCAGGGGTTTGGTGTCGGCTCCCAGCCATTCGAGCTTCTCCTCGAACGCAGCGCCGGTGCCAGTGCTCTGCACCCGAGTGAACGCCTTGTGGACAATCGGCGCCTTCTCTGCCCAGAAGTCGAGACCGTTTACCTCGCCGTGCGCGAACCAAAGGCCTTTGTGGTGCGGATGGTCAGCGGTTTCGCCGGTGGCTGCCTCCACCGGATAGCCGCGGCTAATCGCCACCCCGCGTGCATCGCGTAGCGGTAAGAAAAAGGTCTTCTTGAAATCTGGACCGAAGTAGTACGTCGTGAACGGCACCCCGCCGATTTCGATTTCGAGCTTGCCGTCCTTCTGATGGATCTTCGTGCCCTGAGCCCGGACGGTCGTGCCGCTCAGCGCGCTGGCCGCCGCGATCTGAATCATGGTTCTGCGTCGCATGTTGAGGTGCTCCTTGGAGAAATCACTACGAGTTTAGCAGCGCATCGCGCATTCTGCTAATGTTGAACCAGAAACTCCTGCCAAAAACTCCGGCGAAGCACCGGAATCGAACCATGCGAATGATTCATGCCAGTAGCCCTCCTATCACCTCGGCGGGCACGACGCCGGTCAACCGGTGATCGAGTCCGTTGTACAGGTACTTCAAGTCGTGGTGATTCAAACCCATCAGGTGCAGAATTGTCGCATGCAGATCGCGGACGTGATGGGCCTTGCGCACCGCTTCATGTCCGAGTTCGTCGGTCTCTCCGTAACTGCCCGGCTTGACGCCCCCGCCGGCCAGCCAATAGGTGAAGCCCTTCGGATTGTGATCGCGGCCGGGGCCTTGCGCTACTGGCTGGCGCCCGAATTCACCGCCCCAAACGATGAGTGTTTCGTCGAGCATCCCTCGACGTTCGAGGTCGGTGAGCAGTCCAGCCAGCGGCTTGTCGATTTCCGGACAGTGAATCTTCAGGTTCTCTTCCTGATTAACGTGCGCGTCCCAGTTTTCCTGGAAGTGTCCTCCGCCGGAGTAAATCTGCACGAAGCGCACACCGCGTTCGACCAGCCGCCGGGCAATCAGGCACTGACGCCCGAAGTGGGCCGGACCCATTGCCAGTTGGTGGTTCGTCGGTTTGGGATCGTTGACGCCATAGAGATCGAGGGTCTTCAAATCCTCGCCTGCCAGGTCGAGCACCTCGGGAGCCGTTGACTGAAGCTGAAACGCCAACTCGTATGAGGCGATGCGTGCTTGAAGCTCGCTGAAGCCCGGACGAGATCGCAAATGCTCAGCGTTGAGCGTGTTGATGGCGTCCACCTGCTCCCGTTGGTGTGCGCGAGACATGCCGCTTACCGGTGAAAGATCGAGAATCGGGTCGCCCGCGGTGCGTAGCACCGTGGCCTGATAGCGCGCCGGCATGTAGCCACTCATCCAGTTGGCCGCGCCGGAAATCGGACCGCCGCGCGGGTCGAGCATCACGACAAATGAGGGCAAGTTCTGATTCTGCGTCCCCAGTCCATACGCAAGCCACGAACCGAGCGACGGATGGCCTTGCACGATGCGCCCGGTGTTCAGCTGGATCATCGCCGAGCCGTGCGCGAACGAATCGGCGTAGAGCGATTTGATCACCGCCAACTTGTCCATCTGCTGGCTCAAATGCGGCAGCGCGTCGGAGCACCATTGACCAGTTTGGCCGTACTGTTTGAACGATCTTCTCGACGCCAGCAGCGTCCCCGGTTTGACTGAGCCGCGTCGAATTTCAAGGTTGATGGTCTGGCCATCTCGCTGCTGCAGCTCGGGCTTGTAGTCGAACAGGTCCATCTGCGGCGGACCGCCGTAGCAGAAGACGAATATTACCGACTTGGCCTTTCCGGCAAAGTGTGGAGCTCGGGGCAGTACGTTGGCCGCGGAACCACTGGCAACGGCATGGCGAGCGAAGAAACCGTCACCCGCGAGTAACGCCGACAGCGCCAGCCCGGTGAAACCCGCACCGGTCTCCCACAAGAACTGGCGCCGCTTCGCGCCGCAGCATGGAGCGACCGGGGGGTGATCGATTTCAGATTTCATGGTCGGCTTCGTTCAATCCACGTACACGAACTCATTCAGGTTCAGCAGCACGAGGCACAGTCCCTTCAACGATCGCTCCTGCAGATAACGCAAGGCAATCCGCTGCTCAGTGTCACTCGGCGAGCGGCCAAAGGCGAGCCGGTACGCTCGCTCAACTTGCGCGAACGTTGATTCACCGGCTTCTCGTTGCAGTCGCGTCGCCCATGCCGTGGCTTGCTGCTGAAAGAACTCGCCATTCAGCAGCATCAACGCCTGCGGGGCAACGGTGGTGGAGGCGCGCTCGCCGACGGGTGTCGTCGTGTTGGTAAAGTCGAAACTCTCCAGTAGAGGCACCAGCAGCGTGCGCTTTACGAAGAGGTAGACGCTGCGACGTGACTGCTCGGTCGGAGGCGATTCCTCCCAGCCGTTACCGGGGCGACTTTGCCCGGCCAGCACTTCCCGGCTGAGCTTCGGGAAAATGCCGCGCCCCCCCATGCTCAGGTTGAGCTGGCCACTCACTGCCAGCGCCGCATCTCGAATCACCTCGGCTTCCACGCGTCGCAGTTGCTGACGCCATAAGCGCACGTTGCCTTCGTCCACACTGCGCGCCGGGACGTTGTCCGCGATGGACGACATTTGGTACGCGCTGGACTGCATGATGAGTCGGTGCAATTGCTTGAGGCTCCAACCCTGAACGACGAATTCAGAGGCCAGCCAGTCGAGCAACTCGGGATGCGAGGGCGGCCGGCCGGCCCGTCCGAAGTCGTTCGGGGTCGGCACGATACCTCGTCCAAAGTGATGACGCCACGTCCGGTTGACGATGACCCGCGCGGTTAGCGGGTTGGCCTCGCTGGCAATCCACTCAGCCAACGCAAGGCGCCGCCCGGAAGTGGGGACAAGCTTCGGCGCCTCACTCGTCAAGGAAGCGGGAAAGCCCGGCCGCACTTCGTCGCCCGGATTGGCCGGATTGCCGCGCACCAGCAAGCGGGTGGCTGGCGCTTGCGTTGGCCTGTCACGAACGGCAAGCGCCAGCGGAAACGGTGGCGGATTCGCGCGCAGTTCTTCGAGTTGCCGGCGCAAAGCCTCACGCTTGCGTGAATCCTGCTCACTGCCCATTTCGGCTTCGAGCGCAGCAAGCCGCGTCCGCACTTCCTGCTGCCAGCGTGTCGCGACTTCGGGCGTGGTGAGCGGCAACAGGGTTGGTGAATCGGAGGCGAAACTCGGGACCGCGTACGGCCGCACGTTGTGGAAGATGGCAACCAGCGCGTAGTAGTCGCGCTGCGTGAAGGGGTCGAACTTATGGTCGTGGCAGCGCGCGCATCCGATGGTGCTGCCGAGGAAGGCCTGGCCGGTCGTCGAGATGAAGTCGTCGAGCTCATCGTACTCGGCCAGCCGTTTGTCGTCGGGCTCGTCATCCCAGGCGCCGACGCGATAATAGCCGGTGGCAACGAGGCTCGCCATCGAGGCGTCGGGCAATTCGTCGCCGGCGAGTTGTTCGCGGACAAAGCGGTCATACGGCACATCGAGATTCAATGCTTGAATGACGTAATCGCGGTAGCGCCAGGCAAACGGCTTTTCCGCGTCGCGTTCGTAACCGTTGGTCTGCCCGTAGCGTACCACGTCGAGCCAGTGCCGCCCCCAGCGCTCACCGTACTGCGGCTGTGCGAGCAAGCCGTCAATCACACGCGTCCACGCTGCCGGTGACGGGTCCGCCTCAAATGCTGCGACCGCCTCCGGCGCGGGCGGCAGGCCGATGAGATCGAAGTAAGCGCGACGGATCAATTCACGCTTCGTAGCCGGTCGATTTGGAGACAGCCCGCTGGCTTCGAGCCGAGCGATGACAAAAGCATCAATCGGGTTGGTGACCCAATGCCTCTGCCGGACCCTCGGCAAGCTCGGACGTGCGACCGGCCGATACGCCCAGTGGCCCTGCTCCATCACGGGTTCGGCGGCAGAGGCCTCACTCCTCAGGGTAAGGCCGAGCAAGAGCAGGATCGAACGATGGAACTGCATCACGGGTGTTTGACAGGTCGCAGGCTCGAAGTGTCACGCCGCGCGGATTCATTTAGCGAATGCCCTTGCCCTTCACGTGCATCGCAGTAACCATCCGCTGCTGACTCTCGAGGTCGAGGCGGAGAAGAAGCCGGGCGAGTCGCCGCCCGTCGCCGTTGGCTTCAGGACGCGAGGCTTGACCGATAGGGTCGGTGCGTTCTACTTTCGCCAAAGTGAGCCGGTAGCTCAGCTGGCAGAGCATCGGACTTTTAATCCGAGGGTCGAGAGTTCGATTCTCTCCCGGCTCACCACTCAACCTCGGGAGCGTCGCTATGACTTCCATGCCTCGTCGCCATTTCGTCTCCGCCGCCGTGGGCCTCGGCGGCTCCGTGGCTTTCGGCCAGGAGATCAGAATTAATCAGGACGAATTGCAGGTCCCGCCGTACACGCTGCCCGATCCGCTGGTGATGCAGGACGGTGCGCGGGTGACCAGCGCAAAGCAGTGGCGTGAGCGTCGCCGGCCCGAACTGCTGAGGCTGTTCG
>Ga0247727_10019851_pt1 | contig 10359 bp, 6 predicted proteins | sample WisWelCaveWW1625_FD_202498 | JGI IMG/M metagenome (GOLD analysis project Ga0247727, IMG submission 202498) | Biofilm microbial communities from Wishing Well Cave, Virginia, United States - WW16-25 | ecosystem: Environmental > Aquatic > Deep subsurface > Groundwater > Cave microbial mat | place... | reverse complement strand
GTTCGGCAACTCGACGCGGTACAACCCCAAAGTCCGCGCGTTCCCCACCTTCAACGAGAACATCAGCATCGCCAAGTCGTTCCGCCTCGGCGAGTCCAAGCGTGTGGACTTCCGCTGGGAGGCGTTCAACCTGTTCAACCGCGTGATTTTCGGCACCGGTCAGACGAGCCTGGACTCGACCGCCTTCGGAGTCGTCACCAACCAGGCCAACGACGCCCGGCAGATGCAGGTGGGGCTGAAGATCTATTGGTAATGACCCCGTGGCGCAGGCTCCGGGCCTCGCATAGCCGGGTTGCCTGCGCGCTGCGTGGAACCGGCAGCGATTCTGGCTGGCTGAGTGTCGGCCCGCGGATTCTAACTGTAGCTTTTCACCGCCGCCGCTTCGTCCGTGTGCACGTCAAATACGGTATAAAGCTTGGTGATTTGCAACAGGTCATGGACCTTCCGCTGCAGGTTTAACAACTTGAGATTCCCGCCCTGGTTGCTCACCGTCGTATAGCTGGAGACCAGTTCCCCGATGCCTGAACTGTCGATATAGGTGATATCGCCCAGGTTCAGCAAGATGTGTTTCTGCCCCTTGGAGACCAGGTCCCGGACGGTCTCGCGCAGGGTGCTCGATCCCTCGCCCAGCGTAATGCGGCCGCTCAAATCGACAATCGTGACACTGTTTACCTGGCGCGTACTTATCCTTATGCTCACTTCGACTTCCTCCTTGATGGTGGGGGGGGAGTTCTTAATCATAACCACTTCCGTGCCGTTCGGGGAGAGCTGGTTCACATGGAGCTCGTCCATAAACGCCCGGATGAGGAACAATCCCCGGCCTGTTTTGCGCAGCAGATTCTCCTCCGCCAGGGGATCGGGAATCCGATCCGGATCGAAGCCTTCCCCCTGGTCCTGGACCGTGATGGTCAAACGCTGATGGCTGGCCTCGGCGATCAGGGAAACTTTCTTGCGGGAGTTATAGCAGTTGCCGTGGATGACCGCGTTGACCACGCTTTCCCGCACCGCCATCCCGATTTGATGCGCGTCATCCTCGGGAAAGCCGTTTTCCTCGGCAAAGCGGTGCACCATCTTCTCTGCCTCATCCACGCAGTCCAGCGTGCTCTCCAGTTTCACCTCTATGCTTTTGTCTTCAGGCATAAGGTGGGACGAGGGCACAGGCGGGGCTATCCCCCGCCAGACTCCAGTCCGAGCCGCCCCTCTCGAGAGTCCCCAAAAGAAAGCCTAAGATGGCATAGAGGCGCTCGGAAGTCAAGATTGGCGGCCTTCCCTGCCGACGGCGGGGGGGGAAGCGGCTCTCGGCCTCTCGTATAAACCCCTCCAGTCGTAGCGGCGCACGCGCCACAGATCCAAAAACATGTCCAGGCTGTCGCCCAACACCCGGACCTTTGTGCCTTCGGCGTTGTTCCACCGTACGGGGACCTCCACGGCTCGGAAGCCCAGCTTCCGCGCCAGGTAAAGAGATTCCACGTCGAATCCGAACCCTTCCAGCCGAAGCCGGCCGAAGATCTCCCGCGCCGCGCGCAGGCGGAACAGCTTGAATCCGCACTGGGTATCGGCGAACGGCAGGCCGGTGGCCAGGCGCACAAACAGGTTGAAAATCCGCCCGGCGTTTTCTCGCAACACCGATTGGTGGACCCCAATCAACGACCGGTCCAGCGCCCGGGACCCGATAGCCACCTCGCAGCCGCCTGCTTCGGCTGCCGCAAACAGCTTTTCACATTCTTCGATGGGACTCGACAAATCCGCATCGCTGAACAGGGTCCAGTCCAGGCGCGCCTCCAGAATTCCGTGCCGAACCGAATACCCTTTCCCCCGGTTGCCCGGATTTTCGAGCACTCGAATCGCCACCCGTGGGGAGGCGCGGGAGGCGGCAAACTGCCGCGCCAGTCCGGCCGTGCTGTCCCGAGAGCCGTCGTTCACCACCAGTATCTCCCCCTCCTCCGCTCTCCCTCGCAGGTACTCGAACACCCGCTCCAGTGTGGCCGGCAGCCGGGTTTCCTCATTGTAAGCGGGGATGACGACCGACAGAGACCCGGCCAATGGACAGCTCCGAACCTAAAATTATAACAGCCGCCCAAACCCTGCTCTTTAGCTTCTTACCTCGAGGATCGCAAACCAGAATACTCTAACACTTGAAACGGCAACGTCACGCGGCCGCCAGCAGAACATTGTGGAAGCACAGGAACAGCAGGGCGGCCGGAACCCCCTTGGCGGTGAGACGGTAAGCGTAGAGGGACACCGTCCCGATCCAGCAGCCGGTGACCCTTGAGCTTGCGCAGGTCCTTGCGGAGTTGGTTGAGGCCGCAGGCCGGGTCGGAAACATGGAAAGTGGCCCGGATGGTTTGGTGGATTTGCTGGGCGGTCCAGGGTCCCGGTCGTTAAGATCTGGACCTACGACCACATCTGCCTGTTCCGTCGCGGCGTTCCAGATCACGCTGTCGAAGCCGGATCCGACCAGAGCAATGCTATGCTCCCTATGGCCCGCCCTCACCGCAACGACGGCCTCCAGTAAGTTGTAGGCCATTGCGCCGCCCGCCAACCACAGAGCCGGCTGGGTCGGCGTAGATCTCATTCGGTCGCCCCCCCCTTCGGTCGACGTTCCACTGACCAACGATATACGGCGGGCAAGACCAGCAGTGTGAGCAGAGTTGACGTGATGAGCCCGCCAATCACAACCGTTGCAAGTGGCCGCTGCACCTCAGCCCCAGCACCGGTCGACAGCGCCATGGGGATGAAGCCCAAACTCGCTACCAGGGCCGTCATCAGTACGGGTCGCAACCGCGCTATCGCTCCCTCTTCGACGGCTTCGGCGAGCGACAGGCCTTCCTGCCGCTTCCGTTCGATGTAGCTCAACAGGACAATTCCGTTGAGCACGGCGACGCCGAACAGGGCGATGAACCCCACTCCCGCCGAGATGCTGAACGGCATTCCGCGCACGAACAGCGCCAGGATGCCTCCAGTCGCTGCCAGCGGAACGTTCAGGAAGATCAAGATCGCCGGGAGCGCGGCATTGAAGTTGAAGTAGAGCAGGACAAAGATGAGAAGCAGGGCCGCTGGGACGGCGATCGCCAGGCGTCGCGAAGCGCTTTCAAGCTGCTCGAACTGTCCGCCCCACTCGATCGAATATCCTTCCGGCAGCTTCACCTTTTGCTCCACCATCCGCCGCGCCTCACTGACGAAGCCGCCGAGATCGCGGCCCCGGACGTTGACCTCCACACTCACGCGCCTTTGGGCGCTCTCGCGGCTGATTTGCGCGGGACCGGACTCGCTCGTGATGTCCGCAACCTGGCTCAGCGGGATGAAATGACCGTCTTCGTCCGCCACCTTCAGGTTCTGGATCGCCTCCAGGCTGTCACGCTGGGCAGTGGGAAATCGCACCTGTAATGCAAAGCGGCGGTTTCCATCCACCACCTGGCTGACCACCTTGCCGCCGATCGTCTCCACCGTGTCTAATACGTCAGCGGCATTGAGTCCGTGCCGCGCGATCGCATCGCGGCGAACGCGAATGCGCAGGTAGGGCAGGCCGGCAGTACGTTCCGCTCGCACATCGGCCGCGCCCGGCACTTTTTCGACGACCGTGGCGATCTGCTCTCCCTTCTCCTGCAGCGTGTTGAGGTCGTCCCCAAACAACTTGATCGCAATGTCGGCGCGGATTCCGGCCTCCATCAGTTCCCGCATTCTCATCTCGATGGGCTGCGAGAAAATGTAGGCGGCTCCAGGGGCTTCTTCAGCCAGCCGCTGTTTCATGGCCGCAATCAGCTCCTCCTTGGTTCTGCGCTGCGACCACTGGGAGAAAGGCTTGAGAAACACATAGACGTCGCTCTGCTCAATGCTCATTGGGTCGGTTGCTATCTCCGGTCGCCCAGTGCGAGTTACAACCCGCTCGACCTCCGGAAAGTGCCGGAGAACCGATTCGATGATTTCATTACCGTGAAGCGACTCAGGGACGGAGATCCCTGGGAGCCGATGCATCATCACGACGATGGAACCTTCGTCCAGGCGTGGGATGAACTCCGCGCCGAGGAACGGCGCGATTCCGAGGGAGGCGACGAACACAGCCACGGCGATCAGGAAGGTCACCACGGGAAAACGCACTGCCTTGCGGAAGGCCGGCAGGTAGGCTGTTCGGAACAGCTTCATCACCCGTGTTTCGTGCTCCACGGCCTGCTTCCGGAAGACGAAGGAGCACAGCACTGGCATCAGGCACAATGCGATAACCAACGACGCAGCCAGCGCGAACAAGACAGTTGTGGCCATCGGCCGGAACATTTTCCCCTCCACCCCGCCGAGCGTCAGGATCGGAACATAGACCAGGGAGATGATGCCCACTCCGAAAAAGACGGGCCGCGCCACCTCTTGGCCCGCGGCACGCAGAACATCCAGCGCAGTCTCCTCCTGCCGGCGGTGGCTGAGCCGCCGCAGGATGTTTTCGACCATCACGACCGAGCCATCCACGATCAGGCCGAAGTCGATCGCGCCGAGGCTCATCAGGTTGCCGGAGACCCCGGCCTGCACCATCCCGGTGAAGGCGACGAGCATCGAAAGTGGGATCGCGGCGGAGACGATCAACCCTCCCTTGAAGCTGCCCAACAGCAGCAACAATACGGCGATGACCAGCAGACCCCCCTCGATCAGGTTCTTCGACACGGTCCGGATGGTGTTGCGCACCAGCACCGTACGGTCGTAGTAGGGATCGATCCTGACTCCGCTGGGCAGAGTCTTCTGAATCTGCGCGAGTCTTTCCTTGACTCGATCGACCACCGTGCGCGAGTTTTCGCCGATCAACATCATGGCGACTCCCACGACCACTTCGCCCTTGCCGTCCTCCGTGGCGAACCCTTGCCGGACCATCGGAGCAAAACGAACGTCGGCCACGTTGCGGATCATGATCGGAGTCCCTGTCGGGGAGGTGCCGATGACGATTCCTTCGATGTCGTCGAGGCTCGAAATGAGGGCCTCGCCGCGAATCAGAGACTGCTGCTCGGAGCGCTCCAGGTAAGCGCCTCCGGCGTTGGCATTGTTCCGCTCCAGCGCTTGCAGGATCTTGCGAAGCGGGATACGGTAGGACATCAGCCTGTCGCCATCGAGCTGAACCTCGTATGTCTTGAGTTCCCCGCCATGGGTGTTCACCTCGACAATGCCCGGCACGGACCGCAGCTTGGGAGCAATCTCCCAGTCGAGAATGCTTCGCAAGTCCATCAGCGAATATCCGGAGCCGGTGACTGTGAACTGGTAGACTTCTCCCAGGCCCGTCGCGATGGGACCCATTTCCGGTGCTCCGAATCCCCCAGGGATGGCTTCCTTTGCCTGGGGAAGCCGCTCCATCACCAACCGCCGGCAGAAGTACGGATCGAGACTCTCTTTGAAGTAAATGGCCACGTAGGAGAGCCCGTACTTGGAAACCGACTGGATTCTCTCGATCCCAGGCAAGCCCATCATGGCGGTTTCGACGGGAAACGTTATGAGCTGTTCGACCTCCAGCGGAGACAGACTGGGAGCCTTGGTCAAGACCAGGACTTGGTTTGGCGTGATGTCCGGAACCGCGTCGATGGGCAGCCGTTCGAGCGAAACCAGGCCAAACGCTGCTGCCAAAACGGTCAAGAGCAAGACGAGGAAGCGGTACTTGAGCGCCGCGGCAACGATGCGTTCCATGGGTCACTCCTCCTCGGCAAGCTCTTTCCCGAGGGCCACGGATTTGAGGTGGAAAGCGCCCTGAACGACGATCGCCTCGCCCTCTCGCAGCCCGGAAGTAATCTCGGTCCTGCCGTCGATCACCTTCCCCGGCTGAACGCGCCGGACCTCGAACTGCGTCGGGGCCTTCCGTACGAACACCGCGTTGTTCCCCTCGAGTTCCTGTATGGCGCCCGAAGGTACGGCAATGCCCTGGCGGCTGAACTTGGTGGGAAGTTTTACCAGAACGAACATGTCGAGCTTCAGCCGCAAGTCGCCGTTGGAAACCTCGCAGCGGACGCGCACAGTCCGCGTCTGAGGATCGAGGAAGTCGCTCATATAGGTCACGCGACCAGGGAACCGCTCTCCAGGGTAGGTGTCCACGCTGATGAAGGCGTTCTGGCCGAGCCGAATCCGGCCGAGGTCCTTCTCATACACTTCCGCCTGCACCCACACCCGCGTGAGATCGGCGACGGAGAAAAGCACCATCTCTGGGCTCACAACCTCTTCGGGAGATGCCTGAACCTTGGTGACCACTCCAGAGAAAGGGGCGCGGATCGTCGTCAGCGTTGCTGGCCGAGCGCCCGATTCTTCCAGCCCGAAGCGACGCAGCCGAGCCGCAAGTCCGGCCACCACGCTCTCTTGTGCCTTGATGCTCTCGGCGAGAGCCTCCTGTTCGGCCTGGCTGGCCTCATAATCCTTGGTGGGAATGGCGCCGATTTGAGAGAGCTGGCGGTTGCGGTCCACTACTTTGGAAACGGCAGCCCTCTGCACCTTCAATCTTTGCAACTCGGCGCGCGCCGACGCATGCTGCGAAGCCAGTTCTCCCGCCTCGATGTTGTCGAAACTCGCCAGAGCCTGGCCACCAGTTACGCGGTCGCCCACGCGGACCAGGACATCCTGGATGCGTCCCCGCGCCAGTGGCCGGATGTTGCCGACCTTGCTGTCGATGGGCTGCACGGTTCCGGTGACCTGAAGATACTCCTTGAGCTGAGAGACAGTCACGGTGGCGAACTGCATCCCGACATGCTTCTGCGCTTCGAGACCCATCTCCACACTGGCGCCTTCCGGTTTCTTCTCGCCGGCGTCCAACTTGGTCTCGGCCTGGGGTTTCGAACAGCTCAGTGCGCCAAGGGAGAACGCTACGACCAACAGAAACTTCTTCATCGGATTTCTCCTCCCACCGCCTTCGCCAGCTCAGCCATCGCGCGGAACTGCCCGGCCTGGGCGTCGATGTAGGCGAGTTGTGTTTCGATCAGGCGCCGTTGCTCGTTCAGCACGTCAAGAATCCGCAACTGCCCGAGTTCGTAAGCCTGCCGGATCACCGCGAGGTTCCGTTCGGACTGCTGAATGACGCCGCTGTCGAGTATGTCCAAATACCGCTTCGCCGCAGACCACCGCCGGAAGGCGGCTTCGACCTCCAACGGAATGGTGGCTTCAAGATGCTGGTATCGTAGGCGCGCAACCTCGAAACGGGAGCGGGCGGCCTCAATATTCCCCTGATTCCGCCGCCGCGTGAGCAGCGGAATTGCGACCCCAAACGTAACCACGTTGTCGCGGTCGCGCAGCGGGACGGTCGAGCCGGACGCATTGAGACCGAACTGGTCGAACTGCGCGTATTTCCGCGAATACCGCGCTGACAGCGTAAGATCGGGGCGCGCCTGGGCCTCGGCCAGGTCTGTTTCCGCCTCGGCCTGCTGTTCCAGCAGACGGGCGATGCGCAGATCCGGGCGCACCTGGGCGGCTCGCTGCTGAAGTTGTGTGAGTTCGTAGTCGGAAGGGGTTGGCGCAAGCCGGTCGCCCACCGTGAGCGGATCGCCGGTTGTAAGTCCGGCAAACTGCCGCAGCTCGAGCAGCAAGCTGGCGAGCCGGCCGGAGGCAATGGCTTTCTGCGCCTCCGCCCTGTTCATCTCGGTTGACAGAAGCTGCGCTTCCAAGGCCGCGGCGTCACCCGCGCGCGCCCGCACCTCCGTAAGCCGGTACGACTCGCGTTGAACCGTGATCAGGCGGTCGAGCGCGTCGATCGTTCGCTGTTGCGCCAATGCATCCGCGTACCGGCTCTCGATCTCGAACGCGAGCTGTCGCCTTCGTTCGCTGATCTCGGCTTCCGCCAGCTCTACGGACTTTTGGACAACGCGGATGCGCTTGTCGCGCTTGCCGAACGTCTCGATGGGGTGGAAGTAGCCGGCAGAATACTCCGCCTCGCCCACGGTGCCCAGCGGCCGGCCTGTGCCCCCTTCGACCTCCAGCGTTGGCGTTGGCCGCACGCCAGCTTGACGGAGCAGCGCCTGCGCTTCGGCCAACCGTTGTCGGAGAGCGAGAAAGTCACGATTCCGCTCGACCGCAATGCGAACCAATTCATCGACGGAGGCGAGCGCTCCGCCGGACTGTCCCATCGCTGCGGCTCCAGTGAGCAGGATAGCCGCCGCCAGGGACGGTGTACGATTCCCTGTCATACCTTTCCTCCCGAAAAGCAAAATCAAGAAGCGGAGTCAGGTGGTCAGGACTTGGGAGGGTGGAATATATCGGAAGGGGCCGAAGCGGGTTGGCGGGTTTCCAGAGCAGGTTCGGCAGGCAGGACGTGTGGCGCGGGCTCTACGTGACGGGTCGCGACTGGCGCCACATGCGCGCAGCAACAGAAACAGCCGTCGGGCGAAGGAGCCTGGTCCGTGCCGCCAGCGTTTCCGGAACTTTCCAGCTCGCAGGCCGCGGGAAACAGCACATCGCAGACGGTCAGATCCGCAGCCGTTAGCAGCAGAAATACCATCACCGTAATTCGGACCCAGATGAGTTGCCTGCCCATGTGCTCTTTCTATTATCGCATATTATCGAGCCGCCCTGGGTGGTGCGCGAAATCTGCGGTGCTGGGCGGTGGCGACTTGGGAACCACGGGCCGCCACGGCCCTGCTGGAAGGCTTGGAGGAATGCTTCACGCACAACCGGCTGGACGTTCCGCGCTCGCTGCATCGCTGTCTGGCGACCGGCAATATTGTGGATAGTCCACATTCGCGCGCGCAGCCTGACCCGGCGGGTTTGCCGCTGGCGTTCAGGCATGCCGGCCCGCTGGTCCGCCACCCGGCAGGCGGTGACGTAGAATAACCAGAAACCGCCGCTCTCAGCTTGCAACTGAGTTCGGGACACCGTCATGTCGTGCACGGATATGCCCGACCGACGAAACGAACGACGTACAGACAGGGTCGTCAGTCCGTCAGTCGTTGGCAGAAAGCGGTCGGACTCGGATGCTCCGCCACTTGACCATCAGCGGCTGGCTCTTCGTGATGCCCAATCCGGCGTGAACAGGCTGGCCGAGTTCGCGCTCGCTTATGCCGTGGACTTGCAGGCCGATGAAGCCCTTCGCGTGGGTCTTGTAGACCTCCTCGTTGATTAGGTCTTCGACCAGATGACCATTCACCCAGGTCTGAATCCGCGGCCCTCTCGCCACGATGCGCAGCTTGTTCCAGCCCTCGTCAACGAAGTAGCGATGACCCGCATCGATCTTCTGCTGCGATGACAGCCAGCCCGTGCCGAGCGCCTCCCCGTAAAGCACACCTGTTGTCGGTTGCCCCTTATAGAATCTGCGGATCTCCATTTGTGGCCCATTCACTCTTCCAGCGGACGATTGGCTGGCGGGGCCGCTTCCTGGGACAGGTCTGACTTTGGTTCTGATCTGCACGCCCGAGTTCGTGACCGGGTCGATGTATGTCTCAAGCTCCAGCTCGAAGTCGTCGAACTCCCGCAGCGAGCACAGGAACGAGTTCATGCTTGCGCTGCTCTCTACCGTCCGGCCAACGATAGCGCCGTCTTCGACCACGAAAGTGTGGGCGCCATTCATGTGTACCCACCCATGCAGTGTCTTGCCGTCGAAGAGTTGGAGCCACCTCGAATCCGATCCAGGCGTGTCATTGCGGCCGAGCAACGTCCGTCCTTGCTCCTCCTTGGGCAGCGCAAAGGCGATAATTGAGTCCCCCGACGGCGTGCCATTCTTGCCGCTGCCGCCGGCAGCAATCGCGACGTATTGCCTGCCATTAACCATGTACACGCTCGGAGTGGCATAGCCCCCAGCAGGCAATTGATGCTCCCACAGCGTACGCCCCGAGTGCTTCTCGAAAGCCCGGATCTTCTCGTCAGCCGTCGCCGCTATGAAGATGAGGCCTCCAGCAGTTGCGACCGCGCCGCCAAAGTTCATCGTGCCGGTATTGTGAATTCCTTTAGCCGCGAGTTTCGGGTACTCACCCAGGGGGACCTTCCACAGGATTTCCCCATTGAGGAGGTCTACCGCGTTCAGGGTGCCCCAGGGCGGCGCGATGGCTGGCACGCCGTGAGGATCGGTGAACAGGGTGTAGCCATCAATCGAGTACCGGTGCGACACAACAGCACCGCCACTCGTAACCGCGTCTGGCGCGCTGCTCATATAGGCTGCAAGCGCGGCCAGCTCCTGGGCCCGGAGCTGCCGGAACGCGGGCATGTTGTTGCGCCCTTCCACAATAACTGTCTCGACCTGTTGGCGGCTGAGGTTCAAATTGAGGAGGCCGGGGACGAGCGGCGGACTGCCCTTTCGGTTGGAGCCGTGGCACGACATACAGGTCGCCTCGTAGATCTGGCGACCCAATCGGGCCTGGGTCTCCTGGGTCTGCGCCCCACCACGTCGCTCCACACGCGCACCGTCACCGTAGACGGGTCTGAGCC
>Ga0247727_10019850_pt1 | contig 10360 bp, 8 predicted proteins | sample WisWelCaveWW1625_FD_202498 | JGI IMG/M metagenome (GOLD analysis project Ga0247727, IMG submission 202498) | Biofilm microbial communities from Wishing Well Cave, Virginia, United States - WW16-25 | ecosystem: Environmental > Aquatic > Deep subsurface > Groundwater > Cave microbial mat | place... | reverse complement strand
ATACAATTCGCGGATCGCGTCAAACCATTTCAGTCCTTGCGAATTCTGATAATGCCAATACTCGGTCGCGATCTTGTTCGTCTTCCAATCAAAATCCGGATCGTCGTACGACGAAATGCGCGTCCAGCCGTACTCGCGCGCGAGCTCCGTGAAATCCACATAGAAACCAGATGGCACCGGCTTGCGCGTGCCGCCCTCGCCGCGCGCGATCACCCAGCGCGCGCGATAACTCAAATCCCACGGCGCATCTTTGAGCGGCTCGCCGAGCGTCCCGTCTTGCGCGGACGCGCGCAAATACAGTCGCCAGTACGTTTCGCCTTGCCAGTCTTGGCGCACGATTTCCAACAGCGAATTGCCGCGCGCGTCTTGATAATCCAAGCGCGTGTCCACCGCGCGGCCGGCTTTGTGCCACGACAGCGTGTCGCACGTGTTGTCGCATTTCAATTCGAGCGGGCGCATCATATCGGACAGCGTGCCGAGAAAATCATAGCCCACTTCTTGCTTCACACGCGCTTGCAACGCAAGAAACGATTCCGCGACGCGACTGTTGAGTTTGTTGATGCCGGGATCTACTTTGACGGAAGCCAGCCGCCGCGAATCGTACGGATGCCCGGACGTCGCCGACGCCGCGACCGGTTTTTCCTGATACAATGCGCGCGCTTCGGTCGCGCTCTCGACATTCCACGCGCGCGCATCCGCGATCCACGCCACTGACGCGGCAAATTCAATGTCGCTCTCGATCGCGCGCGGGATGCCGCCCTCCGCCGGCGCGAGATAGATTTTTTGCTTCGCGCCGCGCGGCGAGACGAATGCCAGCCATTTTCCGTCCGGCGAAAATGCCGGTTGATCGTCCCAGCCGGAAAACGTTACGCGGCGCGCGTTCCGCATCACGCCGTTCGCGAAATCCGCGATGTAAATCGCGCGCTGACCGTCGCGATCCGACACGAACGCGAGCTTCGATCCGTCCGGCGCAAACGCCGGCTCTTGATCGTTGAATTTATTTTGGCTGAGGTTCGTTGCTTTGCACGCGCGCGCGCACGCCTCCGCGGTTGCGACGATGAAAATTTGTTGCGCGCCGGTGCGCCACGACGTGAACGCGATCCATTTGCCGTCCGGCGAAAACGCCGGCGCGTAATCGTGCGCTTTGGAATCTTCGGTAAGATTGATTGTTTGCGCGCCGTCCGCGTTCACCGTCCAGACATCCAAGTCACCGCGCACATACGCTTCGAACGCGATTTTTTTGCCGTCGGGCGACCACGCCGGCGCGCCGCTATAGATCATTCCGCGCGTCAGCCGCGTCGTGTTCGAACTGCCGAGCGTCTGCGCGTAAATTTCCCAGACGCCGTCGCGTTTCGAGCGATACGCGATCGTCGTGCCGTCCGGCGAAATTGCCGGCTCGCGCGCCGGCGTCAGCGCGAGCGCGGGGCGCGCGTTGCCGCCGCTCGCGTCGGCAGAATAAATCGTCCACGCGCCGGCATCTTTCGCGGAAAAAATTAGCTTGCCATCCGGCGCAAGAGGCGCGGCGGAATTTGCCGCGACGATTTCAGCGCGCGGACGCGGCGACGCATCGAGCGGTGTGAGGAGAAGGAACGAAATGCCGAGGGCGAAGATTGCCGATGTGACGCGCGAAAAAAATGGGGAGCGGAGGCGAGAAAAATTCATTTGGGATGAAACAGAAAGGGTGACCGCAATGGAAAGGGCGACCTCCTTCGACTTTGCTCAGGATGGGTCGCCCCGACCAAGGCGGCGCAATTTTTTAGAAACTGCCGACCGCGTCGGTGCTATTTTCAAACGATTGGAATAATTCCATGAACCCCGCGAGCTCAAACGCTTTTTTCACCTTCTCGGTCATGCCGGCTAATCGCACATCGCCCGCCATAATCTGCGCGCGCACCGCTTTTTGCGCGGCGAGCAACGCGCGCAAGCCGGCGCTACTCACGTATTCCGTTTGCGCCATATCCACAACGATCTTGTTGCGCCCCTCTTTGATAATTTTTTGCAATTCTTGATCGAGCAGGGGCGCCGTGCTGGAATCGACGCGCCCAGTCACTTGGACTAAATCTACGTGCTTGTATTGCTTGCTATCAATTTTCACAGTCACCTTGCCTCCTCGCGTCTTTGGAAGATTGCGCGGATTATAACACAGGAAAAATTAGAGGACAAGCGCGCGCCGGGACACGAACGTGCGGCGCAATTCCAAATGGCGTCGCACATTTCAATTTCTTCTTCACGCGTAACTCCGCTATAATATTCCACGAATGCACAAACGCGTTTGCCTCCTTGCTCTGCTTTTTCTCGCCGCGTGCGCGTCCGCCGAGCCTGCGGCGCCGAGCGAACCCACGCCCGAAATTTCTGAAACGCCGACGCTCGCGTTCAGTTCCAATCCGTTCAACGACGGCATTGCCGCGCGGCGCAACGGCGATTACGCGCGCGCCGCCGCCGCGTTTCAACGCGTGCTCAATTCCAAGCCGGATGCGGCGCTCGCCGCCGACGCGCAATTTCGCCTCGCCGAAGCGCACTATCTTTTGCGCGATTACGCGCGCGCGTTGCCGGCATTCGACGCGTTTCTCCAGCAATATCCCAGCTCGCCGCGCGCGGCGTCTGTCAAATATTTTCTCGCCGACGCGTATCGCGGCGTCAAAGATTATCCGAACGCGCTCACGCATCTGCGCGCGTTTCGCGAACAAACCCACGCGCTCATCGGCGACACCGACGCGGCGATTGCCGATCTGCTCGTGCTCGCCGGCGACGCCGACGGCGCGCTCAAACAGTACGAACGCGCGCTCGAAGACAAAATGCTTGCCGCGTCGACGCGCATCAACGTCTTGCAACGCTACGCCGATTTGCATCAAGCACGCGGCGAGCCCGCGCTCGCCGCGCGCAAATTCGACGACGCGCGCGCGCTCACTGGCAACGCGCGCGCGCAAGCCGAGCTCTATTTGAAAGCCGGCGACGCGTACGCCGCCGCGAATCAACTCGACCTCGCGCGCGCGCGCTGGCAGAGCGCCATCTCGCAAACGCCGGAACAGCCGAGCGCGTACAAGTCGCTCGTCAATCTTTTGAATCGCGGCGGCGCGGTGGACGATTATCAACGCGGCTTGGTGAATTATCACGCCGCGTCGTACGACGCCGCCATCGCCGCGTTTCAACGCGAACTCAAGACCGAAACCGAACGCGCCGGCGACGCGCATTACTATGTCGCGCTTGCCTTTGCGCGCCAAAAAGAGCACGCGCAAGCGGTGCAACAATTCGATCACCTCATCACCGATCATTCCAAAGACAAGCGCGTCGTGGACGCGTATTTTGGCAAAGCCTCCGCATACCTCGCGCAAGGACGCACGGACGACGCGGTGAGCGCGTACAAAAAACTCGCGGCGACATTGCCCGACGATGCGCGCGCGGACGACGCGCTTTTGCGCGCGGCGCAACTGCTCGACCGCGCCAAACGCTACGCCGACGCGGCAGAAATTTACGCGCAGATTCAAACGAAATACTCGACGCGCGAATCCGCGCCGGAAGCGATCTTTGGCGCGGGCTTTGCTTATTACCGGCTGAAAGATTATTCAAGCGCAATGGCGCGCTGGCAATTGCTCGCGCAAAATTATCCGAAAGCGAATCATTATCCGCGCGCGCTTTTTTGGCTCGGCAAAGCCGCGCAGGCGCGCGGGCTGAAGGATGACGCGAAAAAATATTGGACGCAAGCCGCCGCCGTGACGAGCGAAGCCGGCGCGCATTGGTCGCGCGCGTATTACGCGTGGCGCGCGCAGGACGCGCTCGCGCCCACGAACATCAACGCCACCGACCCGCGCCGTTATGATTTGGCGCGGTATACGCTGAACGACGCCGCCGCGCGCGCGGAATTTGAAAAATGGCTCGCGGCGTGGAGCAAGGGCGCAACCTGTTGCGCTCTCGATGACGCCACGCGCGCCGATGCGCGCTTTCAGCGCGGCGCGGAATTAGTGACGCTGGATCGCACGACCGAAGCGCGCGTTCAGTTCGCGTCGCTCCTCAGCGCGAAGCAAGACGATGCCGCCGCGCTGTACGCGCTCGCGCTCTATTGGCAAGAGAACAATCAGTTCTCGCTCGCGCTCGACGCGGCGGAACGGATCGCGCGGCTCGCGCCATCGCTGGCGAATGCGCCGCGCTATATGCAAGCCCTGCGCTATCCCACGTATTACGCGGACATCGTCGTCGCGGAAGCCAAAGCCAATAATCTCGACCCGCTTTTATATTTCGCGCTGATTCGCCAAGAAAGTAATTTCTATGCGTTCGCGACCTCCTCCGCCGACGCGCGCGGCTTGGGGCAAATTATTCCGCCGACCGCACGCGGCATCGCGCAGAAACTGGGCGTGAAAAATTTTTCACTCGACGATTTGTATCTGCCGTTCGTCAGCGTGAAATTCGGCGAATGGTATTTCGCGCAGGATTTGACGCGCTATCAGGAACCGCTGTACGCGCTCGCGGCGTACAATGCCGGCGGCTCGCGCGTCGAGCGCTGGAAAAACGTGGATGTGGATTTGGCGGTGGAGGAAATTGATATCGCGGAAACCGCGGCGTACGTGCGGATCGTATACGCGAATTGGAAAATTTATTCGCAGATTTACCGGTAGGGGCGAGGCATACGTTTCAACGTTTCTTTGCATCTATGCTATAATCCCCGCGCAATGGTTCTAGAGATCAATCTCGGTGATGTCGTGCGTCTGCGCAAACCGCATCCGTGCGGCGGTTATGAATGGCAAGTCGTCCGCCTTGGCGCGGATATTGGAATTGTCTGCCTCGAATGCAAACGCCGCGTCTTGTTGCCGCGCGGCGAATTTCAAAAACGCGTGAAAACGTTTGTCCACCGCGCGACTCCCGCCGCGCCGTCCTCCGATTCATCACCGGCTCGCCTCGCTTGATCGGCGTGCGTTTTCCACAGGATTTTTTTCATGGCTTTGTCCAATCCCGCCGGCGTCAGCGCCGTTCTCCGTAATCGCAATTTTCGCGCGCTGTGGCTCGCGCAAGTCTTGTCCAATACCGCGCTCAACGCGTCTTTTTTTCTTTCGATTATTTTAATCGAAGACATCACCGGCTCAAGCACGCAACTCGCTGGCGTGATCATCGCGTTCACGTTTCCCTCCGTCCTCTTTAGCGCGCTTGCCGGCGTCGTTGTGGATCGCGTTCCCAAAAAACACATTCTGATCGCGTCGAACGCGCTGCGCGTCGCACTCACCGCCGCGCTTGCCCTGCTCGCGTGGAACTCGTTGACCAATCGCGGGGACGGGTGGCTCTTTTTAGCCGGCGTTTATCTGCTCGTCTTTCTTTCTTCCGCCGTCGGGCAATTTTTCGCGCCGGCAGAAGGCGCGACGATTCCGCTATTGGTCAAAGAAAATCAATTACTCTCGGCGAATTCGCTTTTCTCGCTCACGCTGACCGCGTCCCAAGTGGTGGCGGTCGTTCTGCTTGCGCCACTCGGCACCAAATTGATCGGCATCACGGCGTCCTTATGGGCGGTCGCGGCGATGTACGTTGGCGCGACAATTTTCATCGCGCGCATTCCGCGCGATGCGCCGCCGCGCCATTCTTGGCGCGGCAGTGTGTCCACGCTTGCGCGCGCGGTCGCGGAAATCCGCGAGGGCTGGGAATTTGCGCTGAGGCAACGCGGCATTTTGATCGCGCTGTTGCAATTGAGCGTCGGCGCGGCGTTGACGATGATCATGACGATGCTCGCGCCCGGCTATGCCGCGCGCGTATTGGGTTTGCGCGTCGAAGACGCGATTCTTGTTTTTTGGCCCGTCGGCGCGGGAATGTTTCTCGCGAGTTTGTTGATCGGGCGCTATGGTAATCGCGTGCGGCGCGAAACGCTCGCCGCGATGGGCGTGTTGGGTATCGGACTCGCGCTCGCGGGGCTCGCGTTTGCGGGGCGCATCGCCGATGCGCGCGCGGTGCCGATCTTGCTCGGCTTTCCGGCAGAATTTCTCAGCGCCAGCGCGGTCGTGATGTTTTTTGCGTTTTGGATTGGCGCTACGATCGCGTTGATCAACATCCCGGCGCAAACGATTGTGCAAGAGCGCTCGACCGACGCGGTGCGCGGGCGCGTCTACGCGGTGCAATTCACGCTCTCCTCCGCGCTCGGCATTCCGCCGATGCTCTTTGTCGGCACGCTGGCGGATTTATTGGGCATTCCGCGCGTCACAGTGATTATCGCGATCGTGTTGGTCGGGATCGGCATCGTCAATCTGGTGTGGACGGTTTCGACATCGCGTCGCGCGCGCGCGCGGACCGCGTTGCCGGATTCGTTCGTTGCGCCTCCCAAACCTTCTTCTTCCTCTGACCTGTGAATCAAACTCAGCGGCGCGTTTTGATTTTAATGTCGGATACCGGCGGCGGGCATCGGAGCGTCTCCGAAGCGCTCGCGGCCGCGTTCGCGCACGCGTTTCCCAATCGCTACGACGTGCGCGTGATGGACGCGATCAAAGAATGCGCCGCCTTTCCGTTCAATCAAATGCCGGGCTGGTATTTGCCGATTGTGAATTTCTCCGCGCGCGTGTATGGATGGATGTTTCATTTGAGCAACACGCGTGCGCTCACGCGGGTCGCGTTGGAACTGACGCATCTGTTTGGCGCGCGCGGCTTTCGCCGGCTTTTTCGCGCGCACGCGTACGACCTCGTCATTAGCGCGCATCCCTTACTCCTCACCATTCCCCGTCGCATCCTGCGCGAGTGCCAGCCGCACGCGCGCTTTGTGACCGTCGTCGCGGATTTAGTGAACGCGCATCGCACATGGTTCGATCCGGACGTGGACGCGTGCTTTGTGCCGACACCCGTGACGCGCGACAAAGCGCGCCGCTATCGCGTCCCCAACGAAAAACTTTTTCTCGCCGGCTTGCCGGTCAGTTTGAAATTGTTGGACGATGCGGACGCGCCGTTGGACAAGCGCGCGTGGCGCGCGCGGCTGGGGCTAGAGCCAGAGCGCGCGATGATTTTGCTCGTCGGCGGCGGCGAAGGGATGGGTCCGGTGTACGCGATCGCGCGCGCGCTCGCGCGCGCGCGCGTGCCGGTGCAGTTGGTCGTCATCGCGGGGCGGAATAAAAAACTGCGCGATCAACTCGCGCGGGTCGAATGGGAAATTCCGGTCAGCGTGCAGGGATTTGTGACGAATATGCCGGATTGGATGCGCGCGGCGGACGCGATCATCACCAAAGCCGGTCCCACGACGATCAACGAGGCGCTGGCGTGCGGCTTGCCGATCATTTTGAGCGGCTATTTGCCGGGGCAGGAAACCGGCAATGTAAATTTCGTGGTCGGCAACGGCGTCGGCGTGTATTGTCCGTCGCCGGCAGAAATCGTCGCGACGGTGCGCGAGTGGCTGACGCCCGGCAATGCAACGCTCGCGCAATTTGCCGCGCGCGCGCGGGCGGTTGCCAAACCGGATGCCGCGCTCGAAATTGTCCGCCAGTTGGATGAAATGCTGAATGCAGAAAAATCCGTAATTCATAATTCGTAACTCATTATGTCCCAACGATTGCAGGCGGCTATTCAAGCGGCAAGAACTGCCGGCAAAATTCTCGCCGCGAAATTCAACGACCGGCGCGAAATCAAATCGAAAGGCGCGCGCGATATCGTGACCGATGCGGATTTCGCGGCGGATCGCGCGGTGCGCAAAATAATGCGCGCGCATTTTCCGCGCGATCATTTTTTGTCGGAAGAAGATTCCAAAGCAGAACGCGCGGCGTTGTGGAAACGCGTAAACAAATCCGGCGAGCCGGTCTGGGTCGTGGACCCGCTCGACGGCACGACGAATTACGCGCGGCGCATTCCGGCGTTTTGCGTTTCCATCGCGCTCTACCGCGCCGGCGTCGTCGAAATTGGCGTCTTGTACGATCCACTGCTCGATGAAATGTTCGCGGCGGAGCGCGGCGCGGGCGCGCGCTTGAACGGAAAGCGAATCGCCGTCAGTCGCGTGAAAAATTTTTCGGACGCAGTGATCGGAATTGAATACGCGCGTAAGCCGCCGTTGCGCGAGCAAACGGTGCGCACCTTGCGCGCCGTCGTAACGCGCGCGACGACCGCGCGCGCGCTGGGCGCGGCGGCGCTATCGCTCTGCTATGTCGCGTGTGCGCGGCTGGACGGCTATTTTCATTTTTCGTTGTCGCCGTGGGACGTCGCGGCGGCGGCGTGCATCATCGAAGAAGCCGGCGGCAACGTGACGACGCCGGAGGGAAAGGTGTGGAGCGTGCATTCATCGGCGTATGTTGCAAGCAATCGCGTGGTGCACGCGGCGTTGTTGCGGTGCGTCAAGACAAGTAAAAAGCTAAAAGTGAAAAGCTAAAAGTAAAACGTGATGCGTGATGCGTAATTTGAAACTTGCAACCTGAAACATGAAACGCAATGACGCGAACCAATTTCAATTGCGCACGCCTTCCCCGCGCGATTTTCCGGCATCGTGCGATGTGTGCATCATCGGCGGCGGCATCATCGGCGCGGCGACGGCGTTCTACGCGACGCGCGCGAACTTGAAAACGATCGTCGTCGAAAAACGCGCCGGCTTGGGCGAATTGACGACGAGCGCGTCGCTGGCGGCGTTTCGCGCGCAGTTCGGCGATGCCGCGAACATCGCGCTGATGCGCGAGAGCATCGCGGTGTTTGAAAATTTCCGCGCGTTCAGCGGCGCGGAAATTGATTTGCGCCAACCGGGCTATTTGTTTGTCACGACCGCACGCGACGGCTACGAAAAATTCGGCGCGCGCGTCGAGATGCAACGCGCGGCGGGTTTGCGCGATGTCGAATTGCTGTCCGGCGACGACGCGCGCAAACGCTTTGCGTACCTCGCGCCGGCAATCACTGCCGCGACGTTCCGCGCGAAGGACGGCTGGCTCTCCGCGCACGAGTTGACGTACGGGTTTGCGCGCACGAGCGGAGCGCGATTTTTTTTGGAAACGAATGTGACGAATTGGTTGAAGCAAGGCGCGCGGGTTGTCGGCGTGCAAACCGATCGCGGCGAAATACGCGCGCAAAATGTTCTCTTGGCGGCAGGTCCTTTTTCCATTCCGCTCGCGCGAATGTTGGGCATTGAATTGCCGCTTGAGAATGTGCGGCGGCAGAGGCTCGCGGTGAAAGCGCATCGGCTGATTCCGCGCGACGCGCCGATGACGATTGACGCGGACAGCGGCGCGCATTGGCGCCCGGACGGCGCGGGCGCGGTATTGGGTTGGTCAAGAGAAGAAAGTCCGAGCGCGGCGGCGGATTTTATCGCGCCGGATTGGGAATTTCCGGCAGTGGTGTTGGATGGCGTCGCGCGTATGTCGCCGTTTTGGAATGAAATTATTCCGGCGCTCAAGAAAAATGATCTGGCGCTTGTCGCTGGGCAGTACACCGAAACGCCGGATAATAATCCGCTCATCGGCGCGCACCCTGAAATCGCGGGCTTGTATTTGAATACGGGCTATGGAGGACACGGCGTGATGGCAAGCCCAGGCGGATCGCGCATTTGCATCGGCGTCTTGACCGGCAAATTGCGCGGGGCGGAAAATCCGTTTCGCGTCGAGCGATTTACGGACGACGCGGCGCGTGCCAAAGAAAAAATGGTGTTGTAGAATTTGGCAGGGTCTTGACGAGAAGCGAGAAAAGGGCTACAATTCCAAGCGGTAAACTCAACGTGGAGGAACCATGAAGCCGCTTTTGGTTGAAGTCCTCGCCTACGCGCCGACGCAGTACTTTCACTGCCAGCACTGCGAGATCGTTTTCGATCAGTACGATGCGCCCGGCGTGAAAAAATTTCACGCCGACGCCGTGGAATCTTCCATTCCCGCCGACTTGATGAAAGAGTACAATCAATTGTCGGATTGGGTGATTAGTGCGGTCGAGCGGTACGGCGGACGCGTGGTGTTCAAAATAATTGACGCCGCGTCGGTCGAAGGACTGTTGAAATCGGTACGCTATGGCGTACGGAAATATCCGGCGGTCGTGGTCGAAGGCAAAGAGAAACAAACCGGCACCGACTTTAAGCAAGCCGAAGCGATTATCAATCAGCACTTGGCGACAGTACCCGCGTGATTCCATTGCGTCCGCATTGGAGGCGCGGGTTTTTGCTTGGAAAAGATTGCCGCCGCGCCGCGCAACGAATGGACGCGCCGAGTGTTTTTACCGATTGAAACATCAAAGAAAGAGGAGGTGGTGTCTAGCGGAGATTGCGAATGGGATAAAGAGTAAAAGCCGGAACCGCGTTGCAGAGATGCAACGCCAATGAAATTTTGGAGGTCAATGATGGACATCCGTGCAGTGATTCTCATGCTGGTCTTGATTCCCCTCATCGTCGTGGGCGGCATTGTTGGATTGGGGGTGGCGATGAACACCTTGTTCGTCGTCGTGCTGGGCGGCG
>Ga0247727_10019849_pt1 | contig 10360 bp, 2 predicted proteins | sample WisWelCaveWW1625_FD_202498 | JGI IMG/M metagenome (GOLD analysis project Ga0247727, IMG submission 202498) | Biofilm microbial communities from Wishing Well Cave, Virginia, United States - WW16-25 | ecosystem: Environmental > Aquatic > Deep subsurface > Groundwater > Cave microbial mat | place... | reverse complement strand
TGCGTCTGGCCTCTGGTGCCGATTCGACCGTACTGCACGTAAAGCTCGGACCCCTTTTGAGTCACCTGCCAGAATTTGCGCGAGGCCCCACCAATGAATTCAAAATAGCGGGACGGTTCTTGCGAAACGGAAACTGAAGGATGACTTTCCACAGTGGGCTCAAGTGGCTTTTCAAATTGGACAGACGTGCGTTGATCTTGCACATCCACGGTTGATCGCGATTCAACTTCGGCCGGCGCGCTGGAAGCCCGCGCACCATCTTCTATATCGCGTTGTTCCTGAGCCTCCGAAACGCCGGTCAATCTCCTTTCGATACGATGAAGTACGTCGTCCGGATCGTGGTACCAGTCGCGTGTCAGCACTGTCATCACATCCCATCCAAACCTGTTGAGCACTTGCGGTCGCAACAGGTAGCGCTCGAGCACTTCCGTGTGGTGATAAGATTCCTCCGTATCGATCAATATTCCGAGCCGGTAAAACTCCGCATTCGGATCGCATACTGCGAGGTCGCACCGGAATGAAGATTGACCCACGGCGGAATGCGATTCAAATCCCTTCCCTTTCAATGCCTGCAGGATTTGCGAAGTTACGATGTCCACACTTTTTTGATCGCGGGTTTCCCGTTTGCCGGTTGCAGAAACCAGAATTCTACGGGCCGTGTCCGTATCACCTGCGGATACGGCATACGAATATTCAAGAAAATTGCGCAGACAATTCGCGCCGTCGTTATAAACATTTGTGATGTCGTAGTGGCGGATCGAGCTGATAACCATCATGTGCCGGCGGGCCCGTGAAAAGATAACGTTCAGGCGTTTTTCTCCACCTCTTTGATTGATCGGACCGAAATTCATGAGCATTTTCCGCTTCGCATCGTAGCCGTAGCAAATACTTAGAATGATGACATCGCGTTCATCACCCTGAACATTTTCGAGATTTTTTACGAAGAGTCCGCAAAACTCTCCTGCCTCTTCCCTTTCAAATTCAGATTCAAGTCTGTTTTGGAATTCCGGTTCCTCGATGCCAAGCCGGTTCAAGGCCGACTCAATTTCCGACTGCTGCGCTTCGGAAAACGCAACGATGCCGATGCTCATTTTTGTTTCTTTCTTAAGAGTCGCCCTCACAAGATGCGCAATGTAGTCCGCTTCGGCGCGATTGGAACGCTTTTCATACACGCCGTTTTCCAGAAAATGAAAACTGATGCTCCGCTTCAGTGCTTCTTCAACATGCAGTTCCGCTTCCACCGGTGATGCGACACGAATCTCGCGCATGCTTCCCGGCAAGAGCTTACGATCGGGAATCGTCAGAAGATTACCCTGATAAAATGACGAATTAGAAAAGCTGATCAGCGATTCGTAACGGCTGCGGTAGTGCCATCCAAGCTGTGTTGAGCTCATGTTCCTCGCAGCCTGTGTCAGAAACGAATCGGCGTCCAGCTCATATTCGATGACATTTCCTTCCTCCTGCAGCAACAAACTCTCTTCAGTATCAGGGCGGGAAGCGGAGAAAAAATTTGTGGGAGGCAACTGCATTTCATCACCAACCACGATGACCTGATTGCTGCGGTGAGCGGCAGGCACTCCCTCTTCCAGCGGTATCTGACTCGCTTCGTCGAAGATGACAACATCGAACTCACCGGAGCTCAGCGGAATCGTATCCGATACGCTGAGCGGACTCATCAGCCAGATTGGTTTGAGATCGCGAATAACCATTCCCGTCTCACCATCCGCAAGATCCCGGATTGATCTATATCGCATGGTCTTGGAAAACTCGTGTTCCATCTCACGCCTTCCCGTAGAATAATTTCGTTTGAAAAGCCTTTGATCCTTATCCAGTTGCGCTGCGGATAACGACGAAATTCTCACATGCTCCTGAAATTGTTTTCTCACCTGCGACCGGATAAAAGCTGCGTTTGTTTTCATCCAGTCGCGATAGTACTCCTCTAACCTCTCCACTCTGCTTTGCAGCGTGCGACCATCAAAAGAAGAAAGATGCCGTTCAACACGATAGATTTCACCGAGTGTTTTTTCCGCCATACCCGCTTCCATCTCTCCCGAAGTGAGAGGCAAAGAACGGACTGCGTCCTGGATTTCGTCAGGAAGCCGGCTCAGTTCCCGAAGAAGCGGCAGGAGATCGGTAAGAATTGCGAGCTCACTGCGCAAGCGGATGAGCTCTTCTTTCAACGCGGGCAAACTCAATTTGTCGTAACCGGAAAGGAATGAACGCAGCTCATCCAACATCTGGAAAAATGAATCGGCATTCGCGGTCAGGCTCCGTATCAAGGATACGGAATTCTCGTTTTGGACCAGATTACGGCACAACGCTTTAATCGAGCGATGATTCCGATCTGCTTTCCTGAACTTTTCAACCGCATCCAGACAGGAGTTGATGTCCGGTATCTCAAAATCGATTTCAAGCTGACGAACCGCTTTATGATATGCGTCGGATGCTTTCCATTCAGAATCGAGATCCGTAAGTATCTGGACCCATCCCGGCTTTACAACGTGAGCGGAAAAGTCGTATCGCAGATTCAGGATCTTGCGCAAGCGCCAGTAGGCGGGTTTTAAGAATGCCATGGCTCCCTTCAGTTTGGCAGCCTGCTCCAGCGCTGAACGGGATTCTGCCTGCGGCAATTTTTCTTTCCAGTTTTTCGTAATTTCCTTTGCCCTTTCAAGATCCTCAGCTTTTCTTTTGAAATCCTGGTACAGTTTTTCGAAATGAACGGACCGTGCGTGTTTGGGATCCACCAGAAACAAGAGGTTTTGTTCAGCCAGCGGCAACAGTTCACAGGCAAAACGAATTAATACTTCTGATTCCTGAATTTCATCCCGGAATTCGAAAGGAACACCCGAAGCTTCATACACGGACTGCAACGTCGTGATCATCGCCTCGGTACGATCCAGATAGTTGAGCACTGTACGAATGGGATGATCCGACTCAATAACGTTGACCTTCAGCAGCCGTAGAGAATGCTTCCCGAGCGACGGAGGGCGTCCAAGTTCTTTGAGTACAATGGAGAGCCGCTCAAGAAGGGCGCCGTGAGAAAGCCAGTTACAGTAATGAGGCAACAGTTCCGATTGAACAGGTTCAAGAGCAGGGAGTAAATTCCGGACTTGCACCAGGCGGGAAAGCAACCGGCGTAACGGAATTCCCGCTTCAGGAAAAGCAGTTTGCATTGCATCGGAAAATCGTGAAAGCCCCGTCAATTCCTGTTCCATCAAACGAACAAGCTGTTCGCGCCGGGACACGATCTGCTCTTCTTCAGCGTCCTCCCGCAAATACCCTTCGTAAGTTCGCTTGAGATCGGCAATAAATTCTTTCTTGTCGGTCTGCGAATCATGAATCAGGCAACAAAGCTCATCCAGACCCTGTATTTTCAATCTGTAGAATACGACATCGATTGCAGCGCGTTTTTCGCAAACAAACAAAACTCTTTTCCCGCGGGCTGCATAATCCGCAATCAAGTTCGTGATGGTCTGCGACTTTCCGGTGCCGGGAGGACCCTGAATAATGTAGCTCTTCCCTTTTCTCGCTTCAGAAATCGCCGACGTTTGTGTTGGATCGGATGGAACAACAAGATACTGATCATCGATGTTCAATTGCGTCTTTTGTTCTGATACTTCCCGCGGCTTGAGAGAAAAAATCGTGTCAAAGGAATTTGACGAGAAATCATTTTCAAGAAGTCTGGAATAATCCTGTACCAGCGACATTTTGCGGTAGTTGAAATTGCCAAGGGTTAAGCTGCAAAGATCGAATTCCCAGTTGTACGGATTCCGGCCCGGAGATTCTTTCATGGCATACATCTCGCGGTGCTGTTGCAACGTTCCGGCATCCGACTGCGCCGGATCCACCAGATGCGGGGTTCTGGGGAGAGGTCGCTCGCGAAAGACGTCGGCAAACGGGACAGAGGCAGGGCGAATTCTACGGAGAAAAAGTTGAAGACCCAGCGGTTGATAGTTCTCACGCGAATAGCTGTAATCGATATTTTCAAAAGTACGGACCCCGCGCCCGGTGAGCTTGATACGTCGCCGGTATTGATCCAGTCTCTGGCGCGCCTGCGCATGAATCAACCGGATTTGCGGTTTTTCAACTTTGATCAGGTTGATTCCCGGTTCACTGGATCGAATCTGGCGCAACAGGACATCGTAAAAAATATCCAGCGTAGTCTCCTGAAGATCAACGGCTTCCGGCAAGCTGATTCCGTACAGTGATTTGAGATAATGCCGTAAAGCCGGATTGACTTCAGCTTCACTCGTCAACGGTTTCAGCACGTACGAATCGCGCACTCCCCTTTTCTTCGTCAGATCAACAGGCAAAAGCAACAGCGGCGAATCGATCCGTTCTTCGGGCGATTCTTTCAGGTTGTGCCATCGAAGAAAACAAAGCACCAGCCTCAGCTGCTCAAAACCAAATTCGGCGCGGTCCCGCCTTGATTCACTGATGATCTTATCCAGAACTCCCGGCAAATAAGGAGCATCTTCAAAACGCACGTAGCTTCCCAGTGATATGGCTCCGGTTTTTGAAATGGCGTCGGCCAGACTTTCCTTCCAGATAAATAGTTGCTCAGGGCGAATGTTCCTGTAATCAAGAAGCAAGGGCACCGATGCAAGGGTGAGATTTACTGTCTGCAAGGTTGGCTTGAAATAGATCAAACGATTTCTTCGTGATATTTCAAACAGTCTATTTCGCAAATGGCTTTGAATGATCTTGCGCTTTCCATCCAGATTCGCTTCTCGAAATCCCTTGATCTTCGTGAAATCCAGATCAACTTCTTCAAGCTGTTCACGGTAACTCTTCAGCCGCTTAATGACAGAACCAAGGTCCTGTGGTCTCCGGTGGCGATTCAGTTCGGTCATCTGAACGATGAGGGAAGCCAGCACAGGATTGATCCGCTGATTCAGGTCAAACAGATTCTCCCTGTGAGTTACAAACAGTTCAAGATCTTCCGTTTCAGTGAAATCAAGGCGGCATGCGAGGCTCGCGAGAATCACGCCCAGAGAGTACACGTCGGTCAACTGATCGTGATGATCCAGCTTATGTTCCCAGCACATATAGCCCGGCAGATACGCGGGCCCGGCAAACGCATCGGATGTTCCGATCAACAGGTCCTTTTGATCGATACGGGCTTCGGAAGGGTCGATGACCTGATGATACTCACCCACGATTTCCAGCGCCGCGCTCTTCGGCTGTTGAACCTGTTCGACTTTCCACAGTTGATCTGCAGGCGACATTAACCTGGCGTTTTCAAAGTAAAGATGGGTGCCGTCGACATGAATGGCTTCGATGCCCTCAAGCGGACCAACGAGTCCCAGATCGTGGGCTTCCTTTACCTGAACGAATAGCGGCAACACCGCTGCCAAAACGTCTTCAGTTTCAAAGCCTCCGCGGTCAAAACCGCTGTTGAGAAATTCAAGAAACGTCTGCTTCACGTCCATGCTTTGCTGCCTGCTCCTCCGCGGCCTTCAGGATCTCATCTGCCGTGTTCTTCAGATTATCGATCTCTTTCTTTCCGATCTTTAATTCCTTAGTAAGAACTTCTTCAAAGATCTTCCCGATGCCAATTTGGCCGGCAAATTTCAGCGCTGCTGCCACGGGCGCCCTTTCCAGTTGGGTATCCACAGTTGCAAAATCGAGAATCACATAAGCAAGGTACTGGCGCAGATGTGTATCACATCCTTCAATCTCATCGATATCCATCGATTCGAGCGCCACGGCTGGTTCCGAAGGCAAATCGTCAAAAAAGAATCGCGCGTGGCCCAGCACCAGATCCGTTTGAAACCAGGAAGGTCGAAGGAAGGAGCCGATCAGTTTTTTCGTTATTTCCGTCAGACGCTGCTGACCGAGGACATCAAGCTCATTCATGGTAAGTGAGCCTTCAATCATCCGTTTCGTTTCGGGATCAGCGCCGCCCGTATCGTTGGACCACAATTCAATTGCGCGGGCACGGATGAATGCTTCCGGATGCGTTAGCTCTTCCGTTTTCACTTTTGTCTTCGAAAAAATCTCGTCAGCCTGAAGTACATAGCTTTCCGCGCTCACGCGACTCAGCCCGGTTTGGATTTTGATAAGACTCGAAACAACCGAATTCTTATCCGACGTAGCGAGCAGCGCTCCCCGATCGGCGTAGATCTCCGTGTACAGGTTGTACCAGCGAGCGCTCTGCATGTAAGTCTGATGTGCGCGGGCATCGCAGGCAATCGCGGAAATCATCCTGTGTGCCACAAGGAATTCGCCGGCGTCTTCCTGCCATAACCTGTAGTGCGACAATTCGTGCGCAATCACCGACTTTAATTCGGGTTTCTCCATCAAGGAAAGGATCTGTCCCTCAAAAACAATGTGCGCCTCGCCCGGAATATAAAACAATGCAGCATTCAACTGCTGTCCTTGCTGCGATTGGTACAGAGTGACGGGGATATCCAGACACAGGGCCCGTTTCGTTTCATCGGCTGTTTCGTAGATGTCGGAATGCGTTTGAGTATCCAGCCGGTAGGTGTGCTTCAGCAAATCAAGACGCAAAGACTCTGTGTAGTCGGCAAGCGATTCCGCCGACGAAAACCACCTCCAGGATTCAGGCTCGTTCGCCTTCAGATAGTCTCTTAACTTCAGATGGTATGGTAACGGCTTAAGCTCATTGGTCACACCGGCCTGCGATTCCACTGAATCTAACTTACCCCAAAATGTGACTCAACTCCAACAGAGTGAGTGATGTGAGAATCACCCGGCGCACGGAAAAACCAGTTCTAGAAATTCATATACACATATATACATATGTTGATATAAAGTTATCCAGCGACTGATTCCCACGACTTGTGCGCTGAGACATCATCAACGAGAAACCGAATACCCTGGTTGTCAGGAGGATTCAACCAAAGCATCCTTTGGAAGACTTTACGGGCTTCATCGAATCGCTGCAGCCGCCAGAGACAAAGGGCGTATCCGGGATCTCGGAAAGGAGCCAACAGTTGTTTGTGGAGCCCGAATGATTATTGCAGGCGAACTCCCTGCGTACAATCCTCGATATGGAGATCGGTTTGGATAGATTCAAGAACGTTGAGCCAGACAGGATGGAATCTCGGTTCATCAGAGGCCCAGAAAAGATACGTCATGAAGAAATGGACGGAGACTGCACGTCCAAGGCAATTCCTCTGGCAGGCTTCCCGGTTTTCGTTCGCTTCCATATATCGAGTCTCAAGCCAGAAGATGTCCAGGTCCGGACGATGGATGTGAATGGATTTTGTTTCCTTTGCCGAAGGCAGTGGCTCTTCAGAATTAAGAGAATTGCGCAGCAAGTTTTCTAAGGACAGACCGCTCCATGCCATCTGCTGATGCCTGAATATTGTTAATTCCAGCGTGCAGTTATCGTCCGGCGGTTTTCGATCCATGAACTTGAATGAATTCGTTCCTGGATGAAAAATCCAATCTTGCGGATAAGCCATCTGAAAAAGACCATGGTCTGCAATGAATAGTTTGTAGCCCTGCCTTACGCGCCACGAATGATTCTTCTTGAGTTTCAGGGTTTTCTTTTCCCATTTCATTTCGCATATTTTATCAGAACCCTCATTGAGACATCACCGCAGAGATCGCAGAGTCTAGAAGTCCATCAGTTGAGTCCTTTCACAAGGTACAAATCAGAAATGGCGCGACGGTAAGTATAAACATAGGCGGAACCATCCGGCGTGATTCTGATGTTGATGGGCATCAGCATTCCCGCCAGATCTGGTGGAACAATTTCTTTCCACAACTGTCTTTGACCGGAAACCAGATTTACAATTTCGACTTTCACGGGAAGCGAGAATCGACCCACCGTGTAAACCGAATCCGGATCAGACGTCCATCCGGAAATCGCGTCTTGAGATTCGAGTCCTGCAACTTTTTCAGGAGAGCCTCCATGAACCGGATAAAGGCAGTATCCTCCTTCAGCGCAACGAGAGAGTACATACTTCCCATCACGTGACAATTCAAACGTGTCGCTGATCCCTTCCGGTGTTACGGGTTGTAATCTGGTAGACTCCATATCGTAAACCCAGATCCGGGCTTGTCGTTGAGTCTCCGAACCGGTAACAAGAACTCGCCGGCCATCAGGAAACCATCTTGATGAGCCAACTCGTTCCAGGGAAAGTTTCAATTCCTTTGATTGGCCCGCGCCTGTAGGAAGAATCGTAAAACTATTCCGAACTCCTGGAAGAACAGAGAGCGCCCATTTAGCGTCCGGTGAAAGACTCATAGCCATTCCGTCACCGAGCCGAACTGCCGGAGAACCATCCATGGCACGCAAATATACAGAGTAATTATGACCACCACCGGCACCCTGTTCTTCGAATAGAACAAATTTCCCATCATCGGAAAGATCGCGTGGAAATGCCCAGTCAAACCAGGATAAGTCACGTTCCTTCTTCTCACCGATGGGAAGCCCGATCATTTCCCTGCGTCTGTCGTCCTGAGTCAACAAGACTTCGCCGGCAGGCAAGACATCCTGCAATACAAGATTGCCGGCCGAAGCAAACACAACCCTTTGCGACCCGGAGAGTGTTACTGCGCGCAACGGCTGTTGATTAGATCCCAGATCATTTGCTGAAAACCAGATCTCCTTTTGATCCGGCGACCAGGCAAGTCCGGATGCGCTTGTCCATTCATTTGTCAGCGTTTTTTTGTTTCCGTTGAGATCAAAAACTACGACCATGCCGCGATCATCACCAACTGCTGGATGCTCCAGCGCGGCTATTTTTTGACCATCGGATGAAAAACGAACATTGCTCAACCACCCTGCCGTTTCAAAAATAATTTTCCCGACAGGAAATTCGAGCCGGCGCTTCCCGGGCACATTACGTACAACGGCAATCTGGCTTCCATCAGGAGTCCAGTCTGAATCCTGTACATCTTCCACAATTTCCCGGGGCGCGCCCCCATCGATCGGAACGCGGGCCAGAGTACCCGTCCGTTGCCACCCTAAAAAGTAAGATGGATTCAGTAAAATGGCCATTTCGCCAGTGGACGAAACTCCGAGCAAATCTGCTACAGGCAAATTCAACTCCCTGGATGCCGGGCTCTGAGGACGTGTTGAAAATACCTCGTATGGTAAACCGCTCCAGGAAGCAGAGTACAAAACTGTTTGCCGATCCGGCGCAAATCTGGATCCCGAAACAAAGCCGCGCCGGAAGGTTAATCGCTGGAATAACAATGGTACTGTCTCTGCATCGCCGCGCTTCAGAACGTACATTCCCGCAGCGCCAAAAACCAGGCCTGCAAACAAGAGCAACCAGGCAAACCTTGAACCGCTGAGCCACTTTCGCTGCGTGCTTGAACTTACTGCTGTGGCGACTCCGGTTCCGGTTCCGGAAACACCGGAAACCATTTCGAGATCAAACGCCAGATCGCGAGCCGACTGAAATCTCTCTTCTGCATTCTTCTCCAGACAATGACGAATAATTCGCTCCAGCGCCGCTGGAACACTTTTGTTGGTAGAAGACGGATCAACCGGATCTTCCCTCAAAATGGCGCTCAAAGTATCAGCGGTTGAGTCCCGGTGGAAGGCGCGCTTACCGGAAACCATTTCATACAGAATGGCGCCGAAGCTGAACAAATCAGATCGATGGTCCACATCGCGACCGCGGACCTGTTCAGGTGACATATATCCAATTGTCCCCAGCACCATACCCGGCTCTGTCTCCGGGGCGACCGTTGCCAGAGTCGAACGACCTCCGCTCACAGGTTCCGGAATTGTCAGTTTGGCAAGACCGAAATCAAGAATCTTAACGCGCCCGTCCCGTGTAATAAAAATATTTTCCGGTTTCAGATCGCGATGAACAATTCCTTTTTCGTGCGCCGCCGCGAGACCGTGCGCAATTTGCAGCGCGAATTCAATCGCTTTTCGAAAACTGATTGCAGCGCCGCCGAGACGGTCACGCAAAGTTTCTCCGATCAGCAGTTCGGAAACTACGTACGGACAATTCTCGTGCGTCCCGATATCATAAACCGTCAGAATGTTCGGATGATTCAGAATTCCTGCAGCTCTCGCTTCCTGCTCAAAACGCCGGAGACGATCGGCATCCGCAGAAAACTGTGAAGGCAAAACTTTGACGGCCACTTCGCGTCCCAATCGAGGATCCTTCGCGCGATACACTTCGCCCATTCCCCCGGCCCCCACCGGAGATAATATTTCGTATGGACCCACCAATGAACCTGTTTGTAATGCCGCCATGACGAAACAGTATAGCTCACATCCGGCTCGAATCGCCTCTGGGAGCTTTAAGTTTGAAGTGCTGAGTGCTGAGAAGCTGTGAAAAAATCCCTGATCCGTGGCGGCGGGCCTCCGTGCCCGCTGGTCTGCTCGACCAGAAAACGGCAGGCAGGGACGCCTGCCGCC
>Ga0247727_10019848_pt1 | contig 10360 bp, 9 predicted proteins | sample WisWelCaveWW1625_FD_202498 | JGI IMG/M metagenome (GOLD analysis project Ga0247727, IMG submission 202498) | Biofilm microbial communities from Wishing Well Cave, Virginia, United States - WW16-25 | ecosystem: Environmental > Aquatic > Deep subsurface > Groundwater > Cave microbial mat | place... | reverse complement strand
GCTCGTCGTGATCCACACCGACTCTTGTCGTCGCTTCCGCTTGCCCATCGCCATGCCTGAGAATCTAGGCAACAGTGACCGTCGCCGCTACCTCGATTTCGAAGCAGTTTCACCACGGACTGCTAGGTGGTTCCGGGGCTCCTCGAGGTGATCGGCTCCACGGCCGGGCTCTGATCAGGAGCGGGGCGAGGATGGAGGCGAGGACGGAGGACCCTGGGGCGCGTCGGAGGAGAGTCCGACTTTCTGGATCAGCTCTCGCACCACCGGGAACCAGGACCGGAGCTCCGCGGCCGTCGGCGCCAGCTCGTACGGGTGGTGGTGGCAGGCCCGGCTCAGGGCCGACCAGGCGTGGCCGGTGCGGGCAGCGAGGTTCGTGTCGCCCAGGTAGGTCCGCAGGCAGATGAGCTGGGCCCGCATCGAGCGGCCCTCGAGATCGAGCGTCCGCCGCACCCACAGCCGGAGCACGCTTGTCTCCAGGGCTTGAAGGGCGAGGAGGGCCGAGGCTCGGGGCCACAGGCCAGCCGTGGCCGGGTCGGCGCGGCGGAGCAGGCCCTCGGCCAAGTCCAGGACGACGCGTGGGTCGCCGTCGTCTCTCGTCAAGCCAGCCCCTGCAGCCAGTTTCCTCAAGCCAGCCCCCGCAGCCAGGCAGCGAGCTTGCTGGCCTGCCGGACGAGCTCGACCGAGGCGACCGCCTGGATGTCGGGGGCCCCCTCGTCGCATTGCCGGACCGTCTCGGCCGCGGCCGGTCCGCCCTCGGCCTGTAGGTGGGCGAGCACCTCCCCGCCGCGCTCGACGTCGTCGAACAAGGCGAGGGCCAAGAGCCGCGTCAGGCGCCCCGCGTCGCTCAGGGCCCGCTCGACCTCGGCGTGGGGCTCTCCGCGGCCGAGCCGCCGTGGGCGCACCACCTCCATGCACGCGGCCTCGAGGGCGAGGCGACACAGCCCCTGCACCACGCGGGCGGCCGCCGACGAGGGGAGATCGATGGTGCCGGCGACCGCGAGGGCGTCCTCGATGTAGCGCCCGACGGGATCGAGGGCACGGCGCAGCTCCACGACCGAGGCGTCCCGCCGAGTCACCTCGATGATCTCGGCGACTACGTCGAGGCGGCGCACGGCTTCCGCGAGTCGGTCGTCGTGGGTGAAGACCACGACCTGGCGGTCCGCGGACGCGCTCTCGAGGACACGGGCCAGGCCATCGACCCGGGCCGGGTCCATCGACTGCACCGGGTCGTCGATGACGATGAAGCGGAATGGGCTCTCGGGGAGCGTGGCGCGCGGCACGAAGAGGCTGAGGGCGAGCGAGTGCAGCTCGCCCTGGCTCATGACCCCCAGGGCCGCGCCCTCGACGCCGTCGACGGTGACGTCGAGGGCCACGCGGCGCCGCGTGCCCTCTCCCGTGAGCTGGATCCGTCCCAGCTCGACATGGCTCTGCTGGCGGAGGTGCTCCCAGATCCGGGCCGCCTTCTCGGCGATCGGCGCGAAGCGGTCGTCACGAATTCCGGCCGCCGCCTTCTTGAGCCAGGCTTCCGCCGACTTGAGGCGCTTTAAGTCGGAGGCTCCGCGCACGGCCTCGCGGGCGCCCGCCAGCCAGGCCGCGACCTCGACGGCAACCGGACGCCACGCGTCCTCCTTGCGCCCGAGCTCGGCCCGCGCGGAATCGCGCAGGCGGACGACCGCATCTCGCAGCGGTCCGCTGGCCGATTCGACATGCCCGGCGAGCTCCCCGAGGTCGGCGATCGATCCCGCCTCGACCCAGGTCCCCAGCGCTTCGACGAGCCCGCCCACGTCCAGCCCCACTTCGGCTGCCCGGCTGAGCGCGTCGCCCTTGAGGATCGCGAGGCTCTCCCACTGGGCCCGGGCGGCTTCGGCTCTTTCGTGGACGGCGTCCGCCTCCCGCGCCACTTCGCGGAGGCGCGCCACGGTGTCGCGCTGCCGGGCGCTCCAGGCGCCGTTCAGGGCGCCCGCGCGGCCGCACACCGGGCAGTCGCCCTCGCCGTGGAGGGCGTGGTATTGGAGAGCGAGGTCGAGGAGCGTCGCCGCGTCCCGAGAGCGGGCCGCGGCGGTTCCCAGGGCGGACTGCACGGCCGCGGCCGCGCCGCGCATCTCGGCGACGGCGGCCGCGACCCGCGCCGGGTCGGGTGGCTCGAGGTTCGCGATCCACCGAAGCACGTCGAGCTCGGCCGCCGCCGTCCCCGGCGACAGGGTCCCGGCGAGCACCTCGTCGACCGCGCCTAGGTCCCACTCCTTGCCTTCGAGGGCGGCTGCCATCTGCCGCGCCCGCGCGTCGTCGACATCGCGCAGTCGCTCGAGCAGGCGGCCCCGCGCGTCTGTGGCGTCTTTCTGAGCTTTCTCGCGGGAGCGGCGGGCCTCCTGCAGAGTGCCGAGCGCCTCGACCAGGTTCTCGAGACCCAGGATCGAGGAGAGCGCGTCGTAGAGCTTCGAGGGCCCTTCGTCGAGGAGCGAGCCCAGCTCGTTGTAGGACAGGAAGGGGCGATGCGTGCGCAGCGCCGCGGTCCAGCCGAGCGACCCGAGGTCGGACCTGGGCTTGCCGTGGAGCTGGGCCGCCGCGTCGGCGGCTTCGAACGCCGCCTCGGGCTCCCACCGGCGCGACACCACACACGGTCCGCGCTCGCCTTCGACGAGGAACGTGGCGGACAGCGACGCCGCCGGATGATGAAGGTTGCGCCAGCCCTCGCGCCAGACGGCGGCGCGCTCCCTCCAGCGCAGGCTGTCGCCGGTGAGGAGGACCTCGAGCGCCTCGGCGAAGCTCGACTTGCCGGAGCCGTTGCGCCCGACGACGAGTGTCAGGCCGGGGCCCGGCCGGAGCTCCAGGGTCTGTGCGGGGCCGATCCCGCGGAAGCCCTCGACGGCGATCGTTTGGACAAATGCGCCGACGGGCCCCGCAGACACCCGCGCCGCGGCCGCTCGCGGCGAGGCGGCGCTGCCCACGAGCTCCGCCTCGAGCCGGTCGCCTCCTTCGAGGCCCGCCAGTACGAGAACGCCCCAAGCGTCGTCGACGGAGCCGTCGGCCTCGAGCCGCGACTGCACGATGTTCCTGATGCCGGGGTCCATGCGCCTAGCTCCAGCGCGTCACGGGAGATCTGCTGTGGGTAGGGTCGCGCCGCACCCCGATAGTCTACTGTTGTGTCGTGGGTTTGACGTGATCCTCTACGCTGAGACGGTCGCGCGTCCGCTCGACGACGAGGCCTTCGACGAGGTCTTCCTGTGCCATCGGCCCTGATGCGGGACTCGCGACTTGTGAATCCCCTGACGCCGCGGCGCCAGTGCGATTCGACGACGGCGCGGCAGTTTCAGGACAGAAGGCGATAGCCGAAGGTGGCCCGGAGGCGAGGGTCCGGAGCCGGCGCGAAGAGACCGAGCTGTTCGGGGGAGCGCACGTAGGCGCCGGCTTCGGCAGCGTCCTCGCGGACAAGCCCGTGCTTCTCGCGCAGCCTGCGCACCAGGTCCTCGATGCGCTTCCGGTACGCGCCCGAGAGGTGGCTCGCGCTCGAGTACGCCCGGCGATAGGCCTCGAGGTAACGCGGAAACTCGCGGGCGAGGAAGTCGAAGTACTTCTCCTTGGTGGGCGAGCGCAGGAAGAGCAGCGAGCCCCACATGCGGCGGACGCCCACCGAGGCCGCCCGGCCGATGAGCGCGTCGAGGCCGGGCTCCTGGTCGGTGAGCCCGGGGAGGATGGGCGAGAGCGAGAGGCCGACGCGCAGGCCGGCTTCGGCGAGGCGCCTCAAGACCTCGATCCGCACCTCGGGCGGAGGCGCCCACGGCTCGATCCGACGCAGCAGGTCGGCGTCGAGCGAGTTGAGCGAGATCTGCACGGACAGCAGCGACCTGCGGTGGATGCGGTCGAGCAGGTCCAGGTCGCGGAGGATGATCGCGCCCTTCGTGGTGATTCCCAGGCGAAGGCCGCGCACCTGCGCGGCGCGTTCGAGGAAGCGCCGGGTGACCCGAAGCTCCGTCTCGCCGGGCTGGTACGGATCCGTGGCAGTGCCGAGCGCCACCCGTTCGCCGCGCCGGGCGGTGGTGACGAGCCGACGCGACGTCTCGTCGAGGCCGCCGGTTTTGGCGAAGATCGTGGAGTGGAAGCTGCCCGCGGCCTCGAGGCCCAGGTACTCGTGCGTGTAGGCCGCGTAGCAGTAGCGGCAGCCCATCGAGCAACCCCGGTACGGGTTGACCGTCCACTCGAACGGCACCCGCGGAGAATCACAGCGGTTCACGAGCGAGCGAGTCTGAAGCTCCCGGTACACGACCCCGCTCCGCTCACGCACCACAACCGTCCCCAGGCGGGGAGCGAGGTTGGGCGCGGGAACGCCCGGCCGGATCATGGCCGGCTATTTTCGCTTGTTGTTCGCCTTTGTCAAGGCAGACCAAGCGGGGATATTCGCCGGCAGAGAACGCCGGCCAGAACCGCTGCTAAGCTCCACGGGAAGGGGCGCCGATGGGCCACTGGGTCTTCGAGCCGGGTCACACCGCCGCGGAATTCTGCGTCAGGCACATGATGGTCACCCACGTCCGGGGCCACTTCAAGAACGTGCACGGCACTCTGGAGTTCGATCCCGGCAATCCTCGGGCGGCCGCTGTCGACGCCCGCATCGACACCCGGGGTCTCTGGAGTGGAGAGCCCGACCGGGACGCGCACCTGCGCAGCCCGGACTTCCTGGACGTCGAGCGTTTTCCGGAGCTGACGTTCAGGAGCACGGCCGTTCAGGTCTTGAGTACGAACGACGCCATCGTGACCGGGTCCCTGAGCATCCGCGGCGTCACGAAGCCGGCAACGCTGGATGTTCACTATCTGGGCCAGTGGCAGACCCCGTGGTGGGAGGATGGGATCGACAAGGGTCCGAAGACCCGGGCCGGATTCGTCGCCACCACCCGCATCAACCGGCACGACTTCGGAGTCAGTTGGAACAGCACCTTGGACAAGGGCGGCTTCGTCGTTGGCGACGAGGTACTGATCACGGTCGACGCCGAGGCGATCCTGGAGCCCTAGGATGCTCCTCCCGAGGGCGCCCGAGCCTCACTCTGCGAGCAGCAGGCTCTCGGCGAAGGGCCATTCGTCGTCGAGCCATTGCGCCTCGCAACGAAATCCGCTCTCGGCGGCCATCGAGACGAGCTCTTCGGCGGCGAACTTGCGGCTGCTCTCCGTCCAGATCGTCTCGCCCTCGAGGAAACTCAGCTCGAGATCGGCGCCGGCGATCGCCACGCTTTGTCGTCGGAGCGAGCGCAGGTGCATCTCGATGCTGCGAGCCTCGACGTCGAACCTGACGACGTGCGCGAACCGTCGCAGCTCGAAATCGCCCCCGAGCTCACGATTGATACGGGCGAGCAGGTTGAGATTGAAGGCGGCGGTGACGCCGAGCGGATCGTCATAGGCAGCCAGCAGCTGGGGGATGGGCTTCTCGAGATCCGCCCCCAGCAGCAGCGAATCGCCCTTGTGAAGGATGCGGCGGATCTCGCCGAGGAAGGTCACCGCCGCCGCGCGCTCGAAGTTCCCGATCGTGCCCCCGAGGAAGAGCACCAGCAGGTGTTGCCGCTGCTGGCGCCGCGCGGCCACCTCGCGCAGCCCGTCGAGGTACTCGCGCTCGAAGCCGACGATGTCGATGGAATCGATCTGGCCGAGCTCGCGCCCGGCCATGGCGAGAGCCGTGCGCGAGATCTCGATCGGATAGTAGGACGTCGGCTGCAGGCGACAGGCCGCCTCGAGCACAAAGCGCGTCTTCCTGCCGCTGCCGCTGCCCAACTCCGCGACCACGAGCGGCCGTGGCAGCCGCGCGATGATCGCCGGCGCGTAGAGCCGCAGCAGGCGCTCGTCGGCGCGGGTCAGGCCGTATTCCGGAAGCAGGCCGATGACTTCGAAGAGCGCCGAACCGACCGCGTCGTAGAGGTACTTGGTCGGTAGCTGCTTCTGCGCCTGCGTCAGCCCGCGGCGGACGTCCGCCGCGAAATCGACCGGGTGCTCCGCGCTCAGGGCGTGGATCACCACCCGATGTCTTTCGGAGCTCACGCCTCAGACCAGCATCCCACCGGCCAGTGCCACCAGGAACGTGCCCGCGGCCAGCGCGAAGGCGTGACGCGGCGTCGTGGTCCGGCTCACCGTCAGGAGCGACGGCAGGTTGATCGCGGGCCCTGCGATCAGGAGCGCCACCGCGGCCCCCGCCGGCGCACCGGCGGCCAGCAAGCCGAGGGCCAGCGGTATCTCGGCAAAGGTCGGCAGCGCGATCGGCACGCTCACGAGGGCGACGAGCACGACGATTGCAACCTGGAACGGCCCGTGCTGGAGCCGGGACAGCGGCACGACGTCGACGAGCAGCGACGAGGCCAGCACGCCGGCGACGATCAACGGCAGCGTCGTGCGCGCCAGCCGCCAGACCTCGCGCGCGAACATGACGAGGGCCTCGGCGGCTGTTCCGGGCGGCGCGGTCTCGAGTGGGCACGCCGCGGGAGCGGCTTTCGGAGCCGGAAGGTAACGCGCAGCGAGGATGCTCACGCCGAAGACGAGCACCAGCGCCATGGCGACGCGCACCCAGGCGACGTCGCCGGTGAACAGCAGGAAGGTCAGAACCAGCGCCGCGGGGTTCAGCGAGGGCGAGGCGAGCATCAACGCCGCGGCCGGCCCGGCCCGCCGGGTACGCTCCTGCACCGCGGCGAACACCGGCGCGATGCAGCACGAGCACAGCATCAACGGCACGCCGGCGAGCCCCCCGACGAGCTGTGAGCGCAGCGGCGATCCGCCGAGGAGGCGCGCGACCCAGGCCGAGGGCACCACGGCGCGGACCGCCGCACCGATCAGGACCCCGAAGACCAGGGCGGGCCAGACGATCGCGAGGTAGTTTGCCGTGCGGAGCAAGGGGCGGATCACGGCGGATTGCCCTGCCGTCGTGAGCGCCTCCGACCGTGGCGCCAGGGTCTGGCTCGCCTGGACCCTCGCGATCGTCTGGAGCGAGCCGCTGGCCTTGTAGGTCACCAGGGCGGCCACCAGACCGAAGAAAACTAGCGCCCCGACGGCCCAGGGAGAAACGAGCGGTGGCTCGCTGCGAGCGTCATCATCGTTCATCGGCATCCGCGTTCCTCAACGATAACGGCTCTGGCTGCGTCTGCATATCGCCCCCAACAGGCGGGTAGGATACTCTGGCGCGGTCGCTTCGATGCCCATGCCCGACATCGCGCAGCTCGTCCGGATCATCCCTGAAGCCCGGCAAAGGAGCTTCGACCTCGTGTCCGACCTGACGCCCGAGCAGCTCTTGGGGCCGCGCCTCCCGATCGTGAACCCGCTCCGCTGGGAGATCGGCCACGTAGCCTGGTTCCAGGAGCTGTGGGTGCTGCGCCACGGGCTTGGGGAGCGGTCCCTGCGCGAGGACGGCGACGCGCTCTGGGACTCGAGCGCGATCCCCCACGCGACCCGCTGGGACCTGCCCCTCCCCGGGGTCGCGGAGACGAAGGCCTACATGCGCGACGTGTGCGACCGGGTCGTCGAACGGCTCTCGAATCGACCCCCGGATCCGAAGCTCGGCTACCTGGCGCTCTACTCGGTCTTCCACGAGGACATGCACGACGAGGCGTTCACTTACACGCGGCAGACGCTCGGCTATCCCGCGCCACACTTCACCGGTGCCGAAAGCGGCATCGAGAAAGTTGGCGGCGCGTGGGGCGACGCGGAGGTCCCCGGAGGGACGTTCCTGCTCGGAGCCACGGCCGACGAGCCGTTCGTGTTCGACAACGAGAAGTGGGCGCATCCCGTGGAGCTTTTGCCCTTCGCGATCGGGCGCGCTCCGGTGACGCAGCGGGAGTTCGCGGGCTTCGTCGAGGACGCAGGCTACCGCCGGCCGGAGCTGTGGAGCGAAACCGGATGGGCCTGGCGATCGAGCGTGAACGCCGAGCAGCCGTGCTACTGGCGGCGCACGCAGGCCGGCTTCGAGCGCCGCCACTTCGATCGCTGGGTCTCCCTGGAGCCGGAAAAGCCCGCGATCCACGTGAGCTGGCACGAGGCGCAGGCCTATTGCCGCTGGGCCGGCCGGCGCCTGCCGACGGAGGCCGAGTGGGAGGCCGCGGCCTCCCTCGAGCCCGGCCCCGGCGGCGGCTTCGCTTCCCGCAAGCGCCGCTTCCCCTGGGGCGACGAAGCGCTCTTCGACGAGCGCGCCAACCTCGATGGACGCGCCATGGGCTGCGTCGACGTGGGCGCGCTTCCGGCAGGCGACAGCGCGTTCGGCTGCCGCCAGATGCTCGGCAACGTGTGGGAGTGGACCGCGGACGACTTCCGGCCCTACCCCGGCTTCGTGCCGGACATGTACCTCGACTACTCGCAGCCCTGGTTCGGGACGCACAAGGTCCTGCGCGGGGGCTGCTGGGTGACCCGCTCGCGCCTGCTCCGCAATACCTGGCGCAACTACTACACGCCCGACCGTCGCGACGTGTGGGCGGGTTTTCGCACCTGCGCGCTTCCGCGTTGAGGATTCACCTCGTCACGCCGGCCCCGAGCGGGGCCTGGACAGGCAACCGCGTGACCGCGCTGCGCTGGGCCCGGATCCTCCGGGCGCTCGGCCAGCGCGTGACGATGGCGCGCGAGTACCGCGGCGAACGCTGCGATCTGCTCGTCGCCCTCCATGCGCGCAAGAGCTTCGCCTCGATCGCGCGCTTCCGGCGCGAGCGGCCCGGCGCGCCGCTCGTCGTCGCGCTCACCGGGACCGACCTCTACCACGACATCCGGCACTCGGACCGCGCGCGGCGCGCGCTCGAGCTGGCCTCGCGCCTGATCGTGCTTCAGCCCCTGGGATTGCGCGAGCTAGAGGCGCGACTGCGCGGGAAGGCCCGCGTGCTGCGCCAGTCGGCGTCGGCGCCGGCGACGCGTGTCGCTCCGAGGAGGGATGCCTTCGAGGTTTGCGTGCTCGCACACCTCCGCGCCGTCAAGGACCCGCTTCGGGCCGCCGCGGCCGCGCGCCTGCTGCCACCCGCCTCGCGCGTCCTGATCCTCCACCTGGGCGCGGCCCTCGACGCGGGCTTGGCGAAGCGGGCGCGTGCCGAACACGCGCGGAGCGCACGCTACCGCTGGCTCGGGGACGTCCCGCGCGGCAGAGCGCAGCGCGTCCTGGCTGGCTCGCGCCTGCTGGTTCTGACCTCGCGGCTCGAGGGTGGTGCCAATGTCGTCTCCGAGGCGCTCGCCGCAGCGGTGCCGGTGCTGTCTTCGCGGATTCCCGGCTCGATCGGGATGCTCGGGCCGGGCTATCCCGGGTACTTCGCGGTGGGTGACACGCGCGCTCTGGCACGTCTCCTGCGCCGCGCCGAGACCGACGCGGCCTTTTATGAAGGACTACGGCGATGCTGTCGTCGCCTCCGCCCGCTCGTGGATCCGGCGCGCGAGCGGCGGGCCTGGCGGTCGCTGCTGCGCGAGCTCGTTCGCATGGCATGACTTCGTGTCGATCGGGCGGCCCCTCGTTCGTCGTGTCAGTAGAGCCAGGGATCGCGGGCCGAGCCGGGCTGTGGTGGAGCGACCATCGGCAGCAGCCTCCGCGATTCCGGCGCTGAGAGGAAACAAGAATGCGATTCATGATGCTGATGATCCCCGAGGGGTACGAGAAGGCTGCGCCGGGCACCATGCCCGATGCCAAGGCCGTTGCTGCGATGATGAAGTACAACGAATCCCTCCAGAAGGCCGGCGTGCTGCTGGCGCTCGACGGCCTGCATCCGCCGTCGATGGGCGCGCGCGTCTCCTTCGTCGGCGGCAAGCCCAAGGTGACCGACGGGCCCTTCACCGAGGCGAAGGAAGTGATCGGCGGCTACTGGATGATCCAGGTGAAGTCCCGGGAAGAGGCGCTCGAATGGGCGTCGCGCTGCCCCGCCTCCAACAACGAGGTGATCGAGGTCCGCCAGGTGCAAGAGATGGCCGACTTCCCGCCCGACGTCCAGGAGGCCGCGGCCGGCTTCCCCGAGATGCAGGCGCGCTCCGGGCAGACCAACCGCAAGTGACACCGTAGCCGGGAGCGGCCCCGCTTGCCCGGGAAGTCGCGGGATGGTGTGATCGGTGGTCGTGGCGGCCACCGACACCCATCGCGCGATCGACGGCGTGTTTCGGATCGAGTGGCCCAGGCTCGTAGCGGGCCTTGCACGCATGCTGCGCGACGTCGGCCTCGCCGAGGAGCTGGCGCAGGACGCGCTCGTCACCGCGCTCGAGCGCTGGCCCGAGTCGGGCGTCCCGGACAACCCGGGCGCCTGGCTCATGGCCGCGGCGAAGCGACGTGCGATCGACCGGCTGCGCCGGCGCGGCATGCTCGAGCGCAAGCACCAGGAGCTGGGCCGGGAGCTCGAGGCACGGCAGGAGCGGGCCGCGCGGGATCTCGAGGAAGCACTCGACG
>Ga0247727_10019847_pt1 | contig 10361 bp, 14 predicted proteins | sample WisWelCaveWW1625_FD_202498 | JGI IMG/M metagenome (GOLD analysis project Ga0247727, IMG submission 202498) | Biofilm microbial communities from Wishing Well Cave, Virginia, United States - WW16-25 | ecosystem: Environmental > Aquatic > Deep subsurface > Groundwater > Cave microbial mat | place... | reverse complement strand
AGTTTTGGTTTTCTTGAAATCGGCATTAACTTGGGCAGCGCTCACGCGCGCTTTGCCGCCCGCACCGGCGCGCCGATCACCGTGACGCGCGGCCAAATGGTTTAATTAAAAAATGTGACGGAAAATGGCGGATAGAAATTTTGAGCGTTTGAGAAATGACGATCAGCAAGAACTGGCCGAGGTTGAACCGCCGCAGCCGTGGCTGGCGCGTCTTCTGCGCCCTGATCGTCCCGTTTTAAATTTGACACTGTTTTTGTTAACCTGTGTTTCGACTTTTTTTCAAGGTTATTCGACGTCGCCGACGGATAGCATTGCCGATGGCTTCTGGTACAGCAGTGGCATCATCACCATTTTGTTGTTTCATGAAATGGGCCACTATTTAATGTGCCGGCGGCACGGCGTTCACGCCACGCTGCCGTTTTTTATTCCGTTTCCAATTCTGTCGCCGTTCGGAACAATGGGCGCCGTCATTCGCATGGATTCGCGCATGCCGGATCGCCGCGCGCTGTTTGATATCGGCGTGGCCGGTCCGCTTGCCGGTTTGGCCGTCGCCATTCCCGCCATCTATTTCGGTGTGCAAATGTCGGAGGTCCACGCGATTGTCGACACCGGAGAGTCGATGACACTCGGCGAATCATTGCTGTTCAAGTGGCTCAGTTTTCTGGCGCTCGGGCCGGTGCCGGAAGGGCAGGATATTTTTCTTCATCCGCTCGCCTACGCCGGGTGGGCGGGCCTGTTTGTCACCGCGCTCAATCTGTTGCCGGTCGGGCAACTTGATGGCGGCCATATTCTCTACGCCCTCCTCGGTGAGCGGAGCGTTTTAATTGGCCGCGTTGCGTTGGCGCTCTTCGCGCTCATGGGCATTGTGGTGTTTCCATTTTTCCCGGGCTGGTTTCCGTTCATCCTGCTCATGATCTGGTTTGGTTATCGCCATCCGCCGCCGACGGACCATTTCACCCCGCTCGATTCAAAGCGGCGGATGCTGGCGTACTTTGCATTTGTCATTTTCATTATATCGTTTACTCCGATTCCATTTTATATCTAATGGAGCAAGCAGAAAAAAAATTTACCATCGTCGGCATCGGCGAAGTATTGTGGGACATTTATCGGGATCGCCGGCATCTCGGCGGCGCGCCTGCTAATTTTGCCATGCATGCGGCGCAGGCTGGCGATCATGGGATTCTGGCCTCGCGCGTCGGCAATGACGGCATGGGCCGCGAGCTGATCGCCGCGTTGCGACAACGCCAGCTTCCCATCGAGTTTTTGCAAAGCGACGAAAAAAAAGGCACGGGAACCGTGATGGTGACGCTCGACGTCAAAGGCGTGCCGAGTTTCCGCTGCTCGCGCGACGTTGCGTTTGATTATTTGCAGAATACGCCGGAGTTGGAAAGTTTGGCGACACGCGCCGACGCCGTGCTGTTTGGCACGCTGGCGCAGCGCTCGCCGGTCACGCGCAAAACCATTTTGGCATTTTTACGCGCGGCGAAAAATGCCGTGCGTTTATTCGATGTGAATTCGCGCGCGAGCGTTGCGGAGTTGCAGGCCATCCTGCCGGAGTCGCTGGAGCTGGCGAATGCCTTGAAAATGAATCATGACGAAATGAAATTGCTGCAAACGATTTTGCACCGCGAGCATGATTCGCCGCGCAAATTTATTGATTATCTCGTCAAGAAATATGGGCTCAAAATCGTGGCAGTGACGAACGGCGAGTCCGGTTGTGAAGTTTTTGACGGCGTGGGCGTCAGCAAAGTCGACGGCCTGCCCGTCGAAGTGGTGGATACCACCGGCGCCGGTGATGCTTTTGCGGCTGGATTAATCCACCAACTTTTGCGGGGTGCGCCCTTGCGTGAAATCGCCGAATATGCGAATCTGCTCGGCGCGTTTCTCTGCACGCAAAGCGGTGCGACACCGGTTTTTAACCAACAGGATATCGAAGCTTTTCGGGAGTCGTTGTAACGCAGCGCCGACTTCCAGTCTGCCAGGTTTTCGTCGTCGCAAATAAATCAGGTTTTGTTTGGAAGAAGAATGCTCATTTATCAAAATAGAGGTTGCCATGTCTTTACAATTGCCTGAACGTTACGCTTTAGCGCATACGCCGACGCCGATTGAAAAGCTTGAGCGTCTTTCGCAGCTTTTCGAGGGGCCGGAAATTTATATCAAACGTGATGATCTCACCGGCATCGGCAAAACCGGCAATAAAGTCAGAAAGTTGGAGTTTCTCATTGCCGAGGCTTTGCGCGAAGGCGCGCAACTTTTAATTACCTGCGGCGGTGTGCAATCGAATCACGCGCGCACCACGGCGTTGGCCGCCGCGAAGGTCGGCCTCAAAAGTCATCTGGTGCTGCGCGATTCCGCCGGCGGCGATATTGACGGCAATCTGTTTATCGATCGTCTGGTGGGCGCGGAAGTGGAGTTTATCACGCCGCAGCAATATGAACAGGTGGATGACATCATGCACGGCCTCGCTGAAAATTATGCCGGCAAAGGAATCAAAGCGTATGTGATTCCAGAGGGTGGCTCCATCGCGCTCGGCGCGCTCGGTTATGTTCATGCCATTGACGAAGTGTGCCGGCAGATGAAAACGCTGCGGATCGAATTTGATCATGTCATTTCCGCGGTCGGCTCCGGCGGCACCATGGCCGGCATGTTGCTCGGCAAAAGCGCGCACGGCTTGAAAGCGCAAATTCACGGCATCAACGTTTGTGATGATGCGCCGTATTTTCAAGAGCGCATCAACAACATTATTCGCGAGGCCAAACGAAAATTCGGCTTCGATTTGAATTTGCCCAAAAAAGACATCAATATCATCGACGGTTATATCGGCAAAGGCTACGGCCTGAACCGGCAGGAAGAGATCGAGTTGATCAAACTCGTCGCGCAAACCGAGGGTATTATTTTAGATCCGGTTTACACGGCCAAAGCCATGTTCGGCCTCAAAGATCAAATTCGCAAAGGCCGTTTCACCAAATCGGAGAAAGTGCTGTTCTGGCACACCGGCGGAATTTTCGGATTGTTTGCGAAACGCGGCCTGTTTTTTTGAAGCAACTGATAACGAGAGCCGGAGGAAAGTTCATCAACGAATCCTGCTCTCGTTATTAAAATTTTCTTGACTCTTTATGAAGATTGCTTTTGTCGTTACCGATTTTTCTGAAAACGTGTTGAATATTTTGGAAAAAGAGTCATGATCGACCAAACCATCTCCCACTATAAAATCATCAAGAAACTCGGCGAAGGCGGCATGGGCATCGTCTACAAAGCTCAAGACACCAAGCTCAACCGCACTGTCGCACTCAAGTTTCTGCCGATGGAGCTTACCTCGGATTCGGAGGCCGTCAACCAGTTCATCAATGAAGCCCAAACGGCCTCGGCGTTCGATCATGCCAATATCTGCACCATTCACGAAATTGATGAAACTGAAGATGGCCGGATATAGAATTACCCTGAATAACTACAAACCCATGCTCCTCATCAAAAATCTCAGCAAAACATTTGGCTCCGTTCGAGCGCTTCAGAACGTTTCATTTTCCATCGAAAAAGGCGCGTTGTGCGGCCTGCTCGGGCCGAATGGCGCGGGGAAATCGACGTTGTTCAAAATCATTATGGGATTGCTCGCGCCTGATGTTGGTGAAATCTCGCTGGTGGAGGAACGGAGCGTTTTTGGCAAAACCGAATATAAACGCAAAATCGGTTACGCGCCGGAAGCGCCGATTTTTTATGAATATTTAACCGGGCTGGAGTTTCTCCGCTTTATTGCAACGGCGAAAGGCGTTCCTCCCGAAACGCGCGAGCCGCAAATTCAAAAACTATTTGCGCGAGTTTTGTGATCGCGGCGGCACGGTGCTCTTTTCGTCACACATTATTGAAACGGTCGAGCACCTTTGCGATCGCCTCCTCATCTTGCATCGAGGGCAGGTGTTGCGCGAAATGCAGCGCAGCAATTGGCAGGAACTGCGTCACCGGGGTTCATCGTTGGAGCAGGAGTTTATTGCGATGGTGCAGACATAGCGCGGCGCCGGCTGCAACCAAAACCAATTGCGCCAACGGCTAAAAAGCGTTCTACCATCACGGCGAGATTGAAGTTTTTGCTTTTCTAACGCGCCCTCTGAACATGAGGGAAACGTCAAAAGTATAGAAGTGCCGTCCGAGCTCCGGGTTGATTTTTGAATAATCCGTATAAGTGAAACCGGCGCCGCAGCGAAGATAAGTCATCGTAAAAAGCTCGCGATTGATAAAGGCACCGAGGGTGAATCCCGTCGCCGAGGGAATCTTCAGTTTATCCCGAAATTCTTTATCCCGAAAAATGAGAAATTCCGATTGGGCATATCCAAAGTAAGGCTCCAGCGAAAGCCTTCGCGTAAAATTCAAAATATAACCGAGCGTCACTTCTCCCCGGTTGGCGCTAAACTCGACGCGCTGCAATAACGTGTCGGCTTGAATCGGTAAATCCCGTTTGCCGGTGATCGACCAGAATTTTATTCTGCCGGTCAACACCACGTTGCGATACCTCGACTGCAGCGCCAGCGCCGCGCCGTAGTGATTTTTCAACCACGTTGAACTTGGCGCGTCATACCAGTATTTGGTGGCCCCGCCGTCGAAAGCAAATCCCCACGGCGTCTCAATCAAAGTCACCTGCCGCTTGACGCGAGATTGTTCGTCTTTTTGGATATCGCGAATGAGAAGAATTTTATCCTGCGCCGAATTGATCACCACCGAATCATAATTCATTTTCCACGCCGTGGCTTCGATAATGTTCGCGAGATTTTGCCGGTCGATTTCAAAAACCAGAATTTGCTCCGCTGGTTTTTCCGCCAGTTTATTCATCACGCGGCTGCTCTGCGCGTAAATCGGCAAAGCGCTAAACAGCAGCACGATAAAGACGGTTCGAATTTGTGTGGTTGGCATCACGTCGTCCTGAACATGTTCGGGTCAAGTGCAAAGGCATCACAACATTTATAACTTGCAAGTCAGGAACGTGCGGAAATCCCCCGGTGCGGCGTGACAGGTGGGTAGCGCAGACCTCTTGTCTGCCCCGCGAACGGGGCGCTACGTTTATTACAATCCCGCGAAAAAGTGCTTGCTATTCTGGAGCGAATGCGTTACCATTTACCAACAAGCGGTACACCTCATCGTCAACAATATTGTAAACCTATTCTCACGGTTATCACAAGACGCCACTAATTCGAGGAGGATGGATGCGTGACTTAACGAAAATGCTTTTGCTGCTGGCGATCGGCATTATTGGCGGCATGCTGCTGTTTAAATTTTCCTGCGCCGGCGATCAAAACCTTGATAAGTTGCGACAGGAGATCGAAGAAGTGCGCCGTCAAAATAACGCGCTCGAAGCGGCCAATCGTTCGGCCTTTGCCCGCATCGATTCGCTGCGCCGGGAAGATCGCCGCAAGCAACAACTGGCGGACTCGCTGGCGAAAGTCGTTCAAATTCGTGAAAAGAGAATCATCAAAATTGTGGAGAATCTCCATGTCTACAAAGGCACACCGACTGATCTTTTGCGTGAGCTTAATGAGTTTGTGCGCTCCCCACTGCCTCCGCTCCCAGACACAAGTCATACCCGATAGCGTCATCATGGTGACCGGCGCGAAAGGCGACACCGGTTTTGTTTTTCCCATTCGCGCCGCGGAACGTTTGAGCAACATTCGGTTCGGATTGCTGCCGGAAATTTTCGCACAGCTCGGCGATCTGAAACAGGAGAGCCTGGTGTTGCGCGATCGCGTCGGTAATCTGCAGCAGCAATTCAACGAGGCCAACGGCATCGCCGAACGCCGCAAGCAGGAAATCGACAACCTGAACGGGGTGTTGAAAAAAAGCGAAGATGAACTCAAAAAGAAAAGCCGTCTGCTGCGATTTTTCCGCTTCACCACGATCGGGTTCGCGATTTCGACGGCGACTTTGTTTATTGTTAAATCATGAGCATGGTTTCATCCTTTCAATCCCGTCATGGCAATCCCCTTGATAAAATATCGCTGCGCCAGAAAGAAGATTACGACAATCGGCAGCAGCACCACGACGGCAGCGGCCATTTGATACGGCCAGTTGACGGCGTGCAGCGAGTGAAACATTGCGATGCCGGTTTCCACCGTGCGCACGTCGTTGCGGTTGGTGACGATCAACGGCCAGAGGAAATTTTTCCACGAATTCATGAAAGCAAAGATGGCGAGCGTCGCCAGTGCCGGTTTGGAGAGCGGCAGAATAATTTTAACGTGACAATCGCCGGAATCATCATCGTCGCCAAATACAGCGCGAAAATTTTGTCGCGCCCTTTAAAACGCAGTCTGGCAAATGCATACGCCGCCAGCGAACAAGTGATGAGTTGGCCGAGCACGGAGCCAACTGAGACAATTAGTGTGTTCAAGAAAAATTTATCATAAGGGAGGAGCGTCAATGCTTCGCGATAGTTGCTCCACAAAAACTTTTGGGGAATGAATTTGGGGGGAAACGATAAATTTCCAAATCATCCATCAACGAGGTGGCGGCCATCCAGAGAAAAGGCACGAGCATGGACAGCGCGAGGGCGAGCAGGCCGGCGTAAATGAGAATGCGGCTTAAACTTCTGTGCCATTGGCGATGGCGCGGTGGATTCATGGCACGGACCAATCTTCAATCAACAGGCCGGGGATTTGCCCGAAATCCGAACGATTGCGGGTGACGAGAATGTTGCCGGTCGCTAACACAATGGCGGCTATTCGCAAATCTTGAGTACCAATGCGGATTTTTTGCTGGCGCAAATTTGCAAATTGGGTGTCGGCAGCAATATCATAATCGAGAAGTTGGATGGTATTAAAATATTGTATCGTTCTGCGTAGCCCCAAATGAGCTTTGATAAGAGCCTGTGAAGTTGAAGCTCTTCTAATTTGAGCCAACCAGCCTCGAAGCTGTTCTTCGACAGTGATGATTGTTACGGCGAGTTGCTCCGGCGGCTTTTCTCCAACCTTACCGGTAACCTGCGCGTATTGTCGCTGAAATAAGCTGGCGTGATCAGTATCAAGAATATAGAGCTTCATTCAATCCACTCTTTGTCAAGCTCTTGCCGATATGCTTTGATCTCTTCTAATACGTCGTCAAACATTGGCTCATCTTTCCACATGCCGGCAAACTTCATCCACGGATGTTCGCCATTCGCGGGCTCATACTGGAGGCTGACGATCTCACTTTTAGCAAACCTCCGGTCCAACTCAGCCCTGATTTTTTCCAGAACTTCTGCTTTGGTTTGGCCTTCGACGATCAAATCCGGCAAGCCCAGTATGCTGGCGATATATCCCTTTTCGGGATCCGGTTGAACCAACACATTTAATGTCATAAAGCACCTCACCTTGTTTCTATTGGAATATGCACAAAAACATTTTGAAACGCAAATTCATGCTGCATTCAACTCTTTATCAAGCTCTTCGCGATACGTTTTAATTTCCGCGAGAAAGTCGTCAAACGTGGGGTCATTTTCCCACATGCCGGCAAATTTCATCCACGGGTCTTCGCCATTCTTTGGCTCAATGTCGAGATCGAGGCTGATAATTTCGCCTTGCGCGAGACGGTGCGTCAACTCGGCTTTGATCTTTTCCAGAGTTTCTTCCTTCGTCGGCGCCGTGACCACTAAATCCGGCCAACCCAATACGGTGGCCGCGTAGCCTTTTTCAGGGCTTGTTTGAACGAGCACATTGACGGTCATTTTAAAATGCCTCCAACAGATTTTCATTCAAATATACGCAAAAAGATCGCCGAACGCAAGATGAGAAATAGGAGGTGACGCTCAACTGTTACCGAAGTTTGATGCAAATTGAGTTGTTGTCTCATAATATGTGTTATTGTGTTTGCGAAGGCAATAAAGTGAACATTGATATTCCAGTCAAATTAAAATGCCTCGAAAGTTTTCGAGGCATTTTAATTACGATCATGGGCTTTTCGGATCAATTCGATTGTTCTGTGTGTCTCCAAAGTGTTTTTTGCTTCCGTTAATAAAGCATCTCTTGGTGCTTTTCCTGCCAGAAATCTCAACAATGTCTTTAACGGCAATTCTCTTCCCATCGGCATATCTGAAAGGTTGAAATCTTGCTTTTGTTTGCCATCTGAAGATTTAAAGAAGACAACGGGTGGATTGGTGTTCCATTCCTTGCAAAAACGTCTGGCAAAGAGAGCCCCGTTCGTACCCCAAATTGATATTTCCTCCTGTACAGAGTTAACTGGTGAAAGATAGCTGCCACATGCTGATACCGTGACGTTACTATCAGTATCAAAAAAGCAAGTAAAAGAATGCGGCAAGTTTCCATCTTCTCCACCCAAAACTCGAGCATGGAGGTCCTGTACCTTACCGTCAGCAAAGTAAAGTAAGAGATCGATTAGATGCAATGCACTATCATCAACAATACCTGCCCCGACGAATTTCGGATTAGAACGCCAACCTTGCACTTCTTGGTCTGAAAAACGATGGGCAAAAAGCCCATGAATGAGTTGAATCTTACCCAACTTTCCTTCTTTCAGCAGGTCCCTAAACACATTCGCTAAGCCCTCGTAGCGACGTTGCAGACCAATCACTAACAACCTCTCACTTGCTTCTGCCAAGCGAACAAGATGCTCTGCTTCGCCGTAACATAAAGTTAAGGGTTTTTCTACCAAAACATGGCAATTGTTTTCAAGACAAAGTTTTGCCTGCTCATAGTGAAAATGATGAGGCGTTGAAATAATTGCCAGATCTGGTTTTTGTTCTTGTACTGCGAGCTCAAGAGATGTGAAGACAGGAAGGCCATACACTGGCTCTTTATCTTTGGCACGAACAATACCAACAATTTTCACATTCGGTGAGTTGTTGAGTAAAGGGTGGTGACTTTTTCTTCCCAACTCACCATAGCCCACAAGTAATGTTCTAATTTTTTCTTGAATTGTAAAACTCATTTTCTTTTATCGATGTTTTTAGCATACCAGTTTCGCTTATTATATTTACAAATCAACTTCATCGATTGCGGAATATTAAGATGGTTCGTTACCCAGTGTTTTGGCTTTGTCTGCGACTGCGCTTAATCCATTGGCAAAAATAAACTCTTCATTGGTTTTGCTCTGTCCTTAGTGGTATTAACAACAATAATACCCGCCCTGCGAATTTGGCGGTTAATTCGTTGCAGAATATCCTCTCGAAGCGTGCCTATTATTGTGTCCGCTTTTTCTACTTTGTATCCCTTGCTCTCAAGAGGCCGCTTTATATAAGTTGTGTAAATTTCTTCGTGCTCTGGCACAAATGGCGTTAATACGAAGATAAATTTATAATCGGGAAATGCAATCATAATTTCATCGTAGGTGGTTTATTCAATACGATGCTTTCCTCGAAAACTTTCGATAAGTTTTATTTGCTCATCAAGGGTTTTATGCTTCCACATGACTGATTCCTGAAGAAGCGCATTTATCCGATACAGCCAGACATCATCTTCAAGGTTTCGAAAATCAAGTATTACTGCATTATCAAAAGCATGACAAACACGTGGACCTTCCGGTATAAGTACGTCCTGAAAAACTTGTTCTAATTCTTCATACAATTGATGTGAATCAAGCTTGAGGGCAGGTTTAGTAGTAATAGACTGCCCAAGCCCATGAACCAATACAGCAAATCCACAGTTCACAGCAGTGAGCCTTGACTCCAGACTTTTTTCGGCGAGAGCACATTGTCGAGCAGCTATATAGCCAGGGAGATTTGTATTTCCGAGCAATTGACTAACAATATATAAGCGTGCGAAGGGGGCGCACCAGTGGGGGCGCAAATTGTGGGATTCCTCAAAAGAATTCTTTGCGTCGTCAAGGCGCTTCTCGTATTGCGTCTCTTCAATTGGACTTTGAGTCTTTTCGTTCAATCTGAAGGATTTGTAGGCACGCTCAAAAATATAATAACCATAGCTAAATAAAAAATCTGCTCTAATACTTTCTGACACTTGTTCTGTCAAGTGTTTTTTGCCATCCTGAAAATGTCTTTCTGCCTCTTCCCACATTTCCTTTTTTCTGAACACTGCACCAAGGCCGCGATGAATTTCAACCAGCAGACCATCCTTTAGACACCTAGGCCCACATTCGCAATGATCACTTTTCCAGCCAGCGATTAGCGTAAGTGCATAATTAAGCATACCCGCCGCTTCAACAAGATGGCCGGTCTTTCTATGGCATTGTCCTAAAGCATATGAGATTTGAGCACAAAAACCTAGATTGCCGTAGCGGTCGTTCACTTTCCGCAGATGCTCAAAAACATCATCGTAGTTTTTCTCAGTTAGGCGAATACCATGCATCAAACTAGCATAACCCGGAGTAGAAAAGAGTGATTCTGATGTCAACTCTGATAAGTCTTTAAGGTGAACTGGTTCTTCAGGAAGCCC
>Ga0247727_10019846_pt1 | contig 10362 bp, 8 predicted proteins | sample WisWelCaveWW1625_FD_202498 | JGI IMG/M metagenome (GOLD analysis project Ga0247727, IMG submission 202498) | Biofilm microbial communities from Wishing Well Cave, Virginia, United States - WW16-25 | ecosystem: Environmental > Aquatic > Deep subsurface > Groundwater > Cave microbial mat | place... | reverse complement strand
TGCGCCCCAGGAAGGGCAGACCAGCGAGCCCGCCGGGCCAGATCGGCGGCTCGCGCCGGTCGCGCGCGAGCCACCCCTTCCGCTCTACCCCGCCAGCGCCAGCTCCAGCGGCTCGCGGTAGCCGGCGAGCAGGGCTTCCCGCAGCGGCGCGTGCCCGGGGTTCAGCAGCCGCGGGTCGGCCGCGACCAGCTCGCGCGCCGCGCTCTGCGCCCGCTCGAGCAGCGCCTCGTCGCGGGCGAGGTCGGCGAGCTTGAGCCTGGGGAGCCCGCTCTGCCTCATCCCCCACAGCTCGCCCGGTCCGCGCTGGCGCAGGTCGGCTTCGGCGAGAACGAAGCCGTCCTCGCTGCGGGTCAGCTCCTCGAGCCGTTGGAGCGCCGCGGCCCCGGCCGCGGGCCCCGGGATCAGGACGCACACCGAGCGGTGCTCGCCGCGGCCGACCCGCCCTCTCAGTTGATGGAGCTGGCTCAGGCCGAAGCATTCGGCGTTCTCCACCACCATGAGGGTGGCGTTGGGCACGTCCACGCCCACCTCGATCACCGTGGTGGTGACGACCACGTGGATCTGTCCGGACGCGAAGCCGTCCATCACCCGCTGCTTCTCCTCCGCCTTGAGCCGCCCGTGGAGCAAGCCCAGCCGCCAGCGCGAAAGCAGTGGATGGCCGGAGAGCCGCTCGAACTCGGCCTGGGCGGCGCGGAAGTCCGCCCGCCCCGCCTCCTCGATCACCGGCAGCACGACGAACGCCTGGCGGCCGGCGTCGAGCTCACGTGCCATGAACTCCAGCACCTGCGGGAATTTCTCCTCTCCGGCGACGCGCGTCACCACGCGCCCGCGCCCGGCGGGGCGCGAGTGCAGCCGGCTCATCTCGAGGTCGCCGTAGAGCGCCAGCGCGAGCGTGCGCGGGATCGGCGTGGCGGAGAGCACCAGCACGTCGGGGATCACCCCTTTCTGGGCCAGCGTGGCGCGCTGGCGGACGCCGAAGCGGTGCTGTTCGTCCACGATCGCAAGCCCGAGCTTCGGCATCGCGATGCGGGCCTCGAGCAGGGCGTGCGTCCCCACGATCAGCAACGGCTCGCCCGCCTCGAGGCGGGCCTGGATCGCGCGCCGCTCGGGGGCCGACGAGGCGCCGGTCAAGGCCAGCACCTCGACCCCAGCGGGGCGTGCGAAGCGTGCCAGGGTCGAGGCGTGCTGGCGGGCCAGGATCTCGGTCGGTGCCATGAACGCCACCTGGAGGCCGTGCTCGATCACGTGGAGCGCCGCCAGCAGCGCCACCACCGTCTTGCCGCTCCCGACGTCGCCCACCAGCAGGCGGTGCATGGGAAACGGGCGCCGCAGGTCGGCGACGATCTCGGCGACCGCGCGCGACTGGTCGTCGGTGAGCGTGAACGGCAGTGCCTCGCGCGCGCCGCGGGCGAGCTCGTCCGAGCCCGCGGTGACGAGCCCGCGGCCCTCCTCGGAGAGCACGCGACGTCTCACTTCCATCACCGTCTGGAGCAGGAACAGCTCCTCGAACGCCAGGCGCTCGCGGGCCCGCCGCAGCGCCTCCTCGTCGTCGGGAAAGTGAACCTGTCGCAGCGCCTCGGCCAGCGGCCCGAGTCCGCATCGCTCGCGGGTGCCGGGAGGGATCGGGTCCACGACTCGCTCGGCGACCTGGTCCAGGGCCTTGCGCGCCGCGCTGCGCAGGCCGCGCGCGGTGATGCCGCGGGTGAGCGCGTGCACCGGCACCAGCCGCCCGGCATGGAGCAGCTCCGCGACCTCCTCCTCGATCACCTCGAACAGCGGGTTCAGCATCCGCCCGCTGGAGTCGAGCTCGCCGCTCACGACCACCGCGGCGCCGTTGGAGAGCGCGCGCGCCAGCCAGGGCTGGCCGAAGAAGTGACAGCCCACGACGCCGGTGCCGTCGGCGACGCTCATCACGAAGTCGGTCCGGCCGCTGCGCGCGCGCACCGCCGCCGCATGCCGCACTTTGCCCGACACCGTGAGCACCTCTCCGGGGCGGAGGTCGCTCACGCTCACGAAGCGCCGCGCATCGAGGTAGGTGCGCGGGTAGTGGCGCACCAGGTGCTCGAAGGAAACGATGCCGAGCTTCTCGAACAGGCGCGCACGGGCCGGCCCGATCCCCTGGAGATATTGGATCGAGGTCGAAGGCTCGGACCGTGCACGGGTCACGGGCATGGTTGACCCCGGGAGGCGTCGCGGGCCGAGGGCCGGTGACGCGCTTGCCGGGCACGGGTGGCGCTGCTAGGATGCCTGGCCTTGTTTCGCCGGGGATGATCCCGGCCCTTCAGGAGGTTCTTCATTGGCTCAGCGCTGCGAGATCTGTGGCAAGGGTACCCTCTCCGGGAACTCGGTCAGCCACGCCAACAATGCCACCAAGCGCAAGTGGAACCCGAATCTGCAGCGGGTCCGCGCCCGGGTGGAAGGCCGCGTCAGGAACATCGATGTCTGCACCCGGTGCCTGCGCAGCGGCCGGGTGGAAAAGGCGGCGCGCGGCCGGCGGCTGGCGACCGCCTGACCGGCTCTTCTCCATCCTGGAAGCCCCGGAGGTCTTCCCTTCCGGGGCCTCTTCTCACCTCCGCAGGCCGGTGAACGTCGGCGCCATCCTAGGCCCCGGAGGTTGAGGGCTCCCACCAGGCCGGGCGGGCGCGAACCCCGGGCCCGAGAGCCTGAAGCGCCCAGGCCATGTCGGCGCGGGCCGCCTCCAGCGCGGGCCGCTGCCTGAGCGCGGCGCGCAGCGGCAGCACCGCGTCGCGCGCCCTGCCCATGAGCAGGCGCGTCCTGCCCAGCAGCGCGAGGGCGTCCACCCAGCCGGGCTTCCCAAGCGTCACCCGGGCGAGCAATGTCTCGGCCACGGACGCGCGCCCGAGCGAAAGCTCGATTCGCGCCAGCTCCAGCTGGGCCGCGGCGTAGTCGGGCTCCAGCGCCAGCGCCGCGTGGAAGGCGTGGCGGGCCTCGTGCAGCGCCCCGCGCTGGCCGCGATGACGGCCCAGCGCCAGGTGCAGGTCGGGAGAGTCGGGCCTGATCGCCACCGCCCGGTGCAGATCGTCCTCGCGCGAACCCTCCGCCTCGAGCCCTGGAACTCGCACGCTGCGCGGTAGCACCGGAACGTCGCGCTCGCGCACCAGCCCTCGGCGCGCCTCCTCCAGGGCCTCGCGCTCGTCACCGAGCGCGTGTCGCACCAGGGCGAGAAAGCGGTGGGCCCGCCCGAATTCCCGCCGCATGCAGGCGGCGCGCTCGAGCGTGGAGATGGCGCCGCGGGCGTCGCCCGAGCGCAGGCGGGCGAGCCCCAGCCAGGCCAGCACGTCGGGATAGCCGGGCTCCAGCTCGCGCGCACGCTCCAACAGCTCCAGCGAGCGCGGTACGCGCCCCAGCTGGAGGCAGATCAAGGCCAGCGCGATGCGGGCCCTCAGGTAGCGAGGGTTGATCTCGAGCGCGGCTTCGAGATGCGCGGCCGCTTCGCGCGGCCAGCGTGGCATGAGCCGCACCGCCAGGCGGCAGCGATGGTCCGCGTAGCCCGGCGCCTCCAGATGCGCCTCGGGGGCGCGCCGCGATTCCGGCGACTCCGGCCCAGGCGGCTCGGCAATCTCGCCCAGCGGGCGCTCGAGGCCAAGCGCCAGCGCGCGATCCAGCGCCCGTTCCGCGGCCGAGGTCTCCCCCATCTGGTCGAGGCACGACGCCCTCAGCAGCTGGGTCTCGATCCCGGCAGGTGCGCCCGCAGCGCACTCCAGCGCCGCCAACGCCGCGCCGGGGAGGCCGCTCCGGTGGTGGATGCGGGCCAGGTACTCACCCGCGCCCGGATGGCGCGGACAGAGGGCCAGCCCACGCTCGAGCTCGCCGCGCGCCCGGGGCAGGTCGGCGGCGTGGAAATGCTTGAGACCGGCTGCGGTCCTCGCCTCGGCGGCGAGCCACGCCAGCTGTGGCCGCGGGTTGGCCGCGGCGGCGAACGCGGCCTCGAACAGCGGTGCGGCCTCCTCGAAACGGCCGCGCCGGAGATGCTCGAGACCCGCGGCGACCCTCGGATCGCCAGATGGAAGCGCGCCGGGCCCCCGGCGGGGGCCCGGGCGCAGGGAGAACGGGATCAATCCATCTGTTTCCGCAGGAAGGTCGGCACTTCGAGCGACTCGCCGCGCGAGGAACCCCGACCCCATCCGCGCCGGTCCTCGTCGCGATCACGGCTCCCCCACGGCCGTGGGCGGGCGTACTCCTCCTCGTCACCGCGCGCGGACTGGGCCTGCGGCACCAGCTTGATCCGCGGCTCGGCGTGCCCGAACCCGGTCGCGATCACGGTGATGAGCATCTCACCGTCCATGTTGGGGTCGATGACCGAGCCGAAAATCACGTTGGCTTCCTCCCCCGCGGCGTTCACCACCACGCATGCGGCTTCGTTCACTTCGTGGAGCGTGAGATCGCGCCCGCCGGTGATGTTCACCAGCACGCCCTCGGCACCCGAGATCGACACGTCCTCGAGCAGCGGACTCGAGACCGCCGCCTGGGCCGCCTCGACCGCGCGGTTGGGTCCGGTGGAGCGGCCGGTCCCCATCAGGGCGTTGCCGCGGTTCGACATCACCGCCTTGACGTCGGCGAAGTCCAGGTTCACCAGGCCCGGGACCGTGACGAGATCGGAGATGCCCTTGGTGGCCTTGAGCAGGACCTCGTCGCACACGCTGAACGCCTCCGTGAGCGTGGTGTTCCGGTCGACCACCGCCAGCAGTCGCTCGTTGGGGATCACGATCAGCGTGTCCACCTCGGTGCGCAGCTCGGCCAGCCCTTCCTCGGCCTGGCGCATGCGGCGCCGTCCCTCGAACAGGAACGGCTTGGTCACCACCGCCACGGTCAGCGCGCCGGTCTGCTTGGCGAGCCTCGCCACCACCGGCGCGGCGCCGGTGCCGGTCCCTCCGCCCATGCCGGCGGTGATGAACACCATGTCGCTCTCGGAGAGCGAATCCGCGATCGTCTGCTCGTCCTCCTCAGCCGCGCGCCGACCCTGCGTGGGGTCGCCGCCCGAGCCCAGCCCGCGGGTGGTGCCGGGCCCGATCTGGAGCCGCGTGGGCGCCAGCGACTGGTTCAAAGCCTGCACGTCGGTGTTGGCGGCGATGAATTCCACGCCGCGGAGCCCGGCCCCGATCATGCGGTTCACGGCGTTGCCGCCGGCGCCGCCGACCCCCACGACCTTGAGCTTGGCCGTCGTCGTCGAGTCGATTTCCAGTTCGAACATGGGCACTTCTCCCTGTGCCGCCTGCGCGGCGGTTGGGGCGGGCCCCGGGGAGCTCCGGCGGGCCCGCCGATGAGACGACTTCACGAGTAGAACAGCTCGCTGAACCACTTCGTCAGATCGAACGAGCGGACGCCCGGCAGCTTGCGCGGCACGTGCGTCGCGGTCCCGTTCTCTTCCTCCTGCACCGCGTGGAGCACCAGCCCCACGCCGGTGGAAAAGCGCGGATCGGCCACGTGCGCCCCCAGCCCACCCAGACCTTCGGGGGCGCCGAGGCGCACAGGCATCTCGAACACTTGCTCGGCCAGCTCGACCACGCCCGACATCAGCGAGGTCCCGCCCGTCAGCACGACGCCGCCCCCGAGCAGCTCCGCAAAGTGGTTCTTCTTCACCTCGCGGTTGGCCATCGCGAAGATCTCCTCCATGCGCGGCTCGATCATCGAGGCCAGGACGTGGCGCGAGATCTCGCGGTCGGGGCGCCCGCCTACGCCCGACACGCTCACCCGATCGCCCGCGGAGACCAGGGAGGCGAGCGCGCAGCCATGCTGGATCTTGATCTGCTCGGCCTTGTCGATCGGAGTGCGCAGGCCGATGGCGATGTCGTTGGTCACGTTGGCGCCGCCGCACGGCACGATCGCGGTGTGTCGGATCGAGCCCTCGAAGAACACCGCCACGTCGGTGGTGCCGCCGCCGATGTCCAGCAGCACCACACCCAGGTCGCGCTCGTCGCGGCCCAGTACGGCGTGGCTCGAGGCCAACGGCTCGAGCACCAGGTCGTGGACCTTGAGACCGGCGCGCTGAATCGAGCGGCAAATGTTCTTCGCCGACGTCACCGCCCCGGTGATGATGTGGACTTCGGCCTCGAGCCGCACGCCGCTCATGCCGACCGGGTCCTTGATGCCGTTCTGATCGTCGACGATGAACTCCTGCGGGATCACGTGGATGATCTCGCGGTCCATCGGGATCGCGATCGCCTTGGCGGCCTCCACGACACGGTCCACGTCCGCCGGTCCGATCTCGTTGTCCTTGCGCGAGACAGCGATGACCCCACGGCTGTTGATGCTGCGGATGTGATCGCCGGCGATGCCCGCGTGGACGCCCTTGACCGGCACCCCGGCCATGCGTTCGGCCTCCTCCACCGCGCGCTGGATGCTGGCGACGGTCTTCTCGAGGTCCACGACGACGCCGCGCCGGAGCCCCTCGCTCGGGGTATTTCCGACGCCGACGATGTTGAGCTCGCCGGGCGACGTCGCGGTCTCCGCGATGATGCAGGAGATCTTCGTCGTCCCGATGTCGAGTCCGACGTAAGTCCGTGTGGCCTGGGCCATCCGATTCACCTCCTATGGTGGGCCGCCGGGTGATGCGTGCGCGGCCCCGCTCAGCCTTTCCGATCCTCGCTCCCGGGGAGCGGGAGCGGACGAACGATCACCTGATGTTCGAACCGCAGGTCGATTTCCTCGGCTGCGGTTCCCTTCTGTCTCAGATCCGCGAGTACGACGCGCAGCGCCGACAGCCGCCGCACCGATGGCGGCCACGCCGGCCCGAGCACGCGGGTGCCGTCGAGCAGCGTGATACCGGTCGTGTCGTCGCGCGACACATCGAGCTCGGACACCTGACCCGTGAGCTGGAGCACCTGCTTCGAGAGCGCCTCGGACCAGGCGAGTCCGCGCGCCACCTGAGGGCTCGCAACCTGGGTTCCGGCCGGGACGCGCTCGAAACTGGGCCCGACGAGCATCGGCACGTCCGCCACCACGCCCTGCGCAAGCGGCTGGAGCAGGACGCCGGTGCCATCGAGCTCCCACGGGGTGCCGTGATGCACCAGCAGGGCCGGCACGCGCTCGCGGATCCGGATTCGCACCCCACGCGGCAGGCGGCGTGATACCTCGGCGCTCGCGATGCGCGAGTCCAGAAGCAGCGCCTGGCGCGCCCGCCTCAGGTCGAGCCGGAACAGGTCGTCTCCACGGCTCAGGGCGGCGCGCCTGAAAACCTGGTTCGCGTCCAGGTACAGCGCGCCCTCGACCCGCACGTGGGTCACCACCGCGAAGCGCCTCCTCAGCCCGCCCCACGGCACGTGGGCGAGGACCGCCACACCCAGCGCGACGAGCAAGGCACGCGCGAGCACCCGCCACGGCCGCCGCGTGCGGCGTGCGGCGTCCGGTGCATGGAGCGCCCGTCCCTGGTAGGAGCCCACGCTCAGCCTCCCACGCCCACGCCCGCTCCGCGCAGGCGGCGCAGGATCTCCTCGCAAAGCTTCCACACGTCGCCGGCGCCGAGGGTGAGGATCATGTCGCCCACCCGGGCCTCGGCCACCACGGCGGCCACCGCCGCCGCGGAGTCGGGGGCGTATTCGACGTGCTTCGCGCCCTGGCGTCGGGCGCACTCGACCACGGTCTGTCCCGAGATCCCCTCGATCGGCTTCTCCCCCGCGCCGTAGACGTCGAGCACCCAGACCCGCGAGGAGTCGCCGAAGCAGGCGCCGAACTCTTCCGCCAGCGCCTGGGTGCGCGAGAAGCGGTGCGGCTGGAACAGCACGAGTCGGCGACCCTCGGGCGCCCGCGCCGCCGCGAGCGTTGCGCGGATCTCGGTGGGGTGGTGGGCGTAGTCGTCGACCACCCGCACACCGGCGGCTTCCCCGCGGATTTCGAAGCGCCGCGAAACGCCGCGGAATCCCGCCAGCGCCTCGGCGATGTGTCCGAAGCCGACTTCGACCTCGAGCCCCACCGCCACCGCCGCTAGCGCGTTGAGCACGTTGTGTCGCCCCGGCAGCTGAAGCTCCACGTCACCGAGTGCATGCCCCTGGGCGACAACGCGGAAGCGCGAGCCCTGGGGCCCGATTTCGACTCCCTCGCCCCTCACCGCGGCGTCTGCCTCGAGCCCGTAGAGGACATGGCGCTTCGTCACCTCCGGCAGGATGCCGCGTACCAGCGGATCGTCGCCACACATCACCGTGACGCCGTAGAAGGGCACGCGGTTGGCGAAGTACACGAACGCCTGACGCACCTCGTCGAGGCTCTGGTAGTAGTCGAGGTGCTCGCGGTCGATGTTCGTGATCACCGCCACGGCCGGAGCCAGGCGCAGGAAGGAACCATCGCTCTCGTCGGCCTCCGCCACCAGAAACTGTCCGTGTCCGAGGCGCGCGTTGGTGCCCAGTGCGTGCAGGCGCCCCCCCACGACGATGGTGGGATCGAGCCCGCCGCGCGCCAGCACCGCGGCGATCATGGAGGTCGTCATGGTCTTGCCGTGGGCGCCACCCACGGCGATGCCGTATTTCATGCGCATGAGCTCGGCCAGCATGTCGGCGCGCCCGATCACCGGGACGCCGGCCGCGCGCGCCGCGACCAGCTCGGCGTTCTCGGCGCTCACCGCGGTGGAAAAGACCACGATCTGAGCCCCTTCGACGTTGGCCGCCGAATGACCCGTGAACACGCGCCCGCCGAGCCGCACGATGCGGTCGGTCACCTCGCTGGCGCGCAGGTCGCTGCCCGAGACCTGATAGCCCATGGTGAGCAGCACTTCCGCGATGCCCGACATCCCGGCGCCGCCGATCCCGATCAGGTGGATGCGGTGCGTGCGTCCGTACATCAGCGCTCCATCTCGGCGCCATCGGCGGCGGGCGACGCCTTGCGGCCCGCGGCCCAGCGCTCCAGGCTCTTGACCAGGCGCTCGGCCGCGTCGAGTCGAGCGAAGGTGCGCGCATGGGCCGACATGCGCCGCAGGGTCTGTCGATCGGCCAGCAGGTGCGCGATCTCGCGCGCCAGCCGCTCGCCGTTCAGCTCCCGGTCGAGGACCAGGGCGGCCGCGCCGCGCTCGACGAGATTGCGGGCGTTGATCTCCTGGTGGTTGTGCGCCGCGTGCGGATACGGCACCAGGATCGCGGGCGTGCCGCAAGCCGCGATCTCCGCCAGTGTCATCGCCCCCGAGCGGCAGACGACCAGGTCGGCGACCGCATACGCCAGGTGAATCTGCCGCAGGTAGGGCACGACGCGGGTCGGCAGTCCTTCGCTCTCCACGGTGCGCTTCGCCCCATCGAAGTCCTCCCGCCCGGTCTGGAGGATGAACTGCACGTCCACCCGGCCCTTGAGCCGCCGCATCGCGTCGAGGGCCGCCTCGTTGATGCGGTGCGCCCCACGGCTGCCCCCGAAGATGAACACCGTGGGCCGGCCCTCGGCCAGGCCGAACTCGTTCATCGCGGTGGCACGATCGCCGCCCAGGATGTAGGACCGCACCGGGTTGCCGGTGATCTTCAGGTTGTCCTTGCGGGCGAAGTAGGCGCGCGCCTCGGTGAACGAGAGGTGCACCTCGTCGGCGAGCCGGGCGAGCCAGCGGTTGGTCAGCCCGGGAATGCTGTTCTGCTCCTGGAGGATCAGAGGGCAGCCGAGCAGGATGGCCGCGAACGCCACCGGCCCGCTGACGTAGCCGCCGGTGCCGAGCACCACCGAGGGGCGCTCGGAGAGCACCACCCACACCGCCTGCAGCACGCCCACCCCATTCGCCAGCGCCGCCCAGGGCCAGCGCCACCAGGCGCGGCGCGGCAGCCCGCGCGTGAGAATGAACCGAATGCGGAAGCCGTTCTCCGGCACCGCCAGAGCTTCGACCCCGCGGCGCCCTCCGACGAACAACACCTGGGCGTCGGGCCGCACGCGGCGCAGCTCCTCCGCCACGGCGATCCCGGGATACACGTGCCCCCCGGTGCCGCCTCCCGCGATCAAGATCTTCATGCCTCCCCCCGCGCGAACTGCTGGCGCGCCAGCGCTTCGCGCTCGCCATTGCCGGCGCTCACGCGGTAGAGCAATCCGGCCGCCGCCATGTTGGCGAGCAACGCCGATCCGCCGTAGGAGACGAACGGCAGCGGCAGGCCGGTGGTGGGCGCGAGCCCGGTGGCGACTGCAAGGTTCACCAGCGCGTAGAGCCCCACCTGGACCGTGAGCCCGGCCGCCAGCAGGTGCGCGAACGGATCGGTCGCGCGCGCCGCGGCACGCAGGCAGCGCCACAGGTAGAACGCGAACATCACCAGCAGGAGCGTGGCGCCGAGGAAGCCCAGTTCCTCGGCGAGGATCGAGAAGATGAAATCGGTGTGCGCCTCGGGCAGGAACAGGTTCTTCTGGAGTCCGCCACCCAGGCCGCGGCCGAGCCATCCTCCGGAGCCGATGGCG